>Ga0209262_10000442_pt1 | contig 19193 bp, 14 predicted proteins | sample Lowcelwee11metaG_FD_187171 | JGI IMG/M metagenome (GOLD analysis project Ga0209262, IMG submission 187171) | Freshwater pond sediment microbial communities from the University of Edinburgh, under environmental carbon perturbations - Low... | ecosystem: Environmental > Aquatic > Freshwater >...
CCGCTGGCCCAGGCCACCTGGTTCCTGAATTCCCTGTACTTCGCCACCGATCCCTTCGCCCTGGACATGACCTGCCACAACCTGATCGTGCAGAAGCGCAAGGAGATGAGCGTCAAGGTCAATGAGAACCCCATGTATACCGAATACCTGCGCTATGCCCAGCGCCTGGGCCTGGGCATAGCCGATCCGGCCAAGATCGCCTTCACCCAGGTGTGAGAGCCGCTTGAGGATCCAGCCGCTTTGCAACCTGCTGGCCGCACTGGCCTTGCCGCTGGCCGCCATGGAATTCCCGGCCGACGGCTTTTTCCCCGGCTGGAACCGCTCCGGCCCGGTGGAGATCTATGCGCCCACCGCCCTGTACAATGTCATCGACGGCGGGGCGGAGCTTTTCCTGGAGATGGGGTTCACTGATTTGCAATTGCAAAAATATGCCGGTTCCGGCTCCGAGATCACGGTGGAAGCTTATTGCATGGAAAATGAGGCCGCGGCCCTGGGCATCTACCTGCTTAAATGCAGCAAAGAAACGCCGCTGCCGGGGATCACGGCGCGGCACAGCGGCGACCGCTTTCAGATCGCCTTGCTGCGGGGCAATTATTTTATTTTTGTCAATAATTTCAGCGGCCGCGAGGACCTGCTGCCGGTGATGACGGCCCTGGCAAAGCAGGTTGCTGCGGCCATTCCCCCGGGAGAGGCTGTGACTGAGCTCGATATCCTGCCCGCTGAAAACCAGGTGCCGGGAACGGCTCTGCTTCTGCGCGGCCCCTATTCCTTGCAGTCGGTTTACACCCTGGGCCAAGGGGACATTTTGCTGCTGGGAGGAAAAATATTCGCCGCGGCCGCGGAATACCACGAAGCTTCGGGACAGAGTTACACGATGATCGCGGTCCCTTATGCCGATGCGGCTCCGGCTCGCGCCGCTTTTGCCAACCTGCGCCGCAATCTGGATCCCTATCTTCAAGTCCTGGGAGCGCGTGCCGATTTTTTTGTGTTCAAGGATTTCCAGAATTATTTCGGCCGGGTTGAGGTCCGCGAAAAAAAGATAGTGATCCTGGTCAAGTTGGCCCAGCAGCCAGACAGCCGTCTGGAATGATGGATCGGAATAATCGCCGAGGAGGTCTTTCATGAAGCGAACAGTTTTGTCGATCGTGTTTCTGTCCCTGTTGTGCGTAGCGGGCGCCGGCCTGGGCGCTGCCGGGGAAAGCAATTTTTTGAGCGAATATGAATCCTTGCAGGCGGACGCCGAGCAAAAAATGGCCGGCATCAGCAGCCGCGAGGCGTACGAGAAGTTCATGGCCGAATTGAAGAGCGGCCTGGAGGCGCTTTTGGCCAAGCACGCAGCCGACCCGGTCGGTGATCCGGTCGAACTGCTGCGGGCCCGCATCCTGATCGATTTGAAAAAATACCCGGAAGCCGACAGCAAACTGGACATGCTGATCGGAAAAAAGAGCCCGCTGCAGAACGAAGCCCGGCTGTTCAAGGCGAAGCTCCTCAGCGAAACAGAAAAAATGGCCCTGGCGGTTCCCCTGTTCAAGCAGGCCGAGGCCAAGCTGCAGCGCACCCCTGAGTTCTTCGAGGTCGCCCTCTCCCTGGCTTTTGAGGCGCCGGACGAAGCGGTGAGGAAGGAATACAGCCGCAAGCTCCTGGCCGCCAGCGACCTGCCGAAAAAATTCTCCGAGTATCGCGCCTACCTGGTAACGACCCTGGCCGCTATCGAGATGAAAAAGCGAAATGTCGCGGCGGCGAAAAAAATTCTCGATGATGGCCTGAAAACGATCGGAGACGAGCGCGGGATCAAAGCGCTGCAGTCGGCGCTCAAGCAGCTGGAGTTCATCGGCCGGCCCGCGCCGGCCATTGCCGCCGAAAAATGGCTGAATTCAGAGCCGCTCTCCATGGGCGACCTGAAGGGCAAGGTGGTAATCATCGATTTCTGGGCCCCCTGGTGCCCTCCCTGCCGCAAGGTCATCCCCACCCTGGCCAAGGATTTCAATGAACTCAAGGACAAGGGGCTGGTGGTGATCGGCTTTACTAAGTTATATGGGAGCTATCGTGACGACATGCAGAACAAGGGCAAGGTCGAAGCGGAAGAGGAGCGGGCGCTGATCAGGGGATTCGTCGAGCGCAATGCCCTGAAATATCCGATCGCCATCGCCGACAAGGGCGAGGTGTTCGAAAAATACGGCGTCAGCGGCATACCGACCATGGTCTTTATCGACAAGGCCGGCAACGTCTACGACATCAAGGTCGGCTCGGGCGACGAGGCCGCCATCACCGCCAGGATCAGGCAGCTCCTGGCCGAGAAATAGTTCCCTTCACTTGCTTGCCGGGCCCCCGGATTCCTGGCGGATTTTTATCTTGATTTTTTCCTCAATCGAGGATGGAAGAAGTTTATAGATAAAATCGATCTTCCTGCAGGCTTTTTCAAATCCCTTACCAAGGGAATCCATTTGAAAAAAAAAGAAATTACTTGACTTTGTGTATAACGAATGTTATATAATGAATGTTATTAATTAAAGGATAAACCATTATGTCTCCAAAAGCAGTCACATTTAACACTGAAGCGGTGCTTATGGCCTCGCTGGAAGTGGTCCGGAAACAGGGTTGGGATGCCCTGACGGCCCGCAGCGTTGCCGGCCGCCTGGGGGCGTCTGTGGCGCCGGTATACAGCGCCTTCGGCTCCATGGAAAAGCTCTTTCGTGAAATCCTCATTAGAATCCGCGGTCTTCTTCAGGACTATACTTCCAGATCCTATTCGGAGCTTCCTTTTTTAAACATCGGCGCCGGGATCGTCTTATTCGCCCGCGACGAACCCCACTTTTTCCAGGCGCTTTTCCAGAAACGCCATGAATTCCAGGATGTGATCGAGGATGTCAACACCACGATCCTCTCCTGGATGAAGAGCAACGCCCAGTTCGGCCACCTGGATGACACGGGTCGTGAGCGCCTTTATGACAGCATCGGCTATTTTACCATGGGCCTGGCGGCGGCCGTGGCCGCCGGGCGGGTGGATGATGTCTCGAACCACAATATCGTCCGTCTTTTAAAAAACATGGGCAACAGCCTGATGTTTGCCGAGATCTCGGGCGTCTCCGATTCCGAGAGCCCTGAAAGTGAAAGGGAGTGGAGCCGGCTTCTCAAGGAGAAGAATATCTCCCTTCCCAAACCAGTAAAGGTCAAGGAATCTTAGGGATATAAAAAGTGAGGAGAAAAAGAATGATAAAATTGAAATGGGTCGTGGCCCTGGCAGTCACTTTGGTTTTTGGTCACGTTTTCGGGCAAACGAATTCTTTGCCAAAACCGACCGGTAAATACTTTGTCGGTGTCACCTATCTCAGTTTTACCGATGAAAAGCGCGTTGAATTGTTTGATAACGATCAAAAAAGCAAAAGGGAGATAACCGTAAAAGCCTGGTATCCCGCGGATGAAAAACCAAAGCCGGAGCCGTATTTGCGAAACATGAACTTCGCCATTAAATATATGATATTGCCTGAAAACATGAAAGACCTTATGACAAATTCGTCATTGAACATGACGGTTTCAAGCGATTTGGAAAAATATCCGATCCTGCTGTTCTCCCATGGCTGGGGCGAGCAGAATTCGCAAAACACGATTTTAATGGAAGAACTGGCAAGTCATGGGTACATTGTTTTCAGCATCGCCCACCCTTATGAGTGCAAATACTCGGAATACCCTGACGGCAAGATCTCCCATATTGAATTCGGCAGTCTGCGCTTTCAAAAAATTATGGGTGAGCAGCAAAGCCCGAAAGCAATGGCATTGCTCATGAAACTGTACGGCGCCACCAATAACGATGAGCGCATGAAGGTTTTTCGCGAAACCGGTGAGGCCATGCCGACGTTATTTGCAAGCCCGAAATATTGGACCGAAGACCTGTCTTTCTTTTTGGACCAGATCAAAGGCATCAATGAGAGTAACGGAATACTAAAAGGTAAGATGGATATAGATAGAATCGGCGCGTTGGGAATGTCATTGGGCGGAGTCGTAACATCCGAAATTTGCCTGCATGACCGGAGAGTCAAAGCCGGCATAAGCTTGGACGGGGGAATGTACGGCTCCCTATTGGAGGAGAAAATGAATGTCCCCTTCATGTTTCTCAGTGGCAAAAGGTTCGCGGGCTGCGGTCCGTTGTTCTCGGATAAATCGGCTAAAGACTGCTATGCTTTTGCGATAAAAAATGCCGATCACTACAATTTTACCGATCATGCTTTGTTTCCTTACCCGATGATACAATTCATGCTGGGAACAATTGATGGGAAAAGGGCTCTGGATATAACCAATGTATTGGTTCTTTCTTTTTTTGAAAAATACCTAAAAAATAAAAAAGAGATGAATCTGCTGGCCGAAGCGGCAAAGTTTCCCGAGATAGAAATATCATCTAATCTTGCTGGAGATGAACCGCGGCCGAAAGGCTAGATAAACATCCTATGATTGGAAGAATTAATAAAAAATTCTTAGGGAATTATTTTGCATCCCGGTGTTTAATATAGTGCAAGGAGAATTTTATGAAAAGACATGGCATTCTTTTATTGCTTATTTGTTTGCTCTTCTGGTGCCCTTTTGTCTGGGGACAAACAGCCGATGAAAGTGATTTTATCAATATTGAGCCCATCCGCTTCACTTTCGCTTATGGAAATTATCAAACGATGCTGGAATTGGAGTCCTCGCAAGCCCGGATCTGGTATGGCTTTCTTAAGGCGGATCGGCATACGGACCGGACTCCGGTCTTCGTGTTTTTCAACGGCGGGCCCGGCAGCGCCACCTCCTGCGGCCTGATGAGCATGTATACCGGGCATTATACGCTTGATAACGGCATTGAGGACGGAGGCGGCGACCATTATATCGCCAATCCCTACTCCTGGACCCGGATGGGCCATCTGCTCTATATCGACGCCAGAGCCTCGGGATTTTCATATAATATCAAAAACAACTCCGATCAATTTGCCACCCGCTTCCTGGAGTTCAACGCCCAGAATTTCAACCCCTTTTTTGACGGCGCGGATTTTACGCGAGCCATCCTTCGTTTTCTGGCCGCGCATCCGGGGCTCAGGAAGAATCCTGTAGTCATCGTGGGTGAAAGCTACGGCGGAGCGCGCGCCACCAACATCCTCTATCTGATCCATAATTACATGGATATTGGCAATGGCAAGGAGATGTATCAGGATCCGGCCCTGGTGGGTGAGATCCAGGAGCATTTTAACGCCGTCTTTCCGGAGTATAATGGCCGGGAGGTTCCGCACGAGGTGATCGCTCGCCAATTCGGCCACCAGATCCTGATTGAGCCCTGCGTCAGCATGGGTTATCAGGACTCCATCAGCGACGCCATGTTCAAGGAACCGGGATCGGTGATCTATCAGATCGCGGAAGAAGTGGGAATCCCTTATGATCCTTCCCAGGATCCGCTTTATTTTGTGCGCTATGTCGCCAACCGGGACTATTATATTTATAAAAAGCCCTGGGGCTGGCTGAACGGCTTTTTCAGCAACGCCGCCAACCTGTTGCGTTTCTCCCGGAACATCTCCTTGGTGACAGGCAGCGACATCCGGAACGTTCCGGGGATGTATGCCTCGCAGCGAACCCATGCCTACCGCAAGATCTGGACCGACGGCGAGGACGAGGACAGTTCAGTTGATTTTTTTATGGGTATCGAGGCCACCCGTGGCTTCAATCTTACGCGAGCTTCTTCTTGGAGGAATGGAAGCAGTGCTCTTGCCGGGAATCACGCTTCCGGAAATCGCAATTCTTTCGGCAAGGTCAGCGATTATCTCTTTATGGACAAGTTCCTGATGGAATCCGACCGCCATGCGGAGCTCCAGAATTTTGGGGACCTTTCCCGGGTGTTCGGCGCGCTCAATCCTTGGGACAGCTACTATATTTCCTCCAACGGAGACGCCAATACCGCTTTTCACTATTGGAACATCGCATTGCTGCGCGGATTTGAAGTGCACTATACCGCCAATCGTTTCGGGAAAATGTTCTTGAAAAACCTGGCTTCGGTCAACACGTTCATCACCAATGCCGCCTGGGACCTGGTGATCTACCCGCCGGCCATCCCCCCCAGCCTGGCTAGTCACACCGACCTTGTGCTATCCGTCTCGAACTCCAACGGGCTGAAACATAACTCCACCATTACCGTGCAATACCGGCCCGGCGCCTTTGCGGACTTTCCCGGCTTGCAACAGCGCCCCATATTCTTTCCCTATTACAGCAAAAGCTGCCACGCCGTTTCTTTGACAGAGCCGCAAAAACTCTACAACGATGTCTTTGGCTGGCTGAATGACAATGGTCTTGTCCTTTCCAGGTGAGGGGCCGATGAAAAATAGAATTGGCATTATCCTTTTGTCGGGCCTGATCTTTCTTTTCTCCTCCTGTTTTTTAACGGCTGCCGAGCAAGCGACAGATTCCCGGGGAAAACTGAGGCTGGAAATCTTTTCCGGATTCTCCCTTGTCTCTCCCGCAGACTTCAACCAGAACGTGAATTACCTGAAGGCGCTCGATCAATTTTTCTATGACGACTATTTCAATTATCTGAAGAATCTCAGCGCACTCTCCATTACCCACATTGAGAGCTGGGATAAAACGCAGAACAGCAAGTTGGGGTCCGTTAAAGGAGTCTTTCCTTTCGGGGCGCGGCTGAAATATGATGTTTCCCGTCGATTCGGACTCTCTTTGGGATTGACTTATCTTTCAGGCGGCAGAACCCGCCTTCAGGAAACGGTGTATCTCAGGACTCACTATTCGGACAAAAGGGACCAGGAAACGTTGATTTACGATCCATTTTCTGCTTCTGTTTCCGGCATGGTCCCCTCCTTGGGACTGCACTATCGGATTCCCATCGGCGGGAAACTGGAGGTTGAGACCTATCTCTCCGGCGGCCCGCTTTTTGCCCGTTGTGAATACAGCTATGCCAGGAACTATGAATGGAAGGTCTTTTATTATATCAGCGGTGTTTGGAATGAGTTGCCGGCCATGACGGATCAACTGAGCCTGGAGCAAAAGGGAGGCGGCACGGGGGTTTCCCTGGAATGGGCGGGGCGTTTGAATTACCGGCTTTCACGGAAAGCTTCGCTCTTTATTGATGCCGGTTACGCCTATCAGAAAGTTTCCAGGATCAGCGGAAAAAGCCGGGACAATCGCAATGGCATTGAGTCGAACTGGGAGGGCGTCTGGCAGGTGAAAGAGGAGCGGATCCATACGGAATGGGGAACGCTGGTCACGGAGCGGCCCGATAACTATTGGCCGGAGGGGAATGATTTTGTTTCCAAGGGTAACTTTATGCTTGACCTTTCGGGATTTGTCTTGAAAGCCGGGGTCGGCTTTTTTCTGTAGTGACAGTCAGACAGGGCTTGTTTTTGAAATCCATGCGCTTTCCGGCCTTAGACTAATTAATGTCCTGGAAATAGTCTGAAATAATGAAGGCAAATTCCTTATTCGTGGTATATAGACCATCGTTTGCAGAAAACCTTATGGCAAAAGAGCCGAGCTGACCGCTCGCGGGCATCCAGGAGAAATTTCCGTTCTCCGCGTCGTAGGTTGCTCCCGGGGGCAGGTTTTCTGCGCAGTAATGGATCTCGGCCCCGCGGTTGGAGCGTGCGTTTATTTCTAGGCTGATGCTATGGCCGGCCTGGAGATAGTAGGTCCCCTCCTTGATGCGGAAGATCGGGGCGGGATCAAGCGGGTCATAAGAAACGTATTCAATGATCTCGTCAATGCCGGCCTGGCCGTAGGCGATCCTGAAAAAACCGTTCTCGCCCCACCGGTCCCCCCACGAGTTTTTGCAAATCCAGTAACCGCCGTTGACAACAGTGGCATCATCCTTCCAACCGATAAGCATCACGGCGTGACCGCCCCAGATATCTTGTTCCCCGGTCCAGACATAAACTCCGCCGCCGATGACCAGGTCGAAATCCTTGTAGACCGTAAATCCCGTGCTGACAGGTCCGTTCTTTAAAAGGATAGTTTTCAGCGCGCGCACTCGATCTGCCAGCGGCAGAAAACTGACATTCAGAATGGAGTAATCGTTTATAAAATAGTCCGCCTGGGCCGGATGATGACAAACAGAATCATCCGGATTCCAGGGATAATTGGCCTCGCTGGCGATGCCATTGCGCATAATATAGGAGAAGGCATAATGCTCCATAGCGGCAGCTTTACTCAAGGGATGGCAGGAACTGATCTCTTCTTCGGAAACATCCACCACCTGGCCCCCGTTGCGTTTCATGATCGCTGATTCCACCGTACCGATGGCGCTGAAGATCCAGCAAGCCTCCTGTCCCTGATCTTTCACGGGGCTGATACAGCCCAATTGCCGGTAGTCGAGCTCGGCGGGCAGTTCTGCTTCTGCTGCCAGTGCCAGCAGCTCGCTGACCTGCTCCCAGGAAGCCGGCGGCAGAAACTGGCGCTGGAAGAATATCTCGGCGGGAATTAGCCTTCCCCTGAACTCCGCGGAATCGAAAAGCTCCGTTGCCGAAAGATGAATTCTTCTGGCTTTCTCCTCTTGAGGAAAAAGAAAGCTGCTCAAAATAAAAGACAGGCACAAACTGATTAGGGCCTTTTTTTGAAGACGCATGCTCATCCTCCTTAGAGATGACAGTTGAATCCGATCGCGAAGAGATGCTCGCTGCGGGAGGCAAAGCTCATCGCGGTCAGGCCGTTCAGTTCCAAGTCTTCATTTCCGTTTATAACATTTCGAGCGGAAACATTCAGGTAGCGGTAAGCGACGGAAACGCTCATTCTCTTGCTGCGCCAGCCCAATCCCGCCGAAAGCCCCCACTGGTCGGTAAACGGGAATGTGGCCGAAAACTGCTCGTCTTGCACCGGACTGGGCTCTAAAAACACCCCCATCCGTATGCATATTTTTTCGGACGCTTCATATTCAGCTCCGATCCGCAATGAAACCGGATTTTTCCAGGAGAAATCGCCCTCCACCTCCCGCCAACGGAAAAAAGATTCGATGAGCATGGGCCTCTCAAACTGAATCGATACTGTATCGAACATCATCCAGAATGGCAGGTAGGCGTCTGCCTCAAGCATGAGGCGTTGACTCGGCTTCCAGGCCAGACCCAACTTGACGGTTGCGATGTCACGGATCCGGGCCTCGGCTTTTTGCTCGGGCGAGTCAATGAAGACCAAGTCAAGCGCATGGTTCAACTCTGCGAAGGGGGTATCGGATTCGCGCACGATGACCCTACCCGCCGAGTAAACTCCTCCGAAGCTTCCTTCGACCGAAAATCCAAAATCAAGCTTGGAACTCATCTTCCAGCTTGCACCAAACCCAAACGAGAGAAACGTTGATCGACAATCCTTCAGGGACAGGATGAAGTCCTGCGCATCCTGAATCAGGCCGTTGGTGAGCTGGACGAGCAACATGTCATGATTGAAATGACGGACAAACTCTCCCGATGAGAAATTGATGCCCATGCTCGCGCCGATGGAAATACGATCGCTGATCTTGAGTGCGATAGCGGGGGTGAAGGTCTGGGTTTTGAAATAAAGCTGCCTGGCGTCATAAACCAGGGGATTGAACCGGTCGGTTGGCCAACTGAGCTCGTGCCGGGAAGAAGTGTGCACTCCCAATCCGGCCCAGAGGAATTTATTGAATTTGTGCGTGAGGGCGAATTCGGGCAGCAAAAATGACGCCTTTTTGGAATCGAACGCCAAACCGTCAAAATCTGTTGTGGAAAAAGAGTAGGATCGCGAAGTATAAGAGCTTCCCAGTTGCAGCTGAGTCCCTTCAAGCTGTGCGATCGCGGCGGGATTGTAAAATATGGACGTCGGGTCGTGAAAACCGGCCACGAAAGCGCCGGCCAGGGCCGTGGCGCGGGGGCCGATCTCGTAATTCTTGAATCCCGTTCCAAAAAGGGATAATGAAAGAAGGACTGTGAATGAAATTAAGATTTTTTTCATCAAGATCACCTCCTTTTTGCTGTGGCCTGTTCCACGGTGAATTTTCTCGTATCCATTAAATTTGGTGCTTGAATATTAATTCCAACACTTTTCGGAAGCGTTTATTCACTTTTTTTAATATTTATTAGAAAAAAATGAACTGGAATTTATCCGGGAGTTGAAGCTGACAAGGAAAATAATCTGAGCAAGGTTTTATTTGGAAATGATGCCGTGCTGTTTATTATTCAGATTTTGCTCGGTGCAATGGCTCCGATCTTGACAGGATTTTCAGCCAATGGCATGAAAACGGGTGTCCATCAGCGAAGCCCCGGCGGGGAAAAATTCCTTTTGCTCACTCGCAGTAATACTGGATGACGCGGATGACCGCCTGTTCGCAGACCTTGCACAACGGCTTGAGGCCGCGGCTGAACATCAGGCAGTCGAGCATGGGCCGGAACAACCCCTTGGCCGCGTAGCCGGCGCCCTCGAAGGCTCCGACCTTGCCCTGGAAACGGCTCTTTTTGAAAAAAGCGTTCACTTCCAGGCCGTTCAGGCGCGACATCTCATCGCTCTGTGCTTGCAGGGCGTCGATTTCCGCCTTGGGGGCGTTGGCGCGCTTCAGGGCAGCGATCCTTTCGTTCGTCTCCTGGCGTTTTTTTTGGTAAACCCTTTCCATTTCTTCATATGCCGCTTTTTCCCACAGGGTGGGCACGGCGGTCTTCTTTGTCACCAGTTCCTTCCATTTCAGGTTTTTGGGGTCGAGCAGGGCGGTGACGTTGGGCTCGAGCGGCTCGACTCCGACCGGGTAGAACTCGTTGTAGGCCACGGCCGAGGTGTAATATTCGTCGGCCAGGCCGCTGAACGAATGGCCGAACTCATGCATGCATAGATACTGCTGCCACTGGTCGTCGCTGGTGAAGGTGCAGTAGAGGTTGTAGATGCCGCCGCCGCCGTAGCGCGTCTGGTTGACCATGATCAGCAAGGCGTCGTAGGGGACGTGGGCGGCGATGTCGCGCAGGGCGCGGTTGTCGTCGGTCAGCAGGTAACGCTCCGAGCCGAAGGAATCGAATTGGGCTCCCAGGACCGTGTTCTTGAATTGACCGAAGCTGGGCTCGTCGCAGCCGCTTTCCGCTGAAGGCTTGAACAGGCCGGTGATATTGAAACGGTCCCTGTAGGTCTTGTAGGGTTCCTGGCTGGTAATGAGCTCACTGAAGCGTGCCAGGTCGCGCTTGAATTTTTCCTGCTCGGCCGCGGTATAACCTTCACCAACGATTGCCAGGTCAACCCTGTCGGCCGGAGCGCCGTTCTTGACCTGTTCGATCACCTGCACGTCGCCGGAGAGCTTCTCCTTGACGATGAACTGGTCGGCGGGATCGATCTCCCGGCCGAACAGGAGCTGGGGGAGGTTTTGCCGGTCGCGCAGCAGGATCTCCAGGCGGATCTTGTTTTTGGGATAAGGCAGGAGCAGTGTTTCGGAAAACGTTTTGCCGATCCCGTTCTGACCCGGATCGGTGGTCTTGTATTCGCCGAAATAACTGTCGAAGCCCTTGCTGTAGATCAGGGTGCCGGAAGCGGCATCGCTTATCCGCAGCTGGTAGCGGCCCAGGGCGAAGGGATCGATGGTGCGGCGCGGGTTGCCGGCCCAGGGGCCTTGCTGGAAAATCCGGTCAATCATGAACGTTTCTTCCTTGGCGTCGCCGGCGTGGAACATGTCCACGCGCAGGGTCCGATTCTCGAAAAAGGCAGCGAAATCGACATTGTCCGAGGCCTGTCCGGACAGTGAGCAAGCCAGCAAAAATAAAACCAGGATCGTTGCTTTCATGACGACCTCCAAAATTTATCCTTAAGGAATGCTAGCACATGCGGCAGCAGCCTGCAACTGAAGGTGTCCATTGGCCGCAGCCCGGGGCGATGATTTGCTTTGTGCGGCGGCTTCGGCTAATATAAGCCATCCAGGAGGTGGCCATGATTTGCCCGAACTGTCATCAATTCACGCCCGATCAGGGATTCAAGTGCATAAATTGCGGTTCCATTCTCAAAAAAAAGGATCCCTACGCCGAACATGATCAGGGAGTCCAGTTGCGGCGCGACAATCCCTCTTTCTTCAGGCTCTGGATGCTGGTGCCCCTGGTTCTGCTGGCCATACTGGCCTATTTGTATTTTGCCCAAAAGAATAAAAGCCATGCCATCAATGCCCACAATCCAGGAGCGGAACTGGCCATCGAGGCCTATTTGCAAAAAGGAAAAACCAATGTCGTCGATTTTTACAGCGACTTTTGTCCGCCCTGCCGGAAGATCTCGCCGCTGCTGCAAAAGCTGGGCAGCAAAAGGCCGGATCTGGCCATACTCCCGGTCGATATCAACCGCAAGGGGGTCAAGGGCATCGACTTTTTTTCACCCCTGGCCCGCCAGTACGAGCTGGGCTCGGTTCCCAATTTCCGCATTTACGACGGCGAAGGCAACCTGGTCAAACAGGGTCAGGAAGCCTATATGGAGGTTATCATGATGATCGCTGCCGCCGGCATCAGCATGTGAATGCCCGGCTGACCGGACACGGCGAGCTGGATTCAGGCAAGGAGAAAAAACATGGATATGAAGATCACATTTCCGGGCGGGAAAAAAGTCAACGCCGAATACAACGGCTTCACCCATCAGACCGACCAGCCTTTGAATGCCGGCGGCGAGAACAGCGCCCCGTCGCCGTTCGAACTCTTCCTGGCCTCGCTGGGCGCCTGCGCCGGCTTCTATGTCCTGTCCTTCTGCCAGCAGCGCGGCATCGACATGACGGGGATCGAGCTGCGCCAGACCATGGCGCTCGATCCGCGGACACACCGGATCGGACAGATCGACATCGAGATCATCCTGCCCGCGGCTTTTCCTGAAAAATACCGGGCCGCCGTGGTGCAGGCGGCCCAGCTGTGCACGGTGAAAAAACACCTGGAAAATCCTCCCAAGTTCAGTTTATTCGCCACCGTCCGCTAAATCAATCTCCCGCACGCTCCCCATCGTAAATTTCGATGACGCGGCCGCTGGCCACGAAGCGGACATTGCGGCCCAGGGCCAGCACCGGCGCCAATTCCGGCTGTTTTTTCAGCATGGTGAAATAGTCGTCGGATGCGAAGGCGATGCGCGTGACCGGCAGCTTGGCCGCCTCCTGGATGCGGGCGTCGGTCCAAAGGCCGTCGCTTTGGTAGTAAACTTTGCCCTGGACGGTTTTGAACTGCCGGCCTAATTCAGGCAAGCTGCTGCCGCCGGATCGGGTCTCCGAAACCGTCTGGGCCTGGTTCAGCTTCTGCAATTCACTGCTGGCGCGCACGCTGCCCGATCCCGACTTGTCCTTCATGCCGGCGAACTCCTCCCTTTGCTTTTGGACCGAAGCCGGACTGGCGGCCAGGCCGCGGCCAAGGGTCATGTCGCTTTCGGCCAGGTCGCCCCGGTCGCGGCGGATCTTTTCATCTTCCACGATCAGGTAGCTGGTGTAGGGGGTGACGATGCCGTATTGCCTGGCCAGGCGGGTCACTTCGTCGACCAGCTCCCTGTCTTCCCCGTGCAGGCGGATCTCGTCGAGAAGGAAACCCACCCGCCGGGCCGCCCAAAGCGGCAGGAGAAAATCATGGCCGGAATCATCAGCGGGGAAATCGGCCTGAAAAGTGAACTCCTCGTTCCGGTTGTTCACCCGGCCGCTGACGGTGATCGCCGCCTTTCCGGAACCCTGGTAACGGCCGACCACGGTCAGCGCCGAACCCCGATACAGGTCGGGCAGGTCTCTGGGATAGATTTGCCTGGCGCGGACATTGCCGGAAAAGGCCAGGCGGATGTCGCTTAAAACCGGCGACCGGATCTTGTCGTAAAAGCGGGCGATGCCGCTCTCGATGTTTTCGCCGGCCGCGATGTAGGTCCGGAAAGTGCGCGTTTCCTCCGCCAACCTGTCCAGCAGGTGGGTGTTGATGTCGCTGCCGATGGCCACGGGGAAGATGCGCAACGATCCGTGTTTTGCCCGGGTGATGATGCGCAGCAGCGCTTCATCATCGGTGGCGCCGATGGTCGGTTTGCCGTCGGTGACCAGAATGACCAAACGGGGACGCTCCCTTGCCCCGGCTTGGCCCAGCGCCTCTTGCAGCGCCTCTTCGCAGTTGGTGCCGCCAGCTGCCTGCCACTGGCGGACGAATTGTTCGGCCCGGCGCAGGTTCGCGCCTGAGGGGACCGTCAAGCCCGGAAACAGGGATTCGGCCTCGGTGGCGAAGCGGATGACATTGAAGCGGTCGCCGCGGTTCAGCCGGCCCAGGCAATACGAAATGGCGTTCTGGGCCTGCTCCAGGCTGCGGCCGGCCATGCTGCCCGAAGTGTCCACCACAAAAGTGATGTCTTTTTCAGCGACTTCGCTGTCCGCGCCGGCGTAGTTCGGGCTGGCGCTGAAGAAAAAAACGCCGTCCTGTCCGGGAGAGCGGTATGTCAGCAAGGAGAATCCGAAACGGCCCGAAGCGGGAGTGATGAAAACCTTGAAGTCCGTGTCCGGCATGCTGTTGCGGCTCATATACTCAACCCTGGCAATCTTGGCGCCAGGACGCTCGATGGTTGCCGGGTGGGTCGGGCAGTGGATGCCGGCCAGCGGTGTCGCTGAACGGATATTCATGACGATGCTGACTTCGGGTATGGCCCTGGCCGAAAATTTTTCCGTGCCCAGGGGGTAGAGATAGGCGATGCTGCCGTTGTTTTTTTCCAGTACTTCATGATAGGAGATTTTTATCCTTTTTTTGCTGCGCGGCTCGATGGGAAACACCCTCATTTTGAAAACCCCGCGGCCGTCATATTCAAGCAGGGCCGGGTCGCGCAGACGGCGCACGATGTCTTCGTAAATGTTCCTGGCCTTGGCGGCGTCGAGCAGCTCGGCCCGGGTTTCCCGGCCGTCGATCCACATGCTGAAATCGCGGATCACGGCACCCGCGGGCAGGGGGAACAGGTAATAGCCCTCCAGCCGGGAGGCGTTGGGGTTGTAGAATTCCTGGTCCACGGAGGTGGTGGCCAGCTGGTCGGTGATCTCGACACGGACATCGTGGCGCACGACTTCCAGGGGAAAGGGCGAAACCGGACCCGGCCGGGGCGGACGGGGGATGACGATGAAACCGTCGGCGAGCAGGGCCGTGCCGTTGAGCGACATGACAGCCAGGGCCAGGCAGATCAGGGCGGGCTTCAGCAGCTTTTTGCCTTTCATTTTCTTCTCCATGGCCGCAACCGCTTAGCTGTCAAAGCTGAATTTCTTTCCGGCCGCCTGGCCACGCAGGGCCTTGATGATGGCCTCGTCCAGGGTGCTTGCCGCCGCCTGGTTTTTCAGCTTGTCCTTGACGAAGCGTTCGCGTTCCTTATGCAGGCGGGCGATCGTTGACTGCAGCGCTTCCCTTTTTTTCTGCATGGCCGCCACGTAGCCGTTGCGCTCAGCCGCGGACATGTTTTTCATTTCCTCCGGCAGTTCGGCCTCGGCCAATTCTTCCAATTTGATTGCGCCCGTTTTCTTGGCGTCGACCAGGTCCCAAGCGGAGTTGCTGTACTGCGGGGCAGCCTTGGCCGCCGCCCGCTGGGCCATGACCTCGCCGCTTACGCCTGCCGCGTTCAGGTCCTGCTCCTCTTGCCGCGCCTTGCCGCCGGCCCCGTCCCTGCCGTAGGCAATATAGGTCCGGTTCATTTCGCCGCTGAGGCGGGCGATCTCGCCATCCTGGGGAGCCGCGATCGGCGGCGGGGTCTGGTCGGCGTCGATGGCCAGGTACTGGCCGTCGGCCAGGTCGGCCCCGGCCTTCCAATCCGTCCTCAGCCCCTCCTGGTAGTTGCCGCAAAAAATGGTATTGACGATGATGCCGCCCGCGATGGCTTCGCGGCACGAGTCCCGGTAGTCTATCCCGCCCTGGCTGAACGGTTCGTTGCCGGCGATGACGATCATCTTCAGGTCGCCGCTGTTGCCGCTCCACTCCAGGCCGCGCACCGCGCTCTGGATGACCTGGCCGCAATACTCCTGGCCGCCGTTGGTCTTCAGCTTGAATAGCTCCTCGGAAATGCGGTCCAGGTCGTCGCTCAAGGGGACGATGCGGCGCATGTAGGCGCTGGCGGCCGGGATGCCGTCCTGGCCGTACTCATAGAGGGCGACCTGCAGGCGTGGAGCCTGGCCGTTCTTCCTGGCCGTAGCCAGCTCGTTAACGATCTTCCACAGCCGTGACTTGGCCTGGTCGATCAAACCGTCCATGCTGCCCGAGGTGTCCAGTAGGATCGCCAGCTGGATGCGCGCCTGCCCGGCGGGAACGGGGAGAGATTTCCCCTGCAGACAGACAGAAAACAGAACCGCCAGGATCAAAAGAAGAACGCTTTGTTTTTTCATGTTGCCTCCTCAAGGTGTGGTTAGACGGCAGGAGGGAATAATTTTCTGAAAAGGATATGCAAATTAGATGAGATCGCAGTTAGGGGTTCAATACGAGATCGAGAGTGATCATATTGAACCCCTACAATTGCCCCCGCTATCACCCTGGCGAACCTTGACACGCAGGCGGATCGGACATATAGTAAACCCTGGCTCGCCGAGGAAAAAATGAAGAAACCTTTTGCGCCGCAACAAAACTACGAAAAGAGCCGCAAGCTGGTCGGCTATACTCCGCGCAATGAAACCAAGGCCGCAACCTATGCCAGACTGGGATTCAAATGCGGCCTGGAAGTGCACCAGCAGCTGCAGACCGAAAAAAAGCTGTTTTGCCACTGCCCGGCCGGCAGGTACCACAACCTTGAGGAATACGACGCCGAGATCGTCCGCCACATGCGGCCGACCCTTTCCGAGCTGGGCGAATACGACGGCACGGCCCTGATGGAATTCAAGACCCGCAAGATTGTTATCTACCGGATCAAGAACGAGACTACCTGCACCTATGAAATAGACGACACGCCTCCTTTCCTGGTCAACCGCCAGGCCCTGGAGATCGCCATGGAGGTGGCGCTGCTGCTCAAGTGCAACATCGTCGGCGAGTTCCACATCACGCGCAAGCAGTACCTGGACGGCAGCATCCCCACCGGTTTTCAGCGCACCGGCATCCTGGGTATCGAAGGGGAGATCCCGCTGTGTCATAAAAAAATCCGGATCATCCAATTGAGCGTTGAAGAAGATGCCTGCCGGGAAATTTCCGATGTCGGCCACATGCGCATCTATTCCACCGACCGCCTGGGCATGCCCCTGATCGAGACCGTGACCTACCCCGAAATGCTGACCCCCGACGAAGCCGCCGAAGCCGCCCAGTATATCCGCTTCCTGGCGCGCAGCACCGGCAAGGTGCGCACCGGCATCGGCGCCGCCCGCGAGGACGTCAATGTCAGCATCACGGGCGGCACGCGCGTGGAGATCAAGGGGGTGGCCCATATCGCCTGGATTCCCGAGCTGGTACACAACGAGGCCTTCCGCCAGAAAGCGCTGCTGGAGATCCGCGAGGAACTGCACCGGCGCGTCGGGGACGGCAAGGATTGGAAAATTGATTCCAAAGAAGTGGAAGCCGACGTCCTGGGCTGCGATTTCCCCCCCATCCGGGACGCGCGAAAAAAGAAATTGCACCTGCTGGCCGTCAACCTGCCGGGATTCGGGGGGCTCCTCTCCTTTTTCACCCAGCCCGGAAAAATGTTCGCCGACGAGATCGGCGACCGCCTGAAGGTCATCGCTTGCCTGGAGAGGCCCAACATGGTCCATTGCGAGCAGCCGGAAAAGACGCTGGGCGAGGACGCCTGCCATTGGCTGCGCAAGACTTTAAAAGCGAGTGAAGACGATGCCCAGCTGTTGTTCTGGGCTGCAGCCGACGACATCAAGACCGCCCTGGAAACCATCGAGGAGCGCTGCCGCCTGGCTTTCCAGGGCGTGCCCAACGAGACGCGGAAAGGGCTGGCCGACGGCCGCACCATTTTCGAGCGGGTTCTGCCCGGCCCGGACCGTATGTATCCCGACACCGACTCGGCCCCGATCCCGGTCGAGGATGACCTGATCGAGCGCGTCCGTTCCGGCCTTCCCCCCGAGATCCACTACCGGCTCGGCCAGTTCAAGGCCTGGGGCGTCCCGGAAGACACTTTCGCTTTCCTGCTAAAATACAACCTGGCTCCCTGGCTCGAAAAGATCAGTAGCGCTTTCGGCGTCGAAGCGCGTTTTGTCTCCGTGGTCCTGGGGCACGTCCTGAAAAATCTGATGGGCAGGCAGCAGGGCGGCGCGGGTTTCAATTTCCAGCGGCTCTACGACCTGTTCGGTTTCGTCCGCGAGCAGAAGCTGGACCATGAGATCATCAAGGTCATGCTGCCGGTGGTGTTCCAGCATCCAAACATGGATTTCGAGTCGGTGCTGACCACGGTAAACTTCAAGCGGCTGGGGCGCGAGGAGATCCTGGCCCCGCTGCCCATCCTGAAGGAAAAATTCAAGAAGACCGGCACATCCAAGGACCCTGCCGCTGCCACGCGCTGGATTGTAGGCAATTTGCGGAAACTGGCGCTGGGCAACATGCCCATGCGTGAAGTCACGGCGCAGCTGGCCAAGGGGAAAAAATCATGAGCGACCTGTTCAAGGGCTACAAGGGGCCGGCGCTGGAGCTGCTGAAAAAATTCAACATCCGCGTCTGGAGCGACACCGCGGTCAAGACCACGCGCGGCGATTTCAAGGGCATCGTGCTGCCGCGCTCGGAAAACGACGACGACACGCATATCGTGCTCAAGCTGATCACGGGTTACAACGTGGGCATCGCCGTCGAGAGCGTCCTGGACATCCAGGAGTTCGGCTACAAGGAAGCCCATTACAAGATCCCGGAAAAGCAGTTCCCGTTCTCCAAGGAAAAGAAGAACGTCAAGCTGCTGGGCACGGGCGGGACCATCGCCTCACGCCTCGACTACCGCACCGGCGCCGTTATCCCCGCCTTCTCGCCCGGCGAGCTCTACGGCGCCGTCCCCGAGCTGGCCGATATCTGCAACCTCGCAACCGAGAAGCTCTTCGCCGTGTTCAGCGAGAACATGGGCCCCGAGCAGTACAAGGGGTTGGCCAAGGCCATCGGCGAGGAGATCCGCAAGGGCACCGACGGCATCGTCATCGGGCACGGCACCGACACCATGCACCACACCGCGGGCATCCTCTCCTTCATGGTGCAGAATTCGCCGGTGCCCATCGTCATGGTCGGCTCGCAGCGCTCCTCGGACCGGCCGTCTTCGGACGCGGCCCTGAACCTGATGCACGCCACCAAGACCGCCGCCGATTCCGACATCGCCGAGATCATGGTCTGCATGTTCGGCCCCACCTCGGATGA
>Ga0209262_10000443_pt1 | contig 19171 bp, 21 predicted proteins | sample Lowcelwee11metaG_FD_187171 | JGI IMG/M metagenome (GOLD analysis project Ga0209262, IMG submission 187171) | Freshwater pond sediment microbial communities from the University of Edinburgh, under environmental carbon perturbations - Low... | ecosystem: Environmental > Aquatic > Freshwater >...
TGCAGACGATGGGCCTGCGCTCCTTCACCCCGATGGTGATCGCCTGCCCGGGCTGCGGGCGCACGACGTCGACGTATTTCCAGGAGCTGGCGCAGAAGATCCAGTCACACCTGCGCCACCGGATGCCGGAATGGCGCAAGCACCATCCGGGCGTCGAGCAGATGACCGTGGCCGTCATGGGTTGCGTCGTCAACGGGCCCGGCGAGAGCAAGCACGCCAACATTGGCATCAGCCTGCCGGGCACCGGCGAGCGCCCGGTCGCGCCGGTCTACATCGACGGCGAGAAGGGACCGACGCTCAAGGGAGAGCGCATCGCCGAGGAATTCCAGCAGCTCGTCGAGCAGTACGTCGAGCGCACCTACGTCGCGAGGAATGCACCATGACCAGCCTGCGTGATCGAAAGTGCGCGGCCTGCGCGCCGGGCACCCCGCCGCTGCCGGCGGCTCGCGCGTCGGAACTGATGGGCCAGCTCGCGCCCGACTGGCGCCTGGCCGACGATGGTGGCTCGCTGAAGCGCTCGTTCGGATTCGATGATTTCTATCGCACGATGGCGTTCGTCAACGCCGTTGCGTGGGTCGCCAACGCCGAGGACCACCACCCCGACCTCGAGGTGGGTTACAACTACTGCAGAGTCACGTATTCGACGCATTCGGTCGGGGGCTTGTCCGAGAACGACTTCATCTGCGCCGCGAAAGTCGATGCTTTGTAGGGCTGCCGGCCGAGCCGATCGGCAGGAGGGGGATTGCATGACCGAGGACGCGAGTCCGTCCGATGCCGCGCTGCCCTTCGTTGCGCCGTGCCGGGCACTGGCCACCACTGCGCCGCTCGGCTGGCTGCGCAAGGGCTGGCACGACATGTGGTCTGCGCCGCGCCAGAGCCTGACCTATGGCTCGATCGTGGTGCTGCTGAGCCTGGCACTCGCCTTCGTCACGATCGAGTTCGGGGGCTACTGGCAGCTGCTGTCGCTCGTGTCCGGATTCATCCTGATCTCGCCGGTGCTCGCGGTCGGCACCTACGCGATCAGCAGCCAGCTCGAGCGCGGCGAGAAGCCCTCGCTGCGACGCTGTGTGCGCGAGGAGCAGCGCGCTTTCGGCAACCTGATGGTCTTCGCGCTGATGCTGATGGTCGTGTTCCTGGTGTGGGCACGGGCTGGCTCGGCGATCCACATCTTCTTCCCGATCAACGACCATCCCGGCTGGCGCGACTACCTGACGTTCTTCAGCATCGGCAGCGCCGTGGGATCGATCTTCGCGCTGATCGTGTTCTCGGCCGCGGCCTTCTCGCTGCCGATGATGGTCGACCGCCGCGTCGACACCGTCACAGCCGTCGTAACCAGCATCAACGCCGTGCTGCGCAACAAGGCCGCGATGGCCGTCTGGGCCGCCTGCATCGTGCTGGCCGTGGCACCCGGCTTCGCGCTGCTCTTCATTGGCCGCGAGCGTGGCGCCAGCCTGTCGCTGATCATGGTCGCGCTCGGCATCACGCTGCCGCTGATCGGGCACGCGACCTGGCACGGGTATCGGGCGACGGTGGATGCGGAGGCCTGGCCACGCGAGGAAGGGGATGGAAGCGGATAGCGGATAGCGGATAGCTAGAAAAAGCCGCCGATCGGTCAGTCGCCAACTCTGACTATCCGCTATCCGCTATCCGCTACCCAGCAGTAGCCGGTCCAGCTCCGGATCCACCTCATGGATCAGGTCCACGGGCAACCGCGAGTAACGCAGCGCGGCGGCGAAGCCGCGCCGGTCGCCGCCGTGATCCAGCATCCATTGGGCGTGCTCGCAGAGCAGCGCGAGTTGCAGGCCGCGCGCGAGGGTCAGCGCGAGGCGGCGTGCGCCGGCTTCCAGGACGTCGGGCTCCTTGCCGGACTCCAGCCACAGCGCCGCGCGCTCGAGCGCACCGACGGCCTGCCGGCCAGCCGCCACCAGCCTCGGCTCCCGGATCGATCGCAGGCAGGAGGACGCGCGCCCCATCAGCGCCGCGAGCGCATCGTGCAGGTCGGGGCACGACAGCGCTTCGATTGCGAGCGCGTCGGTCGCGGCCCCCCCGGCTGGCCGCCGCTGCGCGGTCCGCAACAGCTCCGAAAGGTCCGGGCAGCCGACTGCGCCGGTCGAGCCGACGCCTTCGATCAGCTCGTTCAGCAAGCTCACCGCCTGTTTCCCGGTCGTCAATTGCGTGAGTGGCGCAACGAGTTGCAGCAACGCGCGCTGCTGGGCGTCGATCCCGCCGTTGTCGAGGCGACCCTGCAGCTCGACGAGCAGGAAACTCATCAGGAACGCGCCCCAGGTCTCAGCCTCGAGTGCGGCCAGCGTATCGAGATGCAGCGATAACGACCCCTGTGAACGCGCGACGTCCAGGCCCCGTCGCATCAATGCGACGTTGCGGACGCTGGTCCACTCGCGCGTCACTGCCAGCGGTCCGGCAGCAGCGACCGACGAACCGTGGGACTCGTAGAACGTCGCGAACTGCTCGATGGGCGTGGGCTGAGCGCGTCGCTGCCAGGACTCGAACAGCGGGTCGATCATGCGGCCGGGCCGGGATGCGTGACGACGGCGGGAAGGTCCCCCGCCAGGCCGAGCGCCCGCTGCACCAGCGCGCGCCTGATCAACGGCTGGCGTGTCACGAACGACAGTCCCAGGCGCCGGATCGCCGCCACGGGCACGCTGCGCTCGCCGAACAAGCGGTTGAGCGTGTCCGTCGTGCCGAGCATCAGCGCGTTCTCGCTGCGGCGCCAACGTGCATATCGGCGCAGTGTCCGCAGCCCGCAGGGCTCGCTGCCGGCGGCCGACTCGGCAAGCACCTCGACGAGCGCGGCGCTGTCCAGGAACCCGAGGTTGACGCCCTGCCCCGCGAGCGGATGGATCGTGTGCGCGGCATCGCCGACCAGCGCCAGGCGCGGCCGCACGTACTCGCGCGCGTGCCACAGCGCGAGCGGGTAACCGGCGCGCTCGCTGTCGAGTTCGACCGTGCCGAGCACCCGGTCGCTGGCCTCGGTGACGCGGTGCGAAAATTCGGCGGGCGAAAGGTCCTTCAGTTCCTGCGCGACGTCGGGCGACGTCGTCCAGACCAGCGAGACGCGACCGTCGCGCAGCGGCAGCAATGCAAGCGGCCCATCCGGCAGGAAGCGCTGCCAGGCCGTGTGCCGATGCGGCCGCTCGGTGCGAAGGTGAGCCACGACGGCCGTCTGGCCGTAGGTCCAGCCGCCGCGGCCGATGCCAACGAGCTCGCGCGTCCGTGACTGGCCGCCATCCGCACCGACGACGAGGCTGCAGGCGAGCCGGCGGCCATCGCTCAGCGTCACCCGGGCCGCTTCGTCATCGAACGCCAGCGCCTCGAGCCCCGCGCGAATGTGAGTCACCGAGCGCAGGTGGCGGGACTCGAGCAGGGCCCACTGCACGCGAATGTTCTCGACGATGTGCCCCAGATCCGCCTCGCCGGTCTCTGCCGCCGTGAAATGCAGCGCATCCCAGGCATCCGAGCGGCTCGCGGCGTCCCAGACCACCATGTCGGAATACGGGCAGCCGTGGTCGACGAGCGCCGGCCACGCGCCGGCCGCCCGCAGGATGCGCTCCGACGCGCGTGACAGCGCGGAGACACGCAGGTCGACTCGATCGTCGCGCGGCGGCGTAGCCGCGTTCGGTTCGACGATCGCGATCCGCCACGACTGGAGGCGCTCGTCCTGCGCGGCGAGCGCCGCGAAACAGAGCCCCACCATGCCGCCGCCGATCACGACGACGTCGAAGTCGAGTCGCTTGCTCGTCGCCATCAGCGGTCTCCGGCGAGCGGTACGCCGCGCGCGAGGCGCGGAATGCGCCCGGCGGCACCGACACTGAGACGTGCCATCGCGCTCTTGGCGGGCGGGAACGCATCGAACGCCAGCAGCCCGACGCTGCGCAACCCGCGCAGCACGCCGAGCGGCGAACCAAACAAGCGCACCAGTCCATCGGTGAAGGCCACGATGCGGCGACGATCCTCGGCGCGCCAGTCGGCGTAGGCCTTGAGCGGCCCGGCCTCACCGACGTCTGCGACGCCGTCCGCGCGCGCATCCGCAAGTACCTCCGCGAGGCTCGCCGCGTCACGCAGTCCCAAGTTGAAACCCTGCCCGGCGATCGGGTGCAGCCCTTGCGCGGCGTTGCCCACGACCGCCAGCCGCTCGGCGACGTGGCGTTCGGAGCGCGACAGGGCGAGCTCGTAAGCGCTGCGGATGCCGACGCGCAGCAGGCGCCCGAGCCGGAACCCGAAGGCCGCCTGCAGTTCGGCGAGGAACGCTTCGTCCGGCAGTGTGAGCAGGCGCGCAGCGTCTGCGGCCGGTCGGGTCCAGACGATCCCGCAACGACCGTCGCTGAGCGGCAGCACCGCGATCGGCCCGTCGGCGGTGAATCGCTCGTACGCCACGTAATCGTGGAAACGCTGCGTGGTGATCGTCGAGATGATCGCGGTCTGGGCGTACGACCAGTGATCGGCGGCGATCCCGGCCTGATCGCGGATCAGCGATCGCGTGCCGTCGGCCGCGACCACCAGCCGCGCACGCAGCTCCTGCGTCGTTCCCGAGTGCTCGAGGACCAGCACGCGAACGTCGCCCGCGAGCTCGCTGCCGAGCACACGCGCAGGTGCGATGACGTCGATGCCGGGCGCCGCGGCCAGGCCCTGCCAGAGTGCCGCCCCCATGACGCGGTTCGGCAGCACGTACCCGAGCGCTTCGAGACCTTGCTCTGCGGCGTCGATCCGCGCGACACCGAAGCGCCCCTGGTCGGAAACGTGGATGCGGCGAATCGGCGTCGCCTCGCGCTCCATGTGCCGCCAGACGCCCAGGCTGCGAAAGATGCGCGCGCTGCCGTTCGCGAGCGCGGTCGTGCGTTCGTCGAAGCTCGGATGATCCCCGCCGCCGGGCGCCACGGCCTCGACGAGGGCCACCTTGAACCCGAGCGGCGCGAGCGCAAGCGCGAGCGACGCGCCGACGAGGCCGCCGCCGGCGATCGCCACGTCGCAATCGACCCTGGATTCGTGCACCGTCATCGCACGGTCGTCATGCGCTCATCACGCGCTCGATCTCCACTGGCGTGCGCGGCAGGCCGGCCGTGAGGATCTCGCAGCCCGCCGCCGTGACCGCCACGTCGTCCTCGATGCGCACGCCGATGTTCCACCAGCGGCGCGGCACGCCCTTGGTCCCAGCCGGGATGTAGATGCCCGGCTCGACGGTCAGGCACATGCCCGGCTCGAGCACACGCCACTCGTCGCCCACCTTGTAGTCCCCGACGTCGTGGACGTCCATGCCGAGCCAGTGCCCGGTGCGGTGCATGAAGAACTTCCGGTAGGCCCCTTCCTTGATCAACCCAGGGACCCGGCCCTTCAGCAGGCCAAGCCGGACGAGCCCCTGGGTGATCGCCCGGACTGCGGCGTCGTGCGGATCATTCCAGTGGTTGCCCGGCTTGATGCGGGCGAAGGCAGCTTCCTGCGCTTCCAGCACGACCTCGTAGACGGCGCGCTGCTCGGGCGAGAAGCGCCCGTTCACGGGGAACGTGCGTGTGATGTCCGAGGCGTAGTAATCGTATTCGCAGCCCGCATCGATCAGCAGCAGGTCGCCGTCGCGCAGTTCGGCGTCGTTGGCGTGGTAGTGCAGCGTGCATGCGTTCGCGCCGCCGCCCACGATCGGGTGGTAGGAGATGTCGGCCCGGTGGCGGTGGAACTCGTGCAGCAGCTCCGCCATCACCTCGTATTCCTTCACACCCGGGCGCGTGGCCTTCATGGCCCGGATGTGCGCGCCGACGGCGATCTGCGCCGACCGGCGCATCACGGCAAGCTCGGTGCGGCTCTTGTAGAGGCGCATGTCGTGCAGCAGGTGGTCGAGCGCCACGAACTCCTGCGGCGTGTGCATGCCCTGCTTGGCCTGGCCGCGCAACGTGTTGACCCAGCCGATCAGGTGCTGGTCGAAGTCCGCATTGAGGCCCATCGTGTAATAGACGCGCCCGCACTGTTCCATCAGCCCGGGCAGGATGTCGTCGATGTCGCCGATCGGAAACGCATCGTCCGCGCCGTAGTCCCGGGTGGCACCGTCCGGCCCGGCGCGCTGCCCATCCCAGGCCTCGCGCGCCGGATCGCGGTCGCGCACGAACAGGATGTACTCGGCGTGCGGCCGGCCCGGCACCAGCACTGCCACGGCCTCCGGCTCGTCGAAGCCCGTCAGGTAATGGAAGTCGCTGTCCGGCCGGTAGTGGTAGTGCACGTCGCTGTTGCGCTGCTTCTCGGTCGCGGCGGGCAGGATCGCGATGGCGCCCTTGCCCATCATGCGCATCAACTGCCGGCGCCGGCGGGCGAACTCGTCTTTGCGAACGGTCATGGTCCTGTCAGTGTCCGGATTGGGAAACGGGCTGGCCCTGGCGCAGCCCCGCGAGCTCGTCGTAGACGAGCTGCACCGCGGCGCGAATGAATTCGACGAGCTCCGCGTACGCGGATTCCTCGGCTTCGGGAGCCTCGCCCCCGGGGACGCCCACGTGCGAGACCTGCGCGAGGTCGGCGAGCACTTCGCTGACCGTGGCTGGAAGTTTGGCGTGCGCGGCCGTGCCCGCAGCGCCGAATCCGTACAGGAACCCCTGGCACCACGCGCCGAGTGCCTCTACGCGCGCCGGCAGATCCGTCTCGTCGTCCGGCAACAACGGCTCGAATTCCATCTCCGCGCGTGAGAGCACCCCGGCCGATTCCTCGAAGAGGCCCGCCAGGGGCCCGTCGCCGGTCAGCGCGACGCCGCCGTCGGGCAGGATCTCGTCGATCCACTCCGCAAGCGAATACTCGCGCCGGACGCAGAGGGCACCGCACAGGCAGCCGTGCGCCTCGGCGGGGTGCACGGCAGACGCGCCGGAGGACAGCGTCCGCGCGACGTCGTCGAAGGCCACGGAGGGGTGCATCGCACATATCGTAGCACCGCGCACCGCGGGGTCGCCGTCTCAATTGATTCCCCGCAGGGGCGGCTCTATAGTTCCGTGCATGAGTGAAACCAGCGCAAGATCCGCCGTGGACGCCGAGCTGAAGCGCCTCGAGCGGCGCATCGACGAGCTCGTGGCCACGATCGGCCAGGTCAAGGAAGAGAACCGCGCGCTGCGCCAGCGCCAGGAAACCCTGATGACGGAGCGTGCCAGCCTGCTGCAGAAGAACGAGCAGGTGCGAGGGCGCGTCGAGGCAATGATCGGCCGGCTGAAGGCCATGGAGCACGGATCGTGAGCGAAGACAGAGTGACGCGCGTCAGTGTCCGGCTGCTCGACCGGGAATACCAGGTCGCCTGCCCGGCCGATGAACGCTCCGACCTGCTCGACTCCGCGGAGTACCTCGACACGAAGATGCGCGAGGTGCGCGATGGCGGCAAGGTCGTCGGGCTCGACCGCATCGCAGTCATCTCCGCGCTGAATCTCGCGAACGAGTTGATCAAGCTGCGCCGCAACGGTTCCGTAGTAGACTCGGACCTCGGGTCGAAGATCCGGACCCTGCGCGAGCGCGTGGAGTCGGCCCTCGAGAAGGGCCAGCAACTGGAACTTTAGAGGGAACGGGCCCGAGTCCCGTCCCTCGACGATTTGGCGCCGCCTGCGGTGTTCGACACGGTCCGGGTTACCTCTCGACCTTAAGTCCAACACCCTGGGGAGCTGGTCTGTCGGCACCATTGTGCATGTCCGCCTCGAGCGGGAAGCCTTAGGTGCTGCGGCCTTCCCCTCTTATTGCTCTTGTCGAGAGCAATGGTTCGTGACGGCACAGGCGGGTGGCGCCATCCCCCTTTCTTCTCCTGGCTCGCGATCCGCATGGCGCAACCCACCGCTGAAGTCCGCGCCGCGCGTCGCCGGCTGCGCGCACTGCGGCTCGCCATCGAGCCGCGCGAGCGATCGGCCGCCGAGGCGGCGATCCGGGCGACGCTCGATGGGCTGGGCATCTTTCGTCGCGGCGGCCGCATCGCGCTCTACCTGCCGCTGCCCGGCGAAGTCGACCTGCGGTCGTGCCTGCCCGACGCCTGGCGTCGCGGCGTCGAGACCTACGTGCCGCGAATCGTCAGCCGGCGGCGGCGACTGATGACCTTCGTGCCGCTGGCGCCGGGGAGCACGGCGCGACTGAACAGTTACGGAATCGAGGAACCTGCGGCCGCGACCCGCTGCCTCGCCGCGGTCGGGCTCGACGTCGTGCTGGTGCCGGTCGTCGGCTTCGACCGTCGCGGCAACCGCCTCGGCATGGGCGCCGGGTTCTACGACCGGGCGTTGCGACGGCGACTCGACGCCGGGCGCCCATGGCGGCGACCACGGCTGGTGGGCGTCGCGTTCGCCCGCCAGGAACTGCCCGGGATCGCGGCGTCGGCCTGGGACGTGCCGCTCGACCTGATCGTCACCGAGCTTGGGCTCGTCGTTCCGGAACACCACCCCGTCACGCGCCAAGGGAGCGCCCGATGAACTACTGGCTCTTCAAGTCCGAACCCGACACCTTCAGCGCGGACGATCTCGGTCGCGCGAAGAACGCGACGACGGCGTGGGACGGCGTGCGCAACTACCAGGTGCGCAACATGATGCGGGACCAGATGCGCGTCGGCGACCAGGGCTTCCTCTATCACTCGAGCTGCGACGTGCCGGGCATCTACGGCGTCGTGCGGATCACGCGCGCGGGCTATCCCGAACGCGCCGCGCTCGATCCGCGGCATCCGTACTTCGATCCGGGCAGCGACCCGGCTCAACCTCGCTGGTACAGCGTCGACGTGCGTCTCGAGCGCCGCATCGACCCGCCGATCACGCTCGAAACCTTGCGCAAACATGCGCACGGAGCACTCTCCGAGATGCTGATCCTGCGTCGAGGCAACCGTCTGTCGATCACGCCGGTGACGCGCGACGAGTGGCGCTTCGTGCTCTCGCTCGCGTGAGCGAATGCCGTGAATCACAGCACGAGCGCATCGCGACGCGCACGTCGCGCACGACTCGCCACTCACACCTGCGTCGCAGGCACAATGGAAATTCGTGACGTGCCTCTTGCAATCGGGTTTTGATTTCTGTAAATACTGCGCCCGGACTAACCCGACATGGAGATACTGAAATGGCAGCGAAGAAAAAGGCAGTGAAGAAGGCGAAGGCGAAGGCGAAGCCCAAGAAGGCCGCCAAGAAGAAGTAAGCTTCTCGCCGAAGCTTGACGACTGTGCCCGCGCAAGCGGGCACAGTTGTTTCCGGGGGATGGAAATCGACATGAACCAGGACACGAATAAGCAACGCGCCGCCACGGCCGCGCTCGAATACCTCGGCGACGGCGCCGTGATCGGCGTCGGCACCGGCTCCACCGTGAATTTCTTCATCGACGGCCTCGCCGCGCTGCACCGACGCATCGCCGGGGCGGTCTCGAGCTCGATCGCGAGCACCCGCCGGCTCGAGGCGCACGGCATCCCGGTGCTGGACCTCAATGACGCCGGCGAGCTCGAGCTGTACGTGGACGGCGCCGACGAGGCCACCCGCTCCCTGCACCTGATCAAGGGTGGCGGCGGCGCGCTCACGCGCGAAAAGATCGTCGCCGCGGCCTCGCGCCGCTTCGTCTGCATCGTCGACGAGCAGAAGCTGGTCGAGCAGCTCGGCCACTTCCCGCTGCCGGTCGAGGTCATCCCGATGGCGCGCAGCCACGTCGCCCGCGAACTCACCCGGCTCGGCGGCGAGCCGGTGTGGCGCGAAGGCGTCGTCACCGACAACGGCAACCACATCCTCGACGTCCGCCACCTGTCGATTCCCGACCCGGTGGCGCTCGAGGGCGAGATCAACCAGATCGCCGGCGTGGTCACGGTCGGACTCTTCGCGCGTCGCCCGGCCGACGTGCTGCTGGTCGGCACGGCCGCAGGTGTCGTAACGTTGGCGCGTGACGCCTGACCCGGCCCTGCTGAACGATCTTCGCGCCGCGCTTGGCGCCGACGCCGTGCTGGTGTCGGCCGAGGCCTGCGCCCCCTTCGAATGCGATGCGTTGACGGCCCATCGCCGCAGCCCCGACGTCGTCGTGCTGCCCCGCACGGTCGATGAGGTGCGGTCTGTGCTGCGCGCCTGCCGGCAACACGGGACGCCGGTCGTCGCCCGCGGCGCCGGCACCGGGTTGTCGGGTGGCTCGCTGCCGGTCGCCGGTGGAGTCCTGCTCGTGCTCGCGCGGCTCAACCGGATCCTGGAGGTCGATCCCCGACGCCGGCTCGCGCGCGTGCAGCCTGGCGTCACCAACCTCGAGATCTCGATGGCGGCCGCGCCGCATGGCCTCTACTACGCGCCGGATCCGTCGTCGCAGGTGGCCTGCACGATCGGCGGTAACGTTGCCGAGAACTCGGGCGGCGTGCACTGCCTGAAGCACGGACTCACGGTCCACAACCTGCTCGAGGTGCGCGTCGTCACCATCGACGGCGAGCTGCTGGTGCTCGGCTCCGAGACCGGCGAGGCGCCGGGGCTGCCGCTGCTCGCGCTGCTGACCGGTTCGGAGGGCATGCTCGGCGTGGTCGTCGAGGCGACGGTGCGGTTGAAACCTTTGCCCGAGCGCGTCGAGTTGCTGATGGCGGCGTTCGACGACGTGCGCCGCTGCGCGGACGCCGTTGGTCGCGTCATTGCATCCGGCATCGTGCCCGCCGGGCTCGAGATGATGGACGCGCCGGCCATGCGCGCCGCGGAAGCCTTCGCACACTGCGGCTACCCGTCGGAGGCGGACGCACTGTTGCTCTGCGAACTCGACGGGCTCCACCACGACGTCGAGCGCGACCTGCAGGCGGTCGAAGCGCTGCTGCGAGACTGCGGCGCGACCTCGCTGCGGGTCGCCGCCGACGCCGGCGAGCGCCAGCGCATGTGGTCCGGTCGCAAGTCGGCGTTCCCGGCCGTTGGCCGACTGGCGCCCGACTATTTCTGCATGGACGGCACGATCCCGCGGCGTCACCTCGCCGACGTGCTGCAACGCATCGGCGAGCTGTCACAGGCGGCCGGCCTCCCGGTGGCCAACGTATTCCACGCCGGGGACGGCAACCTGCACCCATTGATCCTGTTTGATGCCGGCGAGCCTGGCGCCGTCGAGCGTGCCGAGCACCTCGGCGCCGAGATCCTCGAACTGTGCGTCGCCGTGGGCGGCACGGTCACCGGCGAACACGGGGTCGGCGTCGAGAAGCTCGGGCCGATGTGCACGCAATTCGGGTCGGGCGAACTCGAGGCCTTCCATGCCGTGAAGCGCGCATTCGACCCGGACGGACTGCTGAACCCCGGCAAGGCCGTGCCGACGCTCGCCCGCTGCGCCGACTATGGCGCCATGCGCGTGCACGGCGGCAAGCTGCCGTTCTCCCACCTGCCCCGCTTCTGACGGACCATGGACCGCGACGGCACCGACGATCTCATCGCGCAAGTCTGCGAGGCCGCCAGTCGCGGCGCAGCGCTCAGGATCGTCGGCGGAGACACCAAGCGGTTCTACGGACGGGCCATCGACGGCGTCCCGCTCGCGACGCGCGGACACACCGGCATACTCCGGCACGACCCGGCCGAGCTCGTGCTCACCGCGCGCGGCGGCACGCCGCTCGCGGAAGTCGAGGCCCAGCTCGCGGCGCACGGCCAGCGCTTGCCGTTCGAGCCGCCACACTTTGGCGCCGACGCGACCCTTGGCGGCACGGTCGCCGCCGGTCTCGCAGGACCGGCCCGCGCCTGGGCAGGCCCCGTGCGCGACTACGTGCTCGGCGCACGCATCCTGACCGGGGATGGGCGCGTGCTGCGTTTCGGCGGCGAGGTCATGAAGAACGTCGCTGGCTACGACGTTGCGCGACTGATGGCCGGTTCGCTCGGCGTGCTGGGCGTACTGTTGGACGTGTCGCTCAAGGTACTGCCCCGCGCAGCCGCCGAGCGCACGCTTGCGCTCGAGTTCGACGCGGCGCACGCGCTGGAACACCTGGCGAGCCTTGCGCGGGGTGCCCTGCCCCTTTCCGCAAGCAGCTGGATCGACGGTCGCCTCTACCTGCGGCTCGAGGGTTCGCTCGAGACGCTCGACGCGGTCGCGGCTCGAGTCGGCGGTGAACTCCTGCCCGACGGCGGTTCGTTCTGGGCGAGCTTGCGCGAGCAGACGCATCCATTCTTCGCGGGCGAGCAGTCGCTCTGGCGCTGCACCGTGCCCGGGCCTGTCGCGCCCCTGCCCCTCGGCGATGTTTCGCTCGTCGAGTGGAACGGAATGCAGCGCTGGTATCGCGGCGTCGCGGAGACTGCGGCGCTCGAAGCCACCACCGCAGTCGGCGGTCACGCGACCCTGTTCCGCGACCATACTGACGCGGCCGACGCGTTCACGCCGCTCGCCCCGCCGCTACTGCGGCTGCACCGCGAGCTCAAGCGCGTTTTCGATCCCGCCGGGATCCTGAACCCCGGCCGGATGTACGCGGACCTCTAGCGCCATGTACTCGCAACCCGCCGCAGGACTCGAAGGCACGCCGCGTGGCGACCAGGCCCAGGCGCTGCTCCGCAACTGTGTGCACTGCGGGTTCTGCCTGCCGGCCTGCCCCACGTACCGCATCACCGGCAATGAACTCGACAGTCCGCGCGGCCGCATCTACCTGATCAAGCAGATGGTCGAGGGCGCCGAGGCGACCGCGACGACTCGCTTCCATCTGGACCGCTGCCTGACGTGCCGGGCCTGCGAGCGCGCCTGTCCCTCCGGGGTCGAGTACGGCCGGTTGATCGATCTCGGCCGCGAACTCGTCGAAGAACGTGTGCCACGGGCGCTACCGCAACGCGCGCTGCGACTTGGGCTCGTCGAGTTCCTGTCGCGACCACGGCTTTTCGGTGCGCTACTGCGGAGCGGACAGGCGGTCGGACGCTGGCTGCCCGCGTCGCTGCGAGCCCGCATTCCACCGCGGTCGGCCAGCCGGCTTCGCGGACCCGCGACGCGGCATGCTCGGCGCGTGGTGCTGCTCGAGGGGTGCGTACAGTCGGGACTCAAGCCCGAAATCAACGCCGCGACGGAACGCGTGCTCGATCGCCTCGGCATCAGCGTCGAGCGCGTGGTCGGCGAGCAGTGCTGCGGCGCGCTGGGGCACCACCTCGGTCAAGCAGAACGGGCGCTCGACCAGGCCCGCCGCAATGTGGACGCATGCCGTGCAGCACTCGACGCCGGCGCCGCGGCGATCGTGAGTTCGGCCAGCGCCTGCGGCTTGATGGTGAAGGACTACGGTCGGCTGCTGGCCGGCGACCCCGATCGTGCGGCGCAGGCGCGACGCGTCAGCGAGGCGACACGCGATCTAGCCGAAGTCATCCCGCCCGACGAACTCGCACGCGCCGGCCTGCGGCGTGGCAGCGGACTGAGGGTCGCGTGGCAGGCGCCCTGCACGCTGCAGCATGGCCAGCACATCCGTGGTCGCGTCGAGGCACTGCTCGAGGCTGCGGGCCACACGCTCACGCCGACCTCCGAAACGACGCTGTGCTGCGGCTCGGCCGGCACGTACTCGCTGCTGCAACCGGAATTATCGAGCGAGCTGCGCCACCGCAAGCTCGCAGCGCTCTCGGGCGGGAATCCACAGGTGATCGCGACCGCAAACATCGGCTGCCTGGAACACCTGCAGGTGACGAGCCCGGTGCCCGTCCGGCACTGGATCGAACTCGTGGCCGATGCGCTCGACGACGCCCACGCTCGGTGACCGCAAGGAGCCCGGCACGGATGAAGATCGTCAAACCGAATCGGGTCACCCGCAGCTACACGCAGCATCTCGTCGCAGGACCGGCCAGGGTCCTTCCGCTGCTCTGCCCGGTCCGCGAGGCCGACTGGATCGACGGATGGGACCCGCTGCTCGTCGTGTCGCAGTCCGGCTTTGCCGAGCGCGATTGTGTGTTCGTCACGGCCGCGGAACCCGACGACTCGATCTGGTACATCGCGCGCCATGAGCCCGAAGCCGGGCTGGTCGAGATGCTCAAGGTCACGCCAGCGGTGACTGCGTGCCGCCTCACGATCCGGGTCGACGCTGTCCCCGGCGGCTCCGACGCCACGATCACCTATTCCCACACCAGCCTCGGCGCAGCCGGCGATGCGTTCGTCGCATCGTTCACCGAAGACTACTACCGCCAGTTCATGCAGGATTGGGAGGCGCGCATGAATCACTATCTCCGCCACGGATCGGCCCTGGTTTCAAGGAGTACCGACATTGCCTGACCCAGTCGACGACGATTTCTACAAGCGTGCCGATGCGCACATCCACCTGGCCAATGCCCAATTGGGCGAGGTCGGGCGCGGCAAGGTCAGCGCGTCGTTCATGTACGCGGTCGCACGGTTCAATGCGTGGATCAGCGCCTGCGGCTTCGAATCGGCCGATGAGATGCGTGCTTCCCGGGACGAAGCGCTCGACTACTTCGTCAACGAGTATCGGCAGATGCTGGGCCAGAACCTCGATGAGTACATCGCGAACTTCGAGTCCTACCTGCGGCCGCCGGACCAGAACGGCTGACGCGCCTTCCGACCCGGCTCCAGGCGCGTGCGAAGGCGGAGGCGCCTTGCTGAAGTTGCGCACCGCGGTCGCGGCGGACTTCCACGCGATCCTCGCACTCAACGAGGAGTCGGTCGCTGCGTTGAGCCCCCTGACCCTCGAGCGCCTGTCCAGGCTCCACGCGCAGGCTGCTCGTCACCGCGTCGTCGTCGACGATGCTGCGGTCGTCGCCTTCGTACTGGCGTTGCGCGAGTCCGCGGATTACGACAGCCCGAACTTCCAGTGGTTCGCCGCCCGCTACGACCGCTTCCTGTACGTCGACCGGATCGTGGTATCGACAAATGCCTGTGGCCGGGGCGCCGGTACGTTGCTCTACCGCGACCTGTTCGAGTTCGCGGCTGTGTCGTCGGTCGACCTGATCACCTGCGAGTACGATCTCGACCCACCCAACCTGCGATCGCGGAAATTTCACGCGAAATTTGGCTTTTCCGAAGTCGGTCGCCAGCGGGTCACTGGTGGCAGGAAACAAGTGTCGCTGCAGGCGGTGCGAGTCCCGGTGAACGCCGGCCGTGGTGGATCGGTGCCCAAATGAGCAGCGTTCTGAGCAGCCCGATCACCGGGGAGTGACGAACAACATTTCGACGGTGACGTGCACCAGTTCTTCGTGGACGGAGAGCGCCCGGCGGACCGCGTCGGCATCGAGCGCCGCACCGGTCGACAGGCTCAGTATGCAGGCGTACTTGCCCTTGCCGACTCGCCAGACGTGAAGGTCCAGCACCGTCGTCGGCTGCGGGAGGCCACGGACGACGTCCCGCACCTCCTCGACCACCGGGGCATCCATCTCTGCGTCGAGCAGGACTCGGCCCGTGTCGCGCAGCAGGCCCCACGCCCATCGCCCGACCAGTAGCGTCCCCACCAGCCCCATCACGGGATCGAGCCACGTCGCACCGAAATACTTGCCGCCGATCAGCGCGGCGATCGCGAGGATTGACGTCACGGCATCAGCGACGACATGCAGATAGGCGGAACGCAGGTTCAGGTCGTGATGATCGTGCCCATGGTGATGCCCGGGCTGATCGTGGTCATGACCGGCAGCTCCGGTGGACAACAACCAGGCGGAAACCACGTTGACGGCGAGGCCGAGGATCGCCACGGGGATCGCCTCGTCGAAGCGGATGGCAGAAGGCGTCACGAGCCGGGCGATCGACTCGATGCCCATGTACGCCGCCACGCCCATCAGGAACACGGCGCTCGTATAACCGCCCAGCACCTCGATCTTCCAGGTCCCGAACGCAAAGCGCGGGTCGTTGGCCAGGCGGCGGGCCAGCGCATAGGCCGCTGCGGAAACACCCAGCGCGAGCGCATGGGAACTCATGTGCCAGCCATCGGCCAGCAGCGCCATCGAATTGAAGACCATGCCCGCAACGATCTCGACGACCATCGTCGCCGCGGTCAGCCACATCACCTGCCGCGTTCGTCGCTCCGCAATGGGATTGCTGAAGTCGAAGACGTGGCTGTGAGACTTGTCGTCTGGATTTTTCATCTGGGGCCGCCGCAAGCATGCTACACGAGGCTTGACTCTGGACTAGGGTCCAGACTGCAGACTGGCCTCCCAGAGGAGATCGGGCATGCCCACGTTCAGCATCGGCCAACTCGCGAAGCGCGCAGGCGTCGCCATCGACACCGTTCGTTACTACGAGCGCAACCAGCTGCTGGCACCCGCCGGCCGGCTCCAGTCGGGCTACCGCCGGTACGGCGACACGGAGCTCAAGCGGCTGCGGTTCATCCGACGCGCGAAGGTGCTGGGTTTCACGCTGGCGGACATTCGTGAACTGCTGTCCTTGAGCGACGAACGCAGTGTCGCCAAGGTCAAGCGCGCCGCCGAGGCGAAGCTCGCCGACGTCGAGCAGCGGCTCGCCGAGCTGGAGCGCATCCGCAATGGTCTGCGGTCACTGGTTGCCGCGTGCCCTGGCCACGGCCGCGCGGAGGCTTGCCCGATCCTCAATGCACTCAACGAGGAGGACGCGCCATGAAGGGCCATTCGGAGTTCATCGATCCGGTCTGTGGCATGACGGTAAAAGCCGACTCACCACATCACGCAAGCCACGCAGGCCACGACTACCGGTTCTGCTCGGCGGGATGCCGCACGAAGTTCGTGGCCGATCCTGCGCGCTGCCTGGTGCCGGCAGGCATCGAAGCAAAGGAGTCTCCTCCCGGAACGACCTACACGTGCCCGATGCACCCGGAGATCGTCCGCAACGCGCCCGGCAATTGTCCGATCTGCGGCATGGCGCTCGAGCCGAGCATGCCGAGCCTGGACGACGGCGAGAATCCGGAACTGACCGACTTCAAGCGCCGCTTCTGGTGGACGCTGCCGCTATCGATCCTGGTGCTGGCCGTGGCGATGTTCGGGCATGGCGTGAGCGCCGTGTCACCTGCGGTTCGCACCTGGATCGAACTCGCACTGACGGCGCCCGTGGTGCTGTGGGCCGGCTGGCCGTTCTTCCAGCGCTGGGCACAGTCGGTCGTGAATCGCAGCCCCAACATGTGGACGCTGATCGGGACCGGTGTGGGTGCCGCGTTCATCTACAGCGTCGTTGCCACGTTTGCGCCGGGCCTGTTCCCCCCCTCGTTCCAGGACCACGGGCGTGTCGCGGTCTATTTTGAGGCGGCTGCGATCATCGTCTCACTGACGCTGCTGGGGCAGATCCTCGAACTCAAGGCGCGCTCGAGCACCTCCGCCGCACTCAAGGCATTGCTCGGCCTCGCACCGAAGACGGCGCGGCGGCTGCGAGCCGATGGAACGGAAGAGGACATTCCCCTCGCGCACGTCCATGTGGGTGATCGTCTCCGGGTGCGCCCGGGTGAGAAGGTGCCCGTGGATGGCGAGGTGATCGACGGCCGCTCCAGCGTCGATGAGTCGATGCTGACGGGCGAACCCATCCCCGTCGAGAAGACGCTCGGCGCGAAGGTGATCGGCGCCACGATCAACGGCGTGGGCGCGCTCGTGATCCGCGCCGACAAGGTCGGGTCGGACACGGTGCTCGCGCAGATCGTGCAGCTGGTGGCCGAGGCACAGCGGTCCCGCGCGCCGATGCAGCGTCTGGCCGACAAGGTGAGCTTCTGGTTCGTCCTCGCGGTGCTGGCGACCGCGTTGGCGACGTTCGTGGCCTGGGGTGTCTTCGGCCCGGAGCCATCCTGGACCTTCGCCGTGGTCAACGCGGTCGCGGTGCTGATCATCGCCTGTCCCTGTGCGCTCGGCCTGGCGACGCCCATGTCGATCATGGTGGCCACGGGCCGTGCGGCGCAGGCGGGCGTCCTGTTCCGCGATGCCGAAGCCATCGAGCGGCTGCGCACCATCGATACGCTGATCGTCGACAAGACCGGCACGCTGACGCAGGGACGGCCGGCCTTCCGCCAGGTCGTCGGCCATGCGAGTTTCCCTGACGACGACGTGCTGCGCCTCGCAGCCAGCCTCGACCAGGGCAGTGAGCATCCGCTCGCCGATGCGATCGTTGCCGAGGCCCGGCGACGCAACCTGCCGCTGACGTCTGCCGACGACTTCGAGTCGGTCACCGGCCTCGGCGTACGCGGGCGAGTCGACGGCCGGTCACTGGCGTTGGGCAGCGTCGCCCTGATGACGGAAGTCGGTGCAGACGTGAGCGTGCTCGCCCCTGAGGCTGAGCGGCTGCGGCTCGAGGGCGCCACCGCGATGTTCCTCGCAGTGGATGGTCAGGCCGCGGGACTCATCGCCGTTGCGGATCCGATCAAGGACAGCACGCCTGCCGCCGTGAAGGCCCTGCAAGCGGACGGTTTGCGCATCGTGATGGCGACGGGTGACAGTCGCACGACTGCCGACGCTGTCGCGCGCCAGTTGGGGCTCGATGAAGTGCATGGCGAGGTGCGTCCGCAGGATAAGGCCGCATTGGTTGCGCGACTGAAGGCAGAGGGCCGGCACGTCGCGATGGCCGGCGACGGAATCAATGACGCCCCCGCGCTGGCCGCTGCCGACGTCGGCATCGCCATGGGCACCGGTACGGACGTGGCCATGTCGAGTGCCCAGGTCACCCTGGTGAAGGGCGATCTCCGCGGCATCGCACGGGCCCGGGAGATCTCTCGGGCCACGGTCACGAACATGAAGCAGAACCTGGGGTTCGCGTTCCTCTACAACGCGCTCGGCGTACCGGTGGCCGCGGGCCTGCTCTACCCGGTCTTCGGGTTGCTGCTGAGCCCGATGATTGCAGCGCTCGCGATGAGCCTGTCCTCGGTGTCCGTGGTCGGGAATGCGCTGCGGCTGCGCAATTAGCCGCTGTCGGTCGTGGCGCTGGAAGCCAGATAGAGCGCGGTCCAATCCGTTCCGTTACCGAGAAGCGGGGTGACGTCGCCTGGGTTCGCATGCTCGGCCCCGCGCCCCGACCTCGCATGGACGGTGCCATCCACTTCCACGGATGCGCCCGGCAGGCCCGCCGCAGCACAATCCCACCGGAGGCGCGAGTGATGGTCGGAGCGTGAAATACATCCGATGGAGTGCCTGAATGACCGACCTCAAGGGTCCAGCGGTCGATCCGGAGGCCTTCCGCGTGGAAGGTCACTGTTGTGGCATCCGTCTGCCGGTACTACAGGAACTAACCGCTGAAGGCATCCGATTCGAGCTCCCGGCGGAAGTGAAAGCCGAACCTGCCGCGCTATCAGGTTCCCTGTCGGAGGCCTGCTTCGTACCACTCCTTGCTCGAATTGACGACCCGGACAACCAGCAACATGACCGGCACCTCG
>Ga0209262_10000444_pt1 | contig 19146 bp, 11 predicted proteins | sample Lowcelwee11metaG_FD_187171 | JGI IMG/M metagenome (GOLD analysis project Ga0209262, IMG submission 187171) | Freshwater pond sediment microbial communities from the University of Edinburgh, under environmental carbon perturbations - Low... | ecosystem: Environmental > Aquatic > Freshwater >...
CATTTCTCCTCCTAAGATAGGAGGGGTCATCCCGCGGGGCGGGATGGGGGTGGTCTGTCAATAAAAGAAATGCACTATATGAAAAAGCTCATCATCTTAATTATCATAGCATTATTGCTGACCTCCTGCGGAAGTCAACAGCCGGCAAAGGAGAACTGGATACCTCTCTTCAACGGCGAGAATCTTGACGGCTGGATCATTAAGATCAAAGGGTCGCCTCTCGGTGAGAACTATAAGAACACATTCAGGGTTGAGGACGGGGTAATGAAAGTCTCTTATTCTGAATATGATACTTTCGATAATGAATTCGGCCATATTTATTATAAGACACCTTATTCTTCGTATAAACTAAGGCTTGAATACAGGTTCACCGGTGATCAGATCCAGGGCGGTCCTTCATGGGGTTTCCGCAACAGCGGCATCATGTTTCACTGCCAGGATCCGGCGACAATAGGTCTTGACCAGGACTGGCCGGTCTCGGTTGAGGTTCAGTTTCTTGGCAGCACGGCAGAGCAGGAAAGGACGACAATGAATGTCTGTACCCCTCATACACATGTGGTAATTAACAATGCTCTCATTACAGAACACTGCACATCCTCGACTTCAAAGTACTTTTATGATGATGTCTGGGTCAGGGCTGAGCTGGTTGTTTACGGGGACAGTATCATTCATCACATTGTGGACGGTGATACGGTTATGACATATTCAAAGCCGCAGATCGACGGCGGTGATTTGCCTGAAGGATTTCCGCTGGCAGGCGGCAATCCGCTTAAGGAGGGTTACATTGCACTTCAGGGAGAATCACACCCTGTAGAATTCAGGAAGGTGGAGCTTCTAAATCTTAAGTAGCATGGGGCAAGGAGCATGGAGAAGCGATCAATTGAAAAAAATATCCTATTTTCACAGACTGGAAAACATTTAGTTCTGCCCGGATGGCAGGGGCGAGCGTAATAAATTGCCCGGTGGGCAATTTTAGCGAGGAGCCGGAATGAAGCAGAGGCAATTCCGCCATCCGGATGAGATGAGTAAACAAAGCATTGAACGACAATAAAGTAAACTAAAGAATCAGAAGTGATCATGAGTATGCCCGGATGGCGGAATTGGTAGACGCGCTGGTCTCAAACACCAGTGGCAGCGATGCTGTGCCGGTTCGATCCCGGCTCCGGGTACTCTTAAGGCCTGTTATTCATTTGAATTACAGGTCTTTTACATTTCATGTGGTGTACTAATACTCTAACCAACAAATATCCTTCTTTGGGAGGTAATACATAAAAGCAGCTACTTGTCCCCACTATTCTTCAGGCAGCGGACAGATAATTCATATTCATTGTTCAAATAATTATCATAAGTGTAGTTTTGAAGAGAAGGAAAACCTGCTATTATACGCCTACCAGTCCGACTTGAGGTACTCCACCATGCCGCCCATCCACCTTCAGTGGCCGTCCGAGTGTTGGTGGCCAGGCCAGCTGCTATGGCTGAGAAACCGAAATCGTCGGTGCCATTCATATCCTGCCAGTTGCTGAGAGCTTTCAGCTTGATAGCGGCAGAATTGGCTCCACCACAAAAATCGGCCAGTACATCCCATTCATCCACAGAAGGCACATGCCAGCCTGTAGGGCACAACTTTCCGGTATTGACAGCATGCCAATTATATAGAGCACCATATTCATCCTTATTATAAATAACATACCAATAATAAGCTGGTATCGTCAGATTTAATCCATACGAAATATCTGTACTATCATTCAGTTTTGTTGTCGCCAGGTTTCTCTTTAACCAGGTCTGAGTGCCGATTTTTACAGCGAGGTATCTATTACCGTCAACATCAAAAACTCCATCAGGCGTAGTGAATGAGACTGTATTGCCATAGCTTACTCCGATGTTTGTTATGACATAAGCCCTGATATAGTAAGTTGTATTAGGGAGCAGCCCTGTTATATTACTTACGAAACTACCCGATTTAATGATATCTTTTGTCTTGCCAAGGTTAAAATCAGATGAGGGGTTATTATCAGTGTCCCAGAAGACACCACCTGAGATTATCTCTGCATTTCCCTTATCAATGATTCTTCCGCCGGAAAGGCACGAATCAATAAAGATAGATGAAACTTCATTTGTGACTAATGTAGGCGGGACTCTATTATCTTCCTCATTGCAGCTCAGGACGAGTAACAATATAAAAATAAAAGCTAAGTCTCTCTTTATTGAGAATTGGAAAGCTGGTTTTATCTTCATGAAATCAGGAGTTACAGGATAATTTGCTGAATGGGTTTTATGTACATTCTGGAAACGGTTGGACCGGAAAAATAGTGTAAAACTGGCTTAGGAAAATCCCTCCATACCTGGCTTTCCAATTAAAGAAAGCTGCATTACTGATACCATTTTCACGGCAAATATCCGCCACTGTAATTCCTCTTTCTTGCTGAGAAAGAATCTGACTTTCTGTATATATGACTTTTTTCATGACAGGTTTTAAAATTAAAAATTTTACTCTAATTTTATTGGACCTACTTTAGGGAAGCAGACAAAATTTCTCAGATTAGGTTCGAAAAATATTCAGTTCGGGGTAATGTTCAAATTTTTACAAAATATTGACAAGAAAGGTTATAAACCGGGATTCGGTGGCCTGGGTATTTTTAAGTTTATTGGTCCTGGTCTGTTAGTAACTGTTGGATTTATTGATCCTGGAAATTGGGCATCGGACCTTGCTGCAGGATCCGATTATGGATACGCACTCTTATGGGTGGTAACCCTGTCTACAATCATGCTCGTTATTTTGCAGCACAATGTGGCACACCTGGGTATTGCTACCGGCCTCTGCTTATCTGAGGCTGCAACAATATACATAAAACCCCGATATTCAAATATTCTGCTTTCATCAGCAATGCTGGCATCAATCTCCACATCATTAGCCGAAATCCTGGGAGGTGCCATAGCACTAAAAATGTTATTTAATATTCCGGTAAGAGCAGGAGCAATTCTGGTTACCATATTCGTCATGGTAATGCTGTATACCAACTCTTATAGAATTATAGAGAAATGGATTATAGCCTTTGTTTCAATAATTGGTTTGTCTTTCCTGTATGAACTTTCTCTGGTAAACATTGACTGGAATTCCGCAATTAGCGGATGGGTTGTTCCGTCGTTCCCCAAAGGATCCATTATTATTATTATGAGTGTATTGGGCGCCGTTGTAATGCCTCATAATCTTTTTCTGCACTCCGAAATCATTCAAAGTCGTCAGTGGAATTTGAAAGATGAAAAAATAATAAAGAAGCAACTGAAATTCGAGTTTGCTGACACCTTATTTTCAATGATTATAGGTTGGGCAATAAACAGTGCGATGATACTTCTGGCGGCTGCAACCTTTTTTAAAGCCAGAACACCTGTTACAGAGCTTGAACAGGCAGAAAAATTGCTGGCACCCCTTCTGGGCAATCATGCACCTGTTGTTTTTGCCATTGCACTTTTATTTGCGGGCCTGGCTTCAACCATTACATCAGGGATGGCAGCCGGATCAATTTTCTCCGGTATGTTCAGGGAACCATATGATATTAAGGACAATCATTCACGCCTCGGCGTTGCGGTATCGCTGTTAATCGGGCTGGGCATTATATTTTTAATATCAAATCCGTTTAACGGACTGATCATATCACAAATGTGTCTGAGCATTCAATTGCCTTTCACGGTCTTTTTACAGGTTTACCTTACCTCTTCAAAAAGAGTGATGGGAAAATATAAAAATACAATTCTTACTAAAGTTCTGCTTTATACTATTGGTGGTATCGTGACACTTTTGAATATTGCTCTGTTGATAAGCATATTCATTTAACCATTTTATAAAAATTAAAAACAGATCAGTACGAGAGGAATTGTTATAAGATGGTTAATGTCACTGTCTTTTTCAGGTAATCTTCAATTCTGAAAACTTATTTTTTCTTTATACCTGTAATCAATTCTTTATAAAGCCCTTATAATTTTCAGTATATTTTTGAAAGAACAAAAATCCTTCAAAAATGGAATGGAAAATTATTTTGGCGGTAATTATTTTCCTCATCTCAGCAGCCATTCTTTTATACACTGGTAATCTTTTCATAAAGTTACTCGATGAAGTATTTACAAATCTTTCAGAGTAATGTAAAAGCCTGACAATCTGACCACCTGTTCGCCTTTTTATAACAGGGCTTTAGATAGCTTTAAGAAGAGATTTCCAATGAAAACTAATGGAAAAACATACCCAATTGTCTTAAAGGAGACCGGGAACTTGCTTGTGATGCTTGGTTATGTTTTTATTATACCCGGAATTGTCTCTGCGATCTACAGGGAATGGTATTCAGTGTTGGGATTCCTTCTTTCAGCTTTTATTACCATGGCTTTTGGCCATGCATTAAGGTATTTGAACAGAAACTCTGATGAGCCACTTTTTAATAATGCACTGATTATTGTTGCATTCGGATGGCTTCTTGCTACTATTATGGGAGGCCTGCCCTTTTATTTAATAGCACAAATTACACCTCCCGATGTGCTAAATGGGTTTATTCCTGAAAACGCATCTTATGAATCAAGTCTTCAATATTTTAGGAATCCTCTTCATTGCTTCTTCGAAAGCATGAGCGCATACACCACCACAGGTCTTACAATGGTTGTCCATGAACCGTCAGTCGGGAAAGGAGTGTTATTCTATCGCAGTTTTGCACAATGGATTGGAGGAGCAGGATTTGTCATTCTTGCCCTGGCAGTTCTCAATCCCGGCTCAGGACGAAGTTCCATTCTTATGTACAGATCTGAAGCCATCGGAATAAAATTAAGACCTAAAATCATTGAGACAACCAGGGGAATTTGGAAAGCTTATTTTCTCATTACTCTGTTTTCGACTGTCTATCTGATCATTGGAACAAGATTGATCCTCCCTGATTATCCTCTTGCTGATAATCTCTTTGATTCAATTAACCATGCTATGGCTGGCCAGTCAACCGGTGGCTTCAGCACACTGGATGACAGTATCGCAACATACCAGTCTCCGATGATGGACATATTGTATATCCTTCCCATGGCCCTGGGTTCATTTTCCCTTCCGTTTTATTACAGGGTCATCTTTTTGAAGCGGTTAAGTGAATTCTGGAAAGATATACAGACAAGGGGCCTTATTATTTCATATTTCGTCGGAGGAGTAATCCTTGCCATATTACTATGCTATGCTGATATCGTCCCAGATCCTGTTCGTGAAGGTATTTTTCAGTTTGTAAGCGCTATGTCTACAACAGGCTGGCAGACCTCAAATATCGGCATTTGGGATACCCCTTCAATAGTGTTTATAGTTTTTGCAGGAATGTTTATCGGGGGAGCTTCGGGTGCAACTGTCGGTGGAATTAAAATGATTCGGGCCCTGCTAATAGAAAAGGGTATCAGATGGCAGGTGAATAAAGCCTTTATGTCTCATAATACCATTAAAACTATCTTGTTTGATGGTAAATCAATGTTGCCGGATCAGATGAATGCCGAACTTGCAAATGCTGCTGTATTTTCATTTCTTTTCCTGCTGATTATTCTAGCCGGGACTTTTATCACATATTATTTCATGCCGGATGGATTTTCCTTTGCAGACGCACTTTTTGAATCAACCTCCGCTCAATCAACGGCGGGACTTTCTACCGGAATTACAGAGCCGGGTATGCATCCCGCAATAGAGGTTACTTATATATTTCAGATGTGGGCCGGTCGTCTTGAGATCATTCCGGTGATTGCTTTGTTCAGGGCACTGGTGTTGGGAACCGGTTACAGGAAGATATAATAGTGCTACTATAGCAAGTAATGGGCTAACTTTGGTGATTAAAAGAGATTAGAAAAATGATAAAAGCTGATCCTTTCAGAAAAGAAAAATCCAGACTTGTCCATTATTTGGCTGTATTTGTTATAGTAGTTACCGTTTCTGCTACATGTTTCTTATTTAAAGATATTATTGGTTACCGCCTGGTCTCTTTTATCCTGCTGTTTGTTGTTTCTATTCTTGCAGTCTTTTTCGGAACCGGACCCATATTGCTTGCGTCAACTCTCAGTGCCGCCATCTGGGATTACTTTTTTATACCGCCTTCCTTCACTCTTCATATCGGCGATACGGAAGACACCCTTTTGCTGGTGATGTTTTTTATTGTAGCAATGCTTAATGGAATTCTGACATCCCGTATAAGGAGGCAGGAACTGAATGCAAGGAAAAGAGAGGAACGGACTCTTGCGTTATATGAAATTTCAAAGGAGTTACTGACGGCTAATGGATTGCCAGAAGTTGTTCTGGTGGCTGAAAAATATATTAAACAGTATTTTGACATTAGCCGGATTGTGTTTCTCGGGGAATCAGATGGAATACTGAATACTACTCCACTTTATGACAGTGAACAGACAGTAATGGAAGAAGACAAACAAATTGCATTATGGGTGTATAAGAACTCCATTAAGGCCGGAAGATTTACTGAGAACTACCCTTCATCAGACGGATCATTCTATCCTCTGAGAGGAAGCCAGAAGTGCCTTGGAGTCATTTGTATATGGTATGCTAAACCATTGACCCCGGCTGAGGAACAATTTATGGAAACACTTATTGCCCTTATTGCAGGTAAGGTTGAGCGGGAATCCCTGAGCGCATTGGCAAAAGATGCCTATATTCTCTCTGAATCGGATAAACTATATAAAACGCTCTTCAATTCAATTTCTCATGAGCTAAGGATCCCAGTTGCCGCCATAATGGGCGCCACAGACACTCTTCTTTCTGACAGATATCCTGAACAAACCAGAAAAAGACTCTACTCTGAAATGAGTCAGGCTTCTGTCAGGCTTAACAGGTTAATAGAGAATCTCCTTAATATGTCAAGGCTTGAATCCGGCCATCTTTCTCCGCGACCTGACTGGTGCGATGTTCAGGACCTTATCAACAAAGTATCAGGAACTCTGAGGCAGGAGCTAAGTCAATATAAATTCATACAGGAGATTCCTGAAGATATGCCTCTGGTCTATATTGACTTTGGTCTGATGGAGCAAGTCCTGCATAATCTTATCTTAAACGCCACCCAATACGCCCGGGAAGGAACAACAATCAGAGTTTCATTTCTTTATGACAAGGCCAGCAAGCTTACAGTAAAGGTCATGGATGGTGGCAGGGGCTTCAACCCCACGGAACTCAATCTGCTGTTTAATAAATTTTACAGGGGAGAGAAAGCTTTCTCCGGAGGTACGGGTCTTGGACTATCGATAGTGAAAGGATTTGTTGAGGCGCAAGGAGGTTCAGTATCGGCTGCAAACAAAGAGGATGGCGGAGCAGTCATCACTATTGAACTTCCGGTAAGGGTCTCTGAAATGAATGAGAATGAACAAAATTAATCATGTAATGAAAACCGGAGAACTTATTCTGATTATTGACGATGAAGTCCAGATACGGAGGCTTCTGGAGATCACCCTGTCAGCCAACGGTTTTAAAATATCTGAGGCTTCAACTGGCAAAGAAGGATTAATCTCTGCTTCCCAGCATCAGCCTGAGCTGATAATTCTTGATCTGGGACTGCCGGATCTTGAAGGATTCGATGTTTTAAAGAGATTAAGGGAATGGTACGAAAAATCAATAATAATTTTATCAGTCCGGAACTCGGAAGATGATATTATCAGGGCACTTGATAACGGAGCAAATGACTATCTGACCAAACCATTCCGGACAGGTGAATTAATTGCAAGAATAAGAGCTGCAATTCGTCAAAACAAATCCCCTGATAATGGTCCGCGACTGGAATTCGGTAATATTACAATCGATCTTGATAAGCATTTAGCCTTTAAAAATAATGAGATCATTAAACTCACTTCCACAGAATTCTCCCTGCTGGCCCTTCTGGCTAAAAATTCCGGCAGAGTACTTACTCATCAGTATATTCTTAAGGAAGTCTGGGGAATTGGGCAGATTGAGCAGACACAATATCTGCGGGTCTTTATAGCTCAGATCAGGAAAAAAATTGAAGAAGATCCTTCAAAACCAGTTTTATTAATTACAGAATCGGGGATTGGTTACAGGTTTGGTGTTTAGAAAACCCATTATCAGATAGACGTTGAGAAGCTTTTTGATGCTTATCACTCCCAGGTTGATGACAGAAATTCTCTTTTTCCCGTCCATTTTGACAGTCAGGCTGTTTTCAAACCGGACATGGGTAACATACTTTCTTTGTCTTATGATTTGTTGCTTCTTCAGTATGTCCCAGTCTAAAACAGAGCTTTTCTGATTATGCTGAATAGAAAAATACCCGACATTCATTGATGTGACATTGTGAAAGAAGTGCGACCCTGACGAGGCATCGAGCGGAAAATCATCGAGGCTGGTTTCGATTATGACTTTTGCATTGCATATCTGAGGCCATGTTACAGGAATGCCGATCCACCTGTCTACAGTACCCCACCTTCCGGGTCCCAGCAAAATATACTGCCTGTTACTCCTGATCATTTCATCATTAAAAGCAGCTACCTCAGCAGCAATCTCGAGGGTTTTGGTTTTGTCAAAATCGTCTTTATTGACATAAATCACATCATTGATATTGTTTATCATACCATTACCCATGCTTTTTTCCGCAAAAAGCAGGATATGTGTCTTGTCAATCTCATCCATATTGACTTCATAGTCAAGCGATGCACCTATTATAGGTTTGATTTGCAGCAGGTAAAACGAAGCTTTATTATTATTATCCCTGGCCAAATCGATTGCAAATTCAATCTCAACCGGAGTACCAAGAGCCTCCTTTACAATATCCAGGATCTCTACCAGCGTGTCAGCCAAAGGTATATACCGGTATTTCAGGATGTCCGCGAAATTGATAATTCTGGGTCCTGCCTTATCTGTTCCCGGGTAAACAGTTTTATTCTCAGCAGAATAAACTGATGCACAATGTTTAATTACTCCATGCCTCTCAGCATCCTCTATGCTTAACCGCACCAGTCCGGCGGTATCCCCCTCGAGCAGATTAAACTCTTTCTTAGCCAGGTCTACAGCCAAAAGTTCAATCTGCGAATTTAAATACTGATCCTTTGGAGTATTTATTTCAAGGTTTGGATATTTAGGGGAAAACCTGAAGGCCTTCTCACCTTCAACCACATAAATCCCCAAGCCCACCGCTATAACGGCAAATCCGTCTTCGGGCTGCATATAGCTGTAAGGATAATAATTGTATGACTGGCTTACCCCGCTGATATGCGGATAATACGTATTTTCATATTGCTCACCTACGACTTCCTGAATTATTACTGCCATCTTTTCTTCTTCAATCTTGTAATTAATGGCATTGATATAACCCCGGGCGGTATCAGAATATATGGATGCATATACCAGCTTGATTGCATCCATCAACTGTCTTAAACGGATTTCAATATCCTCATTGCTGTTTGGAAGAAGATAGGTTTCAAAAATACCAGCAAAAGGCTGCATCAGGGAATCCTCAAAAAGTCCTGAAGAACGAACGGCCAGGGGTTTGGTTATTTTCTCGAGGATGATCCGCAATTTCGCTTCCAAAGCAGATGAAAGCCTCCCTTCAATAAAGAGCCGTTTTATTGTTTCGTACCTGGTTTCTGAATAAATCTTATCTCTCAGGTTGTTGTTATCGAGGAAGTCCTCAAATTCATCGGTGCCTATTATAAAGGTCCGGGGTGCTTTGATATTTATACCCTGGACATAATTTGATATGTCAAAATTATAAATCAGGGTGTGGACAAAAGCCAGTCCCCGTCCTTTGCCCCCGAGTGCACCTGTAGAAAGGAGAATAATATTGCTTTCTTCAAGAATCAGCGTTTCGTCAAACTCGACAATTTTGCCTTTGTTTTTCTCGTATTTAAGTTTTTTTACAACATTTATAAGGTAATCCCTAAGGCTTTCGGCATCCCTGAAATCGCTTATCTTTTTTGGTGCAATTTCCCTGGCAAGCTGTATCTCACCCCTGGCAGTAAGCCATAGTGAAAAATGATTCTTCCTGGCATGATATAGCAGCGTTTCAGTCGGTATGGATTGAAGCTGTTCTTCAAATTCATTCATGTTCTTGGCGGTGCCGATTGTTTCTCCGGCTCCGTCCTTGTAAATAAAATCACCAAACCCGAGATTGTAGCTTATGAAGTATTTGATGTCCTGGGCAAGTGTATCTGAATCCTTGTAGATAAATACACAGTTTAATTCTTTGGCTTTCTTCTCATTCTCCTGGTCTGACGATTGTATTATAGTCGGCAGGTCGGGAATTTCAGACTTGATGAATTTAACCAGTTCAAACCCTGCGTTTTCGTCAAAAATTCCGTCTTTCTGAAATTTTACATCAGATATCAGGCAAAGGAAAAACTCCTTGTATTTGTTAAAGATGTCGATGGCCTCTTCGTAATTCGATGCCATTAAAATTTTGGGACGAACCCGCAAACGAAGCAGCTTATACAATTCATCCATGGAGCTGACATCCTCAATAATACGTCTGGTCTGCTCCATTACACTATGATAGAGCAAGGGAATGTAACGCGAATAATATTTTGCCGAGTCTTCAACAATCAGTATGATACGACTATACCCTACTTTGGTGTCGTTTTCAACATTTACATGGTCCTCGAGTTGTTTGACCATTGCAAAAAATATCCTTGAATCTCCGTTCCAGACAAAAACGTTGTCGATAAGATGCGTTCTCTTCTGCTCAGTCTGAAAGAAATGTATGAATTGATTGTTATTGAGCAATAAATAAATGGGAATGTATTTGTACAGTGCTTTCAGTTTTTGTGCAATTTCCATCGGCCCCTTCTTATCAATGCCCACCATGATAATGATTAAGTCGAAATGCCGGGAATAGAGCTTTTCAAAGGCTTCTTCAAACGACCCGACACCGGTAATTCTGGGTATTGATGTTAAATTCAACTGGTAATAAACCCCGAGGATATAATCGGAAAATTTGCCTTCACGTTCAAGGCTGTAAGCATCATAAAGATTTGAAATAATCAGTATCTCCTTTACCTTAAATTTCATCAGGTCATGGAATACATCACGGTCATAATTGTTTTCCCGAGGAAATTCTGGGAGGAGTTTTCGCTTGTTTAACAGAAAATCCCTGGCTGCCTGGAATTTTTGCTTGAGATCTTCATCATCCCTGAATTTCTTTATGGCAACCTCACCCTGCAAGGTGTTTAAATAATTGCAGATCAGGGTTGAAATATTATTTATCAAATCTCTTTCCTCCTTCATAAACGGACCTTCGTCTATGTCGGGAAACTCTTTGGTATAGTAAACCTCTATTTCACCAACCTTGTCATCGATTGTGAGAAAGGGCTGCCTTTGCCTCCACTTGGTAGATTTGAAATTTGGTGAGATGTATTCCTGTCCGTCATAGCTGATCCGGGCAACTGTATATTCCGGATATTGCCACGCGTCAGGTATTATGTAAACAATTTGTTTCAATGCATTTTCGACAGATTTTTCAGCCTGAAGAATTGACGTGGTTTGATTAATGCAAGACAGCTCTTTCAGACGTTCTGTCTTTTCATACATGATTTTCTTTAACCCTTTTTCAGTGGCAATTACCCTGTCAAGCCCGTATATGACATTTATAAAGCCTGAAATCAACAAGGCGAGGGTTTCAATAAACTGTTTCTCTTCTTCCAGGAAGGGTTGTTCATTGGTCTCCGGATCATTACCTGAATAATAAATCTGGATCGAACCCCTTTTTGCTGAGATGGTTTTAAAGAATACCCTGATCAGCCATTGAGTCTCAATCAATCCAGGTGATGAGAACTCCTGATCATCATATTTAATACGCGATTTAATGAGCTCAGGATACCGGAATGCGTGCGGAATAATCTCTATTATCCCGGTCAGGGTGGTATCTATCGAAAGTCCGTTTCTCAGTATCTTCGAAATCTCATTAATACAGGCAAAAATCCTGTTGGGTTCATTTACCTCACTGCTTTTCGCATCATCCTTATCTGAAGGGTGCCTGATTTCATTACCCTTGATTATGTTTAAAAAGCCGGCAATTAAGTTGGCCATGTTACCCAGCAGCTCCTCCTCGGACTTCAGGTATATTTCCTTATTGGTGACCGGAAAACCCTTCAGGTAATAAAATTCAATAGTGCCGGATTTACTGTCAATTGTCGTAAAATCCTCTTTTAAGCTCCATTGGTATTCTTCGAATTTCTTATCTGAACTCAGATATTCTTTCCCGTCATAAATGATTCTTGCAACAGAGAATTCAGGATACTGCCAGGATTTTGGCATATTCCTGCAAATTTGCAACAGAGTGTCCTCAATGTTTTTCTCTTCACTGATTATCCGGGAGCGCTCCAGCCTGATCCCTGTATCTTCTTCAACAACATCTGATTGACTTATTGCCTTTTGCGAGTTTAAGTAGTTGCAGACAATAGTTGCTATATTTTCAAGCAATTGTCTCTCCTCATGTAAAAAAGGACCCTCATCGGCCCTGGGGAGCTGTTTTGAATAGAAAACATCAATTGCGCCCCATTTTTTATCATAGGTTTCAAATATTTGTTTTTGAATCCACCTTGTTTCCTTGAAATTTTCTGGCCGGTATTCCTGGCCATCATATTTTATCCGGGCATAAGCATACTCTGAGTATTGCCATCCTTTGGGTATCTCTTTTACTATTTCATACAGTGTTTCTTCGACTGAATCCCTTCTGCTGATTATCTTGTTTATCAGGTAAATAATTGACAAGCCCTTCTGACTCTGAATTTTTTCAGCCAGAAGTTTCTGCATCTCCTTTTGCCAATGCGATATATCTTCCATTGTGACTTAAGGTCAAAAAAATAATAATCAAAACGGTAACTGTCTGAATGATAATCCGTTTATCTGCTGCATAAAATTTAAACCCTGAAACAAAATAATATGAAAGTTATGAAAATATCCCGATTAATTTTTGTCTGAAAGTTATAGTGTCAAGGATTTTAATTATATAAATTTGTTAATTATCACGAAACCCGCATTAAAAAATCAAACCCCATGTCGAAAGCAGTTGAAGAATTCATGGCGAAAATCATCGCCAAAAATCCCGGTGAGATTGAATTTCACCAGGCTGTAAAAGAAGTTACGGAGTCTATTATGCCGTTTATTGAAGAGAATCCGAAATACAAGTACCCTAAAATTCTGGAAAGAATTGCCGAACCTGAAAGGGTAATAATCTTCAGAGTCCCCTGGATGGATGACAAAGGTGAAATCCAGCTGAATAGGGGTTACAGAATAGAAATGAACAGTGCAATCGGGCCCTATAAAGGTGGTTTGCGATTCCATCCTACCGTAAATTTAGGTATCCTGAAATTCCTGGCTTTTGAACAGGTTTTCAAAAACAGCTTAACGACACTTCCTATGGGCGGCGGCAAGGGAGGATCGGATTTCGACCCCAAAGGAAAAACTGATAATGAAGTAATGCGATTCTGCCAGTCTTTCATGAGTGAACTTTTCCGGCATATCGGAGCAGATACGGATGTTCCTGCGGGAGATATCGGTGTCGGCAGCAGGGAGATTGGCTTTATGTTTGGCCAATACAAAAGACTCAGAAATGAATTCACAGGCGTTCTGACCGGAAAAGGACTGGAATGGGGAGGAAGCCTTATCAGGCCACAGGCAACAGGTTACGGACAGGTTTATTTTGCTGAGGAAATGCTGAATACAAGAGGTGACAGCCTGAGAAATAAGATCTGTACTGTCTCGGGATCAGGCAACGTGGCACAGTATGCCACTGAAAAAGCAATTCAGATGGGTGCAAAAGTGGTTACATTATCGGACTCAAATGGCTATATCTACGATGCTGAAGGAATTAATGAGGAAAAGCTTGCCTTCGTCATGAATCTGAAAAATGTAAAAAGAGGAAGGATCAAGGAATATGCTGACAAATACAAGTGCAAATATGTTGACGGAAAACCAGCTCCGTGGGAAGTTCCATGCCAGGTTGCCCTGCCTGCAGCTACTCAAAATGAAATATCAGGCCCTGACGCAACATTGCTTATCAAAAACGGTTGCTTCATGGTCTCTGAAGGCTCCAATATGCCGTCGGTACCAGATGCAGTCGATATATTTCTTAAGAGCAGGATTCTGTATGGCCCCGGTAAGGCTGCAAATGCCGGCGGAGTAGCCACTTCCGGTCTGGAAATGAGCCAGAATTCAATGCGCCTGTCATGGACAAGCCAGGAAGTGGACAGTCGCTTACATCAGATAATGAAGGATATCCATGCCACTTGTGTTAAATACGGAATAGAAAAAGATAAATACATTAATTATGTCAATGGCGCCAATATTGGCGGATTTGTCAAGGTCGCCGAAGCTATGCTGGCCCAGGGATTGGTCTAGGATATTTTAAAGATGGATAAGCTCAGGAAAAATACTTTCAGAGAGACTTCCTTTGAGCTGTTGATGCGTAAGAGAATTCAATTTGTCTTATTGATCTGCAGCAAATACGATGCTTTTATAATGGAAGAGGACGGGAAAATTGATGAAAGAATTTTCAATGATTATGTCTCATTTAATATCCGGTACCCTCCGCAGTTTATTCATGTTGCGTCGGCATCAGAAGCGATGGAATTACTGAGCAGAAGACAGATAGACTTAATTATAAATATGCTGAGTATCAGCGATCTGGATCCCTTTGAATTCTGTTCGAATATTAAGAACCTTTATCCTGAAAAACCTATCGTAATTCTTGCTCCTGATTCAAGGGAAATTGCTCTCAGATTAAACAACGAGGATTTATCATGTATTGATTATGTTTTCAATTGGCTGGGAAGCACAAATATCCTGTTTCCTATCATTAACCTTATTGAAGATAAATTAAATGTAGAGGAAGATAATAAACATGAGGGAGTACAATCCATATTATTGATTGAAAACTCAGTTAAAACAGCTTCTATTTATTTACGCCATCTCTACAAAATAATCCTTGAACAGTCAAGGGAATACATGATCGAGGGGCTTAACGAGCATCAGAAAATGATGCAGATGCGGGGAAGGCCCAAAATTCTTCTTGCTACCAGTTATTCTGAAGGACTTCGCTTATTCGAAAGGCATAAATCACAGCTCCTGGGTGTAATTACCGATATTGACACTAACCATAACGGACTAGTAAGCCGGGATACTATTGAAGATTTTTTTAAGCAGATAAAAGAACATGATCCAAACATTCCTGTCTTAATTCAATCGGCAGACCCTGAAAATGAGAAATATGCACAAGAATACGGGAACGGATTCTTAAATAAAAATTCAAAGTCTCTTCCTGCGGAGTTAAAAGCTTATATGAAGAGCCTTTTCTCCTTTGGTGATTTTGTTTTTACTGATCCTGAAACAGGATTGGAAATTGCGAGGGTTTCAGATTTACAGAATTTTCAGCGCAAGCTATTTGAAATTCCGGATGATTCGCTTCGGTACCATCTCTCAAGAAACCATTTATCCAAATGGCTCTATGCACGGGCTTTGTTTTCGCTCGCTGAGTTTTTAAAAAAAATCAGCCTTGATGACTTTGCCAGTCTCGATCAGGCACGCCGTTTTATTTTCGATGCCATTGCCAATTTCCGGCTTAACAAGGGACATGGTGTCATCGCCGAGTTTTACCGTGAGCACTTTGATGAATACCTGACATTTACAAAAATAGGTGAGGGATCAATAGGTGGGAAAGCACGTGGATTGGCTTTTCTGGATAGCATAATCAAGCAAAATCAGTATTTTGAGAGTTTTGAAGATACAATAGTTTCAATACCGCGAACAGTAGTGCTCGGCACTGACGTATTTGATGAGTTCGTTACTCAAAATAATCTTTATGAAACAGGCTTATCGCATAACAGTGACGGAGAAATTCTTGATGCTTTTGTGAGAGCAAAGCTGCCAATGAGAATTCATAAGGATTTATATGTCTTTATTTCAAAAATCAATGGCCCTGTTGCAATACGCTCTTCAAGTTTACTTGAAGATTCACATTTTCAGCCATTTGCCGGTATTTACTCTACATACATGATCCCGAAAGCTGAAGACGATGTGACGATGCTGGAGTTGCTGAGCATTGGAATAAAAAGTGTGTACGCATCTGTATTCTTTAAGGGCAGTAAAGACTATATGACCGCTACCGGAAACCTGATTGAAGAAGAAAAAATGGGCATCGTTCTTCAGGAGGTTTGCGGACATAAATATGGAAATCGATTCTACCCGACTATTTCAGGTGTGGCAAGATCAATTAATTTTTATCCCATTGAACCTGAAAAATCGGAAGATGGATTTGTCAGCCTTGCCTTTGGTTTGGGTAAATATATTGTCGACGGAGGGATGGCACTCAGATTCTCACCAAAATACCCGCGAAAGGTATTGCAGTTGTCAGACACTAAAATGGCTCTGCGCGAAACACAGCACGAATTTTATGCTCTCGATCTTAACCCGGCCAGTTTTGTCCCCAGTACCAACGATGCAGTGAACCTGCTAAGGCTGAAAATCAGCGACGCCGAGAAAGACGGCTCGCTGAAATTTGTGGCTTCCACCTACGATCATCAGAATGATATTATCAGGGATGACGTAAGTGATGACGGTGAAAGAATAATAACCTTTGCCAATGTACTGAAGTATGACCTGTTTCCATTGGATGATATTTTGAAAACAATTCTTGAAATCGGGCAGCAACAGCTGAATAATCCGGTTGAAATAGAATTTGCCATAAATATTGACCCCGACAGAAAAAAGCCTATTCTGTTTAATCTTCTGCAAATAAGGCCAATTGTTGAAAACACTGAAATAATCAAAGATAAACTGGAAGAGATTCCTCATTCGGATACCATCATTCTTTCAAATTCAGCCCTGGGAAACGGAACTATAAACGGGATATGTGACCTGATATATGTTAAAACTGAAAACTTCACAGCAGCAAAAAACCAGGAAATTGCCAGTAAGCTCAACGAAATAAACGATGAATTTCTGAAAGAGGGAAAGAATTATATATTGATCGGGCCGGGCAGGTGGGGCTCAAGTGATCCGTGGCTTGGAATACCTGTTAAATGGCCGCAAATTTCTGCCGCCAGGGTAATAATTGAATCAGGACTTGATAATTATCGTGTTGATCCGAGCCAGGGAACTCACTTTTTCCAGAACCTCACAGCCTTCAGGGTTGGCTACTTTACAATCAATCCCTCCATTGGTGATGGATTTACCGATTATAATTTTTTATCAGCTGCCGAAACCTTTTTCGAGGATCAGTATCTGAGGCATATAAGATTTCCTGAACCCCTGGTTATCAAAATCGACGGCAGAAAGAAGATCGGGGTTATAATGAAGCCGAAGATAAAAGATGCAGGTTTTCATTGATCATTCTACTCTGTAGAAATATTTATCCTTCATAAATCAAAAATCAACATTCCTTGTTCTTAAATCATCTCCTCCTCTTCTCATACTCAAGGCTAAGTTCTTCCCTGCTGACCGGTTTTCCGTGTCCCGGCAGGAAGGTTTGACACCCGGTGTCAAGCAGTTTCTTCCAGCTCCTCATCAATTCATCAACATCATCGGCAAAAGGCGGGAAAGGGCTGCCGGGCATTGTGCCTATAATTGAATCGCCTGCAATAGCCACTGAATTATCTATGATTATTGTTGCTCCACCAGGGGAATGTCCCGGAGTATGAAGAACATAACCGTTAATTCCAAAACGATTTAGGTCAAAAATGTCCCCGAAAACGTGATCAGCCTTGCATGGATCATATTTAAAGGCAGGTGCCATTTTCCTCCCGATGGTGACAATCCCTTTCGTAAGGGGATAAGTTCCTGACGGTATCGGTGTATCACCCCTTGCCAGCAAATCGCTCTCTGCTTCCTGAACTACAACCTCAGCCCCGTATTCCGCTGCAAGCCATGCTGCATTGCCGGCATGGTCAAAATGGGTATGTGTGAGCACAACCGCCTCGGGAACAATGCCCTTCCTGCCCAGGGCCTGTTCTATCCTGCCCCTGTCAAAGAATATGCCTGTATCAATAAGTATTATCCTATTGTGCCTGCTGACAACAAAGATATTGCACCTGGCGGGCGTCAGTGTGTAAATTGAAGTACCCTTTCCTGTATCAGAAATGTCAATCATGACACTAAGATAGAAATACCAGCTCATTGCGGTATCATTCCTTTCAGACATTAGTATCTTTGATCCTGTAAATACCATTTTAAAATGAAGGGGATTCCCCTTTACCAGGTCGATGCATTCACATGCGGACAGTTCACCGGAAATCCGGCCGCAGTGTGTGTTCTGAATGACTGGTTGCCCGGTGACCAGATGCAGAACATCGCAATGGAGAACAACCTTGCCGAGACTGCCTTCATTGTTCAGGAGGGAGGTGACTGGCGAATACGATGGTTCACTCCGGTTACAGAGGTTGATCTTTGCGGACATGGAACACTGGCTTCATCCTTTGTTGTAATGGACATACTCGAGCCCGAAAGGCAGGAAGTGACCTTTCATACGATGCATATGGGAGACCTGGTTGTCAGGAAAAAGGGCGATATGCTGGAGCTTGATTTTCCGACAGATACATTGCATAAATGCGATCTGCCGCGATTGGTTATGGAAAGCCTTGGCAAAGAGCCTGTTGAGTGTTTCGTGGGAAGAAGCGACTTTCTTCTGCTTTTCGGAAGCGAGGCTGAGATACTTGCCCTCAGACCTGATTTCAGGAAGCTTGCCATGGCTGACGGCCGCGGCATTATAGTTACTGCCCCCGGTTCTGATGCCGATTTTGTCTCAAGGTTTTTTGCACCTCAGGCAGGAATAGATGAAGACCCCGTAACAGGGTCAGCACATACCACCCTTACGCCTTTCTGGTCTGCCAGGCTTGGCAAAACGTCGATGACAGCCAGACAATTATCTGCACGGAAAGGTTACCTTGAATGCACCTTAAAAGGTAACCGGACACTTATTGCAGGACGGGCAACTCTATTTCTTAAAGGTGAAATATTTGTTTAATAAATTAACAATATGAAAAAGCTATTAAAATCAGATTTCCGGATGGCTGCAGGCATCGTACCGGTGCTATTCGTTCTTATCTTAGCTGGCTGCAAAAAGCAAAATGACAATCCTCCATTCGCTTCAAGTGACTATGTTGTTTTTGCATCCAACACTCTTGGGATGCATTGTCTTAATCCGACCTATGACC
>Ga0209262_10000446_pt1 | contig 19095 bp, 12 predicted proteins | sample Lowcelwee11metaG_FD_187171 | JGI IMG/M metagenome (GOLD analysis project Ga0209262, IMG submission 187171) | Freshwater pond sediment microbial communities from the University of Edinburgh, under environmental carbon perturbations - Low... | ecosystem: Environmental > Aquatic > Freshwater >...
CGTGGGCTTGCCGCTGGCCTGCGACCCGTTGTGGCAAGTCACGCAGTTGGTCGCGACATTGAAGGTGCTGTGGTCCACACGTGCGCCCGTCCAGGTGTTGGTGCGGTGGCAGGTCACGCAGTTGGCTGTGGTGACGATGTGGTTGCCGGGCTTGCCCCCAGCCAGGGTGCCGTTGTGGCAACTCACGCAGTTGGTGGCCGCCGTGAAGGTGCTGTGATCCACTCGAGCGCCCGTCCACCGTGTGGTGCTGTGGCAGCTGACGCAGTTGGCCGTGGTTGGCACGTGCGAGGTCGGCTTGCCGCTTGCCTGTGTGCCGTTGTGGCAAGTCACGCAGTTGGTCGCGACGTTGAAGGTGCTGTGGTCCACGCGAGCGCCGGTCCAGGTGTTGGTGCTGTGGCAGGTCACGCAATTGGCCGTGGTCGGCACGTGCGAGGTCGGCTTGCCGCTCGCCTGTGTGCCGTTGTGGCAGGTCGTGCAGTTCGTCGCCGCATTGAAAGCACTGTGGTCCACCCGCGCTCCTGTCCATCGCGTGGTGCTGTGGCAGGTCACGCAGTTGGCTGTGGTGACAAGGTGGTTGGTTGGTTTGCCACCGGCCAAAGTGCCATTGTGGCAACTCGCACAGTTGGTAGCGGCATTGAACCCACTGTGATCCACACGGGCGCCCGTCCATCGCGTGGTGCTGTGGCAGCTCACGCAGTTGGCTGTGGTTGGCACGTGCGAGGTCGGTTTGCCACTGGCCTGGGTGCCGTTGTGGCAAGTCGCGCAGTTCGTCGCCGCGTTGAAAGCACTGTGGTCGACACGCGCGCCACTCCAGGTGTTGGTGCTGTGGCAGGTCACGCAATTGGCCGTGGTCGGCACGTGCGAGGTCGGCTTGCCGCTCGCCTGTGTGCCGTTGTGGCAGGCCGTGCAGTTCGTCGCCGCGTTGAAAGCACTGTGGTCCACCCGCGCCCCTGTCCATCGCGTGGTGCTGTGGCAGGTCACGCAGTTGGCTGTAGTGACAATGTGGTTGGTTGGTTTGCCACCGGCCTGCGTGCCGTTGTGGCAACTCGCGCAATTTGTAGCCGCATTGAACCCACTGTGGTCCACCCGTGCTCCAGTCCATCGCGTGGTGCTGTGACAGCTCACGCAGTTGGCTGTGGTCGGCACGTGCGAGGCCGGTTTTCCACCGGCCTGGGTGCCGTTGTGGCAGGTTGTGCAGTTCGTCGCCGCATTGAAAGCACTGTGATCGACACGCGCTCCGCTCCAGCTGTTGGTGGTGTGGCAGGACGCGCAGTTGGCCGTGGTGGCGATGTGGTTGGAGGTCTTGCCACTGGCCAGGGTGCCGTTGTGGCAACTCGCGCAGTTCGTCGCGGTATTGAACCCGCTGTGGTCCACCCGCGCTCCGGTCCATCGCGTGGTGCTGTGGCAGGTCACGCAGTTGGCCGTGGTCGGCACGTGTGACGTGGGTTTGCCGCCGGCCTGGGTGCCGTTGTGGCAGGTCGTGCAGTTCGTCGCTGCGTTGAACCCACTGTGATCCACCCGCGCTCCGGTCCATCGGGCGGTGCTGTGGCAGCTCGCACAGTTGGCTGTGGTGGCTATGTGATTGGCTGGTTTGCCTCCTGCCTGATTTCCGTTGTGGCAGCTTGCACAGTTCGTTGCTGCATTGAAACCGCTGTGATCCACCTTGGCGCCCGTCCATCGCGTTGTGCTGTGGCAGCTCACGCAATTGCCTGTGGTGGCCAGATGGTTGGCAGGCTTGCCGCTGGCTTGGTTACCGTTGTGGCAACTCGCACAATTTGTGGCGGTATTGAAGCCACTGTGATCCACCTTGGCGCCGGTCCAGCGTGTGGTGCTGTGGCAGGTCACACAGTTCGCTGTTGTGGCCAGGTGGTTGGCCGACTTTCCAGCGGCCTGGGTACCGTTGTGGCAACTCGCGCAGTTGGTGCTCGCGTTGAAACGGCTGTGATCCACCTTCGCACCCGCCCAGCGCGTGGTGCTGTGGCAGGTCACGCAGTTGGCCGTGGTGGCCACGTGGTTGGTCGATTTTCCACCGGCCTGGGTTCCGTTGTGGCAGCTCGCGCAGTTGGTGCTCGCGTTGAAACGGCTGTGATCCACCTTCGCACCCGCCCAGCGCGTGGTGCTGTGGCAGGTCACGCAGTTGGCCGTGGTGGCCACATGGTTGGCGGATTTCCCAGTGGCCTGTCTGCCGTTGTGACAGCTGGCGCAATTGGTCGCTGATGTAAATCCGTTGTGATCGATTTTTGCACCACCCCAGGTAGCCGTGGTGTGACAGGTCACGCAGTTGGCGCTGGTCGCGACGTGAACGGATGGCTTGCCGCTGGCCTGTCTTCCGTTGTGGCAGCTGGCACAGTTGGTGGCCGTATTGAACCCACTGTGATCGATCTTGGCACCGGTCCAACGCGTGGTGCTGTGACAGGTCGCGCAGTTGGCGCTGGTAGCAACGTGGACGGACGGTTTGCCACTGGCCTGTCTTCCGTTGTGACAGCTGACGCAACTGGTGGAGGTGTTGAAACCGCTGTGGTCGATCTTGGCACCCGTCCACCCGCTGGTGCTGTGGCAGCTGTCGCACGACTGGCTGGCTGGCACCGGGATATGGCTGGCATTTTTCCCCGTCGCCTGCTTGCCGTTGTGACAACTGGCACAGGTACCGGGCGCCACACCGGCATGGTCAAATTTGGTGGCCGGTAGCCAGGCGGTTGTCCGATGACACGTGTCACAGGAAGCCTGGGTGGTCAAATGATTGCGGGTCTTGCCGGACGCCGATGTACCGTTGTGGCAGGTGACACAAGTTCCTGCAACCACTGTGGCGTGACTGAACTTGGCCCCCGCGAACGATTGTGCGGTGTGGCAGGTGTCACAGGTTTCGGACGTTGGAATGTGCCTGGACGGCATGACCAGGTTGTTTTGCGCCAGCCGGGCGCCGCTGGTGTGACAGCTGGCGCAGTCCTTGGGCGTTCCCTTGAAAATACCCCGCGCATGACAGGATTCGCAGCGTGCCGCTGTGTGCTGGCCGCTCAGTGCAAAACCGGTCTTGGTGTGGTCAAAACCGGCCCTTCCGTTCTGCGCCCATGCGCCCGCACTCCACAGCACCAGCACAAGTACCGTCAGGTACTGAAGCCACAGGCCCGTGAAGCCCCGCCGGGACAGCCATCGTTGCTTCATGTGCGCCCTATCAAAGTGCGGGCCATCGCTGGACCCGTTGCTCGTTCAAACCGGCTGCTGTACCCCCATGCGGAAAAGCGGCTTGTCAGCAGCACCTGCAACTGCCTTCGCTCACCAAGTCCCATGCGGGTAGTGACTTTTTTCCAGTCCTGAACGGTATGGCAGGTCTCGCAACGCATGCCAAACTGCCCATCATGGCCATCGTCCTTGCGGTGGCAACTGATGCAGTTTTTGCCCACCGTCGCTGCGGCCTTGCCTTTGGGCGCCGGCGCGGAATGGCAGCTTTCACAGGCCACTTTGAGGTGTGCGCCTTCGATCTTGTATTCGGTTCGCTTGTCGTGGTTGAAGTCCCAGATGGGCCAGCCGCGGGTGTTGTGACAGCTATCGCACTTCTCGCCAAACTTGAGTTTGTGCTCATCCTCTTTCTTGTGGCACGCATAACAGTCTTCAGGCGCGTCCTGGAAGCGGTTGGTTTCGTGGCACTTTTCGCATTTGACCGGCACGTGCTTGCCGGTCAGGGGGAATTTGGTGAGCGCATGATCAAACCGGGTGGTCTCCCAGGTCCGATCGTTGTGGCATGTTTCGCACTTTTTGCCCAACTGACCCTCGTGCTTGTCTTCTTTCTGATGGCAGCTGTAACAGTCCACCGGCGTCTTGCGGTAGCTCTTGAGGTCTTTATGGCAGGCGTTGCACTTGACCTTGGGGTCGGCATGGGCGTTGCGTAGCTGGAACTTGGTGCGATCGTGATCGAAGCGACCGGCCGTTGACTTCCAGTCACGCTCGGTATGGCAATCACCGCAGGCCTCGCCCAGCGTGTTTTCGTGCTTGTCTTCCTTCTTGTGGCACCCGTAACAGTCTTTCGGCGCTTCCTTGAACATGGCACTCTTGTGGCAGTCCTTGCATTCGGTATCCACGTGTTTGCCCAGCAGCGGGAAGCTGGTCTGGTCGTGGTTGAACTTGGGAGGCTCTTTCCAGTCGCGCTCGCTGTGGCAGCTTCCACAGTCCTTGCCCAACGACTCCTTGTGTTTGTCGTCTTTCTTGTGGCATGAGTAGCAGTCGCTGCTCAGCTGCACCCGATACAGATGACCCGTATGGCAATCGGAGCAGCGGGTGCTCCGATGTTTGCCACGCAATGCGTACTTGGTATCGGTGTCGTGATTGAAGGTTGAGGGTTTCCACGCCTTGGCGTCGTGACAGCTTTCGCATTTTTCGCCGTACTGGCCTTTGTGACCCTTGTTGCTGTCATCTGCTTTCTTGTGGCACCCAACGCAAGTCTTGACCGTGTCCTTGTACTTGTCGTTCTTGTGGCAGTCGGCGCACTTGGCGTCAGCGTGCTTGCCGGTCAACGCAAACTTGGTTTTCTTGTCATGATCAAAGTGGGTTTCTTTCCAGTCGGACTCGTTGTGGCAATCGGCGCACTTGGGTCCGAGGGATCCTTTGTGTTCATCGTCCTTCTTGTGGCAAGCGTTGCAGTCTTGCGAGGCCTCGCGGTATTTCTTCTGGGGCAGGTGGCACTTCTCGCACGCGACGTCCTGGTGCTTGCCCTTGAGCCGGTAGTCCGAGATGTTGTGATCGAACTTCTTTTTGTCCAGGTCCACGATCCGGGCCTCGCGCCCTTTGTGGTCAGAGTGACAGGTGCTGCAAGCCTGCGGCTTGGAGCGGCCATGAAATCCGGTGCGCGCTTTCACATCAGCTCCCACGTCCTTGTGACAAGCCATGCACAAGCCGTCCATCGCCTGTCGATTGAACTTCACGTGGCAGTCGGAGCAGTTTTCCTCGTACTTGGCGTGCCCCTGAATGAGCTTGCCCGGCGCCAGAAGCGTCTCGATATTCTGAGCATTGGCTGAGGCCAGCCAGCCCATGCCCAAAACCATCCAGCAACACACCAGCAGCCTGCGCAAGATCAGGAAAACTTGGTGCGTGGATGGCCATGATTTCAACCGATGCCCCAGCTCAGTAAGCGTGGACGGCAAACACGTGGAACAAGGCGCTGATCACCAGCAGGTACACGAAAGGCAGATGCGCCACATGCCACAGCGAAAACAGCCGTTCATAAGCGGTGAACTGGGCCACACGCACCACCGAGTTCAGATACCGGCGCACGAGCTTGCGGGCCAGATGTTGCCGCTTGGCCTGGCTTTTTTTGCTCCAGGCACCTTGCGCGGCCAGATCCTGCAGCGGACCGTGCAACTCACGGACACAAGCGAGATAGGTCCACCACTGCTTGACAGGGAGCCAGAAGGCGCGGCGCAAACTCATCCAGAAACCGGGCCTCAAGCTGACTTCATGCCTTCCAAATGCCATGAGCCGCCGTTCCACCGATGGCGCAAAACGCAAGCGGGAGTGCGCTTCCCTCTGGTGCAACCCGGCCCGCTGCTGCAGCTCAAGGAAATCAATTTGCTCACCATGAAGACCGCGGTTGATCCGGCTGTATATGAACCGCCCCACCACCCCGCTGAGCGCAACAATGATCATGCTGTAGAACGCCGCTGCGGCGTTCATGGACCGCACCTCGAACGTGGAGTGGACCAATATCAGGATCGGACCACCCACACCCAGCAGCATGTGCACCAGAAACCACCATTTGGCCTTCCCCCAACTCTGGGCAAAGCGGAATCTCTTCCTCAATGGGTAGGAGAAAAGCAGCACCATCATGACGCCACCGGCCACCCCCAGCCAGTAACCCACGTCATCTCCCGCCTCAAACATCTGAAGCCTGCTGATCTGCCAGGCACCCCAGGTCAGCGCCAACAAGGTCAGGTAGACCAGCAGATCACTCGAAGAACGGGGTGTTCGTGACTCGCGGGGAGCGGATTCAGCTCCTGCAAATGCAGAGCTCATGAAAATCGACGGGCCCATCGATGAGTCGACAGCGCCTCCGCAGGCTTCTGGTTTCAATATTGCAGTCATACCGATTTCCATTGAACCGCCCTGGGTAGTACCCGGACAGCAGTTCCTCAAACGTTTGTCAAAGAGTTTTGCCTCCTCCTGAAACGAATGGATGGGCTGCGCCAGATGTACGCCCACGCTTATATATTTGTGATTTGACGGAACTAAATCCCTCTCGCGTCAATGATAAATCGCAACCTCAATAAAGCGCTCGATACATGCAGTAAATGTCTGTAATTGGGCTTAAGTGAAGCTTAATTAAGGTGGTTTACCCCAATAATCTTCACAACTCATCACTTTTCGAGGTCGAATCGCGGGAAACGGCCAGCACAAGTCCCCAGCATGCGTCACGCTGGCATGCTCGTTGTTCAATTGGAGAAAGCAGTTCGCTTCAATCGGCGAGGGTATCGCCCAGGGGCGGCAATGGCTGGATGCCCAAACACAGGGGCCTGCGCCCGGCGTCAAACGGCCATGTAACGACCGGGCCGGTGGTTGATGGCCAGCGTCATGTTGAGCACAACGGCGCCCACGACCGACCAGACAATCTGCGGCCAGTCCACCACCGCGAACGCAGCCAGCACGATGGTGCAGTCAAACACCATCTGCACCTGGCCAGCGCGCCAGCCAAAGCGCTCCTGCAGGTAGAGCACCAGCACATTGAAACCGCCAAGGCTGGCCCGGTGGCGAAACAGCATCAGCATGCCCGCGCCCATGAGCAGTCCGCCCGCGACAGCAGCAAAACCCGTGGAGAGTTCACCGAAGGTGACCCAATGCGGCACCCATTGCGCCAGCACCGCCAGCAGAGCCACCGCGGCAAAGGTCTTGAGCGTGAACACCCAGCCCATGCGCTGGAAGGCCAGGCCGTAGAACGGCAGGTTGATCAGAAAAAACACCAGGCTGAAGTTCCAGCCGGTGGCGTAGTGCAGCAAAAAGGCCAGGCCGGCCGTGCCACCGGTCAACAGGCCGGTGTGGCGGAACATGATCACGCCCAAGGCGACAAACAGCGTGCCCGTGAGCAGGGCCTGCGCGTCTTCGTGAAACTGGTGTTGGGCGGTGGGTGCCGCGTCCGGTGCGCCACCGTCACGCGCCTGGGCCCCTGCCGGCATGGGCGCGGAAGCGGGTACGGGATGGCGGCGCAGGCGGGTCGAAAATGGGAACACAGAAGGTCTCACAACATGGGAACAGCAGGCGCGAAGTATCGGCGCCTGGCCCCAAGGGGTGCTTGACCCAGGTCAGGGAATGCCCTGCGAGCGCCCCGTGACAAGCGCCCGCAACCGGGCAACCGCTCAGGCCGTGACGATCCAGCCTTCCAGAGGATCGAATGCGGGCAACCCGTAGCGCGGGTGCCCGGCTTCATGCTGTTGCTGTGCCCAGGCGGCCTGCAACAGGCAGAGCACCGCATCCAGGGCATCGCCACTGGCGTCGTCGGCCAGCCCGTCGCGCTGGGCGTGCGAGAGTTTCAGGCGCAGGCCGCTGCCCTGAAGCAGCGGCGCCTGGCCGCCCTCCAGCGCGTGGATGAGCGTCTTGCGCGCAATCAGGCGCTCGGGCGTCTGCTTCGCCTTTTCGTCGCTCTTGTAGCTGGTGGTGCCGAGAACGCTGCGCGCCAGCAGGCCGGGATAGGCTTCGAGCACGATGCGGGCCGGATCGCCGTCGTGCAGGCCCGGCAGTGTGGCACCCGAGTCGATCAGCCGGGGCACGCCGGCGTGCAGCATGAACGCCACCGGCGGATTGACCCATTTCATGCTCGGGCTCGACCCGGCGGGACCATCGGTGGCACGGTGGGCGAATTTACCTCCCGTCGGACGCGCATCGCAAAAGGCAGCGAAGGTCGCGCGGATGTCATCGCGACTGAGGCTGGCGTAGTGGCCCATGCACGCCCGCCACTCGACCGGCCATCCCAGCGCAACCACCAGCTCGCGCGGCAGGCCAAAAGGCAGGTCAAAACCACCCACCCAGTCGGAAGCGTCTTTCAGACGATCGCCCCAGGCATCCAGCGTCTCAAAGTGCTCGATACGGTCAAGCAGCACCCGGCCCCGGTCTGTGTGGCCAACCGCCAAGGTGATGGGCTTGCGCCGGGACGGCGCACTGGTGAAGTCGCAACCGAGCAGCGCAGTCACGACTCAGACGTTTCGCCGCTGGGCCGCCCCAAGGCAAAACAGCCCCCTCGTGGGGCAGCGGCCCGCGAAGCGGCGGAGCATGGGGGGCATCATGCTCTGCCGATGATGCTGGCCGTGGCCATCAGCTCTTCCAGCAGCGCGAGCGAGACCTTGCCTGAGACACTGTAGGGGTCGAACTCGGGGCGCTCCGAGTACTTGAGCACGATGGAGGTGTTGAGCTTGGACAGATTGACCTGACCCATGGTCCAACCGCCGAAGCGGCGCTCGGTGATCTCTTCATAGTGCAGCAGCACCACGTCGGTGTGGCGCGGGTCTTCGACAATGTGGTTGTAAAGCTTGTTGACCGCTTCGCGGCCGCCTTCGATGGCCTGCAGGAACACGCCGCCGCCGTAACACAGCACCCCCGTGATGCCGTTGCCCATGTTGTGCGAGCGGGAGGTTTCCAGAATCGACTCGATGGCCTTGGAGCAGTCCTTGTCGATCGCTCGGCTGACGTAAAGCAGACGTACCAGCATGGTGTGTTCTTCAGGAATTGCGGGGAATGAGCGAGAGGAATTCGCGGCGCAGGTTCGGGTCTTTGAGGAACACGCCACGCATGACCGAGTTGATCATCTTGCTGTCCATGTCTTTCACACCGCGCCAGGCCATGCAGTAGTGGCTGGCCTCCATGACGATGGCCAGGCCGTCGGGCTGGGTCTTTTCCTGGATCAGGTCGGCCAGTTGCACCACGGCCTCTTCCTGGATCTGCGGGCGGCCCATGATCCATTCGGCCAGGCGCGCGTACTTGGACAACCCGATCACGTTGGTGTGCTCATTGGGCATGACGCCGATCCAGATCTTGCCGATGACCGGGCAGAAGTGGTGGCTGCAGGCGCTGCGCACGGTGATGGGACCGACGATCATCAACTCGTTCAGGTGCTCGGCGTTGGGGAATTCGGTGACGCTGGGCCCGTGCACATAGCGACCGTTGAACACCTCCTTCAGGTACATCTTGGCCACACGGCGCGCGGTGTCGCCGGTGTTGTGATCGCTTTCGGTGTCGATCACCATGCTGTCGAGTACGCCCTGCATCTTGACCGTCACCTCTTCGAGCAACTGCTCCAGTTCACCGGGTTCGATGAAGCCGGCGATGTTGTCGTTGGAGTGAAAGCGGTGGCGCGCAGCCTTGATGCGTTCGCGGATTTTGACGGACACGGGCACGCCCTGGTCATCGTCGATGGGGTCGGCGGTGGTCATGTCAGGTTCGGTTTTCATGAGCATGGGTCATGCTAACACCGGGTGTCGACGCACTGAATACCAGGCCGCAGCTTGGGGTTTTGCCTGATCCTTCCCGCCGCGACGGGCGTGCCAGGGCGAGGTGCTCCCACCCAGGAACGCGGCGGAACCGGCTTTGCCGGGCCGCATCGCGTTGCCCCCTTTTGAGGGGGTCGCGCGAAGCGCGGCGGGGGTGTTCCATGTCAGTACCGATGGCCCGTGAGGAACAGCGTGGCCCGCATGACACCGAAGGCCAGCCTGTCCAGCAGGCGCTGGTGCCAGGGGCGCTGGCTGAGCACCTGCGCATCGAGCCGCTGCCCCTCCCGCTCAAAGACTTCGACCAGGCAGTGGTGCAGCAGGGTGGAGAAGCGGCGGTCCGTGGTCATGACATTGGCCTCGCGCGCGAGCAGCAATGACAGGGGGTCGAGGTTGGTCGACCCCACGGTCGCCCAGCGCTGGTCGATCACAGCGACCTTCGCATGCAGGGCGCTGGTCGCGTACTCGTGGATCTCGATGCCCGCGCCAAGCAGCGTCTGGTACACCGGGCGGGCGGCGCGGTACTGCATGAAATGTTCGTATTTGCCTTGCAGCAACAGGCGCACCCGCACGCCGCGCTGCGCTGCCATCAGGAGCGCGCGACGCAGCTTGCGGCCCGGAATGAAATAGGCGTTGGCGATCATGATGTCCTGCCTCGATTCGCCGATGGCCTTGAGGTAGGCGCGTTCGATGTCGTGCCGGTGGCTGACGTTGTCGCGCAGCAGCAGCGCGGCGCGTGCGTTGTCCACCCCAAGCGGTCCCTCGGATGGAGCACCCTCCTCGGCATCGGCGCTGACGCGGTTCGCCCGATGCCCCAGACCGGCTCGACTCTCCAGCCGTGCGAGCAGGTGCGAGAAATCGCCCACCGGCATGGTTTCGCGCAGAGCCTCCCAGGCTGCCCTGAATTCGCGCTGTCGCGCTTTGCGCACAGCCTGCAGCCGCCACCAGAGCTGCTCCATGGTCTCCACCATATCGGCCACCACCGGGCCCGCTACCCGCAACGAAAAATCCAGCCGTGGCGCCACCAGCCGTCCCAAGGCCACATCGTCCTGGTCGTCGATGATGTTGATGCCGCCACAAAAACCCACCGTGCCGTCCACGACGCACAGCTTTCGGTGCAGGCGCCGCCAGCGACTCGGAATCAGCAAACCCAGGCGACCCAGCGGCGCGTAGACACGCAGGCGAACACCCGCCTGGGCAAAACGCCTTTTCCATTCGTCGGGGACCTTTGGCGTACCCACCCCATCGATCACCAGCCGCACCAGCACACCCCGCAGCGCCGCGCGCTCCAGCGCCTGCGCCACGCCCAGCGCCGAACCGGCGAATTCGAAGATATAGGTTTCCAGATGCACCACCCGGCGCGCCGCGTCCATCGCCTCTACGAGGGCCGGAAACAGCTCCGCGCCACCCTCCAGCAACAGCAACTGGTTCCCGCTGTGCACAACCGCCTTACCCTGCGTTGCCGGGCGCCCCTGGGACTCGGGACGATCGTCGTTCACAACTCGAACTCGGCAATCAGCGGCAAGTGGTCGGACATGCGGGCCCAGGCCCGTCCATGCGGCACATGGGCCGATATCGGCGCGAGCCCGCGCACATAGACGCGGTCCATGTGCAACAGTGGCAAGCGTGACGGGTAGGTGGGCAGCCGGATACCGTCAAAGGTGTGCAGGCCCAGCTCAGCCATGGGCCGGTGCAACTGGGCGCCCCAGTCATTGAAGTCGCCCGCCACGATCAAGGGGGCGCCACCGGGCACTTCACGCGCCACGTACTGGCCCAGGCGCTGGACCTGGCGTTCCCGGCTCGCATGGATCAGCCCGAAATGCACCACCACCACATGCACATCCTTGCCATCCACCAGCAACTGCACATGCAGCAGGCCCCGCTGCTCAAACCGGTGGTCAGACACATCGGAGTGCCAGGATTCCAGCACCGGCCAGCGCGACAGCAGCGCGTTGCCATGCTCCCCGTGCCGCGTGACCGCATTGGTCCGGTAGACCGACTCATAGCCCTCGGGCGACAGGTAACCGGCCTGGTCCAGATCGGGCCAGCGGGTGAAGTGTTTCTCCAGTTTGCGGTGGTGGCGCCGCACCTCCTGCAGGCAGACGATGTCGGCATCGAACTGTTCGACCGCGTGCGCGAGGTTGTGGATTTCCAGTCGGCGCGCGGGGCCGAGGCCCTGCACGCCTTTGTGGATGTTGTAGGTCGCGACCCGCAGAATGCTCATGCGGACAATGATCGCACGTTGCCCGGCTCCACACCGCATTCGCGCAGACCCCCGATGGCCTGCGCCGGCTTCAGAACCCGCTTTCCCGGATGAAGATCGATGCCAGCCGGCGCAAGGTGCCACTGATCAGCGACTCGGCGTGGCCATCGATGTGCACCCGCATGGCGGCCACCTGGTGGGCCGGCATGGGCTCGTCCAGCACGATGCGCACGCGGAACAGCGCATCGCGCACGACCTGCGTGCGGTCCTGCCCGGAACGGGCGGGTTCGTTCACTGTGGCAATCGGCCCGCCGTGGTTGGCGTCGAGCAGGCTGCTGGGCAACACCGTGGTCCGCGACACGTCGATGGCCTCGATGCGGCCCTCCACCCAGGAAGGCTGGCCTGCGAGCCGTCGCGCCCGAACTGTCTGCCCGACTTCGACACGCGCCAGATCTTCTTCGGGAATGAAGGCGTCGATCACCCAGCGCGAGCTGTTCACCAGCATGGCCAGGGGCTCGCGCGATTTGACCCACACGCCGGGTGCCAAGCCATGGTCCACGTCGTGCAACTCGCCGTCAAACGGGGCCCGCAAAGTCAGCCGTGCCTGCTCGTCGATGCTGAGCTGCTCTTCGGCCTCGAAAAAAGCCTTCTGCGAAGTCAGCAACTGGCGCTGCGACTCACCGTCGGGCACGCCCATCAACCCGGCGATCTGACTCTCACGCGCCAGCGCCAGCTGCCGCGATTTGCCTTGCGCGATGCCGAGCATGCTCGAATCGAGCACAAAGAGCACGTCGCCCGTCTTGAACTGGCGCTGGGTCGGCACCGTGACAATCTGCGCGGCAAAGGGCGAGTGGATCAGTTGCTGATCCACCGCATGGATCCAGCCATAGCCGGTGACGCGGCTGCTGAACGGGAAGAACAGGACCACCAGCATGACCAGCCCGGCAACGATCAGGCCTTGGATCCGTGCGGCACCTATTTCGGCCTTTCGGGTTTTCCAGACCGCGAGCTCCTTGAACACCGGCTTGGCAATGAACCACGACAGCTCCAGCACCATGAGTGCAATCCCCAGCAACTTGAAGAAGAAAAAATACACCAGCAGTGCGATCCCGAGGAACACCACCAGCCGATACAACCAGGTGACCAGCGCAAACGCCACCAGCGCCCGCCGTTTGGCCAGCGAAAAGCCCTCCGTCCAGGGATCGTTCAGGCCCAGCAAGCTGCGGCGCAGCCAGACCTTGGCCAGCGCACTGGAGCGCTCGTGCAGGTTGGGCAAGTCCAGCAGGTCGCTGAAGATGAAATAACCATCGAAGCGCATGAACGGACTGGCGTTGATGGCCAGCGTCATGATCCAGCTGGTGGTCGCCAGAAAAAACATGCCGTTGCGGAAAGACCCATCGGGCGCCAGGCTCCAGAGCAAGGTGGCCAGGCTGGCCAGGGCCAGCTCGACCGCAATGCCCGCGCTGGCGATGGCCAGGCGCTGGCGGGGGTCCTTCAGGCGCCAGCTCTCACCCGTGTCGGTGTAGAGCATGGGGAACATCACCAGAAAGGCCACCCCCATGTGCGCCACGCGCACGCCATAGCGGGTCGCGACAACGGCGTGCCCGATTTCGTGAACCGTCTTTGCAAACAGCAGTGCCACGCCATACCCCAGCACCCCGGTCCACGTCATGTTGTCCACCAGCGTGTGCTGGAACACATCCCACTGCCGCGAAGCAAGAAACAGCCCGATCACCGTCACCAAGCCCATCAGGCCCGCGAGCCAGGGCATCTGCAAACGGGTCAGCAATGGCTGCAACGCCGCCAGCCAGGTCTGTGGCCTGACCAGTGGAACCCGGAAGAACAGGTAGTTGTGCACCATCCACTCGAACAACGACCGCTTGAGCTGTTGGCTGCGGCCGATGATCCGGGCCACATCGACTTTCGTGTCCAGGCGAAGCAACTGGTTGTCTGAAAGGAAGGTCAGCAATTGCCGCACGTCCTGCAGGGTCACGTTGAGCGGCGTCTCTGCATTGACGGCGCTCACCAGGGCCGCCGCGTCGTGGTGAGCCCAGTGAACCAGCAGCTCGAAGTCGATCCACCCGATGCGGTAGAAGCGGTTGTTGACCGGGTCCTGGATGATCCAGGCCGGGGAACCGTCTTCATTCGCGGCGGCCGGAAACATCACGAGTTCGTCGCGGATGCGCGGCAACGGCACCGGTTTGGCCAGCTTGACGCGCCGGGGCTGCGGGAGCGTCGCGCTGGTGCTCACAATCCGGTCCACTCCCGCACACTGGCCAGCGGCCGGCGGAACAGGTAGTAGCCCAGCAGCACCCAGTCGCCCGAAATGCGGGCTGTGCCACGCAGGCCGATGCGCGGCAACTCGGTGTCCTCATCAAAACGGGCCCGCAGCCGATAGGCCGCGACACCATCCGGACTCAAAGACGCCTGGTAACTGGCTTCGATCAGGCGGCCGGCGCGGGGACTCAGCGGTTCGGTGTGCAGGAACAGCCGCACGGGCGACTCCAGCTCCAGGTTGATGGCGTCGGCCACCGACAACCAGATCAGGATGCCGCCGTCTTCCGGCTGGGCCAGTTGCATGACGCGCTCGCCGGTCTGAACCGGTCGCCCCAGCCAGTCGTTGGTGTCCGCAAAAATGGCCACACCATCGCGTTCCGCGCGCACCTCCACTCGTTGCGCCTGGGTGTCCACGGCGGCCAGCTCGGCCTCTTTTTCCCGAACCCGACCCAGGGCCACCGCCATATCGGCCTTGCTTTTCGCGTCATCGAACGAGCGCTGCTGAGCGACGTGAGCGTCGGCCCGGGCAACCTCCAGGCTCTTGAGCGCCACCTGCTGGCGGTTGAGCAAGGCGGAATCATCGAGCGAGAACAGCAGGTCACCCGCCTTGACACGCGCATTGGGTGCCACCGCGAAAGACCCGACCACGCCCTCCTGCGGTGCCGACACCGCCATGGCGTTGAGCGCAATCACCTCGGCGGGCGCCAGCACCGACAGCCGAACGGGAATGAGCAGGCCCAGTACCAGTGCGCCGACCAGGAGCCAGCGGTTGCGTCGGCTCTTGAACAGCTTGCCCGCCCCGCTCCAGGAACGCTGCGTGCTCCGCTGGAGAGCGGCAAAACAGTAGCCAAACGTCGCATGCAGTCGCTGCACCATCTGGATGGTCCCGTCTTCCCAAGCCTGCTCTCGGGCATAGAGCACCACGCCCTGGGACACGCCGTTTTTGTCAGGCAAGGGCGCCCACAACAGGTGTTCAGGCAGCCACTCTGCCCAGCTTTTGGCGTCTTCGCCGGCAGCATCCGCGTGGTCCAGGCAGTGCACGGCCCCATCACGCGGCAAGCGCTGGGCAAAGTGGCTGAGCCAAACGGCAAACGGCGAATCGTTGGCCACGCTCACCAGTCCGGACGCGGCCGTCAGGCGAAGGCGATCACCATCCACCTCGAACAGGGCTGCCTGCCGGTAGGGCGTCAACGCATGGGTTTCGTTGACGATGGTGAAACGGAGTGCGGCGAGGGTTTGTGCTTCCAGCGCCCTGGCTTCGATCTGCAGCAGGACGCTCAGATCCGAGACTTCAGACATTGATCAGGCTCACCGCATGCCAGAGAACCGCGCCACGCCGCTCATGCCGGGCAGCAGATCGGCATGCGACTTCAGCATGGAAGCTTCCAGCTCGATGGTCTGGCTCACGGGGTCCACACGGCTGTTGATCCGGTGCACCCGGGCAGCGTAGGTGTTGCCGGTTTCATCGATGGTCACCTCGAACTCATGCCCCATTTTCATGGTCGAGATCCAGCTCGACGGCACGTTCAGCTTCAGCAACAGCAAGCCGCTGCGCACCAAGTCCAGGAGCGGTTGCCCAGCGTTGACGGTCATGTGGCTGCGCACGTGCAGCTTGGCCGTCGCGCCATTCCAAGGAGCCCGGATCGAGCACTGGGAAATCTGGAACTGGTACAGATCAATCTGGGCCTTGGCTTTGGCCACCGCACTGGCGGCCAAAGCCACCTCGACATCACTCGCCTGCTCCAGACCCTGCATGCGCAACTTGGCTTCGTACTGATCGGTGGCGGCAGCCAGATCGGCATTGGCCATGGCCTGACGGGCACGCGGCTCGTCGCAATCCAGCGAAATCAGTGTGGAGCCTTGTTTGAAAGGCACCCCAAGACCGACGTGGAGCTTGGCGATACGCCCAGGAACCGGGCTGGCCAGCACCGTTTCGCCCGCCGGCAACACCAGAACCCGAACGGGTGCCGACGTTGCTGGCGCCGCAGCAAGCGCTGCAACTGGCTTGGGCGAATTTGGAGCAGCCTTGGTCGCACCGGCGGCGGGAGTCTGGGCGGAAACCGTCAGGGACAGAGCGCCCAGAAACAACGCCGCGCCGGTCGTGCGCCAAAGGGATTTACGGAACATGTCAGTCAACATTCAGCCAGGATTTGATATCGCCAAGATTGGCATTGAGTGCCGCCACGAGACTGGATTCGTAAACCGAAGCCCGAGCGTTGGTCGGAATGGTAGTCGCAAAGCGCGCCTGTTGTTGCTGACCCGCTTCGTCTTTCAGCTCGACGGTCCAGGAAGCCTTTTCGACGCCGTTTTTGCCGGCTGTCTGGAAGGACAGCAGCAAAGGCGTACCTTCCTTTGCATCGGTCGCAATCTGGTGACGGCCCAGCAACTCACTGACCAAGGCCTTCATGCGCACTTGCTGCACGGGATCGGCAACGCCGGCGAGTTGCACGTTGACCACCGTGGCATGACCAAACAGGTTGGACGACAAGGCAAACGCGTCTTTTTCAGCGGCCTGCAGGTGGGTCTTCACACGCTTAGACAGCGTGCCCAGATCATTGGCTTCAAAGTCGTCGGCAATCGGATCGAAACCCAGTGTGTTGTACAGGCGGCCGAAAGCGATGTGGGCGTTGGCGTAAGCGTTCGCGCGCTGGTAGGCACCCAGCACGGCACGGGCCTGGGTGCGGATCGCTTCGAGCTCGCTTTCCAGTTTGGCGGTCACCGACGCTTTGGTGAAAGTTGCCAGGCGGGTATCCACCTGCGAGGCCTGGTCGGCCAGACGGAAATCTTCCAGCGCCATGCGGTAACGCTCGGCACTGACGCGCGTCTGCGTCAGGATGGCCATCGACAACGCCATGCGGCGCGCTTCGTCGGTTTGTTCCTGGTATTGCTGAGCGTTCTTCAGTGATGGCAGGGCCACCAGGCGCATCAGGTTCCAGGCCAGGCTCAGGCCGCCCTCAGACCAGCTGTTGTTGTACAGGAACCGGTTGGAATCGTGATGGCGACCGTAGTTGAGCGTGATGCCAGGCAACATGCCGAGGATCTGCTTGCGGGCTTCGTCGGCGGTGATGCGCTTCCTGAAGTCTTCCTCGCGCAGCTCGGGACGCTGCAGCAGCGCCATTTCTTCCAGCTTGCCGAGATCCTTCGGCGCCACAGGCAGGTTGGTCTCAGTGGCTTCGGCCAGCACGAAGTCGGCGCCGGGCGGAACGTTCATCAAAGCAGCCAGTTCGCGTTTGGCAAACTCAAGATCCTGGCGGCGCTGATTCAACAGCGTGGTGGCGTCCAGCAGGGCGCGCTGGTAAGCCAGCGCCAGACCTGGCGGGATGATCTTCTGCGTTTCGGCTTCACGTGAACGCGACAAAGCCAGCGATGCGCGCTGCAAGATATCGTCGGCCTGCACATTCAGGCGCTGAGCACCCAGTGCACGCCAGTAAGCGGCACGCACGTCCTGCAACAGGTTCTGAACCACCTTGCGGCGGCGCTCTTCAGCGATCAGGAACTGGTCGCCCTGTTGGCGGGCACGGTAGTAGGAGACGCCAAAGTCGAGCGCATTCCACGAGAACTCGATACCGCGCAGCGAGCGGCTGCGCGCGTCGGAAGAAGTCGGACGATCCGAAACCTCGCCATCCAGAATGCCGATGCTGGTGCCCCCCGAGAAGTTGTTGCGATCGCGGTAACCGGCAGAAGCCACCATCTGCGGCAGCATGTCGTAGCTGGCGTAGTCGGTCAGACCCAGAGCCAGGGCCGACTCCATCTTCTTGAGGCGATAGTCCAGGTTGTACTTGAGGGCACGGGCGACCGCTTCTTCCATGCTGATCGGCGCCGTGATCGAAGCCTGATCGGTGTACATCCGTGCGGTGTCCTGCTTGACACGATCGCGCACCTCGTCCTGCGTCAGTGACTTGGGCGTCACGCTACAGCCGGCCACAACGGCCGTCACGGCCAACATCACCATGCTGCGGGGCAAGAAACCGGACGCGCGGGTGGAAACGGATGGGGTCTTGTTCATGTTCATGTCCTCGAAAAAATGGTGTTCAGCTTTTGACGGTTATTGATCGTGTGATGGGGCGCGAGCCGTGCAGCCTGTCTTTGGCAAACCGCTCCACTTGGGCGCGGAATCCCTGGGCCGCACGAGGCAGTTCGACAGCTTTCTGCACGGGAACTTCGCTAACAGCCGCCGCCTGCGGAGCAGCTTCGCTCTCACTGCTGGCCGTCGCCTGTGGTGGACGCGTTTGCTGATGCTCTGCCTCAGCCACCAACGCCGCACTGCCCTCGGGCTTGGGAGCGCCCAGCGCGAATGGATCCAGCAGACTGCCGTAACCCGGTGTGGCCGAGTTGTGAGCATCGATCATGGCGTTGCGCAAGCGCGATTCGAGCTGCGCTGACCGCACGGCGTGCTGAACAAACAAGCCTTGTTCCATGACGAGCGGCTGGTGCCGAACGGCATGCTGAACGTGCAGCGCGGGTGTGACCACCTGCACGTCACCCAGGCCGGGTTCCTTGATGAGGCCCACCTGATCGACCCAGGTCGAGCTGTCAAACATCAGGCCGTCGGGCAACTGGCTCATCGCCTCACCCATGAGGGGTGAACTCACCTGAGCGGCGCCCAGCGAACTTGCGAACACGCCGCGTTCATTGCTGGCTTCGCTGACCGCATACAACACATGAAGAGCGCTGCCCGGTGCAGGCGCAATCGGGGTGGAAGGTGAAGCCTCAGTAACAGGACCCTCCCACACCGGTGCATCGGGCACAGCGGGTGCTGGCGCCGGAGCCGGCGGCACCGGGGCGGGAGGCACCGGGGCGGGAGGTACCGGGGCAGGTGCCGGCGCTGGTGCTGGCGGAATCGCAGGAACGTCGGAAAAACTCAGAACCGCCGTGTCCTCGCCATCCCCATCGGAAACGGTGTAAGTGGCGTTCGGCACCGGGCCGGCATAACCCGGCTCGGGTGTGAACGTGAAGCTACCGTCACCATTGATCACCAATGTCCCGACGCCCACGATGGTGGCCGTCTCGCCGGCAACATAGGTAGCGCCTGCAACGGTGAACCCTGTGACCGTCAATGTATCGCCATCGACATCACTGTCGTTGGGCAACACATTGCCGGTGGCCGGTGTATCGGCGCTGGTCGGGATAGGGCCATCATCCGTGGCCTCCGGTGCG
>Ga0209262_10000447_pt1 | contig 19076 bp, 15 predicted proteins | sample Lowcelwee11metaG_FD_187171 | JGI IMG/M metagenome (GOLD analysis project Ga0209262, IMG submission 187171) | Freshwater pond sediment microbial communities from the University of Edinburgh, under environmental carbon perturbations - Low... | ecosystem: Environmental > Aquatic > Freshwater >...
TGGTCAGAGATCTGATAGAGACTTCAATGGAAGTCGAAACATCTTACTTCGATATTTATCAGAGAACCGAGGGTAACTTCGGTGTTGGGGCTACACCCCTCACTTCGGTGAGCCAAATCACAGCTGAATATAAGAATATTGTTAATGTTTCAGATGTGAGAATAAAATTGTAGCGTAAAAAATCCCATTTTACTGAATCGAATGTAAAGTTGAATCAATTGTTATTGAAAATACAGCGCAAAACTCATTTAATGAAAAAATCAATTCATTATCTTCGATTGAAAAGAATGATATTGGAAATTGTTCAAAGATTTTGAGATGTTCAGGTAAAACTAATTGATCGATGTTCATTTGAATAATAATGATATTTATCAAGTGTTTTTATATATTTGATATTTATCAAATATATTCGATGAAAGTTTAAAAAATTAAAATGCATTTTATTTTAATTCAATCACATACAGATGCAAGAATCTGTTTCACGTACGTATTTGACGTCTCTTGAACAAACGCAATCTACTGATTTTTTAACATCACTTCGAAACAAAAGAACCAACGATTTTTTCCAATATCGCATTGAATTCGTTTGATTTACATCGTTAGTAACAATGTCTTCAGAGGCAACATAATAATCCTTTGTTTCTTTTAACCACTTATGCAATTTTTGACCACCAGAAGCTCCAATAGTTTCATAAATAAGTACGATAGAAACAGGTTTTAATGAAATGATCGCATCATAATCATACGTTGATTCATTAGGTTCAGGCCAGCAAAGGAAACAAACACAATTTCCAACGATTGTTGGATTTGATTCAATCAAATCATTAACAGAAGCATGAGAAGGTTCAATTTTTATCTCTGATTTATCCCATGAATTAGGATCCGGATCAACACAAATAATGTTCATGTCACATTGGGCTTCAATGTATCCTGTACCAGATCCAACACTAATTATATTTGATATTTGATTGTTCAATGAAGCAGAACAAAGATACTCTTTGACTCTCGAAATATCAAAGCTATGAACTTCAGAATCCATTTTATTTTCGTAGTTAAACAAAGAGAATTCAATTAATCAACTACATAAATGATGTAGTTGATTAATACAACAATTATTAATGTTTGAAATCAAAAACAACCAAATATAAACAAAAGAAAAAATCAATGTTACAACGATTAAAATCAAGTTTTACTCCAGGTTTGCTTTCACTATCAAAGAAAAAACAAGAAAAATTATCAAATGATAAAATAACAACATTGTTGTATGTTGATATATTTCGATCGAATTATCCAATCGAATGGATTTGCTCACCAAATTCAAATATATTTGAAACAACAATTGAAATATTTGAATTACAAGAATTTTCTTTGCATAACCTTGATTTCTTTCGTGTGTTTGCAAAAGAAGACATTAATAAATTTATACTTTATTTTCTTCGTCACTCACATAAGTTTGAGAAACACAGATTACCAAAATCATCTGAACATTTTCATAATTTAATTTATAATATGATTTTATTGACTACGAGTGAATCAGAGATAAAACCTGAAAATGATATACTTATCGCATTGAATTATGAAGATAAAAATAAAGATAAAGATAGAGATGAAATTGAAAATAATATTTTGGATTATAAAACAATTTTAAGAATATGTTCAAGATCATTTATTTATATTTGTGATACAAGGATAATAAGAAAAAATATCAGTTTACAATTGATTGAATCAATCCCATTAAACATGGCGATAAAATGGATGAAAACAGATAATTTTGTAAATATTGAAAATTATATTGATTACTTAAATATATCTGGTTGTATGAAGGATTCTGAGTTAAACTCAAAATTTGGTTATCTATTTAATGACGATTACTTTCTCAAACCTAAATCAAATAGGATAGAAATATATAATATGAATGAAAATGATATAAGTTATCCAAATATAGTTTCACTTGAAAATCTCTGTAAACAATTTGAATTTGTATCAAAGTTTGAATATAGATTCATTGTGAGAAAAATAATTGTTGATTTGGGAATCTCAGGTATTTTTGATTTAATTTCAGATGATTGTGTTTACAATTATGAATTGTTTAACATTGATAATCTAATAAAAACAGAAAAACAAGGGATTATAGCAGATTTTATTAATATGATTCATGATACAAATTTAATTGAAATGAGTGTTCAAACATACTCATTATTATCAGATAACATTCTATCCATTTTTCCTTCTGTTATTGGATATTTGATCAAGAAAGGATATCATTATAAAACCATGGGAGTTTTAACAAAGTGATTAAGTAAATCAAGGATTTACTTAATAAAAAATTAAGATGTCTGAATTATCAGATGGATCTTATTCTACAATTAAATGTTCACTTCAAAGAATCACAGAAAATAAAGAAATAATAAATGCGATGAATAAAACTTCGATTGAATTAACAGAATTCTTATATGAAGCTTATCGTTTCATTTCTTTTTCTGTAATTAGATTATTAGAAAGTGATGAGAAATTTGATTTTAATCAAGGTTTTATTAGTACTTGTTTAATGAAAATTTCTTTGAATATTAAAAATAATCAACCTCCTACAGTTAAAACAGAGAGAATAAGAAATTTACTTGAATTATGTTTAACAGAATACAAAACTTCGGGGTTTACTCCAACTTTTAATAGAGATAACATGTCAAAATGTTTTAATCAGTTATCTCTTGAAATTTTTATTGTTTGTAAGACTCATTTGAATAAAATGTTATACAAACATATTTTTAGGTACTTCAAACATTATGTTGGAATAAATCCAATAGCTTTGAAACAATTAAAAATGTTAAAGTTATCTGAAGAAGAATTGAAGAAACCTGAGTATACTGAGTTAAAATCAGATGTATTTGATATAATTTATTCTTTTAATGTTTTTGGACTTGGTTCACCACCTTCTTCTGAAAAAGAAGAAAAGAAACAATTTAAGTCAACAATTGAATATTGCAAACTTAAATTGTTTTATCGTTTATGTGAGTTCTTTGAAACAAATGAAAAATCTAATTTCTTAAGTTTCTATGGAACTACGAGAAAACAAACTTGGATTTACTTCAAACAATTACTTGAATCTGAAGAAAAAGATTTTAGGAATAAAATAAGAGGATTAGTATCTGATGTTTTCAGAGATAATTATGGAGGAACTAACGAACGTGTTTTATTTCTTCGAAGCTTTGATTTACATAAGTTAAATGAAGAATCAAAGTTTGAAGATTTAACTGAGGAACAAAAGAAATGTGAGATATTTAATATTAGTATTTCAGAACCATATAAGAAATTTTCTTTTTTACCTCTGCAACGAAGCTTTGTTCCAAGATGCATAACTTATACAAAAGGACCTTTGAAAGAATTGATGGTTAAATATGGAATTAAAAATGAGTTTCAGAATATCTGGGATAACTTTGATTTTTCTTCGATAAGAAGATCAAAAAAATTAAAATTTGCTGGAACAATATCTTCTGATGGTATCTTTGTTTCTCTTTTATTTTCGAGAAATAAAGTAGTGAGAAGAGCTAGGTTTACAAACAAATCTAAGAATGTTAAATCAAATGTTAAATCAAATAATTCTGATTCAAAACAACCAGATCCAATTCCAGTTTCAGTCTCATTCTCTGAATCAAAAGAATCAACTTCAAATATTAATTTTAATCCTAACTCAGTTCTAATAGGAATTGATCCAGGTAGAATTTCAATTATAACTTGGTCAAAAACTTTAATTTCTGAGTTATCCAATCAACCTAGTCCAAATAAAATATACGGAGATTCAATTCCAAACAAAGATTATCAGAGTGCAATAAGATCAGATAAAATTCAAGCTATTCAAAATAACCTTTATAATTTTAATACAAAAATTAGAGATTGGATGACAAAAGCACCTGAAAAAACAGTGAATTCAAATCAATTATTAACTGATGTTTCTCATATGAGAGATAAAATTCAAGAATTAATTAATTTTCATTCGATTCATGGTTTTCAACAAAGAAAATTTAATTTGTATTCAAACAAACAACGAATTATTAATCAAATAATTACTGGAATTACTGAGAAAAAATCAGAGAACATAGTTGGATTCGGAGATTGGTCAAACAACGATGTTATAATTAAAGGACATGTTAAAGGACCTTGTAGTTTGATTAAGCATTATTTTCGAACAAGGAACTCAAAAGGAAGAAGAATTATAAGATTTCAAGAAATTGATGAGTACAAGACAAGTAAACTTTGTTATTGTTGTCATGAAATCTTAGATCACTCAGTTAAAAATGGATTTTGGAGTTACGATACACTTCTTTGTAGAAACAACAGATGTGCTTCTGTAAACCAAGAAATCAACAGAGATGTTAATGCTTCAGTTAATATATTAGAAAAACTTAAGTGTTCGATTTTAGGAAAGAAAAATATGCTTGCTTTTGTTAGAAGTAAGAGATAAAATTTAATTATTTTACCTACAGAGTTTTATGGATTTAATTCGTAATACTTTTGTACGTATTCACATGGTTTTGTTGTTTCATTGAATAAAAATGGAAAATTGAAAATTGGATTTCAAAATAAAAACATTGACATTTAATTTGTCATTTCAAATATATTTTATAAAATATATTTGATACAATTGTACATCGATTAAAAGAATTGATTGACAAATGTTCAACTCGAACACACATAAACAAAGTAAACAAACACTGATCTTTTCAAATAATGAAAAGAATTGATTGTTCAGATGGTTCTTTTTCAATGTCTACATCGATTTCATCGTTTGATCAAAATTCATTTCAATCAAAATCAAAAATAAACTTACCAATTGAAGATATAATTTTATTTTATCTTCTTTTCAAAGATAAAATAACAGAATTTCACGCATATCGAACACCAATAAAATTAGGGGATGTTATCGAATATCATCATGAAATTCATCTTGATAAAACAATTTATAACTATTACCTCAATGAAGATTCAAATATTTATTTTATTTGTTCTCAACTAAATGTTGATACAAGGGAATTGAATCTCCATCAAATGCCGAAATGTAGTTTTAACAACAACTCTAAAATTCTTATCTTGTTGATGAACTTTTTATCAAAGTTTAACTGAAAACACCTAAAAATGTTTTAGGTGTTTGATTTATTTGAATTGTTGTTAAAACAGAATTCGTTTCTGATTCATGAAAGAGAATCGAATAGAATCATTGTTGAGAATGAAACAATTTCATTTTCAAATTCTGTGTATTCCAATGTAACTATTAAAAGATCTCACATTAAAAGAATATCTTTGGTAATGTTTTGCAACTAAAATACAATAAATTAATTTTAATTTATTGTAGTGAACAAATGATTCCTTAATATTCGTAAATCGCCAATAAAAATGACTCCCAATTCAAATACACTCTCGTTCTTCTTTGGTGTTTTCGCATCTTTTGCAGTTTATGGAATTTCGAATATCTTTGATTCATATCATAGTTTTATCGAAAATTATAACAAAATAATCAATTATGATGGTAAATTTGTAAAAATGAAAAAGATTCAAATCGATCAATCAGTAAAAATTAAGAACAAAAAATCAGATCTTATTATTACTTTTCATGATGATCGATTGTTTCGAAAAGATGAGTGTATCTCATACTTCATTAGATGTCTCTATATTTTGAGATCCGATGGAATTTTGGAAGCCATTCGTTCCCATAACAAAAATGTTTCATCAGGAATATTTCAAAACAACATTGGATATTTGATTGAAAGCGTTACTGGTAAAAAATCAAATGTAAACACAAGAATTATTTTTGAAGTTTACATTGGAAATGGTGAATGGAGAGAAACAGATGATTTTATTGAAAGAATTAAATCTGAGTTTCATTATTCAATCGATGATATTCAGATTATTTTCATGCGTTGATTCAAACCAATAAAACTCTGATAATAACTTTAACCTTAATTTTATCAAATCAAATTTGATTTGATAAAACACTTTCTATCAACAATATGGCAATCAATTTGATTGAATTAACTTATTATTATTTCAATTTTTTAATAGATTTAATTTACTCAAATTATTTGAGTAAATTGCGAAATGAAACAAGAAGACTTTATGTGATTCAATCTATCATTATTCTTTATTAATAAATTTATTTATTAAAAATTTAATTAACTTGATTAAGTTAATTAAATTGTATATCAATATACTTCTCTGATCACATTCAAATTAATCAGATATTTTATTTAAACATTCATTTTAATTCTTATACACATCAAATAAATTTATGAATACAATTCAACACAAGTTTTGGATCAAATAATCTTTTATTTTCTATTTGTAACAAAATACAACCCAAACCAAATATTATTTCATTGTTAGTCTCAACTAATATTTTATTCGAATAACATGAAATGACTTTCTTTGTTATATTTGAACAAATGTTCAAATCTATCATTGGGTTGGATACATACAAAAACAACGTAGATGAATAAATAGTTGGATTATCATGAAAAATACTATATAATATGGATTTAAAATCTTTGTTCGAATAAATATTATTTGAAGCTAAATACCAAATTATTTCTTTGCATAATTTCATATGTTTCTTTGTATGTTTCATTATACAATATGACATAGAAATTGGATGAAATACAATGTTATTTTTTATTAATAAAAACAACTTAGTTATACATTGTGTTCGAATGAAATAATAAAACTCAGATAATGGAATGTGTTTTATGTTCAATTGTAAATATGATAAAAATATTTTATTTGATATGATTTCGTGTGTATCGTAAAATAGAAGAAAATACAGATATCTAAATTGAATCTTTTTATCGATCAGATATTCTATCAATGGTTCGAGTGATTTAACAGATGGATAGAAATATAGGATTGATGAGAATGAATCGTTATTAATTTTTTCATCATTTGAACAAAGTAGAGAAATGAATTGATTTTGAATCGACATTGTTGTTGAAATTGGATTTTCTTTGTTTTTCAAATCAAATGTTAAATAATGATACAATGAGATAAATATTGAATTTGATTTGAAAAACAAAGAAATAAAAAATAAAATGAATGAAGAAATAAATACTTATTTTGATACTTGTTTCCCTGAAACAAACAAGAATAAGTATTTATTTACTTTATCTGATTGTATGAAATTTACTCGACATATGATGGACATCATTGATGATTCGATTGAACTTGAATACTCAACAGATGTTTTAAATTTTAGTTCAAAGTTAGAAATTGAAAATTACACTTATTATTTTAATGGAATTTTAGTTCAAATTTGTATCTCAGAATATTTAAATTTTATTCTAATCAAATCATTAGATAAAGAAGGAAATACAAATGTATTGATAGTTGGTGAGATGAATAAAATTAGATTCATTAGGAGTTCATTTGGATGTATCGAAGACAATGAAAATATATCTGATGAACATAATTTTTTTGATATTGAAAACTTAAGAGAAGCATCATGTTCAGAAATAATATCATTTGTACGAGATACATTTTTTGACATTGATGATATGAAGAGTGTGTCAGAATCTGAGTTTTCTGATAGCTCAAGTGAAAATCAATTTAATTTATCAAGTGATGAAATCGAACAAGAAGATGATGAACAACAAATAAAAGATTTGAATCAAATTATGAATTCGATGTTTCCAAAAGATTTGATTGAAAATATCAGTGAAATAAAAACATTTGATTAAAATCTCTTAAATAACTTCATTTCAAATATATTTTTAAAAATATATTTGATACTTCTATTATGTATCGTAAAAAATACATAATGATTCATTCAATATTTAAATTTTAACTTCATTTTCTTCTTTTGATTCAATTAGTGTTTGAATTTCAATCAACACTGGTTTCGAATCCAAATAGACATACGATGATCTTGGTGACATTGATTTATCAACGAAATATCCAAAGTCGAATCCCATATTTTCAAAGACTATTCGAAAATCTTTCCATTCAACAACAGATGATCCTTTTTCATCAATTCTAGTAATAAAAGAATCATATCTTTCAAGAGGTATCAAATCAACCCTATTTGATTCATTATTTGTTTTCCAACTTATAATGTATAATGGTGCTTCAGAAAAAGGTAAATAAGATGAATAAACATTTTCATTTGATTGGATGTTTAATGAAAATAAATTTTGATCTTCAATTTTCTTATTATCAATATACATTTCAAAATCTTCAAATTTATATCCAAAGTGTCGATGAACACGAACAGAATGCTTCAAACTAAACGAAGCTAATAAATTCAATGCTTCTGGTAAAGAATATGAACCTGAAGAAAATAATTTATCTTTATCTGTATTCGAAGAATCATCAAATTTTATTAATGTTTCTCTTATGATTTCATTAATACCATTCAATGTGTTGACAGAACATTCCAAAATATTAAATAATATTTTATCTGAATAAATCTGAAATAAATTAATTTTACTTTCTATCGAACCTTTTATTTTTTCATATTCTGATTCAAATTTAGTTATTGATTCAAGTTCTTTAATTTCGTAAGTAACAACATATTTAGATATTGATGAAAGTATATTGTATGTGTAATCAAAAATATCATTATTGTATATATGTTTGTTACCCACTTTTGCCATTTGTTTGTCGTAACCAAACCTAAAAATATATGCTTTTCGAAAACTATATTCATAGATATATCCAAATGTAAAGCAAATATAAGCTAACATCGAAGCTGTAAAATAATCAATTTCATTCTTCTCTTCTTCTTTATAGTAAATCGGTGTTTCAAGTTTTTTGTATATTATTGGATCATCGATGATCATGTCGATGAGATATAATGGAAATTCAACATAAAACTCTTTTCTATTTTTATTTCTTTTTTCATTGAACACACTAAAAATATAAAGTGAAGAGCGAGGATATAGTTTAACTTCTGTTTTATCATTCGCAAATGAAACAAGTTTCACATTGTCATCAGATTCTTTGATTTCAGATATTGTATCTAATTTTGGTTCGTAAGATGATATTTTATTTGATTTACTTGTTTGAATCACATTTGAATCAGAGCTCATTTGGTGATATTTTATTTGTTATGAATAAAATATATATTAATGATCATCGAATTATGATTCCTGATGTGATAATATAGCGCGAAACCAAGAAATAAAAAGAGATACAAATACTTAAGTTAATATATAGGAAAAATTTAACTATTTCTCATTTGTTTTACACAAAATGAATGAGAAATAAACGACAATTCATAACTAACATTCTGATCAATCAGGAACAAACAATGCTTTTGATTCGTTGCATCTATCTCGTTGTGATTCTCTATCAATACATTGATTTTATCTTTTCAATGATGGTTTCAAATCAAAAGAATTACGTATTGATGTTCATTGTGTTACATCAATTCTTGGTTTTTTTGGTTTCATTCTTCATGGTTTTTATTCGAGATGAATTTAAGATTTATTACTCTTCATATTCATTTTTACTCAACATGATTGAAACTCATTTTATTCTCTTCTTTTTTACAGTAACAAGTTCAATGTTAAAAAATAGCATAATTTATTCACTCTTTTTTACTTTTGTTTCAAACTTTGTATTGTTTGAATGTGAAAATTTGAATTTGGATCAAGCATACAAAAATATTCTATCAAAGAGAAAACTATCTATTATCAATGTTCTTTTTATTTCTGTTGTTTTGACGATGATCGATTCAATGAAAAACAATGGAATCACATTGAATATTTGTCTGTTTATTGTTTATTTGTTTCATTCATTTTACATAAACATAACAAAAAGATTTATTTTTTATTTCCGTAGACTTGAAATTGGAAGAAAAAATGAAGAGAAAAACAATTTTATTTCGATCGTAACATGTTATGGTTTTGTAGTTAACACTGTGATTATTATCACTTTTGTTTTTTTCTTTTTTCATTCGTATGTTCAATGGCATGTCATTCTTTATGCGTGTATCTCAATCAAACTATTGAGCGATATGATTGGACAAATGGAAAATGAATTAGAAATCGAAGTTGTTGAATGAATCGAAGTTGTTGAATGAATCGAAGTTGTTGAATGAATCGAAGTTGTTGAATGAATCGAAGTTGTTGTTGAATGAATCGAAGTTGTTGTTGAATGAATCGAAGTTGTTGTTGAATGAATCGAAGTTGTTGTTGAATGAATCGAAGTTGTTGTTGAATGAATCGAAGTTGTTGATGAATGAATCGAAGTTGTTAATGAATGAATAAAAAATCTTCTCACAAATAAATCAAATATATCATATGATATATTTGAAACTAATTAATATCTAGTGTCAATTGATAACAATAAAGTGTTTTTTAAATATAAAATCATATCACTATCAGATCTCAAAAAGATTTTATATTAATTTGTTTCAAATTAGGAAAACATTGAATAAAACTTAAATCAAAATTACAATAATACAATGTTAATGAAGTAACATTATTGAGACAAAATTCTAATTTATTCATCTTGAATAAATATACACATCCAAAAATTAAATTAATCAATGAAACACATTCATTTAAACATCGAAGTTTTAAATTTTGACAATTAGAGATGTAAAGTGTTTTCAAACACTTGTGGTTCATTAAATATTTCCCAGTGAATTTTTTAACATTGATTAATTTGAGCAAACTTAAATTATTTAAGTTAATCATATTATCTTCATTAAATATCTGACAAGTTTCAATCGAGAGATTCTCCAATTTATTTTCAGTTAACAACGATTTTCCTGAAAAATATCTACAACATTCAACACACAACGTTTCTAAATTTTTAATATTGATAATATCTGATATGTTCGAGAATTTTATGGTTAATTTTGTTAAATGTTGTAATTTTGTAAGATTTATTTCAGATAAATTTTTACATTTGTTCAAACAGAGAGATTTTAAATTTGAGCAACAATAAATTGATTCAAACGAGTTCCATTGAAATTCAATGTTTAATTCTGTTAAATTTGAACACAATTGGAGATGCTTTGAATCAAATCTTTTACAACAACTTATTTTCAAACATTGAAGATCTTTGACAAAAGACAAGTATTTTGAATCGAATCTTTGATTCGCATCTAATACGAGAGATTTTATTGATTTACAATTTTTAAGTGATATACCTGTAAAATAACTACAATAAATAACAGAAAGAAACTCAAGGTTTTTTAACTCGATGTTTTCAATTTCATTTTCAGATGATACAATCATAGATAATAAAGAACTTTCATTATCAGCATTATCAATAAATCCAATGTTCAATGATTTCAAATGTAAAAATTTATAAGATTCAATAAAATCAAATAATTTTCTTACTTTAAACTCAGATGCATGTTCTATCAAGCTATAATCTGATGTAATTCCTAATGGAAAACAAAAATCTTTATTTATCACTGAGTTAAATTCTAATGAATCAAATAAACTTATTAGATCACATGTTTCATTCGATGTGTATTCAAATATTATTTTTATCAAATGAGGATCAAATATATCTGATGTTATAAAAAATTCATTCATGTCTTCATATGATATTTGAATATATCATATGATAATTTTTATTAGAATAACATTGATAGTTCTTTACCCAACAAACTAAAATTATTATCGATGTACCATTTAGAATATCTATCGATATTAGCATTATTATATTTAAGTTTATTTGATAATAACCTAAGATTGTTTCCCAAATTTATTCGAATCATCAATGGTGGTATAATACTATATTTTATATTTTTCATCAAATATAACTCACGAACAGAAGTATAATTCTCATTTTTTAACCTTGAAACGAAAGGAACAAACACATGTTTTTCTTCCTTCAGAGTCAAAACAGAAATCTCTAATGTTTTATCTCTATCATTCAATGTAAAATTTGATCTAAATAAATTCTTTTTATTTTCATTTAGAATAACTGAGATACTTGATATTAAATTTTCAGATAAAGTAAATCCATTTAACATATACTCTTTTCCTTTTACTCTTGAGATTAATTTAAAAGTTTGCCCTGATTTTGACATCAAATGTATGTAAAAATATATTCTTCTTAGTAGAGATACATATTTAATTTCTTTTAAATATTCGAACCAAACCTTGATTGATTTTGGCTCATAGAAAGAGCTCATTATAAAAATATAATCAAATAATTGAAGTATAGATTTAGGATTTTGATTTGAATAAATTTCTTTGATATATTCAATAGTATTTGAATATATATATTCACTCTCAGAAAACAACAAATTCAAATCTATTGGATTTGAATTAAAATCTTTCATGTGATTAATAGATAGATTCTCTTTTTCTTCATCATTATTCAAATAAAAATCAAGTAATAATTTGAGACACATTGGATTCAATGAAGCTGCACAAAAAACATTGTTTGATATTTTTTCAAGTTTACTCATATTTTCTTGTGTTTCTTTTCTTTCGTTATTTTCAATGTTTGTCTCGTAATTTTGACTCAATGAATATAATAGTTTAGTATTTGAAACCAAACCAAGATAATTTGAAACAAACAAAGGATCAATGACTCCAATGAATGAAGATATATCACATTTAAATGTTGGTATACTTGATATCGAATATCCTGTAAAATATATACAAAGTTGAAACAAAGGACCAAAATTTAAACTTGTTGAATCGAGTAATGGAAAACTTGAGATACTAACATTTTTTTTACTTTGTACTTCAGATATCATTTTTGAATACAATTCAAGTGTTTCCCAAACATTGGTATTTTTATCTAATCCAAAATCAATAGAATCAAATACATCAATAATATTACAATTATCATTTGATTTTTCATTTATATCTTGATTTTTGATTCCCATCGATTTCAAACATTCCTTACATCCCCTTGTTAAATTGTTGAAGTAGTATATACGTCGCAGGATATCATCGATATTAAATATAATTCTTTTATTGTTTCTCACAAATACAATCACATCACACAGATCAACCTTTTGTTTTACTGATAAATTCTTTGATTCTGTGTCCATTTTATTTGACACCAGAATATTATTGATTGATCAATCAATAATAAATATTTTTACATCAAGTAAAATGTCTGAAATCAGAGCAACGAAGTTTGATTTTAGATCAGAGAATCGCAATTGTGATAAAATAATATTTTCTTCAAAAGATAAATCAATAAGTATAGATTTTAATGAGTTTACATCAAAATTTAATTATTTTACTACAATAAGAGCTTCATGTACGAAATGTTCATTGATCAATTGGAGTGATTCAAATTGCGAATCAGAAGGTAAACCAATTTTATTCGAAACAATAAAATCAAATTTTGGTTTAGGTTCATCTGCTTGGTCAGCTTTACAAGTTTTTGCATCTGTTGTTAATGAAACAAAAGATGATGTTGTAGAAACAAATAAATATAATTATCCGATTTTACTCTATTTATCGTTGGTTTATTTTATAAGAGATAACATAGAAATAATTTATCTTCCTGCGATACCTAAAATAAGTTTTAATGAATTATCTGTATTTTCACAAGATATCAATGAAATGGGATATATATTTGATCCTTGTTTTGTTAAATCATATAAATATTGTCTAATGTATATCTTTCGATCAAACCGATTTGATTCAATTGAATCAAAAGAAACAACAGAGAGAATAAATAATTATTTCAATCAAATTAATTTACAAGAAATGCTCATAAACTTTGATGGTAAAATTGATGATGAACTTAGAGAAGCAAAGTTTGATCCATCATTGAGTGAGATGTATGATTTGAATCAAATGTCAGTCAGTAATAGAATGTTGATTGAAAAAAAGAGAATGAATAAAGCTAGAATTGAAAGTGTTAAGAATGAAATCAAGAACTTTGAATCTTCTCTTGGATTAACTGATGAAAATGAAGAAACTAAAAGAAATATATTGGATAGAATGATTATTAAAAACAAAAAGAAAGAAAGATTTATAAATTTACTAAAGGAACTGAACTTTATCTGTACTTATGCTGCGATTCACAATCCAGCTTGCTTTGAATTATATTTTGATGAATTATTGAGTAATGTGGATCCATTAAGATACATTAATTCAAAATTATTCAGATTGCATGTTTCAAATTTAACAATCAATGAGATATTGAAAGAAGAAAAAAATCTTAAGAAAACATATTTTGAAGAAACTCTAGAAAATATCATTGATACATCTAATGAAACTAATTTGATAAGGTATCTTCGAAATACATTTGATTTATTTATGTTTTATCGCTTATTCTCTGATTCGATGGATGCTATCAATGTGTATCTCGAATACTTTGTTCGACCAAAATATTTTCAGTTGCTTAATCGAATCTTGTTGGTAATAATAGATAGATTGAGTGTTGAAAATGTTGTTTCTTTGGATTCACCAAAATTTACTCTGAGATGTGTTAGTATTTTAATTCACATGAATTCTTATTATCCTGAGAAACACAAGTATGAAATTAACATCGAATATGATGGAAAATTGAAACGAAATGTTGGTAGAATTGATCTTTTTATGTTTGAATGTAAAAACGATGAGAAAAATAATAAATTAGAAGATCTTACTTTTGATTCATTCGAAAGAAAAAATGATAAGAGTACGACGATATATTTAGATTCAAATCTAGTTTTGTTTTTCAAGAAGAACAAGAGTGTATTGGAAAATGATGGAAATAAAGGATATAAGATTGATTCAGAGAGACGAAGTAAAATTATAGAAATGTATGGTGTTAGTGGATATCGTGATTTGATACTTGATGCTTACAATGGAAGTAAATTAGGATATGCATTGGTTGATGAAATGAGAAAATAAGAGAAAATAAGAAAAAATAAGAGAAATTAATTGAATAAATTTATTCAATTAATTTTGTGTTTGGATGTGTTAATTAATCAATGAAATTTGTTTCAAACAATGATACAACTTGATTTGTTTGTGTTAAATGTTTTAATTTAACTTTTATTTTCAAATATATTTGAGGTATTGAATAATAATTTGAAGAATCAATGAATGAAACTTGGTTTTTAATTTTAACAATGATATAACTTGATTTGTTAGTGTTCTCAAATATATTTGAAGAATCAATGAAATGTAGTTTCTAATTTCAAACAATCAGTGAGATGTAAGTTTCTAATTTCAAACAATGATACAATATTTTTTGTCTGTTGATATTTTTGATTTAACTTTTAATCTCAACTTTAACTTCTTCATTAACATTTATTTTTATATATTCTCTCACACTGAGTATCATTCGATTTATTTGATGTCTCTCATAGATTCTTGGAAACACAATCAAAATAATATTCAGATTCACAAATCGAATCAAATATGAAATAGTTAGTGATGTAGAATATAAATTTTTAAACACTATCAAATAAAACAAATCAATATTTTTGATTATCCAATAGAACAACAATTTGAATAAAATTGAATTACTTTGATTAATATTATTTGAAACATATTCTTCTGGTTTCATCAAATTGACTCTGACACTAAAAATTACGTGAATCACAGATGAAACAATAATGTGTGTTGTAAATATAAGCAAAGTAAAAATGCAATTTTGATAAATGTCACGACAAGAATCAATTCGATTAATCAATATATCAGATAACAAAAAGTATGTTGGACAATGAAATAAATATAAAAAAATCTGTGATAGTTTTCTTAGACTTAATTTTGGTGGAGAATCAGTTAAAATAACAAATTGTGTCAAACCAAAGATAAGAACTTTATCTGATAAAGTTATGATTAAATAAAACCAAAAATACTTCATATTATTCGATGTTAGAGAGGTAGAAGAAACTAATATTGTTTCAATGAGAGTCATTGTCAATAACCATTCAATAATATATCCTTGACATTTTGAATCATATTTTTTATCAGATGTCAAATTATAGAAAAATATCTTTGTGACAACAAATAATGATGTTGTGATTGCGAGTGAAATCGAAATGTAAAATGAAAAGAAAGGAAGAAGTATAGATGTAATTGTTAATAGAGAAATATTAAATTTGTAGCATGTCTTGTAAATAAATATTGATTTTTCATCATTTGATTTTATCTCTGATTCAATGTTAAAATCTGATGTATTTTCAAATTGTTCAATTTCTTTTACTTCAGATACTTCTGGCATTTTACTTTGAATTGAATTATCAATATTTTGTCATTTCATTTTATGTAGAATGAAATTTCTTCATTAATTGTTTGAGTTTTGGATTTTGTATATATTGATCGATTTATTAAAATAGATAATGCGAACTATATGGTTATATTATTGTTTGAAACTCAAATCTCATTTTGTTGATTTTTTAAATTATTGATTTTCAAACTATTATTCTATACTTCAAATATATTTCATCTTCAAATATATTTGAGAATACAAGTTAAATCAGAAATATTAACAATAATATAAACTCATTTATATTATTGTTTGAAACTTACATTTCATTCATCAATCAATGAATCTCAAAATATTATTCATCAATCAATGAATCTCAAATTATTATTCATCAATCAATGAATCTCAAATTATTATTCATCAATCAATGAATCTCAAATTATTATTCATCAATCAATGAATCTCAAATCTCATTCATTGATTTTCAAATTATTATTCTATACTTCAAATATATTTGAGAATACAAGTTAAATCAAAAATATTAACAATAATATAAATGAGTTTATATCATTGTTTGAAATCAATGAAACTTAAATCTCAAATCTCAAATCTCAAATCTCATTCATTGATTTTCAAATTATTATTCTATACTTCAAATATATTTCATCTTCAAATATATTTAAAAATCTAAATTAAATCAAAAATATATCAACAACGCAAACAAACCCTGTGTCACCATATGATCAAAAACAAAACAACTACAATATTCACATCATCAACTTCTATCAAAAATTAAATCATTGATTAAATTAATCTTCTAATCAATGATTTAATTTGATTAACTAAATTTTTACTTAATCTAAAAAATGTCTCAGATCAACGTTTGTGATTCATTTTCATTTGAACAAAATAAGAAAGTAATATTTATTAGTTATGATACGATCATTGCTAATCTCTTTTATTTTCAGAATCGCAGAGAAAAATGTTTAGAATGTGAAGATAATAAATTTGAATCAGAAGAATGCAAAGAAAATATTAAACCATTATCGATTGGTTCTTCTGAAGAAAAATTTACGGACGAAGTAACTTTTGGTATTTTAGGTTCATCATCTTGGTCAGTATTAAATAAATTTATTTCATCTCTGCGTAACACTAAGAAAACTGATGATTTTTTTAGTGTTACTGATGATACATCTTATCCAGCCATAGCATATATGTTAGGATATTTTATGACTAAAAATAATGAGTATATGTATTATCCGATTCTCAATCAACCTGATTTGCTTCAAGATGCATTCATTGTCTCAACTGGATCAAAAAATAAATATCAGTTTATTTTTGATCCATTGTTTCTCGCTTCATTTCGAACAAATATGTATATTTTATTTAACTATGATATTTTAGTAAAAAGTTATTTACCTAAAGTTGATGTTAAAATACCGGAAATATCAAATTATGAATTACTAATCGATCAACGAAACAGATTGATCGAAGAAAAAAAGAAAATAAATGATGAAATCATTGCTTCTGGTTATACTCTTCAAGCATTCGAGAGACTTGAAGAACCTGATTTAGATAAAGATTTTGGTAGTGACAAGAGATTATATTCGTTGGTCAGACGAAACAACTATGAAACAAGAATTATTAATGAAAAAATAATAGGAATTGAGGAGCGTGTCGGAATAAAGAATTTGAATCAAGAAGAAAAAATATTAAAAGTTAATGATATATTAAATGATATGAAGAAAAATATTCAATTTGGTCAATTTGTAACAAAAATAAATTCAATTTCATTCTATGCTATTATGAGAAATCCAAAGTGCTTACAAGAGTTTCTTGATTTTCTAATTAAAAAACATGGAAATAAATATTTGAATCAAAGTAATGAAATATATAGACATAGAATTTATAACTATGAACTTTATAGAACTTATATGAATCACTTGAAACCAAAACTAGGAAATGATTTTGAACTTGATTTTCTAACTGGTTATATTAGAGAAAGAGACATGGATAGTTTAATATTCATTTTTGATATGTATGTTTTTCGAACTTTGTTTGGTATACAACCAATGTATCTGATGATGTATATTGAATTTTTGAAACATCCAAAATATTTTGTATTTATCAATAGAATTGTTTCATTGGCGCAAGTTCTTTATGATTTGATCAGGGATGAAAAGAAAATGAATGAACCTTTTGGTATTGACACAGATGAAATGAAGGTGTTTTTTAATATTTTTATCACAATTGATTCTTTGGTACCAAAGAATTTTAAGTTGATATTTGATGGAAATAAGATTGCAATGCCAATTTATGGATTGAAAGATGAAAAGAAATTTGTGGATGGTAGCGATATCAGATCATTTGATGATCTTAAGATCATTGAATTTGTTTATTTTAATGTTTCTAATGAAGAATCTATAAAAAATTTCAAGAATGATATGTACATCTCTAGTGATTATTATGAAGACGAAGATTTAGTAGTATCTGTTAATAAATTGAGAGATTATGATGAATTATATGGTATTGAACGTTACATAAAATTAATTGATATTTATTATTCAGAAGAATATGAGTATGAATCATTGAATGAAAGAAAAGAATCTGTAATTGAAAAGAATCGTGGTATGTCAATGTTTGGTAGATATTTAATGGAAAAAATAGAGAAAACTTTGGGATATACATTTGAATAAAATTATTGTTGGTGTGAGAGGAATATGAAAATATGCGAGTTTAAATCAGAAATATTTGTATCATTGTTTGAAATAAGAGATTCAAATCTCATTCATTGATTGTTTGAAATGAGAAACTCAAATCTCATTCATTGATTTTCAAATTATTATTCTATACTTCAAATATATTTCATCTTCAAATATATTTGAGAATACAAGTTAAATCAGAAATATTAACAACACAAACAAATCAAGTTGTATCATTGTTTGAAATCAGAA
>Ga0209262_10000448_pt1 | contig 19015 bp, 18 predicted proteins | sample Lowcelwee11metaG_FD_187171 | JGI IMG/M metagenome (GOLD analysis project Ga0209262, IMG submission 187171) | Freshwater pond sediment microbial communities from the University of Edinburgh, under environmental carbon perturbations - Low... | ecosystem: Environmental > Aquatic > Freshwater >...
CCCAGCTCCACTGGGTCGGGTCCAGCTGTGGGCGGAATTTGAGCGGGCCTTCGGGGTCGAACAGCCATTTCAGCGCCTTCAGCGGCGCCTCGCGGTTGGCCCAGGGCTCGCAGTAGCTGACCGAAATCTGCGCCGCATTGCCGAAGCTGGTCTCCAGCCCGGCGTCGGGCTGGCGGTCCACCAGGGTCACTTCGTGTCCGCGCTGCAGCAGGTGCCACGCGGTGCTCACGCCGATGATGCCGGCACCCAATACAACGACTCGCATGATCCGCTCCAGTGAAAAATGGGACAACTGGGCGCGAGTATGGGAAAAACCCGCCTTCAAGTGAAGCGGAATTAACTTAAAATTTTTGGCATCAGATCGGCTAATGGAGTCCGGTCGCCCCTTTCACCGCCCTCAACGCATGAGCACTTTTGATCCCGACGCCCTGGAATGCCTGGCCGCCATCATTGAAGAAGGTGGCTTCGAACGCGCCGCGCAGCGCCTGTCCATCACCCAGTCGGCCGTGTCGCAGCGGTTGCGCGCGCTGGAGGCGCAGGTCGGCACGGTGCTGATCGTGCGCAGCCGGCCGCTCAAGCCCACGCCGGCCGGCCAGCTCATGCTCAAGCACGCCAAGATGCAACGGCTGCTGCGCGCCGACCTCGAAAAAGACCTCAAGGAACTCGCACCCAGCTCCACCGGCAACGGGCGCGAAGAAGAGCGCATCTCGGTCGCCATCAACGCCGACAGCATCGCCACCTGGGCGCTGCCCGCACTCAACGCGCTGGCGCAGGGCGGGCTGCCGATCGAAATCATCACCGACGACCAGGAGTTCACCCACGAGTGGCTGCGCGAAGGCCAGGTGCTGGGCTGCGTCACCTCGCTCGGGCAGGCGCTGCGCGGCTGCAAGATGGAGGCGCTGGGCACCATGGGCTACGTGGTGGTGGCGCAGGCGGCTTACGCCGCAGCGCATTGCCCCAAAGGCCTGAACGCGCACAACTTCCACAAGCTGCCCTTCGTCGCGTTCAACCGCAAAGACCACCTGCAACACGGCTTCGTGGAACAGGCCTTTGAACTGCCGCGGGTCATGCTCAAGCAGCTCTTCGTGCCCTCCAGTGAAGGCCAGGTGCGCGCGGTGCGGGCGGGCTGGGGCGTGAGCGTGTTGCCCGAACTGAGCGTGCACGAACTCATCGCCAGCGGCGAACTGGTCAACCTCGCGCCGCGGCACCGGCTGGAGGTGGCCCTGTACTGGCACTGCTGGAACCTGAGTTCGGATGTGCTGGATGCGCTGAGCAGCGCGCTGCGCAGCGCCGCGGCGCAGAACCTGGGGCAGGTTACGGACTGAACGCTGCGCTCATTCCTGCGGTGGAGGGGTCAGAAAGAGGTCTGATGGCAATACCCGTTCCACAACAGTCATCACAACCAAGTCGGGTTTTTGTTCGCGCACCAAGTTGCCGAACAACCGGGCCTGCTCGCCCAGCGCTGGCCCCCAGTGCACTTGGATGGTTTCGCGAAAGTTGGCGGCCATCAGGGGCGATTGTGCAATGCCAAAAGAATCGCGTACCCAGAGCACCTTCAGGTCGTTGGCTGCGCCTTCGGTAACCACCTGAACGATGCGCCCCGGGTACTGCAGCTGCCCAAAATCGCCTGCTTTCAGCGTCTTGCCCGTGCCCAGTTCTCGGACGTCGCTTTTGATCGCATCGCGGTTGAGCAGCGCAGGATGGGGTTCCTGCTCCGTCAGGGTGGCCTGGATGCGCAGGAAGCGGGCCAGATCACCGCCGATGCGGGTTCCAGTGTGGTCGATGGTCGGAGGCGTGGACAGAGCCCAGTTCAATTTAAGGCCTTGCTGCGTCAGTGTCTGACGCAGGGTCTCCAGGCTGATGGCAGCGCCCCACATGTTCCAGTGCGTATCCGACTGGTAGTAGGTGTGTGGGGCGCCGTCGGCAGACAGGCGCCGAAGCGCCGGCGTAGGGTCAGCGATGAGCAGACGGGCGGGTCCGTCCAGCAGACCGTGGATCCGGGCGGTGCGCTGCAGATTCGCCCAATCCGGTAGATGATCGCTGTAGATGCGGTGTTTGTCGGCCCCGACCACGACCGCAAAGCCCTTGATGCCCTGCGCACGCAGCCAACGATTCCATGCCAGCAGGTTCTGACCCATGTCCCGAGCCAGGCGGGCATCGTTTTCGGATTCTCCGAAGCGCTGCGCGCTGGTGTTGTTGTTATGACCGTCGCCCAGGTACAGCCAACCTTCCTGGCCCACGACCACATTGGCCGGGTTGGTGCTCAGGCCGGTGCGCCAGGTCAGGGCGGAGAGCTGGGCCATCAGGAAGTCGCTGTTGAAAAGCAGCTGGACCAGCCGGTCCGTTTTCTTCTGAGTGATCAGCCGTAGCGCAGTCGCCCGTGCCAACCCCTCCGACAGGTTGACCGCAGGCACTGCCAGCACCAAGGCCAGGCTGATGGCGAGAAACACCCTGACGGCCGCTCTGTGTTTCATGTCAAAAGTTGAAATAAAGGAAGACCGAGGGCGTGGAGGCCATGGTGGCGATGAACGCCAGGCCCAGTAGCCCGGCGCAGGCCACTGTGGTGGACCAACCGATGCGCACATCCATCAGCCGGGCAGCATTCGGTCTGGCCAGGAGGACGAAGGCTGCGGTGATGGCCGCCAGGTAGGGCAACTGCGCCACCATGGCCGCTGGCAGCCATTGCAGCCACAGGTCGATGGACCAGCCGCCCCAGGCAAAACCGGCGGTGGGGATGTCGGCCGCTGTTTTGACCAGGGCACCGGGCAGACCCACCATGCCCCTCAACACGCGCAGCGCATCGTCCAGGGTGTTCGCCCGAAAGAAAACCCATGCCGTGTTCACGAACAGGAAGGTGGTCAGCCAGGCCAGCATCTTGGGCATGCGCAGACCCAATGCTTTCCAGGCCCGGTGCGCTACCAGCGCACCGCCGTGCAGGGCGCCCCAGATCACGAACATCCAGCTTGCGCCGTGCCAGAGTCCACCGATCACGAAAGTGATGAACAAATTGGCGTAGGTCATCCACTCGGCGCTGCGGTTGCCGCCCAAGGGGATGTAGATGTAGTCCCGAAGGAACCGGCCCAAGGTGATGTGCCAGCGGCGCCAGAAGTCCTGAATGTCCAGCGATTTGTAAGGCGAGTTGAAGTTCAGCGGCAGCCGGATGTTGAACATCAGGGCGGCGCCCATGGCCATGTCGCAGTAGCCGCTGAAATCGAAATACAGCTGGAAGGTGTAGGACAGGCTGGTCACCCATGCCTCAAAGAAGTCCAGGGCTTGCGGGTTGTCAAAGCCCTGGGTGGCCCACGGCGCGAAGGTGTCGGCAATCACCACTTTCTTGAACAGGCCGACCGCAAAAATGCACAGGCCTGTGAGCACATGCCGGTGGCTCAGCACCCAGTTCCTGCGCTGGGCGAACTGGGGCATCATTTCATGGTGGTGCACGATCGGCCCGGCGATCAGCTGCGGGAAGAAGGTGATGAACAGGGCGTAGCGAAGGAAGTCGTATTCCCGTGTATGGCCGCGGTAACTGTCCACCAGATAGGCGATCTGCTGGAAGGTGAAGAAGCTGATGGCCAGTGGCAGCACCACTCTGGGCCAGTCCAGACCCCAGCCGGTGAGCCCATTGATGTTGTCGGCAAAGAAGTTGGCGTATTTGTAGTAGCCCAACAGCACCAGGTTGCCAACGATTCCGGTGGTCAGCAGCGTGCGCCTGGGCACGTCGGATCGCGCCGCCCAGCCCTTGGAGAGCTCGTTGCCGATCAGGAAGTTGATCAACAGACTGCCCAACAACAGCGGCAGATGCTCCATCTTCCAATAGCTGTAGAAAAACAGGCTGGCAAACACCAACCAGGCTTGCGCTGCGGTGATCCACCGCAGCCTGCAAAGCCAGAAGTAGACCACCAGCGCGGTTGGCAGAAATGCAAACAGGAAGACGGCCGAATTGAACAGCATGGTCCACGATTATCCGAGGTCTTCTGTGGCGCACTGTTCAGGCGTCCAGGCGTTCGGTCACGATCAAAAAAAAGCCCCGCAAGTGCGGGGCTTGGAAGGGCAGGTGGGGAACGCCTATTTGGGCATGACCACGCTGTCGATCACGTGGATCACGCCGTTGTCGGCCACGATGTCGGTCTTCACCACGTTGGCGGCGTCCACTTTCACGCCGCCCATGGTGCTCACGGTCAGTTCGCTGCCCTGCACCGTCTTCACCTTACCGGCTTTCACGTCGGCGGCCATCACCTTGCCCGCGACCACGTGGTAGGTCAGCACGGCGGTGAGCTTGGCCTTGTCTTTCAGCAAGGCGTCCAGATCGGCCTTGGGCACCTTGGCGAAGGCTTCGTCGGTGGGGGCGAACACGGTGAACGGGCCCTTGCCTTTGAGCGTGTCCACCAGGCCGGCGGCCTGCAGGGCCGTGGCCAGCGTCTTGAACGAACCGGCCGCGACGGCCGTGTCCACGATGTCGGCGGCCTGCGCGGTGAAGGCACCGAGGGCGAGCATGGCGGCAATGAGGGTCTTTTTCATGCGGAACTCCAGTGAGGTTGGACAACAGGGAAAGGCGCTGGCAGGCAAGGCCGCGGTGGGGTTTGCAGCCGTTTTCGCACTGACCAGGCTTCGGAACAACAGCGTCACCGGGTGGCTTGCCGATCTGGCTCACCCCGGCAAAGTCGGCCGTCGGGGTGCATATTACACCGATTGGGATAAAAAGATACCAATCAGTATGTAACAAGACTTATTGGTGTCGTTATCGACCTTATCGTCAATTTCGGGCAGAATCCGGGCAAGCATTCAAAGGTTGTCCATGGTCAGCGTTGTCCTCAAGTCGTCCCCGTCCGTCCCGCCCAAACGCAGCTTTCGCGAGCAGATGCACATCGCGCGTGAGGACGCCATCGTGTCGGCGGTGAACCGGTTGCTGGCGGAAAAGGGCTTCGAGGCGATGACGGTGGACGAAGTGGCGGCCGAAGTCGGCATTGCCAAGGCCAGCCTCTACAAGCACTTCCCGAGCAAGGAAGACCTGGCGGCCGCGGCCATGGTGCGGGTGATGGACCGGGCGCGTGCGTTCCTGGACACGCTGGATGCGCAGCGCCCGCCGCTGGAGCTGTTGCGCGAGGTGGCGCGCTGGACGATGGTGGTGCAACTGGCGGGCGAAATGCCGTCGCTGCCGAGCGAAAACTCCAGCCTGCGCGCGGCCTTGACCACCAACAAGGCCTACGTCGATGGCCTGATGGACGTGAGCGATCGCCTCGGCGCCTGGATCACCGCCGCCCAGGCCGATGGCAGCCTGAACAGCGCGCTGCCGCCGATTGCGGTGCTCTACACCCTGTATGCACGGGCCTGCGACCCGGTGCTGGGCTTCCTCAAAGGGGCGGGGCTCTACAGCAACGAGCAGATCATCGACATGGTGCTCAGCACCTGCTTCGACGGCTTGAGGACGAGGTGACCCCCCGCGCCGCAGGATTCGACTTCCCCCGCGTCGCCTGCGGCGTCACCCCCTGAGGGGGCGATGCGAGTGGCCCGGCAAAGCCGGTTCCACCGCATCCTGGGTAGGGGCAGGCGCGCCGGAGAGAGTGCCTGAGTGCTCCGAGGGGGAGTTGAGCCCAGGGGCTTAGCGGAACCGGCTTTGCCGGGCCGCAGTGCGCCGTCCCCCCTCGGGGGGAAGCTGCGTCAGCAGCGCAGGGGGGCCCCCTCTACCTCACCAGCAACACCGGCACTTCGCAGTGCGCCAGCACCTGGGTGGTCACCGAACCCATGACCAGGTTGCCCAGGGCGCTGTGGCCGTGTGAGCCCATCACCACCAGGTCAAACTTGCCGGCGTTGGCTGCCTTGGCGATCTGCTCGCCCGCCGTGCCGACCTTGTGAATGACCTTGGCATCCATGCCGTGGCGCTTGAGAAACTTCACCACCGGCGCCGTGACCTTTTCGGCTTCGTCGGCGTAGTAGCCGTTGGCCACTTCCGCGCCCACGGCCGCGCGCGCACGCGCGGGCAGGGGCAGTTGCACGGTGAACAGGGTGAGATCGTTGTTCGAGCCGAACATCTCTTCGTGGGTGGTCAGGTAAGCGAGCATTTTTTTGGTGTAGGCGCTGCCATCCACCGCGAGCAGGATCTTCATCGGGGTCTCCAGTTCATTGAGGTTGGCGCCGAGTTTACGGCCTGTCGGCGCGGGCCGGTACCCGTGCTGCACCATGTGGGTTAACCGTGATCAGCTGGGTCGGCTGGAAGCCCAGCTGTTCGTTCTTGTCGGCGTAACCGAGCGGGTTGGCCACGATGCGGCAGCGCCCCAGTTGCAGGTCCTGCGGGCAGTGCAGATGGCCATGCAGCCACAGGTCGGCCTGCGGCAGCAGATCGTCCAGCGCGTTGCAGAAACCGGCGGTGCCCGGGCTCATGCCGTAGCGCGGGTCGGCGCTGTGCAGGGTGGGGGCAAAGTGGGTGATCACCACCGTGGTGCCTTCGAACGGCTGAGCGAGCGCCTGCCGCAGCCAGTCCTGGCATTCCAGCCCGAGCTCGCGCATGGCCGCGGCATCGAACAGGCGCCCGTGCCGCTGCCCTTTCATCTTGCTCAGGTAGAAGTTGGCCGCGCGAAAGGCCTTCTGGCGCTGGTGCAGTCGGTGGGTGAGCGGATCGCGGGTGCGGCCTTTGGTCTGTGGCTGCGTGGCCAGCGCGTCGTAGTCGCTCCAGAGCGTGGTGCCGATCAGCCGCACACCGTCCAGCACCTGGGTTTCCCGCTCCAGCCACTGGATGCCCAGCCGTTCGCAACTGGCGCGCAGACCGGCGTGCGCCTCGTCCACATCGAGCGCGTCGTATTCGTGGTTGCCGGGCACAAAGACCACCGGCACGGGCCAGGCCGCGTACTGGGGCAGGGGCGAAAAGCGCTGCAGACACCAGTCGGGTTCGGACATCACGCTGCCATCGCGCCGGGTTTGGTAGGAGCCGATATCGCCCGCCAGCACCAGCACATCGGCACCGGGGGCGGGCGTGGCGGCAAAGTCGGGGTTGGCTTCGAGGTGGAGGTCGCTCAGAAGCTGGATGTTCATGCCCGCATTGTCGACCGAACCATCGGGCGGCGTGCTCAGCGCACCACGAGCACCGGGACGTGGGAGTGGGCCAGCACCTCGGCGGTGACCGAGCCCATCACCATGCTTTCGATGGCCGATTGACCGCGGCAGCCCATGACGAGCATGTTGCTCTGGAACTGCTTGGCCGCCACCACCAGCTCCCTGGCGGGCTCGCCCTGGCGCGTCACGCAAAGCGGCGCAAAACCGTGGGCCTGCAGGAAATGGGTGGGCTCCTCCAGCAGGACGTTGTTGGCCGCCACGTCGTAGCGGTTGCCCTCACCGGGCTGGACGTTGAACAGCACGTAGTCGTAGAGCGGCCGGAACAGCAGTTCGTTGGAGACGATGTAGGTCAGCATGCGCCGCGTGTAGCGGCTGCCGTCCACCGCCAGCAGAAGTTTCATGGACATGGCGCGATCCTTCCGATGAAAATGCGATCCCTGTCACGTTTTCACCCCTTATCGACACGAAACCCCTGGACTGAAGCCCGCACCACCGCATGTCTCAACCAGCTGTGGGCGCTGTTGTGGGACGCCTGGCGGTGCCACAGCGTGTCCACATGCACCGCGGGCACCGGTAGCGGCAGATCGCTCAGGGCCAGCTCCTCTTCCATGCCCGTGGCGCCCACAAAATGGCGCGGCAACACCGTCAGCAGGTCGGTGGTGGCGACCACGCGCCCGGCGGTGAAGAACTGGTTGACGGTCAGCACCACCCGCCGCTGGCGCGAGAGCGCGGTCAGCGCTTCGTCCACAAAGCCAAACGGCCGCCCGGAGAAACTCACCAGCAGGTGGCGCGCGGCGCAGTAGCTGTCCAGATCGATGGGGCGCCCGGCCAGCGGGTGGCCGCGGCGCATGACGACCACGTACTCGCCGTCGTACAGGCGCTGGTTCAGGAAGCGGGGGCTGTGCTCCTGCAGGTGGCTGGCGCTGAGCTCGGCCAGCACACCGGGGAAATGGCCAATCGCCAGGTCCACCGAACCCGATTCCAGCAGGTCGCGCGGGTCGCGCGTGGTCAGCGGCAGCACCCGCAGGTTCACCCCCGGGGCTTCGTTCTCCAGGATGTCCATCATGCCGGGCACCAGCTTGGCGGCGGTGGCATCGGCCATCGCGAGCACAAAGGCGTTGTGGGCGCTGGCGGGGTCAAAGCCGCCCGGCGCCAGCGATTCGCGCAGCTGCTGCAGCGCGTCGCGCACAGTGGGCCACAGCGCCAGCGCCATGGGCGTGGGCTCCACGCCGTAGCCCGAGCGGCGCACCAGCTCGTCGCCCAGCGTCTCGCGCAATCGCTTGAGGGCGTTGCTCACGGCCGGCTGGGTCATGGCCAGGTTGTGGGCCGCGCGCGTGAGGTTGCGCTCGACCATCACCTCGTCGAAGACCCGCAGCAGGTTCAGGTCGAGGGTGCGAAAGTTCAGTTCATTCATACGATTTGTGAATGTAATGCATCACAAAAATAAATTGGCGTGACATGCGGGTTAACCCTAGTATCCACCTGTCCAAAAGACATTTCTTCCAAGGAGTCCGCCATGAGCACCGTCTTTTCACCTTCTCCCGCCTCGCTGGGCCTGAACACCGCCGGCAACGCACCCCATGGCGCCGCCCTCCCGCGCCGCAGCCTGGACGGTTCCCGCGGACTGGCCGCGTTGCTGCTGGCGGCCGCCGTGGCTGCGCTGGTGGTGCTGGCCGACCAACTGGTGAGCACCTGGGCCGACAGCCACCTGTTCCTGGGCTGGGTGACCCTCTGGGTCGTCATTTTTGCCGGCTCGGCCCTGTTGGCCGGTACCGCCCGGCGCCTGGCGCACAGCACCCTGCGTTCGCTGGACAGCTGGTCGCGATCGATGGCCGAAGCCCGCGCCGAAGCCCGCCTCTGGGATCTGGCCCGGACCGACCCCCGCCTCAAGGCCGAACTGATGCAGGCCCGTGCACGCGCCGCGGCCCAGGCCGACGAAGCCGCCGCGGCTGTGCCGGCAGCGGTCGCACGCAACGACTTCACCGAAGCGCTCGCACCGCTCGGTCTGGAGTCGGGCATCGCCTCCAGCGCGGGGCTGCGCCGCTTCGCCCAGCTCGAGATGCGCCGTCACGCCGGCTACCTGCCTTACCTGTGAGCACCGCCATGAACTCCGTTTTTTCCCCCTCTCCCGCCTCGCTGGGCCTGGGCACGGCCTCTGACAAAACCTCTGCACAGCGCCGTTCCGGTGGGTCCCGCGCGCTCGCAGCGGTGCTGCTGGCGGCCGCCGTGGCGGCGCTGGTGGTGTTGGCCGACCAGATGATCAGCACCTGGGCCGACGGCCACCTGATGTTGGCTTGGGTCACCCTGTGGGTTGTGATTTTTGCCGGTTCGGTGCTGTTTGCCGGCCCCGCCCGCCGACTGGCGCACAGCACGCTGCGCTCGGTCCGGGACTGGTCCCTGGCGCTGGCCGAAGCCCGCGCCGAGATGCAGCTCTGGAATGCCGCCCGCAACGACCACCGCCTGATGGCCGATCTGACGCTGGCCCGGCAGCGCGACACCGGTGCCGATACCGAAGAAAGCGCTGCCCCGGCGCCGGCCTGGGGGCGCTACCCGGAGCGGCTGGCCGAAAGCCGTGACGGCCACATCCACCTGCACCACGTCTGAGCCAGCGCGCTGCAGCGCGCCACCAGCAAAAAAGCCACCGGGTCCGGTGGCTTTTTTTTCGCCCGGACCGTTCATCCGGGGGCGTGGCGCTGGAGGGGCAGATCGTGCCCCTCCAGCGTGTTTCATCAGACGGCCAGGCGTTTTTCCAGCTCGGCCTTGGTGTCGACCAGGGCCTTCGGCAGGTGGTAGGCCAACTGCTCAAAATGCGACTCGTGCAGCTTGAGTTCGTCCACCCAGGCGGCTTTGTCGATGCTGGTCACGGTCTTGAACTGCTCGGCGCTGAAGTCCAGGCCGGTCCAGTTGATTTCGGCGTAGGTCGGGGCGGTGCCGAACATCGTGGTCTCGCCCTGGGCGGAGCCTTCGATGCGGTCGATCATCCACTTGAGCACGCGCATGTTGTCGCCATAGCCGGGCCAGACAAACTTGCCATCGGCGTCCTTGCGGAACCAGTTCACACAGAACATCTTGGGCAGGGTCGCGCCGGTCTTGGCCACGGTCTGCTCCATGTCCAGCCAGTGCTGGAAGTAGTCGCTCATGTTGTAGCCGCAGAAGGGCAGCATGGCGAACGGGTCGCGGCGCACCACACCCTGCGCGCCGAAGGCGGCGGCGGTGGTCTCCGAGCCCATGGTGGCGGCCATGTACACACCTTCGGTCCAGCTGCGGGCTTCGGTCACCAGCGGCACGGTGGTGCTGCGGCGGCCGCCGAACATGAAGGCGTCGATCGCCACGCCGTTGGCGTCGTCCCACTGCGGGTCCAGTGCCGGGTTGTTGCCGGCGGCGACGGTGAAGCGCGAGTTCGGGTGCGCGGCCTTGGCGCCGGTGGCCTTGGCGATCTCGGGCGTCCAGTCCTTGCCCTGCCAGTCGATCAGGTGCGCGGGTACGCCGCCACCGTCTTTCTCCATGCCTTCCCACCACACATCGCCGTCGTCGGTCAGCGCCACGTTGGTGAAGATCACGTTCTTGTCCAGCGAGCGCATGCAGTTCGGGTTGGTGTGCATGTTGGTGCCGGGGGCGACGCCGAAGTAACCCGCTTCGGGGTTGATGGCGTAGAGCTTGCCGTCGGCGTGCGGCTTGATCCAGGCGATGTCGTCACCGATGGTGGTGACCTTCCAGCCGGCGAAGCCCGCCTCGGGCGGCACCAGCATGGAGAAATTGGTCTTGCCGCAGGCGCTGGGGAAAGCGGCTGCGACGTGGTACTTCTTGCCCTGTGGATTCGTGACGCCAAGGATCAGCATGTGTTCGGCCAGCCAGCCCTGGTCGCGGCCCATGTTGGAGGCGATGCGCAGCGCGAAACACTTCTTGCCCAGCAGCGCGTTGCCGCCGTAGCCCGAACCGTAGGACCAGATCTCGCGCGACTCGGGGAAGTGCACGATGTATTTGGTGGTCGGGTTGCAGGGCCAGGCGGTGCTGTCCTTCTGGCCTTCGGCCAGCGGCGCGCCCACGGTATGCATGCAGGGCACGAAATCGCCGTTGGTGCCCAGCACGTCGTAAACGGCCTTGCCCATGCGGGTCATCAGCTTCTGGTTCACGGCCACGTAGGCGCTGTCGGTCAGCTCGATGCCGATGTGGGCGATGTGCGAACCCAGCGGGCCCATGGAGAAGGGCACCACGTACATGGTGCGGCCCTGCATGCAGCCGTCAAACAGCGGCTGCAGGGTCTGGCGCATGTCGGCCGGCTCCATCCAGTTGTTGGTCGGGCCGGCGTTTTCTTTCTTGGCCGAGCAGATGAAGGTGCGGTCTTCCACGCGGGCCACGTCCGACGGGTCGGAGCAGGCCAGGAAGGAACCCGGGCGCTTGGCGGGGTTGAGTTTCTTGAAGGTGCCGGCGTCCACCAGCTGCTGGCACAGGCGGTCGTATTCTTCCTGGCTGCCGTCGCACCAATACACGTCGGCCGGCTTGCACAGGGCAACCATGTCGGCCACCCAGGCGATCAGCTTGGCGTTTTTCACGTAGACGGGTGTGTTGAGGTTGAGGCCCTGCATCACGGGAGAGTTCATGGAAATGGCTCCAGAAGTTTGTAAAGCGGCTGGCCCAAAAGACACCAACAGCCGCTGGCCACAAACAAGTGGGCGGGCGGCTGGTCAAGATCCCTTGAGCAAAGAAGGGCGGTCGGCGCTCGGTGCTGCGGTGCGGATGGCAGGTGCAGCCAGATGGGCAAAAGGCGGGTGGATGGACCCGGGTTTTGATCCGCGTGTCGGCCAAAACCCCAATTTTATGAAAGTGGCGGGTCAGTTACCGGCAAGTTACATGCAAAACTTGCATAACCTGATGCGCCAATTGATCGCTGCGAATCCGGGCACTGCAGGGTCCCATCCGCCGGACGGGCAAAAAAAAGCCGAAGGCCCCGTCGGGCGTTCGGCTTGGCGGTGCCTGACGGAGGCTTCAGGCCATGAAGACGGCGATGAAGGCCAGCAGGAAAATCAGCACGCCACCGGCCACAGGCAGCACGATGGGCATGAGGGGAACGATGGACTCCACCACGTCATGAGGCTGGTCGCTGTGGCTGTCGTGTTCGTGGTGGGACATGGTTTCTCCAGAGGATTTGACAAATATCAAGGTGATTTTAAGGGCAGAGGCCGGCGGGGTACAGGCCCGGGACTTGTGACATACCCTGACCAGGGCTTAAAGCAGGGCGTAGGTGGTGCTGGCCCGGCAGACACTCTTGCCATCGCCCGCGGCCACGATGTCGATCTCGCCGAACACCAGGCTTTTGCCCGCCCGGATCACGCGGGCGGTGACCAGCGCGTCCTGGTTGGCCAGTGGTTTCAGGAAGCTGGTGTGGAGTTGCACGGTGGTCATGGGCCGCTGGTTACCGAGCTGCGTCACGATGGCCAGCACCATGGCGGTGTCGGCCGCCGCCATCAGTGCCTGGCCGCACACCATGCCGCCGATGCGGCTGAGCTCGGGGTTCTGCGGCAGGCGCAGCGTGACCTCGCCGGGGCCGAGACCCTGCACCCGCAGGTCCAGCGCCTGGACCCAGGGGGCGAACCAGTCGCTCAGCGCGGATTGCAGGGTGTCGGTGGTGACCGTGGGCGCGGTGTCGGGCGTGTGCATGGTCGATGTCATGGGTCGTGTCAGGGCTCGTTGTTGCGGTGGAAGCGGGCCAGCCAGTGTTCCATGAGTTTGCCCGCGGCCTCGCGCCCGCCCAGGCCGAACGAGAGCGCAACGGCCACGGCCACCGCGCCCAGCGTGAAGCCAAACGCCAGGTTGACGATGTCGTCGGCGATGCCCATGGCGCGCAGGCCCATGGCCAGCACCAGGGCCAGGATGGCGAAGCGCGCGATGCGGGCCAGCCCCTGGCTGTGGGCGCCGCTGGCGCGGTCGATGGCGGTGTAGGCCACATTGGCGAGCCAGAAGCCGATGACCAGGATGGCCGATCCGAGCAGCACGTCGCCGCCAAAGGTGATGAAGGTGGTCACGACCCCGCTGACCTGGCTGAAGCCGAGCTGGGCGGCCGCCTCCACCGTGGCGAACAGCATGGCGAAGAACATCGCGACGTGGCCCACAAAGCGGGAAGCGCTGGTCTTCTCGAAGGCGTGGGCCATGCCGATGCGAGCGGGCAGCGTGTCGAAGCCCACGGCGGCGAGCAGGCTGGCCAGCAGTTTGCTGGCGAACGAGGCCACCAGCCAGGTGATGACGAGGATCAGCGCCGCGGCAATGATGTGCGGCACGGCGGCCATGATCATGCTCAGCATCTGGGTGGCGGGCTGCGAGATGGCCTCGACCTTGAGCGCATCGAGCGCGGCAATCAGCGAGGGCAGGAACACCGCGACGAACACCAGCAGGCCGACCACCCCGGAGAGCTGCACGGCGCTGGAGAGGCCGGCGCGGCCGCCGATCTTGTCGATACCGGCGGTGCGTGTGAGGTTGGTGGTGAGGTTGCGCAGCACGGTGGCCACGATCCAGCCCACACCGCCGATCACGAAGGCGGCCACCGCGTTGGGCAGCATGTCCAGCGTCTTGGCCACCATGTCGCGCAGCGGGTCCAGCAGCCCCTGCATCTCCAGCGCACCCAGGATGGCGGGCACAAACAAGAGGATCACCAGCCAGAACAGCGCACCGGCCAGGCTCTCGCTGATGGGCGACATGTCCGCGTGTTCGGACAGCTTCTCGTCGAGCGAGCTGCGGTCCAGCAGCTTCTGCGTCATCGTGCGCACCAGGCTGGCCACCAGCCAGGCCACCAGCGCCAGCACCAGACCCGCGAGCAGGCGCGGCGCGTATTCGAACACCTTGGTGATCAGCGCGCTGAAGGGGCCGGACACCATGGCCAGGTCCAGCGAGTTGAAGACGGCCATCAGCGTGACCAGGATCACCGCCCAGAACAGGCCCAGGGCCACCGCGCTTTCAATGTCCACGCCGTTGCCGGTGAGCCGGCTGAAGCGGTGGTTGACGCCAGCGAAGCCCAGGCTCTTGCGCACGGCGGCGCGCACCAGCACGGCGACCAGCCAGCCCAGCACGAAAATCACCAGGGCGCCCAGCAACTGGGGAATGTGGCCGCCCAGGTTGCTCTGCAAGGACTCCCACAAGGCGTTCATGTTCATGGTCTTTCTCCTGTGAACGGGTCAAACACCGGACCATGATGCAAGTGGGGGCATGACACGTCAACCTCTGGTGGAAAGGCATTCGCCGGGATGGCGTGCATAGACGCCGACATGCGCGGACATGTCCGCCATTGCCGGCAGATGCGCAGCGGGCGCGCGGCGTCAGCTTTTCAGATCACCGTGGCGTCAAAGCCCGCGGCCTGGAGGTGTTCGATCACCAGCGCCAGGTGTTCGCGCCCGCGCGTCTGCAGCACCAGCTCGATCGCCACGTTCTGCGCCGCCAGCAGCGTGAAGGCGCGCTGGTGGTGCACCTCGTCGACGTTGGCGCCCGCGTCGGCCACGATGGCGGTGATGCGGGCCAGATTGCCCGGGACATCGCGCGCGTTGACCTGGATGCGCGCCAGCCGCCCGGCGCGCACCATGCCGCGCTCGATGATGGAGGCCAGCAGCAGCGGGTCGATGTTGCCGCCGCAAAGCACCAGCCCGACCTTCTTGCCGGCAAAGCGCTGCGGGTGTTTGATCAGGGCCGCGAGACCCGCCGCGCCAGCGCCTTCCACCAGGGTCTTCTCGATCTCCAGCAGCATCACGATGGCCTGCTCGATGTCGCCTTCATCGACCAGCACCATGTCGTCCACCTTGTCGCGGATGATGGCCTCGGTGATCGTGCCTGGCGTGCCGACGGCGATGCCTTCGGCGATGGTGCTGTTGCCCTGGGGCAGATGTGTGCCCATGATGGCGTTGTACATGGCCGGGAAACGCTCGGTCTGCACGCCCACGATTTCAATGCCCGGCTTGATCGCGCGTGCTGCGGTGGCCATGCCACCGATCAGACCGCCGCCGCCGATCGCGATCACCAGCGTGTCCAGATCGGGCTGCACGCGCAGCATCTCCAGCGCCACCGTGCCCTGACCGGCCACGATGGCTTCGTCATCGTAAGGGTGCACAAACACCAGACCGTCGCGCTCCGAGAGCGCACGTGCGTGGGTTCGGGCCTCGTCCAGCGTGTCGCCGTGCAGCACCACCTCGGCGCCGAAGCCGCGTGTGCGCTCGACCTTCACGCCCGGCGTGAAACGCGGCATCACGATCACCGCGCGAATGCCCAGGCGCTGCGCGTGATAAGCCACACCCTGGGCATGGTTGCCGGCGCTCATGGCCACGACCCCGCGGGCCCGTTCGTCGGCGCTGAGCTGCGAGAGCTTGTTGCAGGCGCCGCGTTCCTTGAACGAAGCGGTGTACTGAAGGTTCTCGAACTTCAGGAACACCTGACAGCCGAGGAGCTGAGAGAGCGTGCGCGATTCCACACAGGGGGTGTCGAGCACCTGGCCCGCGATCCGCTGCGCGGCGGCTTCAATGTCTTTGAGTTCCAGCATGGCGCGATTGTGAACTGGCAGGCCCGGATGCGGCCCCCGGGAAAAGCCCCACAAATTCGTCACACATGCTCCATCAATCACTTCCATGATGGATCAAGCTGAGTTATGGTCCGCTTCAAAGCCGGAATCTGGTCCCCCGTCCCCTGTTGTCATGACTGGAGGTAGTCCGAATGAGCAAACGCCTGTTGCAGCCTGTCGGGCCTGTGACACGCCCGGTGTCCGAACCGCGCGCGGGTGCCGAGACGCGCCACGCGGTATCGCCGGATGCCCGCGTGTTCGTGCCGCCCGGGCTGCGCCAGGCGCCGGTGCTGGACCTCATGTGTTCGCACTTCGTGCTCAGCCTGGCGGCGCGCCAGGGGCCGCGTTTCAATGTGCGGCGCGACCTCAACACCCTGCTGGCGCTGGCCGGTCGCCACCTCATCTGGCCGCTGACGGTGTTGCACCGCCTGCGGGATTTTCTGGAGCGCCGCTGCAAGGGCAACGAGCTCTGGGGCGGGTTCGAGAAGCTGTCCACCGCGGCCTTCATGGAGCGCTACGGCGTCTGGCGTGGGCCCTACGAGGAAGGCACGCTGTTCTTCTACCTCGACGAATACGCCAAGGAGTCCCCGAAGGACCTGCTCGCCGTGCTCGCCGTGACCGGAGAGTGGCTGAGCCAGTCGCTCAAAAAGCAGTCCACCCTGGTGGAGAAGAACATCGACGCGCTCGCCGGCCTGCTGCAACTCAACCGCGCCGAGCGCGCCCTGCTGCTCTACGGCACGCTGGCGCGCTACCAGCGCGACCTGCGCTCCATCCTGGTGGAGTTCAAGGTCAACAACGCGCCCGAAGCCTACGCAGCAATCGCCGACGTGGCCGGCGTCAAGGCCAGCGAAGTGGGCGAAGCGCTGCGCGCCGGCTCGCGGCTGGAACGCATCGGCATGGTGGAAAACCTGATCTCCGAGCACAACATCACCGACCTCGCCGACCTCATGAAGGTCAGCGAAAAACTGCCGCCGGTGCTGATGCGCGAGTACCGCAACCAGAGCGAGCTGATGGCGGTGTTCACGCGCCCGGCCGCGCGCTCCGCGCTCACCAGCAAGGACTTTGAATACGTGGGCGAAGACGTGCGCCTGCTGTGTGCCTTGCTGCGCGAAGCGGTGGCGCGCAAGGAGCCGGGTGTCAACGTGCTGCTCTACGGCCCGCCCGGCACCGGCAAGACCGAGCTCGCGCGCGTGGTGGCGCAGGCGGCGGGGCTGGAGCTGTTCGAGGTGGAATACGCCGACCGCGATGGCAACGCGCTCAGCGGTCGCGACCGCTACCGCTCGCTGCAGATCGCCCAGGTGTTTCTCAAGGGAACGGCCCAGTCGGCGCTGCTGTTCGACGAGGTGGAAGACGTCTTCCCGCCCATCTCCAGCGAAGCGGCGCAGATCATTGCGCGCGCCGAACACGTGGCCGCGCCGCACACGGGCAGCGTCAGCGGCAAGGCCTGGGTCAACCAGATCCTCGAATCCAACGCCGTGCCCACGCTGTGGGTCACCAACCGCATCGAACAGATCGACCCGGCGTTCCGTCGCCGCTTCGCCTACCACCTCGAACTCAAGAGCCCGCCGCCCGGCGCGCGTGAGCAACTGGTGCGCAAGACGCTCGAAGGCGCCCCGGTGTCCGACGCCCTGGTGGCGCGCCTCACCGAGCGCAAGGGGCTCACGCCGGCACAGATCCGCACCGCCCTGCGCTTTGCGCAGCTCGCCGCCCATCCGGTCAAACCGGTGGCCCGTCGCAGCCGCAAGGGCAGCGCGCCGCTGCTCGACGACCTGATCGAGCGCCAGCTGAAGAACGCCGACCAGGCCCTCGGGCGGCAACCCGACCTGGCGCTGCGCCCGAGCGTGACGCAGTACAGCCTGGACATGCTCAACGTCGAATCGCGTTACGAACTGCCGCGCATCGTCACCGCGCTCAAGGCGCGCGGGCATGGCTGCCTGTGCTTCCACGGCGCGCCCGGCACCGGCAAGACCGCGCTGGCCGAACACATCGCCCAGCAGCTGGAGCGCCCGCTCATGATCCGCCGCGCCAGCGATCTGGTGAGCAAGTTCGTGGGCGAGACGGAGCAGCAGATGGCCGCCATGTTCCGCGAGGCGCAGGCCGAAAAAGCGGTCTTGCTGCTCGACGAAGCCGACAGTTTTTTGCAGGACCGGCGCGGTGCCCAGCGCACCTACGAAGTGACCGAGGTCAACGAAATGCTGCAAGGCATGGAGCGCTACGACGGCATCTTCATCTGCACCACCAACCTGATGGACAGCATCGACCAGGCGGCGCTGCGGCGCTTCACATTCAAGATCCACTTCAAACCGCTGACCGCTTCGCAGCGTGAAACCATGTTTGTCGTGGAGGCGCTGGGCGGCGAGGCAGCGGCGCTGGAGCCCGCATTGCGCGAGCGCCTGGCCAAGCTGGACCAGCTGTGCCCGGGTGACTTTGCGGCGGTGAAGCGCCAGGTGGAGATCCTGGGTGAGTCCATCGAGCCGGCTGAATTTCTCGCCCAGCTGGAGGCGGAGCACCGCATCAAACCGGGCGTTCGCGAGGCGCGAAAAATCGGGTTTTAGATCCCCCCCGCCGCGCTGCGCGCGACCCCCCAAGGGGCGGCACTGGCGGCCCGGCAAAGCCGGTTCCGCGGTGCCACACCACGCTGCTTTTCTGCCTCCCGGGTCACGGCATGTCACGTTGTTTGTCCAGCGCGAGCCGCGCAAACCGCGGAAGCACCGATGCCGCTTCGGGCGTGTCTTTCAGTTGGCTCGTGATCTGCGCCGCGTCGCATCCTTCGCGCGCGAGCGTGGGGCCCAGTCCGTCCAGATAGGCTTTGAGCGCTTCGGCGGAAAACTCGGGGTGGAACTGCACGCCCCAGGCGCTGGGGCCGACGCGGAAAGCGTGGTGCGGTTCGTGCGCATTGCCCGCCAGCAACACCGCGCCCGGCGGCAGGCGGCGCACCGACTGCCAGTGCGTGGCCTGAGCGTCAAACTCGTCGGGCAACGCGCCCAGCAAGGGGTCGGTCTGCGCGACCGCGTGGCGTTGCACGCGCACGGTGCCGATCTCCACGCCCTCGGGGTGGTGCGCCACTTCACCGCCCAGCGCGTGGGCCAGCAACTGGTGGCCGTAGCAGATGCCCAGCACCGGCGTTTCGGCCTTCACCGCCTGTTGCAGCCAGGGCACCAACGCCTCGCTCCAGGGTTCGCGCGCGCTGACCATGGCGTGCGAGCCCGTGAGCACGATGCCGGCCAGCGTCTCGGGCGCAGGCGGGGGCGTGGCGGAGAGTGGGTCGTAGGTCTGCACCTCGGCGCCACCGGCGCGAAGGCCGACCGCGATCCAGTCGTCGAAATCACCCAGGCGTTCACGGATGTGGTCGTGCGTGCGACCGGTCTGGACGATGAGCAAGGGGCGGGGTGAAGTCATGCGGCGATTTTAGGAAGCCGGAAGCAACAGAAGAGC
>Ga0209262_10000449_pt1 | contig 18926 bp, 18 predicted proteins | sample Lowcelwee11metaG_FD_187171 | JGI IMG/M metagenome (GOLD analysis project Ga0209262, IMG submission 187171) | Freshwater pond sediment microbial communities from the University of Edinburgh, under environmental carbon perturbations - Low... | ecosystem: Environmental > Aquatic > Freshwater >...
AAGCGCGCAGGGCTTCGAACAGCGTCATGTCGCTAGGGTTGAGCGGCATGGCTGCGGGATTGTGCCGCTCGTTGCGCCGTCCCGCGAGCGCCGACTTTGTGCGCGCCTTGACGACCTGACGGCGCAGGTGCAATACCGTTTCGCCCTTCAGCACCGGGCGCGCGGCGTCGGCGAGCTTGAGCGCGCCGTAGGCCTGGGCGTCGGCGTGGAGCAGGCCGGCGGCGAGCAACTGGCGGAATACCGAACGCCAACCGGCTTCGTCGAGATCGGCACCGACGCCGAAGGTGGGCAGCGCATCGTGGCCGAATTGCGTCATGCGCTCGGTGGCCTTGCCGCGCAAGAGGTCGATGAGGTGGCCGGCGCCGAAGCGTTGGCCGGTGCGCAGCGCCGCCGACATGGCTTTCTGCGCGGCGACGGTGCCGTCCCACATTTCCGGCGGTTCGAGGCAGGTATCGCAGTTGCCGCAGCGCTCTGCCATGGTCTCGGCAAAATAGGCGAGCAGGCGCACGCGGCGGCAGGCGGCGGTTTCGCACCAGGCCAGCAGGGCGTCGAGCTTGCCGCGTTCGATGCGCTTCTGCTCTTCGCCGGCCTCGGATTCGTCGATGCGCTGGCGGTGGATGACGACGTCGTTGAGGCCGTAGGTCATCCAGGCCTCGGCCGGTTCGCCGTCGCGCCCGGCGCGGCCGGTTTCCTGATAGTAGGCTTCGAGGCTCTTGGGCAGGTCGAGGTGGGCGACGAAGCGCACGTCGGGCTTGTCGATGCCCATGCCGAAGGCGATGGTGGCGACCATGACGATGCCGTCCTCGCGCAGGAAGCGCTGCTGGTGGCGCGTGCGCGTGGCGGTGTCGAGGCCGGCGTGGTAGGGCAGAGCGGCGATGCCTTGGGATTCCAGCCAGGCGGCGGTTTCATCGACCTTCTTGCGCGAGAGGCAATAGACGATGCCGGCCTCGTCTTCATGCGCGGCGAGAAAGCCGAGCAACTGGCGGCGCGGATTGTCGCGTTCGACCACGGTATAGCGGATGTTCGGCCGGTCGAAGCTGGAGACGAAGATGCGCGCTGCATTGAGGCCGAGGCGGACGAGGATCTCGCGGCGCGTCAGCGCGTCGGCCGTGGCGGTGAGCGCGATGCGCGGCACGTTGGGATAGCGCTCGTGCAGCACCGAGAGCTGGATGTATTCGGGGCGGAAGTCGTGGCCCCATTGCGAGACGCAGTGCGCCTCGTCGATGGCGAAGAGGGCGAGCTTGCCGTCCGCGCCCAGACGGTCGAGCAGATTGAGGAAGCGCTCGGTGAGCAGTCGTTCCGGTGCGACGTAGAGCAGATCGAGTTCGCCGGCGAAGAGTTTTTTCTCGGTCTCTACCACGGCGGCGAAGTCGAGCGTCGAATTGAGGAAGGCGGCTTTGACGCCGGCCTGGCGCAGAGCGTCCACCTGGTCCTGCATCAGCGCGATGAGCGGCGAGACGACGATGCCGATGCCCGGTCGCAAGAGCGCGGGGATCTGGTAGCACAGCGACTTGCCGCCGCCGGTCGGCATTAGCACCAGCGCGTCGCCGCCGCCGACGATGTGGTCGACGATCTCGGCCTGCGGCCCGCGAAACGCCGGGTAGCCGAAGACCTGGCGCAGGATGTCGAGCGCGCTGGTCATCGGCGGGCGAGGCGTTGTACAGAATGCATGAGAATGCAGGACGGAAGAGGAGAGGCGATTATAAGGGGGCGGGCAATCGACCGTCCTTGATCCATGGTGCAGCGGATGGCCGCCGCTAGCGCATATGGCGTTGACAATATATCGTGTAACGCTACACTTAACGAATGATCAAGTCGTTCCGACATAGAGGATTGCAAGCGTTCTTTGAAACCGGAACGAAGAAAGGCATTCAGGCGCACCATGCCGATAAGTTGCGCTTGCAGCTTTTTGCATTGAATCGCGCCACTCGGCCGGAAGATTTATCCGCACCCGGTTGGCGACTGCATCCCCTCTCCGGCGATCTGGCCGGTTATTGGGCGATCACGGTCAATGGCAATTGGCGCTTGAGTTTTCGATTCGTCGGTACCGATGTCGAGTTATTGGACTATCTGGATTACCACTAGGAGGTGGCTGTGGAAATGTTTAATCCCCCCCATCCGGGCGAAGTGCTTAGAGAGTATCTGCCTGCGGATATGCAAGTAACGGAAGCCGCCCAAAAGCTTGGCGTCAGCCGGGTAACGCTTTCGCGTGTGCTGAATGGTCATGCTTCGATCTCGGCAGACATGGCCATCCGGCTTGAATCGGCGCTGGGTACCAGCGCAAGTCTGTGGGTCGGTATGCAGGCGGACTTCGATCTTTGGCAGGCACGGCAGAAACCGCAGCCTAAGATAGACCGGCTGGCGGCGTAGCATGACCGACATGACGCGCAACGTGGCCTTGCGCCTTGGCGTAGGCGGCTAGCAGCCGCTGGTGCATGGCACAGCCCTTGAGTTCGGGGCCGGGCGCGGCGACGGCGAAGAAGCGTTGTTCGCCGTCGAGCAGGGCTTCCGCCTGTTCCACCGTGGCGGCGCCGTAAAGCTGGCGCAGGGCGTCGTCGCAGGCGGTGGTGCGCTCGATGTCGTCGAGCCGCATCAGGCTGTCGACGCAGCGGTAGGCGCGGCGGCGCTCCGGGTTGATCTGCTCGAAGTGCAGTAGCCAGTCGAGGCCTTCGCGGATGCCGTCCTCGTCGCCGCAGGCCAGCGCGAGCAGGGTTTTCAGTTCGCCGACGCGCAGGTCAGACCAGAGCGTGTCGGCGTCGGCGGCGAGGCCGATCAGCGCGCGCACCAGGCGCTGGTCGTCGATGCCGCTGTCGTTGAGCGCGTCGAGCAGGTCGGCGCAGGCGTCGTTGTCGAGATCCGGCAGACGCAGGATGGGATCGCGCAGGCGATTGCCGACGCTGTTGTTTTCCCAGGCCAGGTCGTCGAGCGGATAGATTTCGGATAGACCCGGCACGAGAATGCGGCAGGCATAGACGCCGAGTTGGTCGAAGTCGGCGATATAGACGTCGTGGCCGAGCGCGTGGATGCGTTCGATCAGCCAGGCGCAGTCGTGGTCGGTGGCGGCATCCGGGGTGCTGAAATCCCAGTCGCAAAAGTCGAAGTCCGGTGCGTCGCCGAGGAAGTTCCAGTGCAGGATGCCGCTCGAATCGACGAAGTGGATTTCGAGGTTGGGCGCGCTGGCGACTTCGTCGAGATCGAAGCCTGGCGGCGGGAAGCCGTCGAGGGCATCGAGCGCGCGGCCCTGGAGCAGTTCGGTGAGCGCGCGTTCGAGCGCGACATCGAAACGTGGGTGGGCACCGAAGCTGGCGTAGCAGCCCTGGTCGCGCGGATTGAGCAGGGTGACATTCATCACCGGATACGCGCCGCCGAGCGAGGCGTCGCGCACCAGGATGCCGAAGCCGGCGGCGCGCAGGGCGGCAATGCCGGCGGCGATGTGCGGGTAACGCGCGATGACCGCCTCGGGCACCTCCGGCAGGCACAAGCCTTCGGCGATGATGCGGAACTTGACGTGACGCTCGAAGATTTCCGCCAGTGCCTGGGTGCGCGCCTCGGTCGGTGTGTTGCCCGCCGACATGCCGTTGCTGACGTAGAGATTGCCGATGATATTGACGGGAAACCACACCGTCGCGCCGTCCTTCTGGCGCGTGTAGGGCAGGGCGCAGATGCCGCGCGCAGCGTTGCCGGAATTCAGGTCGACCAGGCTGGCGGCGTCGATATTGCGGTCGGGGTTGTAGAAGGCTTGCAGTTCCTCCGTCAGCAGTTCGGTTGGCCAACTGCCGTCGTCCGGCAAGGGAAACCATTGCTCGCGCGGGTAGTGCACGAAGTCGCGCTGGGCGTTGTCCGCGCCGAGGTAGTAGTGCGTCCAGAAGTAATTGCAGGCAAGACGCTCGAAGAATTCGCCGAGCGCGGAGGCAAGCGATGCCAGCTTGGTCGCGCCCTTGCCGTTGGTGAACAGCAGCGGGCAGTCGCGGTCGCGCACATGCACCGACCAGACGCCGGTGACGGGATTCAGCCAGGAGCGTTCTTCGAGATGGAAGCCGAGTTGCGCCAGCTTGTGTTGCATCGTGGCGATGGAGGTTTCGAGCGCGGCGTCTTTGCCGGGGATACGGGTTTCGGTGTGCATGATGGCGATGAGAGTCGGCGCTGGCGGGACGGCGAAGTAGGGGCGGCGAAATCTAGCACAGCCCGCGCTGCTGTATGCTTGCGCCGATCTCAGCAAGGAACGCGAGGGCGGAAAAGATCATGGACGAACAGGTTTTCGAAGCAAAGAACGAGTTGGAGCAGAAGCTGCTGGCCGCGATGAACGGCGAACTGGCAAGCGAGGATTTCATGCGGGAGTTGCTGACCCAGCAGATTTTCATTCCCATCAAGGACGACAAGGACAGCGGCATCCTCGGCTTCCAGCACACGACGAAGGCGACGCCTTTGGTGATCCAGGATGAGGAGGGGCAGAACATCCTCGTGCTGTTCACCAGTCCGGAGCGCGCTCGGGACTTCCTCGCCGGAACGCCGGGCTATGGCGGCGGTTTGCTGACGGATTTCGCCTGGTTGATGGAGCGCATGGAGCCGGGCTTTGCGATTGCGGTGAATCCCGGCATCGATTTCGGCATGGACATCGAGCCGGAAAATGTCGCCGAAATGTTGGCCTTGCTGGCGGTGCGGGCGACGAAGAACTGAGGCGACTCAGTCGGCGTGACCGAAGGAAATCCCTCTGGGATTGACAAGGAAATCCCTCTGGGATTGGCGCGCCACCGCGCTTGACGTTCAGGGCGTGGCGGAAATGCTGGCTTTGTCCATCATGCGCCCGACGATCGCGTTGAAGCGCGCATACACCTTCTTCAGGTAGGGGGTGTGGTATTTGGGATCGTTGGAGTGGAAGCGGGCGACGCCTTCCCAGACGCTGCCGCCGCCTTCGACGATCTTGCTCTTCAAAATCCAGGCGGCTGCCGCGACATTAGTGCAGCCGTCGCTGGCGAGGCGATGGCGGATATCCGGCTCGGTGGTGCCGAAGCGTTTGGCCAGGGTCGGCAGCCAGATGGTGTTGATGCTCATCGGGCCGAGATCGTAGGTGCCGTTCTGGTTCAGCGCGACCTCGCCGGGGCGGCCGTTCTCTGTCTTGAGCACGGCGAGCAGCACATACGGATCGATGGCGTTGCGCTCGGCTTCGCGCGCCAGGCATTGCGCCGTCGGCGGTTTATGCACGCCGGGCAGGATGCTGGAACGTTTGAGTTCCAGCGTGGCGACGGATTCGATGGGGGGCAGGGGGGGGAGATCGGGAATCATCGTGATGCTTATCCTAGGGTGGCTGCACTCGATTCAGCGGCTGGATTAAGACTGGATTTCCCGTTCGTCTCGTGGTAATCCCCATCGGAGCTGGGCTTTGGCGCTATGGGCAGGCAAAATTCGGCTTGCCTCGCATCCGCCGATGGGTATATTCTGAATAGATCTTTGGGAGTAGTCTGGGCAAGGGGGGAGTGACATGCGTAGGCATAAAAAGGTGCTGGCACTGGGCATCGGCTGGGTATGCTGTGGTGTCGCCAGTGCGCAACCGATGGCCGATGAAGACGAACTGGCCTTGATCTACGGCGATAAGGCGACTATTAGTCTGGCTACCGGCAGCAAACAGTCCTTGCGCCGCGCGCCCTCGGTGGCGACGGTCATTACCGCCGAGGACATCGCCGCGATGGGCGCCACCGATCTCGACGAGGTGCTGGAAACCGTGCCCGGCATGCATGTTTCGCGCGCTTCGGTCCGCTATGCGTCGCTGCATTACATGCGCGGCAACATCGGCACCGGGCAGATCGCACCGCATGTATTGATCTTGCAGAACGGTATTCCGCTCACCACCCTGTTTAACGGCGACAAGGGGGTCGATTGGGTCGGCGTACCGGTGGAAAACGTGGCGCGCATCGAGGTGATTCGCGGTCCCGGTTCGGCGCTGTATGGCGCGGACGCTTATGCCGGCACGATCAACGTCATCACCAAGACCGCCGCCGAGGCACCCGGCACGGAAGCCGGTCTGCGCGGTGGCTCCTTCGGCACCTGGAGCGCCTGGGCACAGCATGGCGGCAAGCTGGGGCCGATGGACGTGGCGGCCTTTCTGCGCGTCGGTGCCACCGACGGCATGCGCGAAATCGTCCGCGCCGACGCGCAGACGCGCAACGACACACTTTATGGCACGCAAGCCAGTCTGGCACCGGGGCCGGTGAATGTCGGTTACGACGCCATCGATGCCAGCCTGAACCTGTCGCACGGCAAATGGAGAGTACACGCCGGTTATCGGCAGCGCGACGAACTGGAAACCGGCGCCGGCGTTTCATCCGCACTCGATCCTGTCAGTTTGGGCCGGGTAGAGCATTTCGTCGGCGATGTTTCCTGGAACGATCCCCAATTCGCGCGCGATTGGGGCGTAACCGCGACCGCAGCTTTCTCTCATTATTCTTTTACCTATCCCGGCAACCTGCAACTGCTGCCGCCGAGCGCGCGCTTGCCGGGCGGAGCCTTTCCCGACGGCATGATTGGCGGTCCCAACAATTGGGATAGGCAGTTGCGGCTCTCCGCCCACGCCAACTATTCCGGTTTTGCGGGTCACGGTGTCAGGTTTGGCGTCGGGCATGATGATCTCGACTTGTATCGGACCAAGACCTTCAAGAACTATCGCGTCAGCGCGACGGGCGCACCGATTCCCACTGGCCCGGTGATCGACTACTCAGATATTCAACCCTTCATCCGGCCGCATGCGCGCAAGGTGGCCTACCTTTATGTTCAGGATGAGTGGAGTTTCGCCAAGGATTGGATGCTCACTGCGGGCCTGCGTCACGACAGATATTCCGATTTTGGCGGCACGACCAACCCGCGTCTGGCCCTGGTATGGGATGTCGCCCTTGATCTGACCGCCAAGCTGCTCTACGGCCGGGCCTTCCGCGCGCCGTCTTTCAACGAGCAGTACGGCATCAATCCGGTGACCAACGGCAATCCCGCTTTGAAACCGGAGACCAATCAGACGCTGGAAGTGGCATTTGCTTGGCAGGCGCGCAAGGATTTGCAACTCAATCTCAGCGTGTTCCGCTATGAAATGCAGGACATGATCCGCGCGGTGCCCAATGCCGCGCCGGCACCCGGTGCGACATTCCAGAATACCGGCGCGCAACATGGCACTGGCCTGGAACTGGAGGCCGTGTGGGATGCCAGCCGTAACCTGCGCTTCAGCGGCCACTACGCCTATCAGCGTTCGATTGACGAGGCGACGGGGCGGGATGCAGGTTACGCGCCGCACCACCATGTGTATGGGCGTGCCGATTGGCGTTTCGCCCCCGGCTGGCTGGCGAGCGGTCAGATCAACCATGTCGCCGATCGGCGTCGGTCGGCCGGCGACGCGCGGCCGCAAATCGCCGATTACACGACCTTCGATCTGACGCTGCGCAGCGACCGTGGCCGGCGGGCGTGGAATTTCGCCGTCACGGCGCGCAACCTGTTCGACGCCGTGGTGCTGGAGCCGAGTTTGGCGCCCGGACTGGTGCTGCCGGACGATCTGCCGCAGGCAGGACGCGCGATTTATTTTCAGGTGACCCACGCCCTATGATCGAAGGGTGGCGTCGGGTCGGGCGATTATGCAGCGTCGTCTGACGGCCTGGCTGATTGCCTTGGTGCTCGGCATCGGCATGGTTGCGGCAGCGGCGTCGCAGACCGGGCGTCGCATCGCGGTGCTTTATCCCGACATCGGCGAACCCTACCGCAGCGTGTTCGCCAAGATCATCGAGGGTATCGAGGAGCAAGTGCGGGGGCGGGTTATCAGCATCGCCATCGGCAACAATCCGAATCAGCAGGAGATCGCCAGCGAGTTGCGTCGCCAGGATGTGCGCGTTGTGATTGCCCTCGGGCGCAACGGCTTGAAAGTAGCCGCCAATCTGGAGCGCGATATCGGTGTGGTGGTGGGTGGCGTGGTTTCCGTGCCCGAAGCTGAGGCGCGCAACTTCACGGTTTCCAGTTTGGCGCCGGACCCGGCTTTGCTATTTGGCCGTTTGCAAACTTTCATGCCGGCGGTTAAACGGGTGTTCGTCGTCTATGACCCCGGCCAGAATGCCTGGTTGATGCGACTGGCGAAAAGCGCCGCCAGTGCGCGCGGGATCGAACTCGTCGCCCTAGAGGCGACTGATCTCAAGTCCGCTTTACAACACTACCAGTCGATTTTCGCCACGCTGGACATGGGCCGGGATGCGCTTTGGCTACCGCTGGATTCGACGACAGTGCAGGAGGCTGCGGTATTGCCGCTGGTGCTGCAAGAGGCCTGGAGTCGCAATCTCACGGTTTTCTCCAGCAATGTGGCCCATGTCCGGCGCGGCGCGCTGTTTTCCCTGTACCCGAATAATGTGGAGGTCGGACGCAGCCTGGCTGAGCATGCCCTGACTTATCTGACTTCGGCCAACCCGCTGCCGCGTGGCTTAGTCCCGCTGAAGGCCGTGCAACTTGCAGTCAATGTCAGGACCGCTTCGCATCTGGGGATCGATATCGCCGGTAAGCAGTCGGGTTTCGATCTGGTATTTCCCGAGCAATGAAACGAGAGTTCGCTTAATGTCGTTATTTCCCCGCTTCCTGCGCAATGCCGCGTTCAAGCAGCAATTGAACGTGACAGTAACCGTGGGCGTGCTGCTCTTTGCCATACTTTCGTCCCTGCTGACTTCCTGGCAAGGAAGCCGCCAGATTCGGGAGACCATGTTGAAGCAAGGCGAGCATGTTGCTGGAAATATGGCTAGCCAGAGCGTTCTCGCCCTGCTGTATTCGTCCGCCGACAATGCGCGCGATGCACTGAATACCACCCTGGCCTTTCCCGATGTCAAGCGGGTCGAAATCCTCGATGTGGCCGGCGGTGTGCTTGTCGCGCGTGGGCTGGACGCCGTCGCGGCGACTGATGTGCCGCCGCTGACTGTCCAGAGTCGCAGCGCTTATCTGGAATTGGAAACGGCGGATTCCTGGCGTTTTGTCGCACCGGTGCTGACGCGGGGGAGCGACTCGCAGTTCGATGTGGTGGAAAACAAGGAACAACTGCTGGGCTATGTGCGCGTGATACAAAGCAAGGAAACCTTGGGCCGCATGCTGGGCCAGGTTTTCGTCGCGAACCTGGCGATTTCTCTGGTATTCGCCGTACTTCTGTTGATTGTCCTGCGCCATTTGGCCAACCGTTTGACCCAGCCGATCACCGAACTGTCGGAAACGATGGCGCGTGCCGGGCATGGCGAGTCGGACGTGCGCGCACGGCTTGGCGGTCCCAAGGACATCGTCGATATGGCTTCTGCCTTCAACAGCATGATCGGTTCATTGCAGGACCGGGAGCAGGCGTTGCGGCAGAGCCAGGAGAGCTACCGCGAAGTTGTGAATAGCGTGAAGGAAGTGATCTTCCAGACCAATGCGCTTGGCGAATGGACCTTCCTCAATGCGACTTGGATGGAGGTGACCGGCGTCGATGCACAACAGGCGATCGGCCGATCCGTGGTCGAGTTTTTCGTCGAGGAGGATCGGACGCGGGTCTTGCAATGGGCGGCCGTTCTGGAACGGCGCGAGGTGCCGGACTGCCGCTTCGAGGTGCGCTATCGGCGGCCGGACGGCAGCTTGGGCTGGTTCGACGTGGCACAGCGCGTGCGTTTTGATGAAGCGGGCGAGTTCGCCGGCACCTCCGGTACGCTAGACGATATTACCGAGCAAAAGTGGGCCGAGGAACGCATCGAATTTCTCGCCTATCACGATGTGCTGACCCAGTTGCCGAATCGCATGCTGGCTCAGGATCGTTTCCATCAGGCCATGGCCCATGCCGACCGGACGCATACGAAAGTGGCATTGTTGTTTCTCGATCTCGACAATTTCAAGACCATCAACGATTCGCTCGGGCACCTGACCGGCGACGCTTTGCTGAAGGAAGTTGCCAAGCGTCTGACCGAATGCGTGCGCGACATGGATACCATCAGCCGCCTCGGCGGCGACGAGTTTCTCGTGATCCTGCCGACGCTGCACGATACCGATGCCGTCGCCCCGGTGCTGGTCAAACTGCTGACCAGCCTGGCGGAGACCATCGATATCGAGGATCAGGAATTGAATACCTCCGCCTCGATCGGCATTGCCCTGTATCCCGACGATGGCGCGGATTTCGAAACGCTGTTGAAAAAGTCAGACATGGCGATGTATCGGGCCAAGGAAGCGGGTCGCAACACTTACCGCTTCTTCGACGACCAGATGAACATCGAGGCTGTCGAACACCTGCGCATGCGCAATGGTTTGCGCAAGGCCTTGGTGCGCGAGGAGTTTGTGCTGCATTACCAGCCGCAAATCAATATTGCCGATGGCACGCTGGTCGGTGCCGAGGCACTGATTCGCTGGAATCATCCCGAAATGGGCATGGTGCCGCCGGGGCGATTTATCCCGATTGCCGAGGATAGCGGGCTGATCGTGCCGATTGGCGAATGGGTGTTGTACGAGGCCTGCCGACAGGCGGCGGCCTGGGGCAAGGCCGGCATTCATGGTTTGGTGATTGCGGTCAATCTGTCGGCGGTGCAGTTCCGGCGCGGCGATATCGAACAATCGGTCGTCCGCGCACTTGAGGAGTCCGGTCTCGATCCTGCCTTGCTCGAACTGGAACTGACCGAGTCGATCCTCATCAGCGACAGCGAGAACATCCTAGCCACGGTGCAGCGTCTGAAATTGTTGGGCGTAAAACTGTCGATTGACGATTTCGGCACCGGTTATTCGTCGCTGTCCTATCTGAAGCGTTTCCAGGTGGATAAGCTCAAGATCGACCAGTCCTTCGTGCGCGATCTGGTGACCGACTCCGAGGATGCCGCCATTGTGCGAGCCATCATTCAGATGGCCGACAGCCTGGGGTTGACGACCATTGCCGAAGGGGTGGAGAGCGAGCGCATCCTCAAGATGCTCCGCGAGTTTGGTTGCGACGAGGCCCAGGGCTATTATTTTGCGCGCCCCATGCCCGCCGACGATTTGCTCGACTTTCGCTCCAGTTTGCGCACCCATCCGCACTTGGCGAGCCAGCATCGCGATCCCCGTGCCGCCAGCTAGGCCCATGACGGGATAAAGTCGGCGCTGGCGGTACGGCGGCAGATCGGCAACACAAATCCTTATGAAATAAAACGATAAATTGCATTTCAAGGAATCACTGCATATACTTAGCCAATGTGTATGAAGGTAAAGGATATTCCTGTGCTTGCTCCTGCTTTCACAAAATACGGTTTTCGTATCAAGACACGTGTCGGCCTAGTGGTCGACAACCTGATGATTCATGGGCGCGACGAGTCGGATGCCCAACGCAAACTGCAGCAGATGTATCTGGGGTGCGAAATCCTCGAATGTACTTGCCACAAGGTAGTGAATGCGGCGGGCGGACGTCCGTTATCGCTATCCACGAACTTCGAGGATGTTGTCAGCCTGATCACGCAATAGGCGCGATCAGAGGAATCCCGATTCCTGTAGTTCGTCGAGCAGCGCCGCGTAGTCTTGTGCGCCGCGACAATTCGCGGCATAGGAAAATACATCGAGATTGAGCGCAGGCGATTCGGCTACCGCTACGTTTTCCGAAATGACGGTGGTGCAGACGTCCGAGCCGAACTCGGCGCGCAATTTGTCGGCGATATCGAAGCTCATGCGTCGCCGCCGGTCGAAACGGGTGACGAGAAAGCGTCTTTCGACGCGGCGCTTCAGTACGGGTTCCAAGGCTTGCAGGGTTCGCGCGATTTGGCGGGCGCCACGCAGGCTTAGGTGGTCGGACGAGACTGGCACCAATACCCGGTCGGCGGCAAATACTGCGTTCAGCGACAGCACGCCGAGAAACGGACAGCAGTCGATCAGCGTGTCCTGGCCGGAGATCGCGTAGTTCCCCGTTTCGGCAGCCAGTTCCGTCAAGCCCTGATTCAATCGATTCAGGATGTTCGGGCCTTTGCCGAAGAGCGAGTCCACCTTGATCAGTTCGGCATGCGAGGGAATCAGCCAACCCAGCTTGGGCCATTCGATTGCGAGTTCTGCCAAAGGACGGTTATGCTGATACAACGCGAAGGCGCTGGCACGCGCCTGGGGCATTTCTTGGCAGAGTATGGATGTCAGATGCGCTTGCGGATCAAGGTCGATCAACAGGCTGGCGCGTCCTTTGCGCGACAAAGCGGCGGCGAGATTAAGGGCGGTGGTGGTTTTACCGACCCCGCCTTTTTGATTGAATACCGCAATGCGCAAAGTGATCCTCCGTTTCGAGCACCATATAAAGGTATAAGACATGGTGCATAGCACAAGCTTAATGCCTACCGGGTGGTTTCATTGCGGCTAGGTCAGGCCTATACATGCCGTAAATTTTCACTTATGATGGCTTTCCCGCAAGTACGGCGGCCGCAGTTTGTGAGGCCGCCGTCTTTTTTTTCGAGACCGAATCGCCGCAATATTGCGGTCACTTTCGCGCGGAGCGAATCATGTCGCATCTGATGAATAATTATGCCCGGCAAGCCGTGGCATTTACTCATGGGCAAGGCTGTCTGCTGTTCGACGAACAAGGCCGCCGCTATTTGGATGGCTTGGCCGGGATTGCCGTCAATACGCTTGGACACAATCATCCTCGCCTGGTGAGTGCGCTCGGCCAGCAGTTAGCCCGGATGATTCACGTTTCCAATCTGTATCGCGTCAAGGAGCAGGAGTCTCTCGCCGATCGACTGGCGGCCTTGTCCGGTATGGACGAGGTTTTTTTCTGCAACTCCGGTTGCGAAGCCAACGAGGCGGCCATCAAGCTGGCGCGCCTGTTCGGTCACCAGAAAGGCATCGATCATCCGGCTATCGTCGTGATGGAGCATGCATTTCATGGCCGCACCCTGGCGACCTTGTCCGCGACCGGCAATCGCAAGGTGCAAGCCGGCTTTGAACCGCTGGTGCCCGGTTTTGTCCGTGTCCCCTTCGCCGATCTGGCGGCGGTTGAGCATGTCGCCGCCAACAATTCCAATGTGGCTGCCGTACTGTTCGAGCCGGTACAGGGCGAGGGCGGTATCCATATTGCCAGTGCCGATTTCATGCACGGTTTGCGCCGCATCTGCTCCGAGCGCGGTTGGTTGCTGATGGTCGACGAAGTGCAATGCGGCCTTGGTCGTACCGGTAAGTGGTTTTCCCATCAGCACTCTGGGATCAAGGTCGATGTGATGACCCTGGCGAAGGGCTTGGGTTCTGGCGTACCCGTCGGTGCCTGCCTCACGGCAGGTCCGGCTACCGGTGTCTTCAAGCCAGGGAACCACGGTTCAACCTTCGGCGGCAATCCGCTCGCCTGTGTGGCGGCGCTGACGACGCTGGATGTGCTGGAGGAAAACCATTTGCTGGAGCGTGCGGCGACTTTGGGCGAACATATGCGTGCCCGGTTGCGCGAGCGACTGGCCGGTGTGGCAGCGATTACGGACATACGCGGCAGTGGCCTGATGCTCGGTATCGAATTGGATCGTCCTTGCAGCGAGTTGGTCGCGGCCGGCTTGGCCGCCGGCATCCTGATCAATGTTACGGCCGACCGTGTGGTGCGCCTGTTGCCGGCGCTGGTGATGACGGATGCTGAGGCGGACGAGCTGGTCGATACGCTGACCCAGGTGTTGCTGGCCTTTCTGGCCGCTTGAGGAACGAGCATGATCGCACCGAGACACTATCTGCAATTCAAGGATTTCAGCCGCGCCGAGTATGAGTATCTCTTCGAGCGCACCCGTTCGATCAAACAGCGCTACAAGGCTTACCAGAAGTATTGGCCGCTGGAGGATCGCACGTTGGTGATGATCTTCGAAAAGGCCAGTACGCGCACCCGTCTGTCATTCGAGGCCGGTATGCACCAGTTGGGCGGTTCGGCGATTTATCTCAACACGCGCGATTCGCAGTTGGGGCGTGGCGAGCCGGTTGAGGATGCGGCTCAGGTGATTTCGCGCATGAGCGATGTCGTCATGATTCGTACCTACGAACAGGACATCATCGAGCGTTTTGCCGGCCATTCGCGTGTGCCGGTGATCAACGGATTGACGAACGAATATCATCCCTGCCAGATCATGGCCGACATCTTCACTTTCATTGAACATCGCGGCCCGATTCAGGGCAAGACGGTAGCGTGGATCGGCGACTCGAACAATGTTTGCAATACTTGGCTCCAGGCCGCCGAGGTGCTCGATTTCAACGTGCATGTGTCGACGCCGCCCGGCTACGAGGTCGAGCCCGAGCGCGCCGGCCTGTATGGCACCGACCACTTCGAGCAGTTTGCCGACCCGATGGATGCGACGCGCGATGCCGATCTCGTGACGACCGACGTGTGGACCTCAATGGGTTTCGAAGCGGAGAACGATGCGCGCATGAAAGCTTTTGCCGACTGGCAAGTCGATAGCGAGATGATGCGCGTAGCGCGGCCGGATGCTGTATTTCAGCACTGCCTGCCGGCGCATCGCGGCGAGGAGGTGGCGGCCGATGTCATTGACGGGCCGCAGAGTGTGGTGTGGGACGAGGCGGAAAACCGCCTGCATACCCAGAAGGCGCTGTTGGAGTTTCTGGTGTTGGGTACGGTCAAGGCATAACAAGGGAATTAGGAGTTTCAAGATGGCGAAAGCAAAAAGCAACTCGGGCGTAAACAAAGTCGTACTGGCTTATTCCGGCGGGCTGGATACCTCCGTGATCCTTAAATGGTTGCAAGACACCTACGGCTGCGAGGTGGTGACCTTCACCGCCGATCTTGGGCAGGGCGAGGAACTGGAGCCGGCACGCGCCAAGGCGCTCAAATTCGGTATCCAACCGAAGAATATTTTCATCGACGACCTCCGCGAGGAGTTTGTGCGCGATTTCGTTTTTCCGATGTTTCGCTGCAACACCATCTACGAGGGCGAATACCTGCTCGGCACCTCGATTGCGCGGCCGCTGATCGCCAAGCGTCTGATCGAGATCGCCCGCAAGACCGGCGCCGATGCGATTTCCCATGGCGCCACCGGCAAGGGCAACGATCAGGTGCGCTTCGAGTTAGGCGCCTACGCGCTGATGCCCAACGTCAAGGTGATTGCCCCCTGGCGCGAGTGGGATCTGCTGTCGCGTGAGAAGCTGATGGCCTATGCCGAAGCCAATGGCATTCCAGTGGACATGAAGCACAAGAAGGGCGGCTCGCCTTACTCGATGGATGCCAACCTGCTGCACATTTCCTATGAGGGTCGCCATCTCGAAGATCCGGCCGCCGAGGCGGAAGAATCAATGTGGCGCTGGACCGTTGCCCCCGAGAAGGCGCCGGCCAAGCCCGAGTATCTCGACCTCGAATTCGCCAAGGGCGATCTTGTCGCCATCAACGGCAAGAAGATGAAGCCGCATGAGTTGCTTGCAGCTTTGAACCAGATCGGCGGCAAGCATGGCATCGGTCGCCTCGACCTTGTCGAGAACCGCTACGTCGGCATGAAGTCGCGCGGTTGCTACGAAACTCCCGGCGGCACGATCCTGCTGAAGGCTCACCGTGGCATCGAATCGATCTGCCTCGACCGCGAAGTGGCGCACCTCAAGGACGACCTGTTGCCGCGCTATGCCAGCCTGATCTACAACGGCTATTGGTGGAGTCCCGAGCGTCAGGCGCTGCAAGTGCTGATCGACCATACCCAGCAGAGTGTGAACGGCTGGGTGCGCGTCAAGCTCTACAAGGGCGGTGTTTCCGTCGTTGGCCGCGACTCCAAGACCGATTCGCTGTTCGATCCGACCATTGCGACCTTCGAGGACGATGCCGGCGCCTACGACCAGAAGGATGCAGCCGGCTTTATCAAGCTCAACGCCCTGCGCATGCGTATCGCCGAGAACGCACGCTTGAAGCGTGCCGTTAAACCAGCGGCCAAGGCCAAGAAAAAGTAAATGTTCGGCTTTACCGAAGCGGAGGTGTCGGAGTGGGGCATGAGCTTTGGCTTGGGCGCCTTCATGCTTTACATGCTGTTCATCATCGGCGAACTGGCTTATCGGTCGAAGGCGGGTAAGGTCGGCACCTTCGCGCTGTTCTTCGTACTGGCTTTCGGCATGGTCGGTTTTGTCGCCAAAAGCATCATCCAGAAAATGTGGGGAATTTGAAATGTCACAGGTGCAAAACGAGTTTGAAAATGTTTCCGTCGTCAAACAGGCCAATGTCTATTTCGACGGCAAGTGCGTGAGCCACACTGTCCAGTTCGCCGACGGCACAAAGAAAAGCGTCGGCGTGATCCTGCCGGCGACACTGACCTTCAATACCGGCGTGCCGGAAATCATGGAAACTGTGGCCGGTGCCTGCCGCTACCGCATCAAGGGTGAAGACTGGAAAACCTGCGCCGCTGGGGAGTCCTTCAATGTGCCGGGCAATTCGTCCTTCGACATCGAAGTGAGCGGCGCGCCCTATCACTACGTTTGTCATTTCGGCTGAGCGCATCATGCCATCTTTCGACATCACCTCCGAAGCCGATCTGGTCGCGCTGAAGAATGCCGTCGATGTGGCGGGACGGCATATCGGCAACCGCTATGATTTCAAGGGCACCTCGGCCAAGGCCGAGTTGAACGAGAAGGAAAAAACCATCACCATCTCCGGCGACTCCGAGTTCCAGCTTGATCAGGTGAAGGACATCCTGTTTCCCGAAATGGAAAAGAAGGAGCGCGAAAGCACCAAGCGCCTCGACGTCGGTACGGTGCAGACCGTCTCGGGCAACAAGGCCAAGCAGGAACTCAAGATCAAGACCGGCATCGAGCAGGAACTGGCGAAGAAGCTTGTGAAGTTGATCAAAGACAGCAAGATCAAGGTGCAGGCGTCGATCCAGGGCGATGCGGTGCGCGTCACAGGCGCTAAGCGCGACGATCTGCAAGCGGCTATTGCGCTGGTGAAAAAGTCGATTACCGATTTTCCGCTGACTTACGGCAATTTTAGGGATTGACGGCCAAGCCGCTGATCCAGCGCGTATACAGCCGGTCGGCGGCGACGCGCATCGCGGCGAGGCGTTCTTCCATCCGCTCGTTCATCTGTTCCGGTGTCAGCACCGATGCGGAAGGTTGGGCGCACTCCTCAGCCCACTGGCGGCACCAGAGGCGGATCATCGCCTCGGTCATCTCCACATGGCATTGCATGCCGAGGTGCGGCCCCATGACGAAAGCCTGATTCTCGCACCAGGCGCTTTTCAGGATGCGCGTCGCGCCGGGTGGAAGCGAGAAGGTTTCGCCGTGCCAGTGGAAGGCCTCGAAGGCATCGAGATCGCCGAGCCAGTCGTGCGCCGCCGCGTTAACGGTTTCCACCCTACCCCAGCCGATTTCCTTCACCGGGTTTTTCGTTACTGTGCCACCCAGGGCTTTGCTTATGAGTTGCCCCCCCAGGCAGTGGCCGATGATAGGCACGCTAGCGGCTACTGCACTGCGGATCAGATCGAACAGTGGCGGCAGCCAAGGCAACTCGTCGTTGACGCTCATCGGGCCGCCCATGAAGCACAGGCCGGCGTATTGCGCGAAACTCGGCGGTGGCGGGACGCCGGCGTCGATGCAGATCAATTCCCAAGGTAGGGCGTGGCGGTCGAGGAAAGTGGCAAAATAGCCGGGGCCTTCCCCTGGACTGTGGCGAAAGATGGCAATGGGTTTCATGATAGGAATTAAACGATGTGGGACGATGGCGACAGGGCATTTTACTGTCATGCTGCTCTGCCTTGCGAGCGCGAGCGCGAGCGCGCAGGCGCTGGATGTTGCGTTGGTCGGCCTGTTGCCGGGCAAGGCGCTGGTGATGGTCGACGGCGGCAAGCGACAAAGCCTGGCGGTTGGCGCCACGACGACAGAGGGCGTGAAGCTGGTCGCGCTCGAATCCGGCGCTGCCGTGTTCGAGATCGAGGGCAAGCGGCGCCACATGCGCATCGGCCAGAGTGTGGTATCCGCCGCCAGCGCAGAGCGCCCTGCGACGACGCTCGCCGCCGATCTGCGCGGCCATTTCATCGCCCAGGGCAGTATCAATGGCGCGACGATGAGTTTTCTCGTCGATACCGGGGCGACCTTCATTTCGCTGGGGGCTGCCGATGCGCGGCGCGCACGCATCGACATGACGAAAGGGACGCCCGGCATGACGATGACGGCGAATGGGACGGTGCGAGTGTGGAAGGTGAAGCTCGCGAACGTCAAATTGGGCGGCATCAGCTTGTCGGACGTCGATGCCACCGTGCATGAGCAGGATATGCCGGTGGTGTTGCTGGGCATGAGTTTCCTGAATCGAATGGAAATCCGGCGCGATGGCCAGTCGATGACCTTGACGCAACGTTATTGATAGCGCGATGACGAACAGAATCACAGTGGATTGGCTGCGCGCTAGCTTGGCCTGTAGCGACGGGAGGTGTGTTCCGGTGCGCGAGTTGCCCGAACCGGGGGGGGCGCCGACGCCCGCCGCCGTGCTGATCCCCATCGTGCAACGGCCGACTGGCTTGACTATCCTGCTGACCCAGCGCACCGCGCATCTGCGCGACCATGCCGGCCAAGTCAGTTTTCCTGGCGGACGTTGCGAGCCGACGGACGCTTCGTCACAGGCCACCGCCTTGCGCGAGAGCCGCGAAGAGGTCGGCATCGAGCCGGCGCAGGTGGAGGTGCTGGCGACCTTACCGGACTATTTCACCAGTACCGGTTTTCGTGTCACGCCGGTAGTTGGTTTGGTGATGCCGCCGCTCAATCTGCGGCTCGACGACTTCGAGGTGGCGGAGGTGTTCGAGCCACCGCTCGACTTCCTGCTCGATCCGGCGAATTACCAACGCCATCAAGTCGAGCGTGACGGCGTCTTGCACAACTATTGGGCGGTGCCTTGGCGCGGCTACTTTATCTGGGGTGCGACGGCGGGCATGCTGGTCGGCTTGCGCGAATGCCTGCTGGGAGTGTGATATCTTCCCCGTGCCAGCCGCCACCTATCTTTCATGACTTTTTTCAGCATCGTTTGCGCACTTGTG
>Ga0209262_10000450_pt1 | contig 18900 bp, 19 predicted proteins | sample Lowcelwee11metaG_FD_187171 | JGI IMG/M metagenome (GOLD analysis project Ga0209262, IMG submission 187171) | Freshwater pond sediment microbial communities from the University of Edinburgh, under environmental carbon perturbations - Low... | ecosystem: Environmental > Aquatic > Freshwater >...
CTGGCCCGCCTCTCGACCGGCGTCGTCTCGCTCGAGCCGGACCTGCGCGTGCGCACGGCGAACCGGGCGGCGAGCATGATCCTCGGCGAGGACCTCGAGGGCTGCGTCGGCAACCGGTTTGCCGAGGTCGCGTCGGCCGACGGGTTGTTGCGCCAGTTCTCGGAAGCCTGCCGCGCGCGAATTGCCGCGGGCGACGTCGAGTGGCGCGAGCAGTTCACGTTCCAGGGCGGCATGGGCCGCCGCGTGCTGATGTGCGCCTGCACCCCGCTGCCGAGCGAAGACGAGGCGGCGGGCGGCTACGTGCTGGTGTTCGACGACATCACGGTCATGCTGCAGGCGCAGCGCGAGGCCGCCTGGGGCGAGGTCGCGCGCCGGCTCGCGCACGAGATCAAGAACCCGCTCACGCCGATCCGGCTCTCGGCCGAGCGGATGCGGCACAAGCTGCTGCCGTCGATGAACGAGAAGGACGCCCAGCTGCTCGACCGCGGCACCGAGACGATCGTGCAGCAGGTCGAGGCGATGAAGGAGATGGTCAACGCGTTCAGCGAATACGCGCGCGCGCCGCGCTTCGAGATGGCGCGCGTCAACCTGAACCAGTTGCTGACCGAGGTGACGGACCTCTACCGCGCGCAGGCGACGGGCCGGGGTGTCGCGCTCAAGGTGTCGCTCGACCCGTCGCTGTCGAGCGTCTCCGCGGATCCCGGGCGGCTGCGGCAGTTGCTGCACAACCTGCTGACCAATGCGGTCGAGGCGCTCGAGGGCCAGCCGGGCGGCGAGATCTCCGTCACCACGCGGCTCGGTGCCCGCGGCGCCGAGGAAGTCGCCGAGATCTCGGTCGAGGACAACGGGCCCGGTTTCCAGCGCGAGCTGATCGGCCAGGTCTTCGATCCGTACGTCACGACCAAGGCCCGCGGCACTGGGCTCGGCCTCGCCATCGTGCGCAAGATCGTCGAGGAACACGGGGGGCACGTCGAGGCGGACAATCGCGCCCAGGGGGGCGCGCGAGTGCGCATCGAGCTGCCGTTGAACGAATCAATGCAGGGCCAGGCCGTCCAGCGCGATGCGCGCAGGCCGGAGCCCAGGAGGGAGCGTGCATGAGCAACGCGCGGATTCTGGTGGTGGACGACGAGGCCGACATCCGCGAACTCGTGCAGGAGATCCTGTCCGAGGAAGGCTATACGGTGGACGTGGCCGCGGACGCCGCGGAGGCGCGCGCCGCCTGTGCCCGGCAGGCACCGGATCTCGTGTTGCTCGACATCTGGATGCCCGACACCGACGGCATCAGTCTGCTGCGGGAGTGGCAGCAGGCGCAGTCGCTCGCTGCGCCGGTCGTCATGATGTCGGGCCACGGCACGGTCGAGACCGCGGTCGAGGCCACGCGGCTTGGTGCCGTCGATTACGTCGAGAAGCCGCTGTCGCTCGCCAAGCTGCTGCGCACGGTGCGCAGCGCGCTCGAGGAGGGCGGGCGCCGCAAGAAGGGCGCGCGCAGCCTGCTGCCGCCGCTGCTCGCCCCGGTCGGTCGCAGCCAGCGGATGCGCGAGCTGCGCGAACAGACCAAGCAACTGGCGCCGCACGAGGCCCCGGTGCTGATCACCGGCGAGCCCGGCACGGGGCGCGAGGCTTTTGCCCGCTACATTCACTCGCTCAGTCCTCGCTCCGCAGGCCCGTTCGTCGCAGTTTCGGCTGGAGCGATCACGGACGAAAGCGCCGCTGCTGCCTTCTACGGGACCGAAGTGGCCGGCGCGGTCCACAAAGGCCTGCTCGAGCAGGCCGAGCGCGGCGTGCTGTTCATCAACGAGCTCGGTGATCTCGCGCCCACGGCCCAGCGGCTGCTGTTCGCCGCGCTCGACACGGGCAGCTTCACGCGGCAGGGCGGCGCCGCGCCAGTGAGATGCGACGCGCGGATGATCTGCTCGGCGCAACCTGGGTTCGAGAGCCGCGGCAGCGAGCCGTTCCGCCAGGACCTGTTGTCGCAGCTGAACGTGCTGAGCCTGCGCGTGCCGCCGCTGCGCGACTACGCGGAGGATGTGCCCGAGCTGCTGCGTTACTACGTCGACCGGCTCGTCGATGACCAGCGGCTGCCGTTCCGGCGCTTCAGCGTGGCCGCCCAGAACCGGCTTCGCAACTACCCGTGGCCGGGCAACATGCGCGAGCTGAAGAACCTGGTCCACCGCCTGTTGATCGGCGGGGGCACCGACGACATCCGGCTCGACGAGATCGAGCGCGAGATCTCGTCACAGGCGACCGTGGACGAGCCGCTCGTCAAGCAGGACCTGCTCTCGCTGCCGCTGCGCGAAGCCCGCGAGCACTTCGAGCGCGCCTACCTGACGCAGCAACTGCAGCTCTGCGGCGGCAAGGTCGGCCAGCTCGCGAAGCGCGTGGGCATGGAGCGCACGCACCTGTATCGCAAGCTGCGCTCGCTCGGCGTGGATTTCCGTCAGTCGGAAGACTGACGCGCCGGGAAGTCCCGCATCGCGGCCTGCACCGCGGTGGTCACGGCCGCTGGCTCGAGGCTCCCCTTGCCAATCCGGCTCGAGATGCGCCCCTGCCAGACCTCGGCGTTGCGTGCGACGTCGATCGCGTGGATCACGAGCGTGCCTTCCTGGTAGTTGCGCACGCTCGAGCTGCTCACGTTCACGGAACTGCCGAAGCTGCCGCCCCAGCTGCCCATGCCGACGCCGACGCGGACGGGACTGTCCTCGATCTTGGTGGCGCTCGCGGTCTCGTAGGCGATGCGCAGGTCGGGGTTCGCATCGTCCTGCGAGTAGCCGCGCCGCTGCAATTCGCCGGCAATGGCCGCGCGAATGTTCTGGTCGAGGAGCCGCAACGGCTGGTCCGCGCCGTCCGCGCCCGGGTTCGGCGCCCAGCTGAAGGTCGCGAAGGACGCGAAATCCGCGCCCGGGTCGCGCATCGACTCGGGTTGCGGTGGCGTCGCAGCACAACCCGCCGCGAGCAGGCCGGCGAGCAGCGACGCGAACAGGCGGGGCCGCGACCCGTTCATCCGTTCGTCACTGCGACGCAGCGACGATGTAGTCCACGGCATTGATGACCGACTGGTCGGACAGGTCGGTACGGCCGCCCTTTGGCGGCATGTAGCCGGCCTTGCCCTGGTAACCCTGCAGCGCGTGCGTGTGCAGCGTATCCGCGCCCTGCGCGATGCGCGGTGCCCAGGCCGCCACGTCGCCCATCTTGGGGGCGCCGGCGATGCCGGCCCCGTGGCAGGCGACGCAAGCCTGGTTGTAGACGGTCTCGCCCGGCAGGTCCTCGGCCGCGACGACGGCTTCGGCTGCAGGCGCGGGCGCAGCGAGCGCCGAGTTGTCCTCGCCGGCGACGGCGACCCGCGCGACCGGCGCGATGCGCCCCAGCAACTCCTGCTGGAAGACCGGGTCTTCGCTCTTGTGCTGCAGCAGGTTGGGCCCGGCGATCAGGCGGGCGAGGATGATCAGGCCGATCGTCACGCCGAGCAGGATGCCCAGCACCAGCATGAAAGTGTCGAAGAACTTGCGGTCGTGCGAGGCGCTCACGATGGCTCCCGGGATCAGGGCGAAACGAGGCCGCGAAGTATAGCGTGCCGATCGCCGCATCGCGCGCCCCGGGAAATGGACGCGGCGGGTCGCCGGGGCTATGATTCCCGCCCCTTTTCAGGGGCTCAAGCCACGCGCCCGTAGCTCAGTTGGATAGAGTACTGCCCTCCGAAGGCAGGGGTCACAGGTTCGAATCCTGTCGGGCGCGCCATTCCCAGCCAGGAAGCGCGATGTCATAGCGCGTAGAGCGACCGCTCGGTCCTGCGGCGCGGACAATCAGCCCTTTCTCGAGCAAGTCGGCGAGGTGGCGCGACGCCGTGACTCGGGTGGTACCGACGATGGCCATGTACTTGCGCGCCGTCAACCCACCGTCGAAGCGTCCAGGCCCAGCTTCGAGCATTTTGTTGAGCACGCGGCGCTGCATCTCGTTCAACGACACGGTGCGGTGGTCCGCCCAGAATCGGGCGCGAGAGAGTGCCTCATCGATGAGCGCCTCGCTTGAGCGGCAAGCTTCGATGTAGGTGTCGAGAAACCATTGCAACCACGACGTCACGTCGCCGTTGCCGCGCTGCGCGATGTTAAGGGCGTCGTAGTAGTCGTCTTGCCGGTGGCGCATGGCCGCTGAGATCCCGAGCAGTCGGCTCGAGCGGCGCGCGTCCTGTGCAAGCGCCAGGTCGACGACCGCGCGTCCGACGCGCCCGTTGCCGTCCTCGAAGGGATGGATCGATTCGAACCATACGTGAGCAAGGCCCGCGCGCAGCAGGCCATCGACTTCCGTCGTGCCATTGAACCAGTCGAGGAACGCGTGCATCTCGGCTCGCACCGCTGCGCCGGCGACGGCCTGGTAGTGCACGCGCTCCCGCCCGTGCGGACCGCTCAGGATCTGCATCGGGTCAGCTCCGCTGCGGTACTCGCCGACGACGATGTCGCGGATAGTCGATGCTGTGGGAAACAGCGCTGCCTGCCAGGCGCAAAGGCGCTCGCGCGTCAGGGGCAGTTCCCAGACGTCGGCCGCGTTCTCCATGACGTCGAGCAGTCCCTCGACGGCGCGCGGCACCGCCGGAGACTGGAGCGTGAGTCCCAAGCGACGGGCCACCGATGAGCGTACCGTCGCCAGATCGATGGACTCGCCTTCAATGGCCGCCGTAGCCACGGCCTCCTTGGACCAGACCTCGCGCTCGAGAATGGCCTGCTCATCGAGTCCGATCGCCGCCGCCTTGCCGTACAGCGCCCCCGACTCCTGCCGGGCGAGCGCCAGAGGCCGGGCCAGCCGGCCTGCGTCAAAGGTCAGGCGGGGCCAGGTTGGCGCTTGCCAGATCCAGTGAATGGGATCCATTTTCGTAGCAATTAACAGTACAATAGAAGTGCGTTACCTATCATATCGCGGCAGGAAGGCTTATTAGAACCAGAAAATGATACGAATAGACGCATTAATCGTAGCGCCGACCGAACTCGATTTTTGATTGGTGTCAGGCGAGCGAGCCGGGGAAACCGACCAGCTTCTGTGTGTCCTCATCCCACAGCTTCAGTCGGGCACAGCGCAGGCTGTCCCGGATCGTCAGCCGCGGCGCCGCCTGCAGGCGCGGGCTGGACTCGAAGCACTCCCGCAACCGGTAGTTCGGCACCCGGCTCGAGAGATGGTGGATGTGGTGGTACCCGATGTTGCCGGTGAACCAGTGCGCCACGCGCGGCAGGTCGTAGAACGAGCTGCCGGCCATCGCCGCCGCATCGGCCTGCCATCGCTCCTGCCGTACCCAGTAGGTTCGCTCGAACTGGTGCTGCACGTAGAAAAGCCACACGCCGGCCGCGCCGGCGATCAGCAGCAGCGGCAGCTGCACGGCCAGCACCGCCTGCCAGCCGAAGATCCAGCACAACGCGAACCCCGCGACCGCGAGTGCGAGGTTGTTCCACAGCGCGCTGGCCCATTCGGCGCGCCAGGCCAGCGGCAGGTCGAACGGGATCCGGTGCTTGATCAGGATCTGGTATAGCGGCCCGATGCCGAGCAGCACCGGCATGCTGCGATAGAGCCGGTAGGCGAGACGGCGGGGTGCGGATAGCGACTGGTACTCGCGCACCGTCAGCGTCTGGATGTCGCCGAGGCCGCGCCGGTCGAGGTTGCCCGAGGTGGCGTGGTGGATCGCGTGCGTCTTGCGCCAGTACGCGAACGGGAAGAACGTGAGCAGGCCGAGCACCGCGCCGACCGCGCGGTTCAGGCGCGCGCTGGCAAAGAACGAGCCGTGACCGCAGTCGTGCTGGATGATGAACAGACGGATATAGAGTCCCGCGACCGGCAGCACGAGCAACAGCGACCAGCCGCCGCTCCACTCGAAAGCAGCACGGCGAGCCGTCCACAGCGCGACGAACGGCGGCAACGTGTTGGCGAGCTGCCAGAGCGCCCGGCGAGGATCCGGCCGGGCGTATTCGCGGACCAGGCTGCGCAGCGACTCGGGCGCTTCGCTGCCGGCCATGGCCATCAGCTCGCGATCGCCTTGACGACGTAACCGCCGGACTTCTCGTCCTTCTCGATCTCGATCAACTTGCGCGCCTGCGCTTCCTCGAGCAGCTGGCTGAAGCTGCGGAAGCCGTGGTAGGTCTCGTTGAAGCCCGGGCGCTGGCGCTTCAGCGCCTGCTTGATCATCGACCCCCAGATCTTCTCGTCTTCCTCGCGGTCCTCGGCCAGCGCCTCGATCGTGGCGAGCACGAGGTCGAACGCTTCCTGCTTCTTCTCGTCCTCGGACCGCGGCGTCTCGGCGGCCGCCGGTGGTGGCGCGAGCTCGGCCGCACCGGCCTCGGCCACCTGCGACGGCACCGGAGACGCGGCAGATGACGTCGCCGTGCCCACGGCGGCGGGAGCGGCCTGCTTCGCTGCCGGCTGTGACGGCTGCTTGGCCGGTGCCCGGCGCCGGCCGCGCCGCTGCTCGTCCTTGCGCACCAGGTCGTCGTAGTAGATGAACTCGTCGCAGTTGGCGATCAGCAGGTCGGACGTCGAGCTCTTGACGCCCACGCCGATCACGAGCTTGTTGTTCTCGCGCAGCTTGCTGACGAGCGGCGAGAAGTCGGAGTCGCCGCTGACGATCACGAACGTGTCGACGTGCGCCTTCGTGTAGCAGAGGTCGAGCGCGTCGACGACCATGCGGATGTCGGCCGAGTTCTTGCCCGACATCCGCACGTGCGGGATCTCGATCAGCTCGAACGAGGCCTCGTGCATCGGCGCCTTGAATTCCTTGTAGCGCTCCCAGTCGCAGTAGGCCTTCTTGACGACGATGCTGCCCTTGAGCAGCAGCTTCTCGAGCACCTTGCCGATGTCGAATTTCGAGTACTTCGCGTCGCGGACGCCGAGCGCGACGTTCTCGAAGTCGCAGAACACGGCGATGTTGGTGATCGTGGGTTTGGCCATGGACGGATCCTGTCGCCGCGGCTAGAGCCAGCCCTTGCGGCGGAAATAGAGGTAGGGAATGACCGCCGAGACCACCATCGCGACCAGCGCCAGCGGGTAGCCCCAGTGCTTGTCCAGTTCCGGCATGAAGTGGAAGTTCATGCCGTAGATGCTAGCGACCAGCGTCGGCGGCAGGAACATCACCGCGGCGACCGAGAAGATCTTGATGATGTTGTTCTGCTCGAGGTTGATCAGCCCGAGCACCGCGTCGAGCAGGAACTGCGCCTTGTTGCCGAGGAAGCTCGCGTGGTCGGAGAGCGACTGCACGTCGCGCAGCGTGGACTTGAAGCGGCCGCGCTGGTCCTGCGACAGCGAGACGTTGGTCGCCTGCTGCACGTACATCAGCAGTCGCTGGAAGCTCACGAGGCTCTCGCGCGCCTTCGAGATCAGGTCGCCGTTGACGCCGATCTTCTGGATCATCGCGTGCAGATCGCGATTGCTGGCCGCGGCGCCGTTGGTGCGCGGAAAGATCGTCAGCGACACGGCGTCGAGTTCCATCTGCACCCGCTCGAGCAGGTCGGCGATTCGCTCGGTGAAGGCCTCGAGCAGCCCGGCCAGCAGCGTCGCGGAGGACGTGCAGGCGGCCGGCGAGCGCTCGACGTGGGTCATGAACCGCCGCACCGGCGTCGGGTCCACGTAGCGGTTGGTGATCAGCCGGTCGTTCGCGAGGATGAACGTGATTGCGCTGCTTTCGGGCGACGCCGAGTCGAGCTTGCTGCCGACCGTGGCCGTCATGTAGACGGCGCCGCCTTCCTCGTAGAGGCGGTTCGACGTCTCGATCTCCTTCATCTCGTCGCGCGTCGGCACGTCCACCGTGAGCAGCGACTCGACGGCTTTCTCTTCCTCGGGCGTCGGCTCGAAGAGGTCGGCCCACAGGAACTCGTCCGGGAACGGCGCCGGCGGCGCGTGTTCGACCCAGGTGTAGCCGCTGCCGGTCGGGATCAGGAGGCGAAGCATGGCGGGAGCCCAGAGTTCCGTGCAGCCTTGTAGCACAAGGGCGCTGGGCGCGCCTCGGTCAGGCGGCGGGCTTCTCCCTCGCCGCGAGCGCGTTGATGACCTCGAACAGCTTCTCCTCCGAGCCCGCCATGCTGGCATCCGTCACGTAGCGGCCGTTGACGATCACGGTCGGCGTGCTGGTGATGCGGTAGCGACGGTTCAGGTCGACCGCGCGAGCGAGCTTCGTCTCCACCGCGAAGCCGGAGAACGCCTTCTGGAAATCCGCCTTGCCGACGCCGCGCGAAACGAAGAACGCCTCGATCTTGTCCGGCGTGTCCAGCCGGTTGCCGCGCACGTTCATCTCGCGGAAGGCTTCGTCGTGCAGCTCGGGCTTGCCGAGGATCTCGATCGTGTAGAAGAGGCGCGCGTGCGTCTTCAGCATGTCGTTCCAGGTGGCGGGCAAGCGAATCACTTCGATGTTCGCCGCCTTGCCCTTGCGTTCCCAGGCCGCGAGCTTGGGCTCGAGCAGGTAGCAGTGGCCGCACGCGTACCAGAACACCTCGACCACTTCGACCTTGCCCGGCGCCACGCTGGTGGCCTGGGCCGGCTTGAGCGGCTTGTAGTTCACGCCCTCGACGAGGTCGACGGCGAACGAGGCCGGGCCGGCCAGCAGGATCAGGCCCGCGACCAGGATGCGGGTGAACCGCGCAACGGATGTGTTCATGGCAGACTCAGACCGGTGCGATCCGGGCAGGTTCAACGCAGGCCCTGGACGTAGGACGCGACCGCGTTGATCTCCTCGTCGGACAGCATCGCCGCGACGTTGCGCATCATCTGGTTCGGGTCGGTGCCGCGCTCGCCAGACCGGTAGGCGCGCAGCTGTGCCGCGGCATAGGTGGCATGCTGGCCCTGGATCGACGCGTAGCCGGCGCCGGGATTGCCGCGGCCGTTCGGGCCGTGGCAGCCGGCACAGGCCATCACGCCGCGCGCGACGTTGCCGGAACGGTAGACGCGCTGCCCGAGGGCGAGCTTCGAGGGCTCGGCCTCGCCGCCGGTGGCGGCCTGGGCCTGGAAATACGCGGCGAGGTCCGCGATGTCCTCGTCCGAGAGGATCATGGCCATCGGCGACATCAGGTCGTTCTTGCGCTCGCCCGCGCGAAACGCGTTCAACTGGCGCGCGATGTAGGTGGCGTGCTGGCCGGCGAGGCTCGGCCATTCGGGATTGACGCTGTTGCCGTCCACGCCGTGGCAGGCGGCGCAGGTCATGGATTTGGCCTGGCCGGCTTCGACCGAGCCAGCCGCGAACGCAGGCGCGTTGCAGCCGAGGGCGGCCACCAGGAACACACTGGCGACGAGCTTCGCAGTCATTGAACCACTCCGAAACGAGAGGGCGGGCGAGCTCTGAATTGTACACTAAGGCCCCAAGCGCGCGTCCCAAGGTCCTGCCCGATGCCTGCATTCCCGCAAGTGAAGTTCCTGACCAGCGCGCACCAGGCGCACCAGTTTCCGCCGGACACCGGCGTCGAGGTCGCGGTGGCCGGCCGTTCCAATGCCGGCAAGTCGAGCGCAATCAACGCCATTACCCAGCGCAAGGGCCTCGCCAAGACCAGCAAGACCCCCGGTGCGACCCGGCTGATCAATTTCTTCGAGATCGACGCTGGCCGCCGCTTGGTGGACCTGCCGGGCTACGGTTTCGCAGCGGTGCCGGGCCCGATGCGCCACCACTGGGCGACGCTGGTCGAGTCCTATTTCAGGATCCGCGAGTCGCTGCGCGGCGCGATCGTCGTCATGGACGTCCGCCACCCCCTGACGGAACACGACCAGACCATGCTGGCGCTGGCGCAGGCCCAGTCGGTCCCAGTGCACATCGTCCTCACCAAGGCCGACAAGCTCGGCGGCGGCGCGGCGCGCCAGAAGCTGGCGCAAGTCCGCAAGGCGGTCGGCGACGGCGCGACCGCCCAGCTGTTCTCGTCCCTGTCGGGGGAGGGGGTCGGCGAGGCCCGGGGCGTGGTCCTGCGGCTGCTTGCGGCGAAGCCACAAAAAGAAACCCCGGTCGGACCAGCGGATCCGACCGGGGCAAGTTGAACCCGGCGTTGGGGGATGACCGGGTAACGCCAGCCCAGGGAGGTAGGCCGGCGTCGAGCGTCCGAAGACGCTCAACCGGTTAGAGGGGGCACCTCCCCAGAAGTTCCGGCCCCCGGGTTACAGGAACGTCCAGGTCACGCTGGCCGAGATCATGTCCACCGTGTCGGCGTCCGAGATGTCGAACATCTCGTATTCGGCGCGCAGGCTCAGGCCCCAGACGCGAAACTGGGCGCCTACGCCGTAGGTGAGGTCCGTGCCATCGTCGCTGCCGCTGATGCCGGTGCCCGGCGCGGAGAGATCGGCGCTCCAATCGATTGCGCCGACCCGGGCGAACAGGTCCACGGGGCCGATCGGCAGGAATCCGACGGCCGAGAGGGAGATGCCGTCGATGTCGGTCTCGAAGCGCTGCCCCTGCACCTGGTCGTCGCCCGACCCCAGGTCAACGTAGTTGCCCTCGACCGCCAGCCAGTCGAGGAACCGCCAACCGGCGATCACTTTGTAACTGGTGGCGCTGGTGTTGAAATCGAGATCGACCCCTTCGATCGTATCGTCGAACTCGACGCCGCTCTGGCCGACGCCGGCGCCGAGATAGATGCCGTTGTCGACCGCATGGCTCGGGAGGCTGGCCAGCGCCATCAGCGCGGCAGCGCATGCAACATAGCGAATTTTCATGGTCCAAATGCTCCGTGGGTTGACTGCAGGGCAGGATTTTATCGAACCGCCGATGAACGCCGTGCAACAAAAGGGGTCCGCCCGGCGGCGGACCCCCGATCGGGTGTGACCCCGGTCTCAGTTGCTCAGAAACGATAGATCAGGCTCAGGGATGCGAGGTCCACCGAGTCGGTGTCCTCGATCTCGAACATCTGGTACTCGCCGCGGACCGTGAGTGTATCGGTGAAGTTGAAATCGGCGCCGATGCCCCACGAGAAGTCCTCGCCGCTGTCGTCGCCGAACCCCCGGGCTTCCGCGTCCCAGAAGAACACGCCGAGCTTCGCGAACGCGCTGAACTGCTCGTTGAACGGCCAGCTGCCCAGCACCGACAGGTTGAATCCGTCCACGCTGATTTCGAAGCCGCTGTCGTCGGGGCTGCCACCGTCGATGTACTCCAGCTCCGTCGCGAAGTACTGGTTCATCCGATAGCCGCCAAACAGCTTCCACGACGTGTCGCTGCCGTCGAAACTGCCGGTATCGACGCTGAAATAGCCCAAGCCGCCGCCGACGTACGGGCCGCTCTGCGCCGATGACACGGCCGGCACGATCGCCAGCGTCGCCGTCGCCAGCAATGCAAAGATGAATCTCATGGTGCCTTCCTCCAGTGCAGGGGCCGGCAACGCATTGGGGCGGAGGATCCGCAGCGCCAACGTGCCGGGCGCTCTCCCTCTATGGCGGAAATGCTACACGTAGAGTGTGTTCAAATACATCAGTGGAAGCGCCTAGAGAACTTCGTTGCAAAAAGGCAACGAAATTCGAGGTTCAGTGCGCCGCGTCCCAGTGGACTCCGCGACCGACGTCCACCCGGAGCGGAACCTTGAGGTCCGCGGCTGCCGACATGCGCTCCCGCAAGCCGTGCTCGACGGCCTCGACGGCCGCCTCCGGCACCTCGAGCACCAGCTCGTCGTGCACCTGCATGACGAGTCGGGCGTGGACCTGGTCGCCGGCGAGCCAACGGTGCACCTCGATCATGGCCCGCTTGATGATGTCCGCGGCCGTGCCCTGCATCGGCGCATTGATCGCGCTGCGTTCGGCGTACTGCCGCAGCTGCTGGTTGCGCGAGCCGATGTCCGGCAGGTAGAGGCGCCGACCGAACACGGTCTCGACGAACCCCTGTTCGCGGGCCATGGCGCGGGTGTCGTCCATGTAGCGCTTCACGCCCGGGTAGCGCTCGAAATAGAGGTCCACGTATTTTTGCGCCGCGCCGCGCTCGATGCCGAGCTGGCGCGCGAGACCGAAGGCGGACATGCCGTAGATCAGGCCGAAGTTGATCGCCTTGGCGGCGCGCCGCTGGTCCGCAGTGACCGCCGACGGCTCGAGCCCGAACACCTCGGCCGCGGTGGCCTGGTGGATGTCGCGGTCCTCGGCAAAGGCGCGCAGCAGGCTCTCGTCGCCCGACAGGTGCGCCATGATCCTGAGCTCGATCTGCGAATAGTCTGCCGCCATCAGCACGTGCCCGGGCGGCGCGATGAAGGCCTGGCGGATGCGCCGGCCCTCCGGCGTGCGCACCGGGATGTTCTGCAGGTTCGGGTCGGTCGAGGACAGCCGGCCGGTCGCAGCCACGGCCTGGTGATAGGAAGTGTGCACGCGCCCGGTGCGGGGATCCACCTGGCCGGGCAGCTTGTCCGTGTAGGTGGACTTGAGTTTCGCGAGGCCGCGGTAGTCGAGGATGATCCGCGGCAACTCGTAGTCGTCGGCCAGTTCCTCGAGCACATCCTCGGCCGTCGAGGGCTGCCCGGTCGCGGTCTTGCGCTTGACGGGCAAGCCGAGGCGGCCGAACAGGATTTCCTGCAGCTGCTTCGGCGAGTCGAGGTTGAATGGCGCGCCCGCCGTCGCATGCGCCGCCTGTTCGAGGGCCAGCAGGCTCTTGGCGATTTCGTGGCTCTGCTTGCGCAGCATCGCCGTGTCGATCAGCACGCCGAGGTGCTCCATGTCGAGCAGCACCGGCACCAGCGGCTGCTCGATTTCCTCGTAGAGCTTGCGGACCCGCGGCAGGCGCTCGATCTGCGACCACAGCGCGCGGTGCAGGCGCAGCGAGACGTCGGAATCCTCGGCCGAGTACTCGGCCGCGCGCTCGACCGGCACCTGGTCGAACGGAATCTGCTTTGCGCCCTTGCCGGCCACGTCCTCGTAATGGATGGTCTCGACGCCGAGGTAGTGGCGGGCGGTCGAATCGAGGTCGTGGCGCGTCGCCGTGCTGTTCAGTACGTACGATTCGAGCATCGAGTCGTAGCGCATGCCGCGCAGCTCGATGCCGTGGTTGCGCAGCACGTGCGCGTCGTACTTGAGGTGATGGCCGAGCTTCGCGTGCTGCGGATCGGAGAGCAGCGGCTCGAGCCGCTTCAGCACGGCGCCACGGTCGAGCTGCTGTGGCGCCCCGGGATACCGGTGCGCGAGCGGCACGTACGCGGCGTGGCCCGGCTCGACGCAGAACGACACGCCGACGATCTCGGCCTGCATGTAGTCGAGCGACGTCGTCTCGGTGTCGAACGCGAAGAGCTCGGCGTCGCGCAGGCGCTCGAGCCAGGCGCCGAGCTGCTCGTCGGTGAGCACGGTGTCGTAGTTCCGGGGCACCGCATCCGCGGCAGCGGGCGCGGGTTGGGCGGCGGGTTCCGGCCCGGACTCCGGTCCGGGCGGTGTCGACGGCACCCACCCCGGCAACTGCTTCAGCAGCGAGCGCAGCTCGAGGCGCGTGTACATCTCGCGCAGGCGGTCCGTGTCCGGTGCGCGGCGCGACAGGTCCTCCGGCCGCAGCTCCAGGTCGAGGTCGCAGTCGATCGTCGCAAGCTGCCGCGACAGCGCGAGCTCGGTCGTGTGGCTGCGCAGGCTCTCGCCCACCTTGCCCTCGATCTCCGCCTGGTGGGCCAGCAGGTTGTCGAGCGTCGTGTACTGGTTGAGCCACTTCGCCGCGGTCTTCGGGCCCACCTTGGGCACGCCGGGGATGTTGTCCGACGTATCGCCCACGAGCGCGAGGTAGTCGACGATCTGCTCCGGATAGACATCGAACTTGATCTTGACGCCCGCCCGGTCGAGCGCGGTGTCGGTCATCGTGTTGACCAGCGTGACGCGGTCGTCGACCAGCTGCGCCATGTCCTTGTCGCCGGTCGAGATCACGACCTTGAGGCCTGCGGCGGCGGCCTGGCGCGCCAGCGTGCCGATCACGTCGTCGGCCTCGACGCCCGCGACGCGCAGCAGCGGCAGCCCGAGCGCTGCCACCGCTTCGAGCAGCGGCTCGATCTGGGCGCGCAGGTCGTCGGGCATCGGTGGCCGTTGTGCCTTGTATTCGGCGAACAGCTCGTCGCGGAACGTCTTGCCGGGCGCGTCGAACACGACGCCGACCAGTGGCGGGTCCTGCTCCTTCAGCAGCTTGAGCAGCATGTTGAGCACGCCGAGCACGGCACCGGTCGGCTCCCCCTTCGAGTTCGTCAGGGGCGGCAACGCGTGGAAGGCCCGGTAGAGGTACGAGGACCCGTCCACCAGCACCAGTGTGCGAGCTTCACTCACGGGGGTTTCCAGTCGGCGGCTCCTCGGGCGCGCTGGGCCCGGGTGCCGGCTCGGGCTGTGGCGGGATCGCCGGCTGTTCGGACGTCGCAGGAGCCCCCGGGGCCGGCCGGATCTCGACGTCACCGGGCTTCTCCGGCAACGTCAGCGATCCCTTGAGCCCGCAGCCCGTGAGCAGCGATGCGCCCAGCAGCAGCGCCCAGCCGCCGCGGATCATGGCGGCGCCCCGCCGACGATCGGCGGCGTCGCGCCCTCGACGACCGACATCGTCAGGCGCGAGATGCAGCTCAAGCGCTGCTTTTCGTCCTCGATGCGGATCTCCCAGACATGCGAACGGTTGCCGATGTGGATCGAGCGGGCCGTGCCGGTGACCCGACCACTGCGCACGCCGCGCAGGTGGTTTGCGTTGATTTCCTGGCCGACGCAGAAGAATCGGCTGGAATCCACGCAACAATTCGCGGCGACGCTGCCGAGCGTCTCGGCGAGCGTCACCGAGGCGCCGCCGTGCAGCAACCCGAACGGCTGCCAGGTCCGCGCGTCCACCGGCATCGTGGCGCGGATGTAATCGGGTCCGATCTCCGTGAAGCGAATGTCCAGCAGCTCGACCATGCAGCCGCGGGACTGCTGGTTGAGCTCGTCGAGCGTGAACGATCGAAACCACATGCTCATCGGGGAGGGCCTCGCGGGCGGGAATCGTGATTGTACCCTCCCCGGACCGGCCGACTCCGTCGCAGGGGCGGCTGCGAATGGCGCGGAGTGCCCCGAAGAGGCAGAATTGCTGCAGAGCAAAAGTCCACGAATTGGAGCGTCGTCATGACCGACTACCAGGCCCCCGTCCGGCAGATGCGATTCACGATCGAGCACCTGGCCGATCTCCCGGAGGTGGTGGCGCTGCCGGATTTCTCGTCGGTGGACACCGACACGATCGAGGCCGTGCTCGAAGAGGCGGCCAAGTTCGCGGGCGGTGTGCTGGCGCCGATCAACTGGCTGGGCGACCGGCAGGGCGTCAGGGTCGTCAATGATGCCGTCGTGGTGCCACAGGAGTTCAGCGACGCTTACGCGCAGTTCTGCGCCGGCGGCTGGCCGGGCATCGCGTCGAATCCGGAATTCGGCGGCCAGGGCCTGCCGAAGACGGTCGCGCTGGCCTGCGACGAGATGTGGGCGGCGGCGAACGTCGCCTTCGCGCTGTGCCCGGAACTGTCGCAGGGCGCCATCCTCGCGATGGATCGCCACGCCACCGATGAGTTGAAGCAGGCCTACCTGGAAAAGCTCGTGTCGGGCCAGTGGGCGGGCACGATGTGCCTCACCGAGCCACAGGCCGGATCGGATCTCTCGGCGCTGACCACTAAGGCCGAGCCGGCGGGCGATCGTTACCTGCTCACCGGGCGCAAGATCTACATCACCTGGGGTGACCACCCCATGGCCGAGAACATCATCCACCTCGTGCTTGCCCGGCTGCCGGACGCGCCGGCCGGCACCAAGGGCATCTCGCTGTTCGTCGTGCCGAAGTTCACGCTGAATGCGGACGGCACGCCCGGCAAGCGCAACGACGTGTTCCCGGTGTCGGTCGAGCACAAGCTCGGTATCCACGCGAGCCCGACGTGCGTGCTGGCCTTCGGCGATCGTGGCGGCGCCGAGGGTTACCTGGTCGGCAAGCCGAACGAAGGCCTCGCCGCGATGTTCACGATGATGAACTACATGCGCCTCGGTGTCGGCGCGCAGGGCACGGGCCTCTCCGAGCGCTCGTACCAGAAGTCGGTCAGCTACGCGCGTGAGCGCGTGCAGGGCCGTGCCCCGGGCGCGAAGGGCCAGGTCGCGATCATCCGTCACCCCGACGTGCGCCGCATGCTGCTGTTGATGCGTTCACTGACGCAGGCGTCGCGGGCGATCTGCTACTACACGGCCTCGTGCCTCGATCGCATGGCGCACGGCACCGATGCGGAGGCCGCGGCCAAGTGGCAGGCGCGCGCCGATCTGATGACGCCGATCGCCAAGGCCTGGTGCACGGAAGTCGGCCAGGAAGTCACCGAGCTCGGCATCCAGGTGCACGGCGGCATGGGTTACGTCGAGGAGACGGGCGTTGCGCAGTTCTACCGCGACGCGCGCATCGCCTCGATCTACGAGGGCACGAACGGCATCCAGGCGATCGACCTCGTCGGGCGCAAGCTGCTCCGTGACGGTGGCGCGACGGTCGCGGCCTTCGTCTCCGACATGCGCGCCGTGGACGCGCCGCTTGCGAACGCCGGCGAGGAACTGGCGGTCGTGCGCCAGGCGCTGGCACGTGCGCTCGACGAGTTGGTGCAGTGCTCGACGCACATCCTGACGGGCGAACGCCGCGATCCGGAGCTGGTCAGCGCGGTGGCGTTCGACTACATGATGCTGATCGGCACCGTGATCGGCGGCTGGCAGCTCGCTCGCGGCGCGCTCGTGGCCCTGGACCAGCTGGCGGCGGGCGGCGACAAGGCGTTCCTCGGCACGCAGGTGGTGATGGCGCAGTTTTATGCCGAGCACGTGCTGCCGCGCTGCATCGCGCACGCAGCCGTCGTGCGTGCCGGCAGCACTTCGAAGATGGCGCTGGCCGCCGACCAGTTCTGATCGCCGGCGATGGCCCAGCCGCTGCTCGATTTCGCGACGCCCGGGCTCGACCCCGGCGACGTGTGGCGCTCGCTCGACGAGTGTGCCGGGCGCGTGCCCGCCGGGCTGCGGCCGTGGCTCGAGGAGCCGGGGTTACTGACGGCCCGGGTGCGCGCGGCGTGCGGTCCGGCGACCGCGCTGCGGCTGCGCAAGCTCGAGCCGGCGCCGATCGACGCACGCGTGCGCCGCCGGCTCGGCGTCGAGGACGCGATCGGCTTCGTGCGCGAGATCGAGATCAGCTGCGGCGCCACGCGCTGGATCTTCGCGCAGTCGATCTTTCCACAGTCGACGGTGCAGCAGCACCCCTGGCTGCGCGACCTCGGTGACAACGGCCTCGGTGAGTCACTGTCGTCGATCGAGGACGTGCGGCGCGAGCCACTCGAGTACATCGAGTTGTGCGAGCGGCATGAGCTTGCGATGGCGGCGGGGGCGGCGCCTGCGCCCGGCGCGCCGTTGTGGGCCCGCCGTGCGGTCTATCGGCTCGCGGGCTGGCCGATCCTCGTGCAGGAAGTCTTCTTGCCCGAACTCGGCCGCTGCACCTGATCGAACACCGGAGCGTTGCCATGACCTTCGTGATCCCGCCGAGCGTCCAGACCACCGTCGAGGTGGCCGGCACCGATGCACGGTTTCCCGTGCGCCGTGTCTACTGCGTCGGACGCAACTACGCCAAGCACGCCCGCGAGATGGGCATGGACCCCGAGCGGGAGCCGCCGTTCTTCTTCTCGAAGCCGGCCGACGCGGTCGTGCCAAACGGCACGCCCGTGCCGTACCCACCGCGCACGTCGAACCTGCACCACGAGATCGAGCTCGTGGTCGCGATCGGCATGGGCGGCCGCGACATCCCGCTTGCGAACGCGCTCGCGCACGTCTTCGGCTATGCGGTCGGCAACGACCTGACGCGGCGCGACCTGCAGTTCGAGGCGCGCGAGCAGCGCCGACCCTGGGACGTCGCAAAAGGCTTCGACTGCTCGGCGCCGGTGAGCGCGATCCGCCCGGCGGCGGACGTCGGGCATCCGGAACGCGGCGCGATCTGGCTCGAAGTGAACGGCGAGAGCCGGCAGCGGGCCGACCTGTCGGAGATGATCTGGAACGTGCCGGAGATCGTCGCGGAGCTGTCCACGTACTTCGAACTGCGGCCCGGCGACCTGATCTTCACGGGCACGCCCGAGGGCGTCGGTCCCGTGCAGCGGGGCGACAGCCTGGTCGGCGGCATCGACGGGCTCGAGACCCTGCGCACGACGATCGTCTGAGCGTGAAGCTCTACACGTACTGGCGCAGCTCCGCCGCTTATCGCGTGCGCATCGCGCTCGAGCTGAAAGGCTTGTCTTACGAGTCCGTGCCGAAGCACCTGCTGCGCGACGGCGGTGAGCAGCGCCGGGCGGACTACCTGGAACTGAATCCCCAGGGTCTGATTCCCGGATTCGAGGACGACGGCTTCTTCCTCGGGCAGTCGCTCGCGATCTGCGAGTACCTCGAGGAGACCTGTCCGACGCCGCCGCTGCTGCCCGCCGATCCGCGTGGTCGCGCGACGGTGCGCTCGATGGCGCTCGCCGTCGCCTGCGACATCCATCCGCTCAACAACCTGCGCGTGCAACAGTACCTGCGCGACGAGCTCGGGCAAGGCGAGGAGGCCGTCACGCGCTGGACGCGCCACTGGATGAGCCGGGGCTTCACTGCGCTCGAGGGGCTCGTGGCGCGTCACTCTGCGGACGGCCGGCGCTGCTTCGGCACCTCGGTCACGCTGGCCGACGTCTGCCTGGTGCCGCAGATGTACAACGCGCGCCGTGCCCGGGTCGACCTGGCGCCATTTCCGCGACTGGTGGTCGTGGCCGCGCATCTCGAGAGCCTGCCCGCATTTGCTGCCGCGCGCCCCGAGGCCCAGCCGGACGCCGAACCCATCGCGCAGTGACCGCGCGGGCTGCGTGTAAGATGGGCCCACCTGCAACCTCCAGCATTCCGGAGTCGCGTTCCATGGTCACGGCAGTCGTGCTGATCAAGGCTGAAACCGACAAGGTCACCGAGCTGGCCGAACAGCTCGCCGATCTCGACGGCGTCAGCGAGGTGTTCTCGGTC
>Ga0209262_10000454_pt1 | contig 18815 bp, 14 predicted proteins | sample Lowcelwee11metaG_FD_187171 | JGI IMG/M metagenome (GOLD analysis project Ga0209262, IMG submission 187171) | Freshwater pond sediment microbial communities from the University of Edinburgh, under environmental carbon perturbations - Low... | ecosystem: Environmental > Aquatic > Freshwater >...
TGGAACAATTGACGCCCTCTTCTCCCCGGAGCTTTGGACGTCTGACGGACTGGCGTCGGTGGCCGGAGACAGGACATTCTGGGACAGGGCGACTCTTTATGCTCTGCGCGGTGTCTTTGCCGCAGGGGATGTCGAACGGGGATTGAAATTCCTTCAGTATTACTCGAGGCGCAGGCTTCTGGGCGATCATGTCCCCTACCCGGTGGAAGCCTATCCTGAAGGCGGTCAGCGACATCTTTCGGCTGAAAGCGGATTATATTGCCGCATCTATACTGAAGGTCTCTTCGGCATCAGACCCGTTGGACTCAGAAGCTTCAGCATAACACCACAGTTACCCGAAAAGTGGGATTATATGAGAATAAATAATGTACACGGATTCAATGAAATATACAATATAGCCGTCGAGAGGGAATCAGAAAAAATCAGGCTGAAGATAACTTCAGGAGGAAGAGTTGTCATTAACAAACTGATTGCCAACGGAACCACCCAGACGGTTAAGCTCTGAAGAACAGAGCCGTGGGCAGGGGGAGGTCATAATCACGGCATAACGCCCGCAAAATAAATGATGCACCCGTCCCGGCATTTATATATAAATGTGGTAAATTCGTGAAGAAATAATTAACAGGTAACGCCATGATCATAGGTATTTTTCTAATTCTTATTGTCGTAATAGCCCTGATGGCAGTCAGCTTGTACAACAGGCTGGTCAGACTTCGTAACCACCGTGAAAATGCATTTGCAGACATAGACGTTCAGCTGAAGCAGAGGCTTGATCTTATACCTCAGCTCGTTGAAGCTGTAAAGGCATATATGAAGCATGAGAGCACCGTCCTCACCGAAATCACAAAGGCGAGAGCGGCTGCGATGCAGGCCACAGGCATCAATGAGAAGATTGCTGCTGATGCGAGCCTTACATCGGCACTTCAGGGCCTCAGGGTAGCCGTTGAGGCATACCCCGACCTCAAGGCAAGCCAGAACTTCATCCAGCTTCAGGAGGAGATATCCGATATCGAGAACAAGCTTGCTGCAGCCCGCAGATTCTTTAACTCTGCCACCAGGGAGCTTAACAATGCAGTGGAGACGTTCCCCTCCAACATTGTGGCAGGTATGTTCGGGTTCAGACGGGAGACAATGTATGATCTCGGAACTGACCAGAGAGCAAGGGCCGAGGAGACCCCTAAACTGAACTTCTAGATTTTTATGGCTTATGTCGGTCTGAATACCCAGGTCTGGAGAAATAATATCAAATCGGTTCTCCTGTTGATCATGTTTCCCCTGGTCATAATGGCATTGGTATGGCTCTTCATTTATTTTATTCAGCCAGAGCCGGGAGAGAGATTTGTCTATGCCAACCATGCTTATATCAGGACTCTTCCCTGGGTTCTGTTCGGAGTGTTTTTATGGTTTACTGTAGCGTATTTTTCTCATTCACGCATGATTGAGAAGGCAACAGGATCAGCCCCCCTCAGCAGGAAGGAGAACAAGAGAGTCTATAACCTTGTCGAGAACCTGTGCATTGGCAGCGGGATGCAGATGCCGAAGATAAATGTGATAGAGGATGATTCACTGAATGCTTTTGCCAGTGGCATCAACGGTTCGAGTTTTACGGTTTCGCTCTCGAGGGGGATAATCAACAGGCTTGATGATGAGGAGCTTGAGGCGGTGATTGCCCATGAGCTTACCCATATCAGGAACCGTGACGTAAGGCTTCTGATAATCTCGATCATTTTTGTCGGGATATTTGCCTTTATCACCGAAGCCCTGATGAGGTCGGTGAGGTTCAGCGGCGGCGGCGGGAAGAAGGATGGGCGGGTTATGATACTGGCTCTGCTCCTGGCGGCAGTAGGTTATTTCCTCTCCACGATCTTCAGGTTCGCCATCTCCCGCCAGCGGGAATATATGGCCGACGCCGGTGCCGCGCTGATGACGAAGAGGCCTCTTGCCCTGGCCTCTGCCCTTGAGAAGGTTTCCGCAGATCCCAGGATCGAGGCAGTGCAGCGTCATGACGTGGCTCAGCTTTTCATAGAGAATCCTGAAGATAAACCGAAAGACAAAGCCTCAGCCCCATTCTCATCAATCTTCAGGACTCACCCTCCCATTGAAAAGCGGATAGCCATCCTCAGACAGTTCTGACCGGTATTACGGGGTCTTCAACCAATGGTGTGAAGGGAGCCTGCTGCCCTAATATCGGCTGCTGACATCAAACAAAATAGCTCTTATCAAAATCTTTTGCAATATTCCCGGCAATTGCAGAACTTTGATTGAATCCCCTTCATCAGGTAGGTAATTGAATTCATTTCTTTGGCCATGACTGATACTTCTAACAGGGACCAGATCTTTGTCGGTAAGCTGATTGCCATTATCCATGCCAACATCGGAAATGAGTCTTTTGGAGTCAATGAACTTGCGAATGAATCAGGGTTTAGTCTCTACACTTTGGCCCGGAGACTTCATGCGATCAACGGGAAGACCGTAAACCAGTTCATCAGGGAGGTACGGCTGCAAAGGGCAATGGAGTTGCTCCTGAAGGAAGAAAACACCGTTTCCGAGGTGGCATTTAAAACCGGATTCGGGAGCCCTGCCTACTTTAATAAATGCTTTCATAAGCACTTCGGATATTCACCCGGAAAAGTAAAAAAGGGAGAGGTCGGCAACGATGAGTCGGACAGGTTGAACAATGGCATTGGAAAAAACAAGCCAGGAGATTTCCGCCAGCCCAGACTGATTAATTATGCAGGCACATTGTTTCTCATCCTGGTAATTGCAACTTCGGCCTATTTCATTAACACAAGGGTTCAGAAGTCAGGAAATAAAACGGATCCGGCGCCGGATGATAGCAGGATTTCAATTGCTGTCATGCCTTTTCAGAATATGACGAATGACACCCTCTGGAATATATGGCAGGATGGCATTCAGATTAATCTCATCACCTCACTCTCAAACTCTGACGCATTGAAGGTCAGGCAGACTGAAACCGTGAATAACCTGCTCAGGGACAAAGGATATACTAGCTATGTGTCAATAACCCCTTCGGCTGCCGTGTCGATATCCAGGCTGCTAGATGCTGACATGTTCGTCAGCGGGGCTATCAACAAGGGAGGCAATACAATACGATTAAATGCCCAGTTGATTAAAACAGTAACCGGAGAATCCCTCAGATCGTTTCAGATCGACGGCCAGCCGGAAAATATACTCCGGGTAACAGATTCACTTTCATGGATGATATCTAATTCCTTACTAATCTATAAGTTCGAGAATGAAAGGAAAGATGAGCTTCCCGAAACACATTCCTTCCCCACCGATTCTCCTGAGGCTTACAGATATTATATTTTAGGTCAGACCGCTTTTTTTAACAATGACTTCCCAACCGCAATAAAATACTTTAAAAATGCGCTCGATCTTGATTCATCCCTGGTTACAATCCCGATAAAAATATCGACTGCCTATTATAACCAGGGCAATTTTGAGGAAGCCAGGGAATGGTGCATTAAGAGCCACGAGAAGATTGACCAGATGCCGCTTAAGGAGCGCATAGGCAATGATGCGTTTTCAGCGGTTTTCTTTGAGACACACAATGACCGGATAAGGCACCTGCGAAGGTTGCTTGTCATTGATGACCAGAATCCGCTGACCTGGTTCAACATCGGCGACTGCTACTATGAAATGGGTGAGGATGAGAAAGCGATCCCTGAGTTTGAGAAAGCACTGGAACTTTTTCATAAATGGGAGACAAAACCCTACTGGGGAGCATTTTATTATGAGTTGGGGATCTGTTATCACAGAACAGGTCAGTATAAGAAAGAAAAGAAGCTTTACAGGAAGGCAGACAGGGATTTTCCTGATGATCCGGGATTGATGGACCAGCACGCATGGCTTGAATTGGCGTTGGGAGACACTGTAGCCGCTAACCGTTACATTGAAAAATGGATCACGGTCAGGAAGGAGGAAGCATGGTCTGAAGCCCGTATAGAAAGTTATCTTGCCTATGTATACGACATGGCCGGCATGCCGGAAAACACTGAGGCGTGTTTGCGGAAGGCACTTTCTCTTGAACCTGACAACCCGGCAAGAATGAGCAGCCTGGCAAATTTCCTGATTGACAGGGAGAGGGATGTTGCAGAAGGTATGGAGTTGGTTGATAAAGCACTTGAATTAAAGCCGGATAATTATAATTTTCTGCATAACAAAGGGTGGGGATTATACAAGCAGGGCAAATATACAGAAGCGGTTGAGCTACTGCAGAAAAGCTGGGATCTCAGAATGCAGAGCTCTATTTACAATCACAAAGCCTTCCAGCATCTTGAGAAGGCAAAAGCAGCTGCCGCGGGGAGCGTATGAGGGGTCTCTGAAAAATCCAATTTTTTGCCTTAAATACATAAGCTTTTATCTTAAAATTGCTATTTGGAAGGTAATGTTTCGGCCGAACTTTAGGTATAAATTAAACCTAAAACAAACGGCAATGAAAACAAAAACATTTTTAATCGTATGCCTTTTATCAGGACTTGGAGTGGCCCAGCTTTCTGCACAGACCTCCGTCTGGGTTGAACCAATAGTCGGAAACACATATGACATCTCAATATTATGTAACGGCGAAGAGGTTGATATAGTGAATTTCCCGATGTATTTCGAATTAAGGATCATTGAGCACATGAAAAAAGGTGAAATTATGTGGTCGAAGTATCTGCTTATCAACTCTGAATATACAAGTAAGTTAACCGGTGAGGTCTTCAAGGCAAAGGACCTTGAAAAACAATATGCAAAAGGCATTTTCACCTGGCGCATGAATCTAATAGGAAATATGGGTAACCATTATATAGTAAGAATGACATTTGAAACAACTAACTGGGAGATGATCGATTGTCATTCTACGTGTCATTGAGAACAGGTTACAAATTCTTTTATAATGAGCCCCCGGTTTTCAGAGTCCGGGGGCTGTTTTTGTCTTGTAGTGGTAAGGTCTGATGACTGAAGGGTCCGGTAGTATCCATGGTGGGCCTCCATAAATACAATAAGGCTGCCTGGGCAGCCCTTTGTTTGAGTCGAAAACGGGATTGTTGCGCCTGTTGCGCAAGATCCCGGCAGGGATGGCATCAAACAAAAAGCGCCACTGACGTGGCGCTCTTTTGTTATTTATCCTTCCCTCCTCCTGATAAATCAGCGTCGGGAGGTCTAAATAACAAAAGCCCCCGACTTTGTCGGGGACTTTTTGTTTGAGCGGGAAACGGGATTCGAACCCGCGACCCTCAGCTTGGGAAGCTGATGCTCTACCAACTGAGCTACTCCCGCCTTTGTTTGTCTTGCAGTCCTGCAGTCCTGCGGTCTTGCAGTCTGTTTTTCGTTATCCGCTGTCGAAAAACCGATTACCGTTTACCGATCACCGAATACCTTCTCTCTCCTCTCACCCCTCAGCCTGGGATCCGCCGGCTGGCGGACTACCAACTGAGCTACTCCCGCCTTTGTGCAGCTTCGCTGCGTTTTAAAGTCTTAGGTCTGAAGGTCTAAAGTCTGAAGGTCTAAGGTCTTTCCGCTCAACGCACCAGGCTCACCTCTCACCTTTCACTCCTAACTCTAGCTCACTCTAGTCACTTTAGTGCACTCCCAACTTCACCCCCGAGCCTCCCATGGGAGTTGAACCCACGACCTGCTCATTACGAGTGAGCTGCTCTACCACTGAGCTAAGGAGGCATATATACAATAAAAAAAGCAGGGCGCCTAAGAAATAAGTGTGGAATAATTATGTCTCGCTGCATTTCCTCGTGCTTGAGGGAATAGCGCCCTGCCGATGCAAATATAATAAATAAATCAATTCAAAATCAAATTTACATCACCATGCCGCCACAGACACTTATCGTCTGACCGGTCACATATGATGACAGGTCTGAAGCCAGATAGACAGCCGTATTTGCCACATCCTCAGGCGTTCCGCCCCTGCGCAGTGGTATCTTCGATGCCCATTCGTTCCTTACATCCTCAGGCAGCTTGCTTGTCATATCAGTCAGTATGAATCCCGGAGCTATTGCATTGCATCTCACACCCCTTGATCCAAGCTCTTTTGCCACACTCTTGGTGAAGCCCAGTATCCCCGCCTTGGATGCCGAATAGTTCGACTGCCCTGCATTACCTGTCACTCCCACCACCGAACTCATGTTGATGATCGACCCTCCCTTCTGCTTCATCATTGGCTTGATGGCAGCCTTCGTGAGGTTGAATACTGACTTGAGATTGACGGTGAGAACAAGGTCCCACTGCTCCTCGGTCATCCTCATCAGCAGTGTGTCACGCGTGATGCCGGCATTATTGACAAGAATGTCAACCGTCCCGAAGTCAACGGTGATCTGGTCTATTACCTTCTCCGCATCAGCATATTTCGATGCGTCTGATATATAACCCTTTGCCTTCACCCCCAGTGCCTCTATCTCCCTGACTGTTTCCTTGAAAACATCATTGTCAACTATGTCTGTGAGAGCGATATTGGCCCCTTCAGCTGCAAATCTCAGGGCGATCCCTTTGCCGATGCCCCTTGACCCGCCTGTGATAACCGCTGTTTTTCCTTCAAGTAGTCTCATATCTTTAGATTTTGGGCACAAATATAAAAAATTATTTACGCAGCACTCCTGCCACTGTTTTGCCAATGTCAGCCGGCGATTCAACGACATGTATCCCGCATTCCGCCATTATCCTCATCTTGGCCTCTGCAGTGTCATTCTTACCTCCTATAATTGCCCCTGCATGACCCATCCTTCGTCCCTTGGGTGCCGTCTGACCGGCAATAAATCCAATCACCGGCTTGGTGCCGTGCTCCTTCACCCAGTAGGCGGCATCAGTCTCCATCACCCCTCCGATCTCCCCTATCAGCACTATGGCATCAGTGCCGTCATCATTCATCATCATCCTGAGGATATCAAGTGAGGTTGATCCGATGACGGGGTCACCTCCGATACCGACACAAGTAGACTGCCCCAGGCCAAGCTGCGTCAGCTGGTCAACAGCTTCATAGGTAAGCGTTCCCGATCTTGAGATAACCCCTACCCTCCCTTTCTTATGAATGAAGCCGGGCATAATTCCGACCTTTGCCTCGCCGGGAGTAATTACACCCGGACAGTTAGGGCCTATCAGCACGGTGTCAAAACCGCTGACATACTGTTTTACCCTGACCATGTCAGACACGGGTATCCCTTCAGTGATTGTAACAATGAGCCTGATGCCTGCTTCTGCGGCCTCCATAACGGAGTCGGCAGCGAAGGAAGGAGGTACAAAAATGACCGATGTGTCTGCCCCTGTGGCAGCGACAGATTCCCTGACAGTGTTGAATACCGGCAGTCCCAGATGCTTCTGCCCTCCCTTGCCCGGGGTCACCCCACCGACAACTTTTGTTCCGTATTCAATCATCTGGCCTGCATGAAAAGTACCTTCACTGCCCGTGAAGCCCTGTACAATAACCTTAGATCCGGCGTTCAATAATATGCTCATATCAGTTTCCCTTTGTACCTTTTGACCAAAAATAAGCCATTTTTTTATCCTTTTGCTAATTTTACGGATAATTGTAGCACAGATGGATTTCGTTGAACCGATATTATATATAGGTATAGCACAGTCATTCTTTGCAGGTCTCCTGATTGCCACCAGGAGGCCTTTTACAACTGCCAACCGGATAATGACGGCATGGGTTTTTCTCTTCTGCATTGAAATGATCTTTGCACTGGTAAACCACACGGTCCTTGAAATGTACTCCTTCCCGTTCATTTCCTTCACATACGGTCCGTTGCTTTACCTTTATGTAAGGCACAGTTCCAACCCGTCGCTGAAGTATAAGCCCTGGCATACACTGCATTTTGTTCCCTTCCTGGTCTTCTTTGCCGTCTCGGTAATCTTTCGCAACAGATCGTTCTTCGATGACCTGAGCGGATTCTTCGTAATTGACAGATTCACCCCTCTCAGAATTGCCTACGGTGTGTGCTTCTTTCTTTCAGTGACCGTTTACAGCATCCTGTCATTCATCCAGATACGGCGTCACCAGAAGCATCTCCGCGATATTGTCTCATTCACCTCTGATAAACTCACGCTGAACTGGATGAAGATCCTTTCAATCACATTCTATGTGGGGTATGTGGTTGTTTTTATTCTCGGCGGGATTGACATCATAGCAGGACTGGTGCCATTCGACCCCTACATCCTTACCTTTGTCTTCATAGCCTTTTTCTCCTTCGCATACAGTTTCTATGCCATCCGCCAGCCTGAAATACTCGATTATCCTGTCACAGCTTCCAGGGAGGAGAATGAAAACGGAATCCCGGCAGAGGCAGAAAAATATGCAAAAAGCGGCCTGAGGAAAGAGCAGGCTGATGAATACCTGACGAGGCTTCTGAGTTTCATGGACGAAGAAAAGCCATATCTCGACGGAGATATGACTATTCATCACCTTTCACAAAAAACAGGTATACCCCGTCATTATATAACCGAGGTGCTGAACGAAAAACACGGACGGAACTTTTTTACGTTTGTCAATGAGTACAGGGTAAGGGAGGTCATCAGCCGGATCAATGATCCGAGATATCAGCATTACACTATTCTTGCCATTGCCTTTGATGCCGGATTCAATTCAAAATCAACCTTTAACTCCATCTTCAAGACCTATACTGGCAAAACGCCGAGTGAATACAGGAGCGAGATAACCCGGCCATCGGAGAAGGTGTGATCCGAGCGGCTGAAACAATCTTCTCCCTCTGATACTGTCTGACCCGCATGGTCAGGTCGCCTGGTGAATTATTCATGACGACCTTTGCATAAAAAGCATTGAATCATGAAGCGAAGGTCAGGCTTGTTTTTGATATTGTTTCTTATCCCCTTATCTCTTCTTGCTCAGGAAAAAACCTTAACTCCCGGCGGCTTTGTCAGGGGAGGCCTTTTTTTAAGTACCGGTGATTATGAGCATGATGTGAATGCAGCTTTTGGCGATGCTGCACTGACGCTTACAGCAACAGATAATCTCAGCTTTAAGGGTTTTGCCGACGTGAGGGTTCGCATGGGACAGCAGTTCGGGGAAAATGTGAACTCATTCACCCTCCGTGAGGCCTGGGGGATGTACTACAACAAATACGTGAGTATTTCCGCGGGACAGAAGATAATCAAGTGGGGAAAGACCGACATGTTCACCCCCCTGTCCCGGTTTTGCCCTGTTGACTATACGTTGCGCAGCCCTGATTTTGAGGATGCCGAGCTGGGTAATATCCTTGGAGCGCTAACCTTCACCCCAGCACCCTTTTTCAAGTTTTCGGCTGTTGCAACTCCGTTCTGGAACCCGTCAATTTTGATTATCAAACCGATACCACTGCCTTCGAATTTGCAGGTGGAACTGCCTGAAGGATTTAAATCCGGGAACGGATATTACTCCTACGGTTTCAGGGGTGATTTCACACTGAGGGGTTTTGATGCAGGGCTGCAGTGGTATCATGGTCCTGACCTGATGCCGGGATTGACCATGATCAGTGCCGATTACACCAATCCGCTTGACCCGGCCATCGCCGTTGAAGGTGTCCCCTATTTAATAAACAGCGCCGGGTTTGACTTTGAAACTGTGATATCCCCATTTATTCTTCGGGGAACGCTGGCTTACACTGATCCTGAACTGGAAAAAGAGGGGAATGAGGAAGTTCCGTTCCCTCAGGTTGAATGGGTAGCAGGGCTCGACTGGACTCCCGGAGCATTAAGGGTCACCGCCGAATATGCAGGCAAGAAAGTGCTGGACTTCTATGAAGCCCCGTATGATCCTCTTATTGGAACCACACTCAACATGGAAGAGCTGATGGAGCTTTTCAGCACACCCGGGTTTGACCCTGTTGAGTTTACGAGATCACAGATTGAAGCATTCAACAGGCTGTATAACAACCAGTTATTTGAGTATTACCATTCTGCCGGATTAAGAGTTGAAGCTGAACTCTTTTATGGCAGACTTATTCCTTCATTAACAACTGTTTACAATTTTACGTCCAGAGACCTGATGCTTCGTCCCGCAGTCAGATACAAACCTGCGGACAGTGTGACACTCACCGTGGGATATGAACATTATGCGGGAACTGAAGGAGGTCTTTACGACATTATAGATGACTTCATGAAAGCGGCATTCTTCTCATTAAGGATAGATTTTTAAAACCATGACAGACTTTATAATTAAATACAGGTGGGCGATAATAACAATATCATTTGCTCTGGCAGCAGGTCTGGGCATCCTGATACCCTCTACCGGGACTGACCCTGACATCAGGAATTATATCCCCCGTACCATGCCTTCGCGGGTGACGAATGACTCCATTGAAAATGAGTTTGGTGTTCAGGATATGATTATTGTTCTCTTTACTGACAGCACCATCCTTGCTCCGGCTGACCTGAGGCAGGTAAAGGAAGTTGACAGGGCTATGTCAAGAATGGAGGGAATAGGTACGATAAACTCCATTTATACTGCGCGGAAGATAGAGGGCAGAGATGGGATGATGGTGGTTGATCCCCTCATTGACAGGATCCCGGAAGCGCCTGAAGATTTTTTAACCCTTAAGAATGATATCCTGGATAACCAGTTTGCCCGCGACATTGTTGTTTCATCAGATATGACCGCAGCGGCGATCACCGGTACCATTACTTCAACCGAGCCGGAGTATGAGACCCTCAACAAGGTTGATTCTGTAATCGCGGCTCAGCAGGGTGATGCGCTGATTCTTACGGGCGGACTGCCATACATAAGGCAGTTCATTATCAAGGATGTGAACAATGATGCCATGATCCTGATTCCCATTGCCCTTATAATCATGCTGGTGGTTCTTAAACTATCGCTCGGTAACTGGAGAAGCGTTTTCATACCCTTTACAGTGGTTATACTTTCGACAGCTGTGACCATGGGCATGATCCCGTTGCTCGGATGGAAGTTTTCAATCATTATGTGCCTTGCCCCCATCATCCTTATCTCGGTGGCGAACAATTACGGTATATATCTGGTTGTCAGACAACAGGAGATTTCACAATCTGACCTGCCGGTGACCGCGAAAGAGATGATCAGGTCAATTACCGGTTCGCTGAATATGCCCATACTGTTCAGCGGGCTGACCACCATTGCCGGGCTGCTGGGCCTCCTGACACATTCAATCATTCCTGCAAGGCAGGTTGGAATACTAGCGGCTGCGGGTGTAAGCCTGGCTCTGGCAATGAGCCTGTTATTCATTCCTGCACTTATATACTTTCAGCACACTCCCGGCAGGAAACTCCGGCCGGTACGGACAGCAAAGAACGACCTCATCAGCCGTTCCCTCGAAGGGATTTCTTCAATAGTCATAAGACGCCCTGGAAGAGTGCTGCTTGTATCGTTGGTGGTGACCCTCCTTCTGGGTACCGGCATAGCCTTCCTGAGAATTGACACCAACCAGGAAAACTTCTTTCCCAGGAAGCATCCTGTCAGAAAAGCCTCGGAGATTATCAATTCGAAATTTGGCGGGTCGCAGACAATATCGGTGATGATCAGCGGTGACATCAAGAACCCTGTCCTGATGGAGAAGATCGATGATCTTACACAGCACCTTAAAGTTTCTGAGGGCGTCGGCAGTGTCTTTTCCATTTCAGATGTTGTGAGAGAGATGAGCAAGGCGCTGTATGAGCCCACTGAACCTGAATATGACAGGATACCCTCATCAGCAGAGGCTATTGCGCAGATGTTCGAACTATACAATATGAGTGGAAATCCGGACGATTTCAAACAGCTGATGAACTTCGAAAATACAAAAGCTCACATACTGGTCCGCCTGTCAAGACCCGAGAATGATATTGTCAGGGACCTCAGGGATGATATAAAAGTCTTTGCTGCAGCTTTCCCGGCTACAGTGACCGTAGGCGGTTATGCAATCATTATGACTGAGTTTGCCCAAAAAATCATCAATGGTCAGGTATCGTCGCTGATATTTGCCCTTTTTGTGGTCATGATACTTCTGGCGATTATTTTCCGGTCATTCAAGGGAGGCCTGATCGGATCAATCCCTCTTGGCGCTTCTATTATCATTCAGTTTGGTGTAATGGGAATCACAGGTGTTGCCATCGATGCAGCAACTGCCCTCCTCTCTTCGATTATGATCGGCGTTGGTGTTGACTTCACCATCCAGTTCCTGTGGAGATACAAGCTTGAACTAATGAAAGGCGGCACTCACCAGGAGGCCATTTCAACCACCTACAGGACAACTGCACGAAGCATCGTTATTAATGGCCTGAGCGTTATGGCCGGTTTCTCGGCAACCTTCCTTTCTGGATTCCTGTCGATAAGGTTTTTCGGTTACCTGACGTTGCTGGCCATAGGTTCGTGCCTTCTTTATGCAATTATAGTGATGCCGGCATTCATGCTCTACTTCAAACCGGCATTCATTGAGGCAAAATTGAAACAATTAAATAAAAACAACGAAAAGGATGAAAAAGATGTTATTCCTATTGTCAGCAGCATTGGTTCTGTCACTGCAGTCCACGCTGGCTCAGCTGTCAGATCCCGTGCAACTGATGGAACGCAGCCGTGACCTGACCATGTCAGGTAACCTTCAGTCCACCCTGATGCTGACAATTACTGAGAAGAACGGTTCAACGAGAACGCGCAAGTTGACCATGCAGGCAAAGACAGCCGGTGGTACGGAAAAACGGATGATAAAGTTCCTTGATCCGGCCGAAGTAAGGGGAACGGCCTTGCTTATTCTTGACTATGAGGAGACACAGGATGATATGTGGATATATCTGCCTGCACTTAAAAAGACAAGACGGATAGTGTCGACAGAAAAGGGTAAGAGTTTCATGAGTTCCGAATTCTCAAACGCTGACATGACCTCTGCAGCACTCTCAGATTTCAAAATAACTCATATGCCTGAGTCGGGCAAAAACGACACCTGGCTGATAGAAAGTGTCCCTGTCAGTGAAGACAAGGCAGATGAGTACGGTTATTCAAGAAAAATCACATGGCTTGACAAAAAGGATCTTAAGGTGAAGAAGATTGAGTTCTTCAATTTTGACGGTGAATTGTTCAAAACTATAGACATCATTTCAACCGTGCCGATAACCGGAAAGGAGGGATACATAATGACAGAGATGTATGTAATGAATCATAATAACGGCCGGAGTTCAAGAATAAAGTTCGACGAAATAAACACGACGTCGGTTATCCCTGACAACACGTTTACAGTCGAAGCACTGGAGCACTAAGAATGAATTTATAGATCAGATATACAGATATATATCTATTATGCGAATAGGGGTCTAATAAATATTTGGACCCCTATTCGCAGATTGAATATTTTAAGAAATTGATCTGATCTGCGCTTACCCTATCGGACTATTTTAACCCGGTAATCCCGGAGTAAATTGCATCAAGCAGGCCACCTCCCGGTGTGTCGCCGCTCAGTTCCCAGAACATAATTCCGCCGAGACCCTTTGTTTTTACATACTCTGCCTTCAGTCTCACCGAGACTGTATCGTCATATGTAATCAGGATGCTGTCAGTTGCATTATAGAGCCACGGAGCCATGGCAACGGTATCCCAGTATCTGACGAACCCGTTCTTGTCCTCATATGATTCGCGCAGGGCAAAATAGCGTCCAAAGCCGTCCCATGATCCCCTGTTGGCCTGGTACATGCCGTTGTTTTCAGGGGGCACGCCTACCCAACCCTTTCCGTAGAAGGCAGCGCCAATGACAAGCTGTGCCGGATCCACCCCTTTTTCAATGCAGAACTCAACTATCTCCTGAGCAGACCATGGTATTGTTGTGTCGGTTGCTGCACGCATGAACTCCGCTGCCGGGCTGTCACCCATGTCCTCTACCCTGACCACTCCGAGGTTGGTGTGATGTGATGTGAACCTGTCACCTCCTCCGGAAAGATCATAAGTCATTAGGTTCATGTAATCAGCATATTGCATTACCTTGTCCAATTCAATATGATCAAAGAACCTCTGCCAGCCAGCTGCGGCAAATGTCAGGACCTGGTCTCGTCCTATTTTGTCCATCGCTATTCTCAGGTCATGCATCAATGCGGTAAAATTTTCCTTGTCCTGCGGGCCGTATGGGTTACCGGCACCTGGAAGACCGGGATACTCCCAGTCAATATCCAGCCCGTCGAGGTTGTACTTCTTTATGAAGGTGACCACGCTCCCGACAAACTGTTTACGTGTCTCCACTGTTGAGGCCATTGCTGAAAAACCTTCCGAACCACCCCATCCACCGCAAGCCACCATGACTTTCAGATCAGGGTATTTTTCCTTCTGGACAGAGAGTTTCTCAAGCAGTGCGCCCCTGGCCTCATTTCTGAATTTCATTTGATTATCATGAACTTCCGTGAAGCTGAAGATAATATGGGTAAGCCTGTCAAGCTGAAGGGTGTCAGGGTCGAAGTCATCTCCGCGCGGCATAAAATATGCCATTATCTGAGGTCCCTCCTGTGGCTTGCTATTCCCTGCATTGCAGCCGGTTGCTATGGCTGCAATCAGGAAAACCAACATCAGAAGCAAGGTTTTCATAAGGATCTGAATTTTATTAATTAATACCTGGAAGCTGTCAGTCCGGTCCTGATGTTATAACGGCTGTATCACCAGATTCTTCCACTGAACCTTGATGCCCCCTCCGTCATGGATCTGGAGGGCGATACGGCCGTTGGCCTTTCCGATTTTCGGATCGCTGAGATGTGTCATCTCTTCACCGTTGAGCCAGGTTGTCACCTCATCTCCTACAGCCTTGATCCTCATGGTATTCCATTCACCTACTTTCAGTATCTCCTCCTTTTCGTCGGGTATCTGGTTAAGCCATCCTCTTCCGTACGATTCGTATATGCCTCCTGAATCGTGCCCTTTGGGAGCCACTTCCACCTGCCAGCCTGACACCTTTGTCCCTTCAACCACAGACCGGAAAAATATCCCGCTGTTGCCGTCAGATATCTGTCTGAAGTCAACCGAGAGGTCGAAATCCTTATAATACATGTCAGTAGCCAGGTAACCGTATTGTTTGTCAGGGCCGCTCTCACAAACCAGCAGTCCGTCTTCAACGAACCATTTCTCCGTTCCGTAGGCGATCCACCCCGTCAGGTCTACACCGTTGAATAGGTTTACTGCAGCTTTTTCCTTCTGAGGCAGTTCTTTGATCTTCATGTTCCTGAACCAGGCTTTGCTGCCGTGATCCTGCAGGCTTATATGACCGGTAGCCGATAAACCGTATTCCGGAGCGTTCATCCATTTGCCGCTGTTCTTCAGGGCAAACCATTCAGGTGTCCAGGCCTCAAACTCCAGCAGCTTCTCTCCGTTGAGCCAGTATTCCACATGACCGTTGTCAAATAAAATCCTCGATGTATTCCATTCGCCCGCAGGGTTCAGTTTCTTTGTTGAGGTGTCAGGCAGGTACATTGCATAATCTGCTCCCGCCTTCTGCCATTCTTCGAGAGGATCGGGGTAACCGAAGTCGTCAATCAACTGGTATTCTGGTCCCGTGATGTAAGGTGTCCTGAAGCGTTCTGATTCCATCACATGATAGAGAAGCCCGCTGTTTCCACCCTCCTCAATTTTCCAGTCAAATTTCAGATCGAAGTTCTCATATTCCCCGACAGTGACAATATATGCAGTAGAGTCACTTCCAGTGCCGTCGGCTGCAATGCATCCCTCCTCAACCTTCCAGTGGCCTGTACCCTCACTGTTATAAAGCCTCCAGTTTTCGAGGCTCACGCCGTCAAAAAGAAGTTTCCATCCTTCAGCTTCTTCCGCCTTTGACAGTTTGTTTTGACTTCCGCCGCAGCCTGATAAGCTCATCAGGAGCAATAACATTAAACATGTGGTCAACTGTTTCATGATGTATAAGATTTCTGGTTCATAATTATTGACCGTTAATATACAATAATGCAGTTTAAGTTGTTCCTTTCAGGCGATAATCATTGAGGGCAACAGCAGGATTTTTTATCTTTATCCCATCTGCCAGAGTGCACTGTAAAAGAGGAAATAAATAATGACCATCAAACATGATACGACAATCACAGCACCTGCCACCGGCACCGGAGGGGCAATTGCGGTCATCAGGATCAGCGGACCGGAAACCTTTCGCATATTATCGTCCATCTTCAGGCCTGTGTCAAAATCTGCAGATATCCGAAAGCAAAAGGGGTACACTGTTCATTACGGCCATATCTGGGAAAATGATCAGCCAGTTGATGAAGTGCTGATAACAGTCTTCAGGGAGCCTGACTCATATACAGGCGAAGACTCAGCTGAGATCAGTTTTCATGCCTCACCTTTCATACAGCATAAACTGCTGGAGCTGATTACCAGCCTCGGAGCATCCGTTGCCATGCCCGGGGAGTTCACCATGCGGGCCTTTATAAACGGAAAGATGGACCTGTCACAGGCTGAGGCGGTGGCAGATATAATTGCCTCGGAGTCAGAGGCAGCACACAGGCTTGCAATGACCCAGCTGAGGGGTGGCTTCTCGAAGGAGATAGAGAAACTGAGGCATGAGCTCCTCTCTTTTGCCTCGCTAATCGAGCTTGAGCTTGACTTCAGTGAAGAGGATGTGATTTTCGCCGACCGCTTTACCATGACAGAAACAATCATAAGGATAAAGAGCCTGGTGGATAGCCTTGCCTCCTCCTTCCGGCTCGGGAATGCAATCAGGAAGGGTATCCCCGTGGTTATAGCAGGCATGACAAACGTGGGGAAGTCTTCCCTCCTTAACGTGCTCCTTCAGGAAGAAAGGGCGATTGTCTCGGACATACCCGGAACGACACGCGACACGATTGAAGAGGTCCTGCACCTGGGTGGCCTGCTTTTCCGGTTTATCGACACGGCAGGGTTGCGGGGAGAAGAGGTCAGTGATAAGATTGAGGCAAGCGGTATTGAGAGAACGAAGGCCAGGCTGGAGAAGGCTGACATAGTCCTTGCCATGACTGAAGCAACAGACGCTGCTGAAGCTATTTGCGCCTTTGCAGATGCAATTAAGGAACTCATACCCGACAGCAGGACAAGGATGATACTTGTGATCAACAAGTCCGACCTTCTGCCGGCCGGGAGACTGGCAATCCTTAAACAGAAACTGGCCGGATCATGCAAATTACCGGTTGTTTTCATCTCAGCCATCAGATCAGAAGGCATTGAGGAGCTTAAGCAGATGCTTGCAGAATCAGTTGAGCGGGGAGCACTCGATTCTCCGCAGTATATTGTCACCAATGCAAGGCACTACGAGGCTCTCACAAAGGTCTCTCAAAGCCTCGGCAGAGCACTGGATGGCTTTCGTGACGGCATTCCCACCGAACTCATCGCAACGGATGTCAGGCAGGCGATATATTATCTCGGCCTGATCACAGGCACGATAACCCCTGATGACATTCTTGGCGAGATCTTCGCAAATTTCTGCATCGGGAAATAACCTGCAGCATCATAAATCTTACTTCCTCATGAACTTAAAGATCAGATTTTTACAGGTGGCTGTCTTAACCGGGCTCAGTGCGTTGTGTTATGGTGTTTACGGCCAGAATAACGAAACCAGGCCGGCTACAGCATCTCAGGTTGAGATTAAATATCATGATGGACATGAGTTTTCAGTGTACGGCAGGCTTCATGATGAGAAGAATTTCAACCGTCTTCCTGCAAAATATGAGACAGTAGTGAGACCCGAAGTATGGAATCTGAGTAAGAATTCAGCAGGGATATCAGTCATGTTCAGAACAAACTCACCTGTTATCAAGGTTAAGTGGACGCTTCTCAACAACACTACCCTTGCCAATATGGCAAAAATAGGCGTTGGCGGAGTTGACCTCTATTGCCTTGCTGGTGAAAAATGGGAGTATGTCAATTCAGGCGTCCCTTACGGAAAGAGGAATGAGAGTACCCTTATCTCCGGCATGGATACTGCTTATAAAGAATTCATGATCTATCTTCCGCTGTATGACGGCGTTGACACCCTGGAGATCGGCATCAGCGACGGGTCCGCGATAAGCAGGCGGGAAAACGGGGGGAGTGCAGGAATAAAGCCTGTCGTATTCTACGGCACCAGCATCACCCAGGGTGGATGCGCCTCGCGACCGGGCATGGCCTATACAACAATCATTTCCAGACGTCTGGGTGTTGAGGTTATCAATCTTGGCTTCAGCGGCAACGGCAGGTTCGAGCAATCGGTAGGTCAGGCTATTTGCGAGGTTGAGGCCTCGCTGGTGGTGCTCGATTGCCTGCCTAATTCGCCGGTTGATACCATCAGGAAAAATGCACTTCCCCTGATAAGACAGATACGAAAATGTCATCCTGAGACACCAATCCTCCTTGTTGAAAGCTCAGTCACTGATGCATCATATTTCCCTCAGTCAGAGTTTGCCTCCGGAAACAGGCAGAATAATATCCGTCAGCAAAACAATGAACTGAAAATGACATACAACCTGGCACTGTCTGAGGGGTTAGGCGGTCTTTATTACCTTGAGGCTGATAACCTGATCGGGGATGATCACGAAGGCACAGTCGATGGCGTTCATCCGTCAGACCTTGGCATGTTAAGACTGGCAGATAAGATTCAATCTGCCATTGAGGAAATTCTGAAGCCATAATAGTCTACAATTGTTTGATCTTCCACGAAGATCAGGCATTGTGCTAATTTTCAGATGTATGCGGTCAATAATCCATTCTTGATGATCGTAGATCATCTAATTATTGTAGAAAAAAGGTATAAAGAAAACGTTTTGATGGTCGTAGACCATCGAATAATCCTAACGGGATTGCACGGCTTATTTGACCATCTACGAAGGTCAATTTACAATTTCAATTATCTGGGCTACTACAATAGTTTGATCTT
>Ga0209262_10000455_pt1 | contig 18810 bp, 15 predicted proteins | sample Lowcelwee11metaG_FD_187171 | JGI IMG/M metagenome (GOLD analysis project Ga0209262, IMG submission 187171) | Freshwater pond sediment microbial communities from the University of Edinburgh, under environmental carbon perturbations - Low... | ecosystem: Environmental > Aquatic > Freshwater >...
TCGACCGGCTGCAGGCCTGGATCGCCAAGCTGCTGGCCTACGCGCAGCAGGGCGGCCGGGCGCTCCAGCCTTTGTGCCTGCGTGACCTGCTCGACGCCGTGCTGGCCGGGCACGCGCCGCGCGCGCAGCGCCAGGGGATCGCTGTGTCGTGTGAGTTGGCCGCGGACCTGCCGCAGGTCTGGGCCGACGCACCCGCGCTGGAGCAGGTGGTGGACAACCTGGTCAGCAACGCGCTCGATGCCATGCCCGCCGGCGGTGAGCTCCGCCTGAGCGCTTCGCTGGAGAAGGGCGTGCTGAGTCTGGTGGTGGCGGACAACGGCGTGGGCATCTCGGCCGATGATCTGGAGCGCGTGTTCACGCCGTTCCACACCACCAAGCGCAGCGGCCTTGGCGTGGGCCTGCCGCTGGCGCGCCGCAGCATCGAACGCCTCGGCGGCACGCTGACGCTGGAGAGCTGGCCCGGCCAGGGCACCAGCGCCCGCATCCGGTGGCCGGTGCGCAGCCACCCCGCAACCCAAGACCAGCCCACCCGAACCGGAACACCGACCCCATGAGCTACAGCGTTTTGATTGTGGAAGACGAGCCCGTGCTGGCGCGCAACATGCACACCTACCTGGAGCGCCACGGCATCGGCTGCCAGCTCGCGGCCAGTGGCGAAGAAGGACTGGAGCTGCTGGAGGCCGAGCGCCCGGACGTGGTCCTGCTGGACCACAACCTGCCGGGCAAGACGGGGCTGGCCGTGCTCCGGCTGATGCGCGAGCGCGAGCCGAACCTGCCGGTGGTGATGGCCACCGGGCACGGCAGCGAGCAGGTGGCGGTGGACGCGATGCGGGCCGGCGCTTTTGACTACCTGATCAAGCCGGTGTCGCTGCACCAGCTCAAGCAGGTGCTGGACCGCGCGGTCCAGCAGCAGCGCCAGGCGCAGGAGCTGCGTCACCTGCGGGCGGGCAGCGCGGTGGCGCCGCCCGAGGGCCAGGGGATCGCGGCGCTGGTCGGTGACTCGGCGCCCATGCAGCGGCTGCGCGGGCGCTTGCGCCAGCTGGTGGAGGCCGATGCGCAGATGACCGACGGGTTCGCCCCGGCGGTGCTGATCGGCGGCGAGACCGGCACCGGCAAGGAACTGGTGGCGCGGGCGCTGCATTTCGAAGGGCCGCGCCGCAACGGGCCATTCGTCGAAATCAACTGCGCCGGTTTGCCCTCCCAGCTGGTGGAGAGCGAACTGTTTGGTCACGAACGCGGCGCCTTCACCGATGCGCGCGAGCGGCGCATCGGCCTGGTGGAGGCGGCGCACGGCGGCACGCTGTTCCTGGACGAGGTGGGCGAGCTGGAGCTGGCCACCCAGGCCAAGTTGCTCAAGCTGCTGGAAGACCACCAGGTGCGGCGATTGGGCAGCGTGCGCGCGCGGACGGTGGACGTGCGGGTGCTGGTGGCGACCAACCGTTCTCTGGAAACGATGGTGAAAGAGGGCCGGTTTCGCGACGATCTGTATTTCCGGCTCGGGACCTTGAAGGTGAATCTGCCGCCCCTGCGCCAGCGCCAGGGCGACGTGACGAAACTGGCGCTGCTGTTCCTGGCCCGTTCGGCGCGCCGCTATGGCAAGGGCCCGCTGGTGTTTTCAGCCGAGGCCCTGCAGCGCATGGAGGCGCACAGCTGGCCGGGCAATGTGCGCGAGCTGGCCAACACGGTGGAGCAGTGCGCGATGCTGGCGGGCGACCCGGTGATCGAGGCCGACGAACTGCCCCTGCCGGTGGCGCTGGAGGCGGGGTTCGCCGCTGCGGCGCCGCTGAACACCGACCCGCTGCCGACCAGCTTGCCCGACGCCGAACGCCGGCTGCTGCTCAGCGCCCTGGAGCGCAACCGCTGGAACGTCACCCAGGCGGCGCGGGCGCTGGGCATTTCGCGCGACACCATGCGCTACCGGATCGACAAGTTCGAACTCAAGCCCTGAACCGGGTTCGCGGGCGCGTGCGGGTCGCCGGATGCGGTGTCATCGGGGTGGGAGGTACGGGGTGATGTGGTTCATGGCCCGCTCGACATACGTTTCTTTTTCGCCCACGGGCGCCACGTAGTGCAAGGCCGAACGGGCCGCGGCTTCACCTTCTGTGCGGGCGATGATCCAGGCCGCCAGGTAGGGCGAGGCGAGGCAGCCGCCGGCGGTGGCGATGTTGCCCGCGGCGTAAAACGCCTGGTTCAACACCTCGACACCCGCTTCCTGCACCCAGGGCTTGGTGGTGAGGTCGGTGCAGGCGGGCACGGCGCCGAGCAGACCGAGTTTGGCCAGCAACAGCGTGCCGGAGCACTGTGCACCGATGAGCTGGCGCGTGGGGTCGAGGCGCAGGACTGACAGGATGCCGGGATCGTTCACGATCTCGCGTGTCTGGATGCCGCTGCCGACGATGACCGCGTCCGCCGTCGCGGCCTCGGCCAGCGTGGACTGTGCATGCACCACCACACCGTTCATGGAGGTGACGGTGGGTTCCGGACAACACAGCGTGACGCGCCAGCCAGGTTGCTTGATGCGGTTGAGCACGCCCAGGGCCACGAGTGAATCGAGTTCGTTGAAGCCCTGGAAGGTGAGGATGGCGATGTGCATGGGGATGCGCTGCAAGGTTGGGATGGGGTGGGGACCGGTGCTCAGCGCGGGCGGACGAGCTGCCGCACCGCTGCCGCCAGCACCGGGCCGCAGCGCTTGATGTCGGACAACGGCGCATAGCCGTAGCCGATCACCAGACCCTTGAGGTCTTTGCGGGCGAGGCAGTAGGCCGAGAGCGGGCGCACCGTGAGCCCTTGTTGCGCGATGCGCTGGGCCAGCGCGGCGTCGTCCACCGCGGCGGGCAGGCGCAGGCACAGGTGCAGGCCTTGTTCGGCACCGCTGATGGCCGGGCCTTCGGAGCCGGGTGCGAGCACCGGCTTGAGCGCTTCGAGCAAGGCCTGGCGGCGTTCGCCGTAGCTCTGACGGGCGCGGCGCAGCGCGCTGCTGAAGTGGCCCATTTCAATGAACTCGGCGAGGGCGGCCTGCAGCGGCATCTGGCCGGGGCGGTTGAGGTCGTAGTGCGCCTGCTTGAAGGCGGCGACGAGCGGCTTGGGCACGACCAGGTAACCCAGCTTGATGCCGGGGTACAGCACCTTGGAGAAGGTGCCCATGTAGAGCACGCGGCCGTCGGTGTCGAGGCCTTCGAGGCTGGAGATCGGCGGGCCGCTGAAGCGGTATTCGCTGTCGTAGTCGTCTTCGAGCACCCAGGCGCCGTGGGCGCGCGCGGTGGAGAGCAGCTGGTGCCGCCGCGGCAGCGACATCACCGCGCCGGTGGGGTACTGGTGCGAGGGCGTGACGTAGATCAGGCGCGGCGGCTGGGCGTTGTCGGCGGCGCTGGGGCAGATGCCTTCTTCGTCCACCGGCACCGGGTGGATCGCCAGACCGGTGGCCATGAAGGCCTTGACGGCGCCCCAGTAGGCCGGGTCTTCCACCCACACGGTGTCGCCGTGGTCGGCCAGCAGGCGGGCGCAGAGTTCGAGCGACTGCTGGGTGCCGGTGGTGACGATGACCTGGTCGGCGTCGAGCTGCACGCTGCGGAACACGCGCAGGTAGTCGGCGATGGCGCGGCGCAGCGGCGCGTAGCCACCGGAGTCGTTGTAGTCGAGCATGTCCGGGTAGGTCATGCGCCAGTGTTTGTTTTGCAGCCGCTGCCAGAGCGTGAGCGGGAAGGCGCTGAAGTCGGCGATGCCGGGGGTGAAGGGCTGCACTTCGAGCTGGGTGGCGCAGAAGGTGGTTGACAGCGCCAGGCCGCGGGCCGACAGGCGCGAGGGCGCCACCGTCGGGGCACCGCGCTGGTGGGGCCGGGCGGCGGAGGCCGGGTTGACTCGCGGCACGTTGTCGTTGACGAAGGTGCCGCTGCCCACGCGGCTGACCAGATAGCCTTCAACGCTGAGCTGGTTGATCGCCGCGACCACGGTGTTGCGCGAGAGGCCCAGATCCTGCGCCAGATCGCGGCTGGAAGACAGGCGCTCGCCAGCGCCAAGCTTGCCGTCGAGCATGGCGCGCCGCAGGGCTTCGTACAACTGGCGGTGCAGCGGCAGGGCGTCGTGTGCACCCAGGCGGTTCATCTCGGTCAGCAGAAATTCGGACAGCATGGACTTTGGGTATCTGTTGAATGCGGAGCGCGGAGCGAAGTGCATAACCAAGACGCACCGTGGAACCGGCTTCGCCGGGCCACCAGTGCGATCCCCCTTTCAAGGGGGAAGCCGCGTCAGCGGCGCAGGGGGTGCTCCGATCCAGCGCAGGGGGTTGGTTCAAGTGGCACCATGCGGTCCCACCAACTGGCTCTGATTGTGATCCAATTGACACATCAGAATCAACCATCTGTTTGGAGATTCCATGAACAAGCCGCCGCCGTGCATGGTCTGGCTGCCAGCCGACCACCGTCTCATGGGCGATCACGGGCATCTGATGCCGTTTTTGCTGCTGGGCGACAAATACGCCCGCGCCGTCAAGGTGGGTGCCCAGGCCCAGCCAGTGATGTTCCCGCTGGCCGAGACCGGCGACATCAGCGACCTGCTGGCGATGGTGGATGGCGTGATGCTGACCGGATCGCCCTCCAACGTGCACCCCTCGCATTTTGATGAAGACGTGGCCGACGCCAGCCTGCCGCTGGACCCCGCGCGCGACACGCTGACGCTGGCACTGGTCAAGGCCTGTGTGCACGAGGGCGTGCCGCTGCTGGGGGTGTGCCGGGGCTTTCAGGAGATCAATGTGGCGCTGGGCGGCACGCTGCACCAGCGGGTGCACGAGGTGCCGGGCCTGATGGACCACCGCGAGCCCAAAACCGCACCGTTTGAAGAACAGTACGCGCCCAGCCACCTGATCCGGCTGGCGCCGGGCAGCGTGTTCGAGACCTGGGCCGGTGGCACGGAGGCGATGGTGAATTCGCTGCACGGCCAGGGCATCGGCCAGCTCGCGCCCGGGCTGGAGGCGCTGGGTCATGCGCCCGATGGCCTGGTGGAGGCGTTCGGCGTCAAGGGCGCCCACACCTTCGCCTATGCCGTGCAGTTCCACCCCGAATGGCGTTGCTGGGAGACGCCGTTTTATGCCGCGATCTTCGAGGCCTTTGGCAAGGCCTGCCGCCAGCGCATGAGCTTGCGCATGCAGGCCGCGGACCTGAACCGCAGCCGCGTCACGATCAACTCCTGAGCGCCTGAGCTTTTCCCACCCGGCCCACCCCACACAACGACAGACAAGGAACCGGCACATGACAGCCCCCAAGACCGTAACCACTTTCAATGACCTGGAGAACTGGCTCAACGAGCGCCGTGTCACCGAGGTGGAATGCCTGGTGCCCGACCTGACCGGCGTGGCGCGCGGCAAGATCCTGCCGCGCGGCAAGTTCACCGAAGACCGCGGCATGCGGCTTCCCCAGGCCATCGTGGGCATGGGGGTGACGGGCGAGTTCCCCGAGAGCGGGCCGTATTACGACGTGGTGGACCCGACCGACAAGGACATGCAGCTGCGCCCGGACCCGACCACGGTGCGCATCGTGCCCTGGGCCACCGACCCGACCGCACAGGTGATCCACGACTGCTTTGACCACGCTGGCAAGCTGGTGCCTTTTGCGCCGCGCAGCGTGCTGCGCCGCATCTGCGATCTGTACGACGCCGAGGGCTGGGAGCCGGTGGTGGCGCCCGAGCTGGAGTTCTACCTGACCGCGCGCAACACCGATCCGAACACGCTGCTGAAACCGCCGATCGGCCGCAGCGGGCGCGCCGAAACTTCGCGCCAGGCCTATTCGATCGACGCGGTGAACGAGTTTGATCCGCTGTTCGAAGAGATCTACGACTACTGCGACAAGATGGAGCTCAACGTGGACACGCTGATCCACGAGGTGGGCGCGGGGCAGATGGAGATCAACTTCTTCCACGCCCACCCGCTGGGCCTGGCCGACGAGGTGTTCTTCTTCAAGCGCACGGTGCGCGAGGCCGCGCTGCGCCACGACATGTACGCCACCTTCATGGCCAAGCCGATCGCCGGCGAGCCCGGCAGCGCGATGCATGTGCACCAGAGCATCCTGAACAAGGCCACCGGCCAGAACATCTTCAGCAACGAAGACGGCACCGCGTCCGAGGCCTTCTACCACTACATCGGTGGCCTGCAGCGCTACATCCCGGCGGCCATGGTGCTGGTGGCGCCGTATGTGAACAGCTACCGCCGCCTCTCCCGCCACACGGCCGCGCCGATCAACATCGAGTGGGGCCACGACAACCGCACGGTGGGCATCCGCTCGCCGATCTCCAGCCCGGCCGCGCGCCGGGTGGAAAACCGCGTCATCGGCGCCGACGCCAACCCGTACGTGGCGATGGCCATGACGCTGGCCTGCGGCTACCTGGGCATGAAGAACAAGATCAAGCCCAAGCCCGAGATGAAGGGCGACGCGTATCTGGCGCCCTACTCGCTGCCGCGCTCGCTGGGCGAAGCGCTGGACTGGCTGCGCCGCGAACCCGACCTGCACGAGGTGCTGGGCAAGGAGTTCATCACCATCTACACCGAGATCAAGGAACTGGAGTTCGACGAGTTCATGAAGGTGATTTCGCCTTGGGAACGCGAACACCTGTTGCTGCATGTTTGATTGAAAGAGAAGTCCACATGAACACCTCGACCCTCATCGCCCCGCCCGCTCTGGTTCGCCGCGCCGAGCAGCAGGACACCCAGGCCATCCAGGCGCTGGACAGCGCGCACTACATGCATCCGTTCACCGACCACGCCGGGCTCGCTTCGCGCGGGGCGCGGGTGATCACGCACGCGGACAACATCTACGTGTGGGACTCCGAGGGCAAGAAGATCCTGGACGCGATGAGCGGCCTGTGGTGCGTGAACGCGGGCTACGGCCGCAAGGAGCTGGCCGACGCGGCCTACCAGCAGATGATGACGCTGCCGTTCTACAACAGCTTCTTCAACACCACCAACGTGCCCGCGGTGCAGCTGGCCACCAAGCTGGCGGCGCTGGCGCCGGTGGTGGGTGGCCGGAAGTTCGAGCACGTGTTCTTCAGCAGCAGCGGCAGCGAAAGCAACGACACCAACGTGCGCATGGTGCGCCGCTACTGGGACCTGCTGGGCCAGCCCGAGCGCAAGGTGATCATCAGCCGCAACAATGCGTACCACGGCAGCACCATGGCGGGCGCCTCGCTGGGCGGCATGAGCGGCATGCACGCGCAGGGCGATCTGCCCATCCCCAACATCACACACATCGAGCAACCCTACTTTCTGGAGAACGCGCTGCCCGGTGAGAGCCGCGCCGACTTTGGCCGCCGCGCCGCAGGCTGGCTGGAGGCCAAGATTCTGGAAGTGGGCGCCGACAAGGTGGCCGCCTTCATCGCCGAGCCGGTGCAGGGTGCGGGCGGCGTGATCATCCCGCCCGATACCTACTGGCCTGAGATCCAGCGCATCGTCGACCAGTACCGCATCCTGCTGATTTCCGACGAGGTGATCTGCGCCTTTGGCCGCCTGGGCCACTGGTTCGCCTACGAAAAGTTCGGCTACAAGCCCGACCTGGTGACCTTCGCCAAGGGCGTGACGAGTGGCTACATCCCGCTCGGCGGCGTGATGGTGGGCGACCGCGTGGCGAAGGTACTGATCGAGCAGGGCGGCGAGTTCAACCACGGCTACACCTACAGCGGCCACCCGGTGGCTTGCGCGGTGGCGCTGGCCAACCTGGAGCTGATGGAGCGCGAGAACCTGGTGGGCCGGGTGAAGGACGACGTCGGCCCCTACCTGGCCGAGCGCTTTGCCGAACTCAACGCGCACCCGCTGGTGGCCGAGGCGCAGACCTGCGGCTTCGTGGCCGGTCTGGTGCTGATGAAGAACAAGGCGACCCAGCAGATGTTCGACGCGGACCTGGGCGTGGGCATGATCTGCCGCGGCCACTGCTTCAGGAACGGGCTGATCATGCGCGCCGTGGGCGACCGCATGATCATCGCGCCGCCGCTGGTGATGACGCGCGCCCAGATCGACGAGATGATGGCCCTGATCCGCCGCTGCCTGGACGCCACGCTCGACGACCTGCGCGCTGCCGGGCAGCTGGCCTGAATCGCCAGCAGTTGCTGCCCGATTCGCGCCCGGTGTTGCCCCGCTTCGGGGGCCACGGAATCTTTGTTACAGTGTTTCCATGCCCCAAAGCGGGGATAAAGTTGGTCTGTAACTTGCATGCCTTCGGGTGTGCAAGCCAGCCGGTTCCGTTGTGTCAACCGTCGGGTTTCATCCCACCTATCTGGAGTGTTCCTCACCATGAAGAAGCAAGTTCTGGCTCTGGCCATTTCGGCGATCCTGCTGGCCGCCTGCGGCAAAAAAGAGGAGCCGGCTCCCGCTGCGGCACCTGCGGCCCCGGTGGCTGCCGCCCCGGCAGCGCCGGCCGCACCCGCCGGCCCGGTGTACGACGATGAAAAAGTCCTGAACATCTACAACTGGCCCGACTACGTGCCCGAGGGCATGGTTGCCGCGTTCGAAAAAGAGTCCGGCATCAAGGTCAACTACGACACCTTCGAGACCAACGAGGCGCTGCACGCCAAGCTCGTTGCGGGCAACACCGGCTACGACATCGTCGTGCCCGGCACCGTGTTCGCCAAGGGCCAGATCGAAGGCGGGCTGCTGCAGCCGCTGAAGAAAGACCAGATCCCGAACCTGGCCAACATGGACCCGGCCATCATGGCCACGCTGACCAAGGCCGACCCCGAGAACAAGCACCTGGTGCCATGGGCCTGGGGCTTCACCACCGTGGGCATCAACAAGACCAAGGTCGAGAAGGCCCTGGGCGGCATGGCCATGCCGGAAAACGCCTGGGACCTGGTGTTCAAGCCCGAGTACACCAGCAAGCTCAAGAGCTGTGGCATCGCCTACCTGGACTCGCCGACCGAGATCATCCCGGTGGCGCTGCACTACATCGGCAAGGACGCCTACTCCAACGACGCCGCCGACTACAAGGCCGCGGGCGAAATGCTGGCCAAGGTGCGCAAGGACGTGCGCCTGTTCAGCTCGACCATGATCGACGACATCGCTGGCGGCAAGGCCTGCGTGTCGATCGCCTGGTCGGGTGATGTGAACATCGCCGCTGGCCGCGCCACCGAAAACGGCTCCAAGGACGTGATCGAAGCCATGCTGCCCAGCACCGGCGCGCTGATCTTCTTTGACACCATGGCCGTGACCAAGGACGCCAAGCACCCGAACAACGCGGCGGCCTTCATCGACTTCTACCTGCGTCCGGAAAACGCCGCGCTGATGTCGAACGAAATGGGTTACCCCACCGGCAACAAGGCCGGCGTGGCCCAGGTCAAGCCCGAGATCGCCAGCAACAAGACCATCTTTGTCGAAGCCGATTACTTCGCCAAGATGATCCCGCCGAGCAGCTTCACCAACGAAGCGCGCGAAGCCATGGCCAACACCTACAACGCCTTCAAGAAAGGCAAATAAGCCATCCGGCTTTCTCCTGAGCACAAGGGCTCCAGGGCTGTTCAACCACACGGGATGAACAGCCCTTTTTGTTGGCGCATCCGATTTCCATAAAGTTCACCACAGCGAGGTTCATCCATGGCAGAGGCCGGCACACAGACGGGATATCTGGTCACCGAAAAACTGGTCAAACGCTTTGACGAAGCGGTGGCCGTGGACGAGGTGTCGCTCTCCATCGGCAAGGGCGAGATCTTCGCCCTGCTCGGCAGCTCGGGCTGCGGCAAGTCCACCCTGCTGCGCATGCTCGCCGGCTTCGAGAAGCCGACCTCGGGGCGCATCCTGCTCGGTGGGCAGGACGTGGCCAACATGCCGCCCTACGACCGGCCGGTGAACATGATGTTCCAGAGCTACGCGCTGTTCCCGCACCTGAACATCTGGGAGAACGTGGCCTTTGGCCTGAAGCGCGAAGGCCTGCCCAAGGCCGAGGTGCAGCAGCGCACCGACGAGATGCTGGCGCTGGTGCAGCTCACGCCATACGCCCAGCGCAAACCGCACCAGCTTTCGGGCGGGCAGCAGCAGCGCGTGGCGCTGGCGCGCAGCCTGGCCAAGAAACCCAAGCTGCTGCTGCTGGACGAGCCGCTGGGCGCACTGGACAAGAAGCTGCGCGAGCAGACGCAGTTCGAGCTGGTCAACATCATCGAGCAGGTGGGTGTGACCGTGGTGATGGTCACGCACGACCAAGAAGAGGCCATGACCATGGCCAGCCGCATCGCCATCATGAGCAAGGGGCGTGTGCTGCAGGTGGGCACGCCGGAAGAGATCTACGAGCACCCGCGCAACAAGTTCGTGGCCGACTTCATCGGCAACGTGAACCTGTTCGCCGGCAAGCTCACGGTGGACGAGCCCGACCGCTGCGCGACCACCACCGCCATCGGCGAGGTGCACGTGGGCCACGGTGTGAGCGGCACGCTGAACATGCCGGTGTCCATCGCCGTGCGGCCCGAGAAGATCGAGATCAGCAAGGCCCGGCCCGAAGGCGTGGGCTTCAACCTGTTCCAGGGCAAGGTGAAGGAAATCGGTTACCTGGGCTCGTACACCACCTACATCCTCAAGGCCAGCGACGGCTCCAAGGTGCGGGTTACCGAGGCCAACACCTCGCGCCAGGACCTGTCGGACATCACCTGGGAAGACGACGTCTACTTTTGGTGGGATGACAACGCTGCCGTTGTGCTTCGCGACTGACCCCTTCAGGAGATCACACCATGGCCTCCAACATCGCTATGCCCGGCAAGCGCTTCGTCATCGGCGTGCCGTACGTCTGGCTGTTCGTCTTTTTCCTGCTGCCGTTCTTGATCCTGCTGTACATCAGCTTCGTGGACATGGGCGAGAGCATCAACCCGTTCAAGCCGATCTGGGATCCGGTGACGGGCATCCTGAGTCTGAAGTACGAGAACTACTGGACCATCTTCCGCGACGCGGAAGGTGGCGAGCTGTTCAAGACGATCTACATCGAGGCCTACCTGCGCTCGATCTGGTACGCGCTGCTCACCGCCATGCTGTGCCTGCTGTTCGGGTACCCGTTCGCCTACTTCATCGCGCGCTCGGCGCCCAGCGTGCGGCCCGCGCTGCTGATGATGGTGATGCTGCCGTTCTGGACCTCGTTCCTGCTGCGCGTCTACGCCTGGAAGGGCATCCTGGCCGATCAGGGTGTGCTCAACCAGATCCTGATGGGGCTGGGCATCATCGGTGAGCCAATCCAGATGCTCTACACCAACGTGTCCATGCTGGTGGGCATGACCTACGTGTACCTGCCCTTCATGATCCTGCCGCTGTACGCCAACCTGGTGAAGATGGACTTCCGCCTGCTCGAAGCCGCCTACGACCTGGGCACCTCGCCCTTCAAGGCCTTCTGGCTGGTCACGGTGCCGCTGTCCAAGGCCGGCATCATCGCCGGCTTCATGCTGGTGTTCATCCCGGCCGTGGGCGAGTTCGTGATCCCCTCGCTGCTCGGCGGGCCGGAGAACATCATGATCGGCCGCGTGGTCTGGGACGAGATGTTCACCAGCAACAACTGGCCACGCGCTTCGGCGCTGGCGGTGGTGATGATCCTTCTCATCATCGTGCCGCTCGCGATCTACTACCACTTCACAGCAGAGGAGAAATGACATGAAACAGCTCCTCGAAAAACACTTCGGCAAGTTCTGGCTGGCGGCGGTGTACCTGTTCCTGTACATCCCGCTGTTCTTCATGATCGTGTTCAGTTTCAACAGCACACGGCAGGACGCGAACTTCACCGGCTTTTCGCTGCGCTGGTACGAAGCGCTCACGCGCGACACCAAGATCGTCGAAGGCTTCTGGCTGTCCATCAAGGTGGCGGCGGTCACGGGCGTGATGTCGGCCATCCTCGGCACCTTCGCCGCCTTCGTGCTGGTGCGCTACCGCCGTTTCCTGGGCCGCACGGTGTTCTCGGGCATGGTCAACGCGCCGCTGGTGATGCCCGAGGTGGTGATCGGCCTGTCGCTGCTGCTGTTGATGGTGGGTGCGCAGAACGCGTTTGGCTGGCCCGAGCGCGGCATGTTGACCATCATCATGGGCCACACGCTGCTGGGCATGGCTTACGGCATGGTGGTGATCCAGAGCAGGCTGCTGGAGATGAACCGCAGCATCGAAGAGGCCGCGATGGACCTGGGCGCGCGGCCGTTCCAGGTGTTCTTTCTGATCACGCTGCCCAACATCTTCCAGGGCATCCTGGCGGCCTTCCTGCTGAGTTTCACGCTGAGCTTCGACGATGTGGTGATCTCCGAATTCCTCTCCGGCCCGGGTGTCTCCACGCTGCCGCAGGTGATCTTCGGTTACGCGCGCCGCGGCATCAACCCGACCATCTACGCCGCGGCAACGCTGCTGATCGCCACGGTGACGATCGTGATCGTGAGTTACTCGGTGTGGGTGGCGCGGCAGACGCGCAAGCGCGAGCGCGAGATCGCTGCGGCCACGCGGGCCGAGGTTGCCGCGCTCGTCACCTCGAACTGATCTGTTCTCTTTCCTTGTCGCGGCCCCGGTGTCTTGGATACCGGGGCCGCTGGCTTTTCCGGGGCCACTGGATGGCTGGCCCGGTGGAAAAGTGGATGGCACAACAGGGTCTTGTTCGGCGTAGCATGGTGCCAATTGCTAGTCACCGATCCGCAGGACCCGAGCCCATGACCGACACCTCTTCCACTCTGAAGTTCGACGGCCGTGCCGTCATCAACGGCGAACGGATGGCCGCGCGCGACGGCCAGACCTTTGACTGCATCTCCCCGGTCGATGGCCGCGTGCTCACGCAGGTGGCGCGCGGCGGTCAGGCCGACATCGACGCGGCCGTGGGCGCGGGCCGCGCGGCGTTTGAGGACCGGCGCTGGAGCGGCATGGCGCCGGCGCAGCGCAAGCGCGTGATGATCAAGTTTGCCGACCAGTTGCTGGCGCACGCCGACGAGCTGGCGCTGACCGAAACCCTGGACATGGGCAAGCCGGTGAAGTACGCGCGCGCCGTGGACGTGAACAGTGCGGCCAACTGCATCCGCTGGTACGGCGAGGCGGTGGACAAGGTGTATGACGAGATCGCGCCCACGCCGAGCAATTCGCTGGCGCTGATCACGCGCGAGCCGGTGGGCGTGGTGGGCATCATCGTGCCCTGGAACTACCCCATGATCATGGCCGCGTGGAAGATCGCGCCGGCCCTCGCAGCGGGCAACTCGGTGGTGTTGAAGCCTTCGGAAAAAAGCCCGCTCACCGCGCTGCGCCTGGCCGAGCTGGCGCTGGCCGCCGGCATCCCGCCGGGCGTGTTCAACGTGGTGCCGGGCTTCGGCGCCGAAGCAGGATCGCCGCTGGCGCTGCACATGGACGTGGACTGCATCGCCTTCACCGGCAGCACGCGCGTGGGCAAGCAGATCCACGTGATGGCCGGGCAGAGCAACCTGAAACGCGCCTGGACCGAACTGGGTGGCAAGTCGCCCAACATCGTGTTCGCCGACTGCCCGGACCTGGACCGCGCCGTGGAATCAGCCGTGGGCAGCATCTTCTTCAACCAGGGCGAGAGCTGCAACGCGCCCTCGCGCCTGTTCGTCGAGGCTTCGATCAAGGACGCGTTTCTGGAGAAGGCCCTGAAGCTGGTGCCGAACTACCAGCCGGGCAACCCGCTGGACAAGGGCACGGTGATGGGCGCCATCGTCGACCAGGTGCAGCTCGACAACGTGATGCGCTACATCGGCCTCGGCCAGAGCGAAGGTGCGAAGCTGGTCGCCGGTGGCTCGCTGGCTTCGCCGGTGGCGGGGGGCTGTTACGTGCAGCCGACCATCTTTGACGGCGTAACGCCGCAGATGACGATCGCGCGCGAGGAGATCTTTGGCCCGGTGCTCGCGGTGCAGAGCTTCACCGACGCGGCCGACGTGGTGCGGCAGGCGAACAACAGCGTCTACGGCCTGCAGGCGGGGGTGTGGACGCGCGACATCAACAAGGCGCACGGCGTGGCGCGCGCGCTGCGTGCAGGCACGGTGCACGTGAACCAGTACGACGAGGACGACATCACCGTGCCGTTCGGCGGCTTCAAGCAGAGCGGCGTGGGGCGCGACAAGTCGCTGCACGCGTTTGACAAGTACACCGAGACGAAGACGACCTGGATACGGATCGACAGTCCTGTGTAACGGGGCTCCCCCCGCGCCGCTTCGCGTCACCCCCCAGAGGGGGCGGCACCGGCGGCCCGGCAAAGCCGGTTCCGCGGTGCCCTGGCATCAGACACCTCGCGCCTCCTGGTGCGCTTTTTAGGAGACATCCATGAACGCCATGAACGACCTCAAGACCGATCACACCAACGCCGCCTGGCACCAGCGCCGGCTCGATGCCACGCCGCGCGGCGTGGGTGTGATGGGCGACTTTTTCATCGACCACGCGAAGAACGCCGAGTTCTGGGACATCGAGGGCCGCCGCTTCATCGACTTTGCGGGTGGCATTGCGGTGCTCAACACCGGCCATGTGCACCCCAAGGTGCAGGCGGCGATCGCGGCGCAGCTGCAGCGCTTCACGCACAGCTGTTACCAGGTCGTGCCGTATGCCGAGTACGTGGCGCTGGCCGAGCGCATCAACGCCATCGTGCCCATCGAAGGCAAGGTCAAGACCGCGTTCTTTTCCACGGGCGCCGAGGCGATTGAGAACGCGGTGAAGATCGCGCGCTCGTCCACCGGACGCAGCGGGGTGATTGCCTTTGGCGGCGCCTTCCACGGCCGCAGCATGTTCTCGGTGGCGCTCACCGGCAAGGTCCAGCCCTACAAGGCGGGCTTCGGCCCGTTCCCGCCCGAGATTTACCACGTGCCGTTCCCCTGCCACTGCAGCTCGCTGGCCGACACGCAGAAGGCGATGGAGCAGGTGTTCAAGTGCGACATCGAACCCAGCCGCGTGGCGGCCATCGTGTTTGAACCGGTGCAGGGCGAGGGCGGTTTCAACCCGATCCAGCCGGCCGCCGTGAAGTGGCTGCGCGAGCTGTGCGACCAGCACGGCATTTTGCTGATCGCCGACGAGGTGCAGACCGGCTTCGCGCGCACCGGCAAGATGTTTGCCATGGAGCATTACGGCGTGAAACCCGACCTGATCACCATGGCCAAGAGCATGGCCGGTGGCACCACGCTCTCGGCCGTTTCGGGCCGGCAGGCGGTGATGGACGGCCCGGCACCCGGCGGCCTAGGAGGCACCTACGCCGGCAACCCGCTGGCCATTGCCGCGTCGCACGCGGTGCTGGACGTGATGCTTGAGGAGAAGCTGCCCGAGCGCGCGCAGCTGCTGGGCGACCGGCTGGTGGCGCACCTGAATGCCGCGAAGGCAAAGCATCCGCGCATCGGCGACGTGCGTGGCCTGGGCGCCATGGTGGCCTGCGAGTTTGTGGACGCATCGGGCGAGCCCGATGCCGACACCACGAAGAAGGTGCAGGCTGCCGCGCTGAAACGCGGCCTGCTGCTGCTGACCTGCGGCGTGTACGGCAACGTGATCCGCTACCTGTTTCCGCTGACCATCGAAGACAGCGTGTTCGTCGAAGCCCTGGGCATGCTCGATGCCGCCATGGCCGAGGTGCTGGCTTGATACGGGCTCGCCTTCAAGCGCATAACTGCGTTGGTTCGCCTTGCCGTGCTGCAGCACTGTCTGCGGCTCCCGCCTTGTTCTGCGCTTGAATGCGAACCCGTATGAGCGGTGCTGCCGACCACCCCCTGACCGAGCGCATGGGCGCCCTGCGCGCGTTGGGCATCCATTCCATCCTCACCACTTTCACCGACCTGCACGGCGTGCCCAAGGGCAAGCTGGTGCCGCTGGAAGCGCTGCCCGATGCGGTGGCCACTGGCGCGGGATTCGCCGGCCCCAGCATCTGGGGCACGGGCCTTCCGCGCATGGGTGCTCGCAGCGAGTATTTCGGGCGCGTGGTGCCCGAATCGTTGCGACCGCTGCCTTTCATGCCCGGCGTGGCGCACGCGGTGTGCGACGGCTTTGCCGGCGGCGAGCCGCTGGACACTTGCTCGCGGCAGTTGCTCAAGCACCAACTTGCGCGCCTGCGCGAACGCGGCTGGACCTTTCACGTCGGCATCGAGCCCGAGTTCTTCCTGATGAAGCAGGATGCGCAGGGCCGCTGGGGCGTGGCCGATGCGTTGGACCAGCTTCACAAACCGTCCTACGACCTGAAGGCGATCCACCGCAACTTCGGTTTTCTCGACGACATGCGCCGCCACCTCACGGCGCTGGGGTTCGAGCTGCAGCAGATGGACCACGAAGACGCCATCGGCCAGTACGAGATCAACTACCGGCACGACGAGGCCCTGGCCGCCGCCGACCGTTACCAACTCTTCAAACTCACCGCCCACGCGGTGGCGCAGCAGCACGGGGCCACCTTCAGCTGCATGCCCAAGCCGCTGGCGGGCGCGCCGGGCAGCGGCCTGCATTTCCACATCAGCCTGACCGACGCGCAGGGCAGGGCCGTGATGGCCGAGCCTGTCGGCGCGCTGGGCCTGAGCACCGCCGGCCACCAGTTTGCCGCCGGCCTGATCCACCACGCCGACGCGCTGGCCGCGCTCTGCGCGCCCACGGTCAACAGCTACAAGCGCCTGGCCAGCAGCGCCAGCGCCTCGGGCACCACCTGGTCGCCGGTGTGGAAGACGGTGGGCGACAACAACCGCACCTGCCTCGTGCGCACCGTGGCCGGGCGCATCGAATGGCGCCTGCCCGACCCCTCGTGCAACGTGTACGCAGCCCTCGCGGCCACGCTGGCCGCCGGGCTCGACGGCATCGACCGCGAGCTGCCCGCGCCCGAGGTCTGCGACGAAGACCTCTACCAGCGTCAGGCCAGCGGCCAGCCCATGCCTCCTCGCCTGCCGCGCGACCTGTTTGAGGCCCTGGCCGCGCTGCGCAGCGACGCGATCCTGTGTGACGACATCGGCACGGCGTTCTGCGAACAGTTCCTCGCGCTCAAGCAGGCCGAGTGGGATGCCTACGCGCAGCAGGTGAGCGACTGGGAACTCGCGAAATACGCCGACGGGTTCTGATCAGGTCCGATACGACGGGTCCAGCCGCTCCACCTTGCGCAGCAGCGCGGGCCACGCGAGCATCGCGCCCTGGCCCGCGGTGGCGATCTTCATCACCTCGGCCATGCCGGCGAGGATCGCCGGATTCACCTGCGTCAAATCACCGCCACCGGCCAGTGCGTCGATCTGGATGCGGCAGGTGTTCTCGAAGGTGTACATCGACAGGAACGCGTCGGCAATGCTGCTGCCCACGGTGAGCAGGCCGTGGTTGCGCAGCATGAGAAAGTTGGCCGAGCCCAGGTCGGCCTGAAGGCGCGGCTTTTCGTCCGGGCGGAAAGCCACGCCTTCGTAGTCGTGGTACGCCAGCGAGGCCAGCACAAAAGTGCTCTGCTGGCTGATGGGCAGGATGCCCGCCTTCTGCGCGCTCACGCCGACGCCGGCGCGCGTGTGGGTGTGCAGCACGCACTGCACCTCGGGCCGCGCCTCGTGCACCGCGCTGTGGATCACGAAGCCCGCCGGGTTGACCGGGAAGGGCGAATCGATCAGCTTGTTGCAGGCCATGTCGACCTTGACCAGGCTGCTGGCCGTGATCTCGTCGAACATCAGCCCGTAGGGGTTGATCAGGAATTGGTGTTCACCGCCGGTGACGCTGTCGGGCAGCTTGGCGCTGATGTGGGTGAAGACCAGATCGCTCCAGCCGTAGGCGGCCACCAGCCGGTAGCAGGCCGCGAGGTCGCAGCGCAGCTGCCATTCTTCGGCGCTGACCTGGTTTTTGAGTGAGGGGATGTTGAGCATGCCGTGTCTCCTGCGCCGCATCGGGGTGTGCGGCTGTGGGCGACATGGTCGCGCGGAGAGGGTAGGCAGGCTGTCCCGAGACGGACAACCCTGCGCGGAAAGGGGCAAAGACCTTTCCGGCGCGAAATGCCTCAACCCCAGATCACGGCGGAACCGGCTTTGCCGGGCCGCTCGTGATGCCCCCTTGGGGGGTGACGCCGAAGGCGGCGCGGGGGGTTACTTCTTCATGCTGCAGGTGTTGAAACCCAGCAGCGCGTAAGGCGGGCACCAGCCCATCAGGCCGGTGCCCAGGGCGACGACGCCGATGTAACCCCAGACGCCGATGGCACCGGTGGCGGCGGCGGCGATGAGGGCGAGGCCCACGACGATGCGAAGGATGCGGTCGATGCCGCCGACGTTCTTGGTCATGTGAATACTCCTGTTAATGGTGGGTGAGCCGCTGCCGTGAACCCTGCGGGGGTTCGCCGTGTCGCGGAACGTGGAGCGTATTGAATCGAAGCGTCGGGGCGGGGTATGTGACCTGTGTCACAAAGCGGAGCTTCGGGCGCAGCGTTCCTGGTACAGAGGCTCGCCGAGCGCGAAGCGCGACGCGCAGAACGACCTAGCCGGGAGGCGCCGGCGGGCCGGCTTTGCCGGACGGATGGTGTCGCCCCCCTTGGGGGTAGCGCGAAGCGCTGCGGGGGTGTTCTATTTCGCCGACATGGCGGCGATGGCGCGCAGGGCGGCGCTGTCGCGGATGGTGATGCACTCGCGCGAGAGTTCCACCAGACCGTCGCGCTCAAAGCGGTGCAGCAGGCGCGTGATGATTTCACGCACCGTACCCAGCTCGTCGGCGAGCGCCTGGTGGGTGGCGCGCACCTGCTGGCCGTGGCCGAGCAGGGTGCTGGCCAGCCGGCTGTCGAGGCGCTGGAACGCGATGGCTTCGATCAAGGCGGTGAGGTCGGCCATGCGCGAGGCGAACAGGCCGAGCACAAACGCGCGGAAGTCGCTGTCGGTCAGGGCGAGCTGGAAGTCGGGCGGTGAAAGCAGGGTGAGCGTGGTGTCGCAGGTGGTCAC
>Ga0209262_10000456_pt1 | contig 18808 bp, 25 predicted proteins | sample Lowcelwee11metaG_FD_187171 | JGI IMG/M metagenome (GOLD analysis project Ga0209262, IMG submission 187171) | Freshwater pond sediment microbial communities from the University of Edinburgh, under environmental carbon perturbations - Low... | ecosystem: Environmental > Aquatic > Freshwater >...
GCACGCCGCAGATGCCCTTGATGCTGCTGGAGAACTTCACCACCAAACTGCTGGAGCAACTGCGCCTGGGCGAGATCGATTGCGCCATCCTGGCCGAGCCGTTCCCGGACACCAACCTGGCCATCGCGCCGCTGTACGACGAGCCGTTCCTGGCGGCGGTACCGGTGGGGCATCCGCTGGCGCAGCAAAAAAGTGTGACCACCGAAGAACTCAAGCGCGAGACCATGCTGCTGCTGGGCACGGGCCATTGCTTTCGTGACCATGTGCTGGAGGTGTGTCCTGAATTTGCCCGGTTTTCCAGTGACACCGAAGGCATCCGCAAGAGCTTCGAGGGTTCGTCACTGGAAACCATCAAACACATGGTGGCCGCCGGCATGGGTGTGACCCTGGTGCCGCGCCTGTCGGTGCCGAGCTCGGCGTTGGATGGGGCGCCCAACGCGGGCCAGGACTTCGGCGATTCGTCGTTCGTGCGTTACCTGCCGTTCGAGGGCGAGGCGCCGACCCGGCGTGTGGTGCTGGCCTGGCGCCGCAGTTTCACGCGTTATGAAGCGATCGCCGAGTTGCGCAATGCGGTGTACGCCTGCGAGTTGCCGGGCGTCAAACGGCTGTCTTAAGGTAAGACCCCCTGCGCCGCTTCGCGTCTTCCCTCTGAAAGGGTGAGCACGCCAGCAGCCCGGCAAAGCCGGTTCTGCGGTGTGCTGGAACGTGGGGCGAGATGCATCCACCAACATGAATACCTCTTCTTCCCGTCTTTCTCTTTACCTCGACCTGATCCGCTGGAACCGCCCGGCGGGCTGGCTGCTGTTGCTCTGGCCGTCGTTGTCTGCCCTCTGGGTGTCGGCGGGTGGTTTCCCGGGACTGCACCTGCTGCTGGTCTTTGTGCTCGGCACCATCCTCATGCGCAGCGCGGGCTGCTGCGTCAACGACGTGGCCGATCGCGAGTTCGACAAACACGTCAAGCGCACTGCGCAGCGCCCGGTGACCAGCGGTCGGGTGGGCGTGAAAGAAGCCTTGGCCGTGGGAGCGGTTCTGGCACTGCTGGCTTTTGTTCTGGTGCTGACCACCAACGTGGCCACCATCGTCTGGTCGTTCCTGGGGCTGGTGTTGTCGCTGATCTACCCCTACGCCAAGCGCCACGTGTCGATGCCGCAGGCGGTGTTGGGCGTGGCCTTCAGTTTCGGCATTCCCATGGCTTTTTCAGCGGTCAACGGTGGCCCGGCGCTGGAGCTCTTCAGTGGCGCGGCGCCCTGGAACTCCCCGGGTTTCTGGTCGGGTGTCTGGCACAGCGTGCCGCCTCTGGCCTGGGTGCTGATGGCGGGCAACCTGTTCTGGGTGCTGGCCTACGACACGGAATACGCCATGGTGGACCGCGATGACGACCTGCGCATCGGCATGAAGACCTCGGCCATCACGCTGGGTGACGCCGATGTGCCCGCGGTGACGGCGTTTTACCTGGTCTTTCTGGCCATCTGGACCGCCGCGTTGTGGTCCGTGGTGAACCCCTGGGTCTGGGGCGCCATGCTGATCGTGGCGCTGGCCCAGGTGGCCTGGCATTTCAGCCTGATCAGGGATCGCGCCCGAGACGGCTGCTTCAAGGCCTTTCGCCTCAACCACTGGCTGGGCTTCACCGTGTTCGTCGGGGTGGTGCTTGGGGTCTGATCAGGCGCCGAATTCGGCGCCCAGTTCTGCGGCACGCGTCTGAGCGGCTTTCAAGGCTTTTTCAAACAGCGCTTTCATGTCCGATGATTCCATCGACGTGATCGCCGCGTAGGTGGTGCCGCCCTTGGATGTGACGCGTTCGCGCAGCGTCTGCAGCGGCTCGCTGGCGCGCTGAGCGAGCGTGGCTGCGCCGATGAAGGTGCCGATGGCGAGCTGCTGCGCCACCTCCGGCGCGAGACCCATGCGGGCACCGGCGTCGCGCATGGCTTCAAGGAAAAAGAACACATAGGCCGGGCCGGAGCCGGAGAGCGCTGTCACCGCGTCCAGGTCTGTTTCCACGTTCACCCACACCAGTTCGCCGGTGGTGCGCACCACGCGCTCGACCAGGGCGCGATCGGCGTCCGAGACGGCGGTGCGGGCCATCAGCCCGGTCATGCCCAGGCCCACGAGGGCCGGCGTGTTCGGCATGGCGCGCACGATGCGCTCGGTTTGCAGCCAGTTGGTCATGCTGTCGCTGGTGATGCCGGCGGCCACACTCAGGTGCAGGGCGTTGCCGAGAAACGGCTGAGCCGCCAACGCGGCTTCCTTGAAGGTCTGCGGCTTCACCGCCCAGACCACCAGGTCCGACGGTTGAAGCGCGGCGCTGGCTGCGGGCAGCACGGCCATGCCCGGAAATTGCGCCAGCAACCGCGCGCGCTGTTCGTCCCAGGGTTCGACCACCTGCAAGGCGCTGGCCGGGTGGCCCTGGCGGACCAGACCGCCGATGATGGCGCTGGCCATGTTGCCGCCGCCGATGAAGGTGATGATGGGGTGTGTGGTGGTGCTCATGCGCGGTGAAAGCTCGGGTTGAACGGAGTCGGGCTGGCGCGGTGCCGCGCCCGTGCGGTATCTTCGCAGAATGCCGCTGTCCAACCTTGCCCCACGTGCGCCGTACCTGCTCGCGCTGGACCAGGGAACGACCAGTTCGCGCGCCATCCTGTTCGACCGCGCTGGCCAGGTGCGGGGCGTGGCCCAACTGCCCTTTGCCCAGCATTTTCCCAGGCCGGGCTGGGTCGAGCACGATGCCCGCGAGATCTGGCAGTCGCAGCTCGCCGTGGCGCGCGCCGTGCTGCGGGAGCAGGGCGTATCGGCGAGCGAGGTGACGGCCATCGGCATCGCCAACCAGCGCGAGACCACGGTTCTGTGGGACCGGGCCACGGGTGAACCGCTGGCGCCGGCCATCGTGTGGCAGGACCGGCGCACCGCCGCGCGTTGCGATGCGCTGGGCGAAGCGGGGCACGCCGAGTCGATCCAGCAGAAGACCGGTCTGGTGCTGGATGCCTATTTTTCGGCCACCAAGCTGGAATGGCTGCTGGACCACGTGCCGGGCGCCCGCGCCCGGGCGGATCGCGGCGAACTGGCCTTCGGCACGGTGGACAGCTGGCTGATCTGGAACCTGACCGCGGGCCAGGTGCACGCCACCGACCCGAGCAACGCCAGCCGAACATTGCTGTTCAACATCCAGTCCCAATGTTGGGACGAGGAATTGCTGGCGTTGTTCAACATCCCCGCGTCGTTGCTGCCGAGCGTGCGGTCCAGCAGCGGCGTGCTGGGGGTGACCGATGCCGCCCTGCTGGGCTTGGCCCTGCCCATTGCCGGCGTGGCCGGTGATCAACAGGCCGCCACGTTTGGGCAGGCCTGTTACCGGGAAGGCATGGCCAAGAACACCTACGGCACGGGCTGCTTCATGCTGATGAACGCCGGCGCGCGGCCTGTGGCTTCGCAGCACCGCCTGCTCTCCACGGTGGGCTGGACGCTGGGCGAGCAGCCCGCGGTCTATTGCCTGGAGGGCTCGGTCTTCATGGCCGGTGCCACGGTGCAGTGGCTGCGCGACGGTCTGCAGATCATCCAGACCGCGGCCGAGGTGGAGGCGCTGGCGGCCACGGTGCCCGACAGCGGCGACGTCTGGCTGGTGCCGGCGTTTGCCGGTCTGGGCGCGCCGCATTGGGACGGCCACGCCCGCGCCGCGCTGCTGGGCATGACGCGCGGGACCACGCGCGCCCACATCGCCCGCGCGGCGCTGGAAGCCATTGCCCTGCAAAGCGCCGAGGTCTTCAATGCCATGGCGGTGGATGCCGGGGTTCCGGTGCGCGAATTGCGCGTGGACGGTGGCGCCAGCGCCAACAACCTGCTGATGCAGATGCAGGCCGATGTGCTGGGCGTGCCGGTGGTGCGGCCGCGGGTGACCGAAACCACGGCGCAGGGGGCGGCCTATCTGGCGGGTCTGGCCACGGGCGTCTGGCGCGACACCGACGAAATCGCCGCACTCTGGCAGGTGGATCGGGTGTTTGAACCCGCGTGGTCCGCCGATCAGCGCCAGACCCGGCTGGCGCGCTGGGCGCAAGCGGTGAGCCGGACGCGCGGCTGGGCGCTCGATGCCGGCTGATCGCAGACACCGCTCGCAACGCATGACCGAAGCTTTGTCCACCAGTGCTGCGCCTGACACACCGCAACGCGCGGTCATGTGGGCGCAACTGGCGGCCGACGAGTTGTTCGACCTGGTTGTGATCGGCGGGGGCGCCACCGGCCTGGGTGTGGCGCTGGACGCCAGCCTGCGGGGCTACCGCGTGGCGCTCTTCGAATCACACGATTTCGCCAGCGGCACGTCGTCGCGCTCCACCAAGCTGTTGCATGGCGGTGTGCGCTACCTGGCGCAAGGCCAGTTGCACCTGGTGCGCGAAGCGCTGGCCGAACGGGCCACTGTGCTGCGCATCGCGCCCCATCTGGCCCAGCCGCTGCCGTTCGTGATGCCGATCTACCGCTGGTGGCAACTGCCGTTCTACGGCTTGGGCCTCAAGCTGTACGACCTGCTGGCGGCATGGGGGCGCGAGGGTGGCCTGGGCGCCACCGAATTCCTCAACCGCGAGGAAACGTTGCAGCGTCTGCCGGGCGTGCGTGCGCAAGGGCTGCTCGGTGGCATCCAGTACTGGGACGCCCAGTTTGACGACGCCCGGCTGGCCGTGGCGCTGGCGCGCAGCGCGGCGGGGGCGGGTGCCCTGGTGTTCAACCATTGCGCGGTCAACGGGCTCATGTACCGGCCGAACGAGGCGGGTGCGCCGGGAGTGGGTGGCGTGCGTGTGCTGGATGACGTGACCGGGCAAACCCGCGAGGTGCGTGCGCGTTGCGTTGTCAACGCCACCGGCGTGTGGGTCGACGATGTCCGTCGCATGGACGCGGTCGAAGCGGCTGGCGAGCCTGGCGCAACCCGGGGTGTGTCCTGGGCGCCCATGGTGTCTCCCAGTCAGGGTGTGCATCTGGTGGTGGACCGCCGGTTTCTGCCCGGTCATCACGCGTTGCTGGTGCCCAAAACCCGCGACGGGCGGGTGCTGTTCGTGGTGCCCTGGATGGGGAAACTGATTCTGGGCACCACCGACACGGCCCTGAACGATACTCCGCGCGAGCCGCGGCCGAGAGCCGATGAAATCGACTTCATCCTGAACGAGGCCTCGCTCGCTCTTGCGCAAACCATTACCCGTGCCGACGTGAAAAGCGTCTGGGTCGGCTTGCGCCCGCTGGTCCGGCAGACCGGAGCCAACTCGGAGCAGCACACCCGACAGGTGTCGAGAGAGCACATCATCGTGAGCTCTCCTACCGGTCTCGTGACCGTCACGGGCGGCAAATGGACCACCTACCGGGTCATGGCCGAAGACGTGGTGGGCCACTGCCAAGCGTGGGGACTGCTACCACCGCAGCGTGAACGTGGTTCGGATTCGGCGGAATCCACCCGTTGCCACCTGCTGGCCGGAGGGGAGGCCCCTCGCCAGTCACGTTCGCCAGCGACGCCCCTGCATGATGCACCGGGCACACATCTATATGGTGGCGATCTCAAGGAGCTGATCAGCCTGCAGGGTCGTGGGCACGAACTGGCCCCCGGTTTGACCGAGGCCATGGTCCGGTTTGCCGCGGAAAAAGAGTATGCGCTCACTGTTGAAGATGTCCTTGCCCGTCGTTCCCGGCTGTTGTTCCTGGACGCTGAAATGGCCGCGAGCATCGCACCCCGTGTGGCGCAACTGCTGCAAGCGCAGACGGGTGCCGATCCGGGGCTGACTTCGTTTCTCGAACTCTGCCGCGCCTATGGCGGACCTTGGCGAAAGCCTTCTTGAGGGGCGCCCGCAGTACCGGCATCAAAAGAAAGAGGACAGGCGCTTGACGTTCATGATTATTGCTGCCATAATTAGCGGCTTCGCTTGAAAAGGCGAGGTTATCTGCCCAGCGAAGTGGGCCAGGTCGGGTGCAATGCCCAGTGGCTTGGTTTGCAACGACGGGCCCAAGACTGATCACTCCCGGCCGTGGTGGCTGGGGGGATTCAAGTTGGGACTTAAATCAAATGATTCAAACGCAATCTCGACTCGATGTTGCTGACAACACGGGCGCCAAGTCCGTGATGTGCATCAAAGTGCTGGGCGGCTCCAAGCGCCGTTATGCCAGCGTGGGTGATGTCATCAAGGTCAGCATCAAGGAAGCAGCGCCGCGCGGCCGCGTCAAAAAAGGCGAGGTGTACAACGCTGTGGTGGTTCGTACCGCCAAGGGTATCCGTCGTCAAGATGGTGCTCTGATCAAATTCGACGGCAACGCGGCAGTGTTGCTTAACGCCAAGCTGGAGCCTATCGGCACCCGCATCTTCGGACCGGTGACGCGCGAGCTGCGCACCGAGAAGTTCATGAAGATCGTGTCGCTGGCACCCGAGGTTCTCTGAGGAATCATCATGAACAAGATTCGTAGTGGCGATGAAGTCATCGTGATTGCCGGTCGCGACAAGGGCAAGCGCGGCAAGGTTGTGCTGCGTGCCGACGACAGCAAGCTGGTTGTCGAGGGCGTCAACATCGTGAAGAAGCATGCCAAGCCGAACCCTATGAAGGGCATCACCGGCGGCATCATCGAGAAAACCATGCCGATCCACCAGTCCAACGTGGCCATTTTCAATGGCACCACGGGCAAGGCTGACCGGGTGGGCATCAAGGTCCTGGCTGACGGCAAGAAAACGCGCGTCTTCAAGTCCAGCGGCGAAGAAATCAAGGCGGCCTGAACATGACACGCTTGCAAGAAATCTACCGCGACAAGATCGCGCCTGCATTGGTCGAAAAGTTCGGCTACAAGTCGGTCATGGAAGTGCCTCGCATCACCAAGATCACGCTCAATATGGGCGTGAGCGAGGCGGTTGCTGACAAGAAAGTCATGGACAACGCCGTGGGCGACCTGACCAAGATCGCTGGCCAGAAGCCGGTTGTGACCAAGGCCCGCAAGGCCATCGCGGGTTTCAAGATCCGTGAGCAGCAACCCATTGGCTGCATGGTGACCCTGCGCGGTGCCCGCATGTACGAATTCCTCGATCGTTTCGTCACCGTGGCTTTGCCCCGCGTGCGTGACTTCCGCGGCATTTCTGGCAAGGCATTTGACGGCCGTGGTAACTACAACATCGGCGTCAAAGAGCAGATCATCTTCCCTGAGATCGAGTACGACAAGGTTGATGCCTTGCGCGGCCTCAACATCAGCATCACGACAACCGCCAAGAACGATGAAGAGTGCAAGGCTCTGCTGGTTGGTTTCCGTTTCCCGTTCAAGAACTGAGGTGGCGCGTGGCTAAACAAGCACTACTGCAACGTGAACTCAAGCGCGAAAAACTCGCGGCCAAGTTCGCCAAAAAATACGCTGAGCTGAAGTCGGTGTCGACCAGCGCGAAGCACTCTGATGAAGAGCGTGATGCGGCCCGTCTGGCGCTGCAAAAACTGCCTCGCAACGCCAACCCGACCCGTCAGCGCAACCGCTGCGAGATCACGGGTCGTCCGCGTGGCACCTTCGCCCACTTCGGCCTGGCTCGCGCCAAGGTCCGTGAAATGGCGTTTGCCGGTGAAATCCCCGGCATCACCAAAGCCAGCTGGTAAGCCCTAGGAGAACCACAAATGAGCATGAGTGATCCTATCGCTGACATGTTGACTCGCATCCGCAACGCACAGATGGTCGAAAAGGCCAGCGTAACGATGCCGGCCTCCAAGGTCAAAGCCGCGATTGCCCAAGTCCTGAAGGACGAAGGTTATATCGACGGATTCCAGGTCAAGAGCAACGACGGCAAGAGCGAACTCGAAATCGCTCTCAAGTACTACGCTGGCCGTCCGGTGATCGAGCGCATCGAGCGCGTCAGCCGTCCTGGACTGCGTGTTTACCGCGGCCGGAACGCCATCCCCCAGGTCCAGAACGGTCTGGGTGTGGCCATCGTCACCACGCCGCAGGGTGTGATGACCGACCGCAAGGCGCGCGCTACCGGTGTCGGTGGTGAAGTCCTGTGTTACGTCGCCTGATGCGGGCATTGAGGAGCAACTGAATGTCACGTATTGGTAAACTGCCGGTCACCGTCCCAGCTGGGGTGGAAGTGGCCGTCAAAGACGATCTGATCAACGTCAAGGGTGCACTGGGTGCTCTGGCACTGGCGCAAAACGCGCTGGTGAAAGTTGAAAACAACGCTGGCTCGCTGTCGTTCACCCCGGTGAACGAGTCCCGCGAAGCCAATGCCATGTCCGGCACCATGCGTCAGCTGGTGAACAACATGGTCAATGGTGTGAGCAAGGGCTTCGAGAAGAAGCTCACCCTGCTCGGCGTGGGCTACAAGGCCCAGGCTCAGGGCGCCAAGCTCAACCTCACCGTCGGCTACTCCCACCCTGTGGTGATGGATATGCCCGCTGGTATCAAGGTGGAAACCCCGACGCCGACCGAAATCCTGATCAAGGGTTCTGATCGTCAACGCGTGGGCCAGGTCGCTTCCGAAGTGCGCGCTGTGCGCCCTCCCGAGCCCTACAAGGGCAAGGGCATCCGTTATGCGGATGAGAAGGTCGTGATCAAGGAAACCAAGAAGAAATAAGGATCAGGATCATGTTGACGAAAAAAGAGCAACGTCTCCGCCGGGCACGCCAGACGCGCATCCGCATTGCGCAGCAAGGCGCCGTCCGCTTGGCCGTGAACCGCACCAACCTGCACATCTACGCCAGCGTCATTTCCGACGATGGAACCAAAGTGTTGGCGTCTGCCTCCACGGCCGAAGCCGAGGTGCGGGCACAGATCGGCGGCGCTGGCAAGGGTGGCAACACCGCTGCGGCGCAGCTGGTTGGCAAGCGCATCGCTGAAAAGGCCAAAGCTGCTGGTATCGAAAAGGTGGCGTTTGACCGTTCCGGTTTTGCCTACCACGGCCGGGTGAAAGCCCTTGCAGATGCGGCCCGTGAAGCCGGTCTGCAGTTCTGATCAAACGGAATACACAAAATGGCTAAATTTACGGCTAATGTAAAGAACGAAGCGAGCGACGACGGTCTGCGCGAGAAGATGATCGCGATCAACCGCGTGACCAAAGTGGTCAAGGGCGGTCGCATTCTCGGTTTCGCAGCGCTGACCGTGGTCGGTGATGGCGATGGTCGCGTCGGCATGGGCAAAGGCAAAGCCAAAGAAGTGCCGGTGGCCGTGCAGAAAGCCATGGAAAAAGCCCGCCGCAACATGATCAAGGTGTCGCTGAAGAACGGTTCCCTGCACCACAGCGTGCACGGCGAACACGGTGCTTCCAACGTCATGATGCTGCCCGCCGCCAAAGGTACCGGCATCATCGCTGGCGGCCCAATGCGCGCTGTCTTCGAAGTGTTGGGCATCACCGACGTCGTGGCCAAGAGCCACGGTTCGAGCAACCCCTACAACCTGGTGCGCGCCACGCTGGACGCACTGCAGAACTCGACCACGCCCGCTGATGTTGCTGCCAAGCGCGGCAAGTCGGTTGAAGACATCCTGGGCTGATTGGAGCGATCATGACCACACAAAACACCGTCAAGGTCCAACTGGTGCGCAGCCCCATTGGTACCAAGCAATCCCACCGCGACACCGTGCGCGGCCTGGGTCTGCGCAAGCTCAACAGCACCAGCGAACTGCAGGATACGCCTGCCGTGCGCGGCATGATCAACAAGATCAGCTACCTGGTCAAGGTACTCTGAACCGGAGTCGCAAGACATGGAACTCAATAGCATCAAGCCCCAAGAAGGCGCCAAGCACGCCAAGCGCCGTGTCGGCCGCGGCATCGGCTCCGGCCTGGGTAAAACCGCTGGTCGTGGTCATAAGGGCCAAAAATCGCGTTCGGGCGGCTACCACAAGGTGGGCTTCGAAGGCGGTCAAATGCCTATGCAACGCCGTTTGCCCAAGCGTGGCTTCAAGTCGGCCCTGCTTCAGTTCAACGCTGAAGTGACGCTGACCGATATCAGTGCGCTCGACGTGGCTGAAGTCGATATCCTGGTTTTGAAGCAAGCTGGTCTTGTGGCCAACCTGGCCAAGCGCGTCAAAGTCATCAAGACCGGTGAAATCACCCGCGCCGTGACCCTGAAGAACATCGGCGCAACCGCCGGTGCGAAGCAGGCGATCGAAGCCGCTGGCGGCTCGTTGGTCTGACCGGACACAAGCGAAGGCAAGCTGTGGCAACTGGATCCGCAACTCTGGCCAAAACGGGCAAGTTCGGCGACCTGCGTCGCCGTCTGGTGTTCCTGTTGTTGGCCTTGGTGGTTTACCGCATTGGGGCGCACATTCCCGTGCCCGGGATCGACCCTGCGCAACTGGAACAGTTGTTCAAAGGCCAGGCGGGCGGAATTCTGAGTCTGTTCAACATGTTCTCAGGCGGCGCCTTGTCACGGTTCACCGTGTTCGCGCTGGGGATCATGCCGTACATCTCCGCTTCCATCATCATGCAGCTCATGACTTACGTGGTTCCCACGTTTGAGCAGCTGAAGAAAGAAGGCGAAGCCGGCCGTCGCAAGATCACTTCGTACACCCGCTACGGCACGCTCGGACTGGCCATCTTTCAGGCCATGGGCATTGCCCTGGCGTTGGAAGGCCAGCAGGGTCTCGTGATCGATCCCGGTATGGCGTTCCGTCTGACGGCGGTGGTCAGTCTGGTCGCTGGCACGATGTTCCTGATGTGGCTGGGTGAGCAGATCACCGAGCGCGGTCTGGGCAACGGCATCTCGATCCTGATTTTTGCCGGTATCGCGGCTGGTCTGCCGAGCGCCATTGGCGGCTTGCTGGAGCTGGTGCGCACCGGTGCGATGAACATCCTGGTGTCTCTGCTCATCATCGCCCTGGTGATTCTGGTGACCTACTTCGTGGTGTTCGTCGAACGTGGCCAACGCAAGATTCTGGTGAACTACGCTCGCCGCCAAGTGGGCAACAAGGTGTATGGTGGTCAATCGTCCCACCTGCCTCTCAAGCTGAACATGGCTGGTGTGATTCCGCCGATCTTTGCATCGAGCATCATCCTGTTGCCCACGACCATCGTGAGCTGGGTGAGTACCGGTGACTCCACCCGCTGGTTGCGCGACATTGCTTCGGCCCTCTCTCCAGGTCAGCCGATCTATGTGGGCCTGTACGCTGCTGCGATCATCTTCTTCTGCTTCTTCTACACCGCGCTGGTGTTCAACAGCCGCGAAACGGCTGACAACCTGAAGAAGAGTGGCGCATTCATACCAGGCATTCGTCCGGGTGACCAAACCGCGCGCTATATCGACAAGATTCTGTTGCGACTGACATTTGTTGGTGCGATCTACATCACCGCAGTGTGTCTGTTGCCGGAGTTTCTGATTTTGAAATACAACGTGCCGTTCTATTTTGGCGGCACCTCCCTACTGATCATTGTGGTGGTCACCATGGACTTCATGGCCCAGGTGCAGAACTACATGATGTCGCAGCAATATGAATCGCTGCTGAAAAAGGCCAACTTCAAAACCTCCGTCGGCAACTGATTCAGTCGTATGTCCAAGGACGATGTGATCGAGATGCAGGGCGAGGTGATTGAAAACCTGCCCAACGCAACTTTCAGGGTCAAGCTGGAAAACGGCCATGTGGTCTTGGGGCATATCTCCGGGAAGATGCGGATGCACTACATCCGCATCCTGCCAGGGGACAAGGTCAAAGTGGAGCTCACGCCCTACGACCTGACCCGGGCACGGATTGTTTTTCGATCGAAGTAACGAGCGGTTGTTTTGAGAATTTTTGGAATATCTAGGAGAAAACTATGAGAGTTTCAGCTTCGGTCAAGAAAATGTGCCGCAACTGTAAGATCATTAAGCGTCACGGGATTGTGCGAGTCATCTGCACCGACCCCCGTCACAAGCAGCGTCAAGGCTGATCGGTTCGTTTAGAGGAACATCATGGCTCGTATTGCAGGCATCAACATTCCGCCGCACAAGCACGCCGAAATCGGCTTGACGGCAATTTTTGGCATTGGCCGTACCCGCGCTCGCAAGATTTGCGAAGCCTGCGGCATCGACTACGCCAAGAAAATCAAGGACCTGACCGACGCGGAACTTGAAAAAGTTCGCGATCAGGTTGGCGTTTTCACGATCGAAGGCGATCTGCGCCGCGAAACGACCATGAACATCAAGCGTTTGATGGACATTGGTTGCTACCGTGGTTTCCGCCATCGCCGTGGCCTGCCAGTGCGTGGTCAGCGCACCAAGACCAATGCCCGCACCCGCAAGGGACCGCGCAAGGCAGCCCAGTCGCTGAAGAAATAAACGGTTTGAAGGACCCTCATGGCTAAGTCACCCAACAGCGCCGCATCTGCACGCGTTCGCAAAAAAGTCCGCAAAAACATTGCCGACGGCATTGCCCACGTGCACGCTTCGTTCAACAACACCATCATCACCATCACCGACCGCCAGGGCAATGCCTTGTCCTGGGCTTCGTCGGGTGGTCAGGGCTTCAAGGGTTCGCGCAAGTCGACCCCCTTTGCTGCCCAGGTGGCCTCCGAGGTGGCTGGTCGTGCGGCCATCGAGCAAGGCATCAAGAACCTGGACGTCGAGATCAAGGGCCCCGGTCCTGGTCGTGAGTCTTCGGTGCGTGCCCTGGGTGCCCTCGGCATCCGCATCAACTCGATTGCCGATGTGACGCCCGTGCCTCACAACGGCTGCCGCCCGCAGAAGCGCCGTCGCATCTGACGCTGTACCGCCGAGCGCGGTATACTCAAAAGCTTTTCTCAGCGCCACCGCAGACTCTGCGGTGGCATTTTTTGCTAAGCCCACTGCCATCCCAAGCCGGGAATGGCTCCCGCAATGGCACCTTCGCGATGTCGGTTGCGGCAGATAACTCAAGGAACCCAACGTGGCACGTTACCTCGGCCCCAAGGCCAAACTTTCCCGCCGTGAAGGCTCTGACCTGTTGCTCAAGAGCGCCCGTCGCTCCATCAGCGACAAGGCCAAATTCGACTCCAAGCCAGGCCAGCATGGCCGCACCTCGGGTCAGCGCACCTCCGATTTCGGCGTGCAGCTGCGCGAGAAGCAAAAGGTCAAGCGCACCTACGGTGTGCTGGAGCGCCAGTTCCGCCGCTACTTCGCGGAAGCCGATCGCCGCCGTGGCAACACCGGCGCCAACCTTTTGTTCCTGCTCGAAGCGCGTCTCGATAACGTGGTCTTCCGCATGGGCTTTGCCTCCACCCGTGCCGAAGCGCGTCAGATCGTGTCTCACAAGGCGATCACCGTCAACGGCCAATCGGTCAACATCCCTTCGTACTCGGTGAAGGCCGGTGATGTCATCGCCGTGCGCGAGAAGTCGAAGAAGCAGGCCCGCGTGATCGAAGCGCTGGAACTGGCCAAGCAGATCGGTTTTCCGGCCTGGGTCGATGTGTCCGTCGACAAGGCTGAAGGCGTGTTCAAGAAGTCGCCTGACCGCGACGAATTCGCCTCCGACGTCAACGAATCACTGATCGTCGAACTGTATTCCCGTTAATTTCGTTCCCGGTCACTGCTTCATGGCAGCGGCCGGGCCATGCTCCGTCTGCCTTATCGGTGTAACGAGCCGAGGGTACTGAAGGAAGTCTGAATGCTGAACAATCTGCTCAAGCCCAAAACCATCAACGTCGAGCAAATTTCGACCAATCGCGCCAAAGTGACTCTGGAGCCCTTTGAGCGTGGCTACGGTCACACGCTGGGCAACGCGTTGCGTCGCGTGCTGTTGTCTTCCATGACGGGCCACGCGCCGACCGAAGTGACCATCGCGGGCGTGGTGCACGAGTACTCCTCCATTGACGGCGTGCAGGAAGACGTCGTCAACATGCTTCTGAACCTCAAGGGTGTGGTCTTCAAGCTGCACAACCGCGACGAAGTCACTCTGAGCCTGCGCAAAGACGGCGAAGGCTTGGTCACGGCGGCTGACATCCAGACGCCGCACGACGTCGAGATCGTCAACCCCGGTCACGTCATTGCCACTCTGTCGGCTGGCGCCAAGCTGGACATGCAGATCAAGGTCGAAAAAGGCCGTGGTTATGTGCCAGGCAGCCTGCGACGCAACGACGACCAGTCGCGTTCACTGGGCCGTATCGTGCTGGACGCTTCGTTCTCGCCCGTGCGGCGCGTGAGCTACACGGTTGAGAGTGCACGTGTTGAGCAGCGCACCGACCTTGACAAACTGGTGCTGGAGATCGAAACCAACGGCTCCATCGGCCCGGAAGAGGCCGTGCGCGCTTCGGCCAAGATCCTGGTGGAACAGCTGGCCGTGTTCGCGCAGCTCGAAGGTGTGGAACTCTCTGCCTTTGACGCGCCGGCACAGCGCAGCTCGCAGCAATTCGATCCGATCCTGCTGCGCCCGGTTGACGAACTTGAACTGACCGTGCGTTCGGCGAACTGCCTGAAGGCCGAAAACATCTATTACATCGGTGACCTGATCCAGCGCACCGAGAACGAGCTGCTCAAGACCCCCAACCTGGGTCGCAAGTCGCTCAACGAAATCAAGGAAGTGCTCGCTTCGCGCGGCCTGACCTTGGGCATGAAGCTCGAAAACTGGCCGCCGGCTGGTCTCGACAAACACTGAACTCGTCGACACCAGTCTGACGAACCTCCAGTACCTGACACGGCTGGGGGCAAAACACTGAAAGGAAATCACCATGCGTCACGGTCACGGACTTCGCAAACTCAACCGCACCAGCGAGCACCGCCTCGCCATGCTGCGCAACATGATGAACTCGCTGCTCACGCACGAAGTCATCAAGACCACGGTGCCCAAGGCCAAAGAGCTGCGCCGCGTGGTTGAACCCATGATCACCCTGGCCAAAGTGGCCACGGTGGCCAACCGCCGCCTGGCGTTTGACCGCCTGCGCGACCGCGATGTGGTCGTCAAGCTGTTCAACGAACTGGGTCCGCGTTTTGCTGCGCGTCCCGGTGGCTATACCCGCATTCTCAAGATGGGGTACCGCGTCGGCGACAATGCACCTATGGCGCTGGTCGAACTGGTGGACCGCGCAGAAGATGCCGCTCCAGCGGCAGACGACGCCAAAGCGTGATAGAATACAAGGCTTGACGCGGAGTGGAGCAGCCTGGTAGCTCGTTGGGCTCATAACCCAAAGGTCGCAAGTTCAAATCTTGCCTCCGCAACCAATCCGGAACTGCCAGAGTTCCTCAACAAAGCCCGCTGAAGCGGGCTTTGTTGTTTCTGCTCATCCTTGTGTGAACCGACCTTCGGCTGCGGAATCAGTCCGACAGCACCGCCGTCACTTCGATCTCGATCTTGGCGCGATCCTCCACCAGCGCGCTCACCTCCACGCAGGTCATGGCCGGGAAGTTTTTCCCCATCACTTCGCGGTAGACCGCACCCAGCTCCCGCAGCCGGGCGTTGTACTCGACACGGTCCACGATGTACCAGGTCATGCGCACCATGTGCTCGGGACCAGCGCCCGCGCAGGCGAGCACGGCATGGATGTTCATCAATGCCTGACGGGTCTGGGCGATGAAGTCGTCGGAGTCGAACACCTGTTCGGCGTTCCAGCCGATTTGCCCGCCGACAAACACCAAAGTGCCGCGGGCCGCTACGCCGTTGGCATATCCCTTGGGGGTGGCCCAGCCGGGTGGTTGCAAGAGTTTCATGGTGTTGACCAGTGTGGTTTGGGTAAATCGGAATGGGCAGATGCCCCGTTCAGGCCCGTGTTTCAGCGGCGAGCTTGCGCAGCGCGAACCGCTGCAATTTGCCTGTTTCGGTGCGAGGGAGTTGCGCCACAAAAAGCACGTCGCGGGGGTATTTGTAGGGGGCGAGCGTGAGTTTCACATGGTCTTGCAGTGCTTTCACTTGCGCGGCATCGCCTGTCTCGCCGGGCTTGAGCACCACATAGGCCACGATCACCATGCCCCGCTCGTCATCGAGGCGCCCGACCACGCCACATTCGGCGACCGCGGGGTGTTGCAGCAAGGCGGCTTCGACCTCGGGCCCCGCCACGTTGTAACCGGCGGTGATGATCATGTCGTCGGTGCGCGCCTGGTAGGTGAAGTAGCCGTCGGCGTCCTGGCTGAAGGCGTCGCCGGGGAAATTCCAGCCACCTTGCACGTATTGCGTCTGTCGCCCGTCGTCAAAGTAGCGGCAGCCGGTAGGTCCTTTGACCGCCAGCCGACCCACCTTGCCGCGGGGGACCTCCTGGCCCGCCTCGTCCACGATCCGGGCTTCATAGCCGGGAACGACCTGGCCAATGGCGCCCCGCTTGACGTTTTCAGGCGCGGAGGAGATGAAGATGTGGAACATCTCGGTGGCGCCGATGCCGTCGAGCATCTCCAGGCCACTGGCTTCTTTCCACAGCTGGCGCGTGGCGTCCGGCAGGCCTTCGCCCGCGCTCACACTGAGGCGCAGCTGGCCGATGCCGTGCTGCTTGGCGAATGTGGCCATCTGGCGGTAGAAGGTCGGCGCCGTGTAGCAGATGGTGGCGCCGACGCGGTTCATCAGCACCACCATCGCCTCTGGGGTGTAGGGGATGCTGGGGAAATAGACGGACGCGCCTGCGTACATGGGGAACACCAGCAGTCCACCCAGGCCAAAGGTGAAGGCCAGCGGGGGCGAACCCATGACGATATCGTCGGGCGTGGCGCACAACACGTGGCGCGGCCAGGTTTCGCAGGCCGCGATCAGGTCGCGGTGGGTGTGCACCGCGGCCTTGGGCTTTCCGGTGGTGCCGGAGGTGAAGGCGAGCAAGGCGATGTCGTCGCCGCTGGTGGGGCAGACCGGTGCAGCGTCGGCGGGTTGGTGGCGCGCCAGGGCTTCCAGCGAATCGGGCAGCACCACCGCAGCGTCGCCGGTGTTGAAGACGCGCAAGGGCAGGATGGCAGTGGTGGGGTCGGCAGCCAACGCGGTTTTGAGTTCGTCCTGCAGCTTCACATCGCACAGTGCTGCGCTGGGCCGAGCTTTGGCGATGACGGCCTGCAGCTCCACGGCGCGCAACAGTGGCATCGTGGCCACCGCGATCAGCCCGGACTGCACGACGGCGAGCCAGGCCAGTGCCATGGCGATCGAGTTGCCGCCCCTCAGCAGCACGCGGTTGCCGGGGATCAGCGCCAGATCGTGCGTCAGCACGTGTGCCATCCGGTTCACTTCGGCTCGGGCTTCGGCGTAGGTGAGCGTGCGTTCGTCGCTGCGAAACAGCGGCCGGTCGGCGTGCCCTTGTGCGAAAGCACGTTCGAACAGCGTCTGCACTGCGTTGAGTTGGGCGGGCAACTGCAACTCCGGCAGGTCGTAGCGCAGATCGGGCCACTGTTCGGGCGGTGGCAGGCGGTCGTGAACGAATCGATCAGTTTGTGCAGATGGCATGTGGGTCTCCTGTACTCAGTCTGCATTCGCGACTGGCGCGACATGCCCACACTCGGGAATGCCACGGAACCGGTTTGGCCGGGCCGCAGGCATTGCCCTTTTTGATGGGGGCGCGCAAAGCGCGGCGGGGGTGTTTCATTTCAATGCGTTTTTGCCAAGGATGAGCAGCTGCACCTCGCTCGCACCTTCGTAAATGCGCAGCGAACGGATGTCGCGGTAGAGGTGCTCGATGGTCTGCCCCACTTGCACGCCGCGCCCGCCAAACATCTGCAAAGCCATGTCGATCACGCGCTGGGCGTTCTCGGTGGCGGTGAGCTTGGCGCTCGCTGCCGCCGCGGTGTAGGCCGGTGTTCCTGCGCCCTGCGTGGCGCTGCAGTCGCGTTGCCAGGCCGCCCGATAGGTCAACAGGGCGGCGGCGTCGATGAGTGCGCTCATCTCGCCGAGCCTGGCCTGTGTGAGCTGGAAATCGCCCAAGGTCTGGCCGAACATCTTGCGCGTCTTGGCGTGCGCCACGGCTTCGGCAAACGCGCGACGCGCCATGCCCAGCGCAGCCGCAGCGACGGAAGCGCGGAAGATGTCCAGCGTTTGCATGGCGAGCTTGAAACCGCCGTTGACCGTGCCCAGCAGGGCGTCGTTGCCGATCTGGCAGTCTTTGAACGTGAGCGTGGCCAGCGGGTGCGGCGCCATCACCTGGATGTGGACGCTGCTGTCGAGCCCTGCGGCGCCGGCATCGACGATGAAGGCGCTGATGCCGCGCGCGCCGGCGTTCGCATCGGTCTTGGCAAAGACCACATAGAAGTCAGCCAGATCGCCGTTGCTGATCCAGGTTTTGCAGCCGTTGAGCGTCCAGCCGTTGCCGGTCTGCACCGCTTGCGTGGCCATGGCGGCTACATCGGAGCCGGCCTCCGGCTCGCTGAGCGCAAAAGCGGCGATCTTCTGGCCCGTGGCCACGGCGCTCAGGTAGCGCGCCTGCTGGTCGGGCGTGCCGGCGAGCGTGATGGCGCCGCTGCCCAGGCCCTGCATGGCGAAGGCGAAGTCGGCCAGGGGGGAGTGGTAGGCCAGGGTCTCGCGCAGGATCACCAAGGCACGCGAATCCAGCGCGGGCAGGGCGCCGCCGTGGGCCTCGGGCACGCAGTAGCGCAGCCAGCCGGCAGCGCCCAGGCGTTGCACCCAGTCCTTGCAGGCGGTGCGGTCGTCGGTCTCGTCCACACTTTGCTCGCGTGTCCAGGCCACGAGGCCATTGGCCAGCGCGCGGTGGGCGTCGTCGAAGAAAGGCAGTTCGAGGTGCGCGGTCGGCGCCAGCGCGCCGTGCGGATGGGGGTGTTCAAAGGCAACCATGGTGTGTGTCCTGTTCAGTCGCCTTCGAACTGCGGACGCTGCTTGGCGGCAAATGCTTCATACGCGCGCTTGAAGTCCTGCGTCTGCATGCAGATGGCCTGGGCCTGGGCTTCGGCTTCGATCGCCTGGTCCAGCGTCATGGCCCATTCCTGGTGCAGCATGGTCTTGGTCATGCCGTGGGCGAAGGTGGGCCCTTGCGCCAGCT
>Ga0209262_10000457_pt1 | contig 18803 bp, 18 predicted proteins | sample Lowcelwee11metaG_FD_187171 | JGI IMG/M metagenome (GOLD analysis project Ga0209262, IMG submission 187171) | Freshwater pond sediment microbial communities from the University of Edinburgh, under environmental carbon perturbations - Low... | ecosystem: Environmental > Aquatic > Freshwater >...
TTATCATCGTGGGGGGTTATTTCGGCGGGATTACCACCCTGGTGGAGAGCGGTGCGGTCGCCGTTTTGTATGCTCTGATCGTCGAGGTTTTTATACAAAAAGACATAAAATTCGGGGAATTGCCCCGAGTATTGCTCAAATGCATGCCGATCATCGGTGGCGTTCTCGCGATACTTGCCCTGGCCAAAGGGCTTTCCTATTTTATCGTGGACGCGGAAATCCCCATGCAGCTGACAGCCTGGGTGCAGAACACCATCCATTCCAAATATGTGTTTCTTCTGCTTCTGAATATCGCCCTGTTGATTACGGGATGCTTCATGGATATTTTCTCCGCCATTTTGGTCGTGGTTCCCCTGATCATTCCCCTGGGGAATTTATTCGGCATCCATCCGGTGCATTTGGGGATCATTTTTCTCGCCAACATGGAATTGGGCTACCTAACACCTCCCGTCGGCTTGAACCTTTATCTGGCCTCATACACATTTAATGAACCGATCGGGAAAATATATAAGGATGTTTTCCCGTTTCTGCTGATACAGCTGGTGGCGGTTCTCTTGATTACCTACGTCCCGTTATTTTCCACCGGGCTTCTGGGATTCCTTAAATAAGAAACCGCTCTGCGCACGATCCGTCGGGCTGGGCGAACCTATTCGAATTCCGGTGAATCCCCGATCAGGATTGAAATGACTTTTTTTTCTCCATCACCCTGGATGATGAAAATCCCGGCAATTCCTTCCATTTGGACAAACGGGGTCTTTTTTTCAGAATACGCCAGCTTGATAAAGGGATAATTGATGCGCATCAAGTCAAGGGTGCTGCCGATGCCAATGCCTTTATCGGTCTTAAAAACATCGCTGATGATCGAAATCCCCCAAACCTTGTTTTCTTTTTCATAGACATAAAACAGGGGATCATTGCCTTGATCGAGGACTTTGTATACATCGTAATATATATCATTAACCAGGACTTTTCTTTTCAGAACGGTGGACGAGGCGATCAACTGGCTTTTCATCCGGACGACGGGCATTCCCAGGCTGATGCCGCCAACACTTTTTTCCGAAATCAGCAGTTCGCCGGGTATGGGCTTCCCCCATGAACGAACGGGGCGAATCTGGATACGGATAGAATTCTTATCCGGCGGAGCCGCGAGCTGAAAAAATTCCAGCCCCGCACTTTGAATTTCGGTTATGATTAGAGGAAAATCGGTTTTTTGAACCATCTGGAGAACCTGGTTGACGGTTTTGATCAACCCGTTATTCGGGGTTGACAGGGAGAGTTCATCCGCAACCACTATTCCATTCTTCACTGTTTCCTGGGCAGTGACTTTGAACCCGCGGAAGTCCCCTTTGGTGATCCGGGTGACCATGGCACCCCGGACAAGCAACTGGCTGCCCTTCGTGACTTGAACGCGTATTCTAAACGCATCGGCCAGGGCGGCCAATTGCGGGTCGATTGCAGCGGAGATAAGCGGGCCATTCGCCCTGACCGCCAGGGGAGCCTGCCCGGCAAACGACTCATCCGTCAAAATCTGTTCTGGATATTTTCCCTCCCGCAGGGCTCGGTTTCTGGAAACAAAAGTGGAATAATTGCTTAAATTTTGAGTTTCCTCGATACCTTTTGCCTTGGCAGTGACATTTTCCTGATTCTCTTTATGCCGCGACCGGGTGATGAAAAGGACAAAAACAAATAGCAGCAGCAAAACAATGGGGAGCACCGCCCATGGGAATTTCGGCGGGACGGATTTGTGAACCTCTTCCGGAAGCGCAGGGTTAGGATTTTTTTCAACCGCATTTGGGGGGCTGGCGATCACGGCATTCGCATTCCCGGAATCACGGTCGGCTGCCGGCTGACCGGGAACCCGGGAAGTCGGAGTGATGTTTTTTTCAGCTGGATTTGTTTCGGACATGATAATCTCCAGCAGTAAGATAAATCATGCGAATTTTTTTGTCAATCGCCGTTTGCAAATTGCCACTGGCGGCCGTCGCAGAATGAAACGTTCGCCTATTCCCAGATCCCCGGCACATCGGCGCCGCAAAACCGGCATTTGCCGGCCCGCACGCCGCGGTTGGCGATGTGATAGCCCGAACGTTCGATCAGCGTTTCAAGGCACTGCGGGCAGCGGGTATTGCTCCATTGGGAATCAGCCACATTCCCGCCATAAAGAAATTTCAATCCCTTGTCCGCAGCCAACCGTAAAAAGCCATGGATCGAACTCTCGTTCGTGGTGGGGACGTCCTGTAGTTGATAGTGCGGGAAAAAACGAGAGACATGCCAAGGGATATTCGCATCCAGCCCGTGCAAAAAAGAGACCAGTCGCAATATCTCCTGGCGATCATCGTTCAAGCCGGGGATCAGCAGCGTGGTAACTTCCAGCCAGATGCCCATGGATTTCAACAGGGAAATGGTTTCCAGGACGGGTTTTAGGCGTGCCGAACAATAGGTTTTGTAAAAATCATCACTGAATGATTTTAAATCAATATTGGCCGCGTCCAAAAATGGGCCAAGCAAGGCCAAGGCCTGGCGGGTCATATAGCCATTACTGACCAGTACATTCTTCAGCCCGGCATTGCGTGCCAATTTGGCAGTTGCCAGCGTCAGTTCAAAGAATACAGTCGGCTCGGTATAGGTGTATGAAATCGATTGGGCACGGTTTCTCAGCGCCAAGGTCACCAATTGTTCGGGAGTGACCGTATCCCCATGGATATCGGCTTCCGACTGCACCATTGAGATGGAATGATTCTGGCAAAAACGGCAGGAAAAATTGCATCCCATGGCTGCCAAGGAAAAAGAACTTGATCCGGGTAAAAAATGATACAAGGGCTTTTTTTCAATGGGGTCCATATTCATTGCGACAATCTGGTCGGAATTCATTGAAAAAAGATCACCGTCTATGTTCTTTCTTACATGGCACAAGCCCAATTTTCCGTTTGGCAAATGGCATTGGTGGGCGCAAAGATGGCAGATCACCTGATTGTTTTCCTTTTTTTCAAATAGAATTGCCTTGATCATCTGGATCCTATAACCCAATTAATCAAAAATCCCCCCAATACTTCTCTTTTTACTGTGATCAATCCAAAGATGCAAGGTATTCTTCACAGGATAGAGCAGCTTGAACCCCCATTCCCACGGAAATAGCAACCTGGCGACGGTTCCCCTTGATCACCTCTCCCGCTACGAACAATCCCTTGGCGTCGGTGCTTAAAGAAATGTCCGTGATAACATAGCCATTTTCATCGAGCTTTACGATATTTTTCAGTAACTCCGTGTTGGGAATCGTGCCGATAGCCAAAAAAGCACCATCAAAACCAACGATTTCCAGTGTACCATTAATTTTGTTTCTCAGTTCGATACCTTCGAGTTTTTGATCCCCCTTGAAACTGAGCACTTCGGAATCCCAAATGATTTTTATCTTTTCATTTTTAAAAACCCTGTCCTGAAGAATTTTTTCCGCGCGAAATTGGCCGCGGCGATGAATCAAAACCACTTCGGAAGCGAATTTTGCCAGATGAAGGGCTTCAGAAAGAGCGGTGTCGCCACCGCCAAGAACAGCAACCTTGCGCCGGAGAAAAAAGGGGGCATCACAAGTAGCGCAAACCGATATCCCGCGTCCCAGCAATTCTTTTTCGCCGCTGACCCCAAGGAAACGATGCACCGAACCGGCCGCGTAAACAATCGCCTTGGCCGCAACCGTTTGCTGGTACAAGGCAACCTGCCAGAAACCTTTTTCCCATTCAAGACTGGAAACCTCATCGTTCTCCAAAATCACTCCATACCTTCCGGTCTGCTTGACCATCTGGTCCATTAATTCAGCAGGTACGATGGGCTCGGCAAATCCGGGATAATTTTCAATGATATCGGCGTTAATGATCTGACCGCCAAAGACCTTTTTTTCCAATACCAAGGTTTTTCGCAAGGCCCTGCCACAATAAATCGCTGCCGCCAATCCCGCCGGTCCCCCCCCGATAATGATCACATCCCAATTTTTTTCCATCAGCTCACTTCGATCAGGGTTTTTTCAATTTGATTGGGATTCACGGCACCGACAATCTGGGTTTTTACCTGGCCGTCCTTGATGAACAGCAACGTAGGAAGGGTATGAACAAAAAATCTGGACGATGTTTTGGGGCAATCGTTCACATTCACTTTTAAAACTTTCACGCTTTCCTGGTGGCTGGCGGCGATCTTTTCCAAACCCGGCTCCATGAGCCGGCAGGGCATGCAGGTCGGTGCCCAGAAATCGACGATGATCATGCGGTTGTTTTTTATAAAACCCTCGAAATTCATATCATTGGCAGAAATAATTTCAGCCATTTGCGGGGGCCTCCTTTAAAATTTTATTATACAAAGCCAGATATTGCGGAACAACTTTATGCCAGGAAAAATCCATGCTCATGCCGTTTTTCTGTATTTCACGCCAGATTTTTTTATTGGCAAGCATAGTAAGAACCTCTTTTATTTTGGCAGTGATTTCTTCAGTATCGTTGCCTTTGAATTTAAAGCCGGTGCCCTGACCTGCGCCGGGAACAAATTCCTGAACGGAGTCTTCCAACCCCCCCGTGGCCCTCACAATCGGGACGGTTCCATATTTCAAGCTGAAAATCTGATTCAGGCCACAGGGTTCATAAATGGACGGCATGAACAAAATATCTGCGGCCGCCTCCAATTGATGGGCCATTTTCTCATCAAAATAATTTAGAAATGTCATATCCCTCGCAAAAAGACCCTCCATTTCCTTTAATTTTTCGGTCCAGAAACCATCGCCCACGCCCAAAAAAATGAAATGCAAATCTTCCTTCAGCAAAGCCGGCAACAGCTTCAATAACAACTCTATCCCTTTTTGCGCGGAAATTCTCGATATAAGGGCCAGCAAGGGTACCTGGCTGTTTTTTGAAATTCCCAGCTCCCCGAACAAATGTTGTTTGTTTTTTATCTTTCTATCCAGTGATTGAATTGAATAATTGCAGGCAATAAAAGGATCGATCTGCGGATCCCACTGCGAATAATCGACGCCGTTTAAAATCCCGCTTAATTTAAAAGAAAATTTATTAAGCAAACCCTCCAGACCGAATCCGTTCTCAGCAGAAAGAATTTCTTTGGCATAAGTTGGGCTAACGGTCAAGATCCAGTCGGAAAAAATAATTCCGGCTTTCATGCAATTCAATTGGCCATAAAATTCAAGATACTCGGGAGAAAAAAGATAGGAGGGCAACCCGGTTTCTTTAAATTGATCACCAGTAAATACTCCCTGATAACCGAGATTGTGAATGGAAAAAACAATCCGGGCCTTTTTGAAAAACGCAGGATTGCCTTCCAATTTCAAAAAAAGCGGGATCAAGGCCGTTTGCCAATCATTGCAGTGAATGATATCAAAGTGCAAATGATTTTTTTTAACGAATTCCAATGCCGCCATTTGAAAAAACAAAAAACGGATAAAATTATCAGGATAATCCCCGGAGCTATCGCCATAAAGGAACTGACGTGCAAAAAAATGATCATTGGAAACAAAAAAAACGGATAAATTCGGAGAAACAAGCACTTTTTTAACAACAGCCGGAAAGGTTTTACCGGAAATTTGAACCGAAAAACTGTCAATTGGAGTTGCCTTGAGGTGATCAATGTTGTCCGTCATATAATCGGGCATAAACAAAAAAACCCTCTCGCTTTCGGCAAGGGCTTTTGGCAGAAGGCCCCCTACATCTCCCAGGCCGCCAGTTTTCGCAAATGGAATTGCTTCTGAAGTAAAAAAAAGAATGTTCAAAAATTTCCCCTTTGCGCTTGGTTCGATAACGATGCTCATATTACCTGAAAAACGCTAAATGTCAATACAATTTATTATAAAACACAAAATATAGTGTGAGAAAAATTATTTCTTTTTTTTAAAAAATGAAAAAGCGGATTCTTTTTTGATTCCGCCAATCATTTCCCCGAGTCTTTTTTTGGCCAACTCATGTTCCGGATCAATGGCCAAAGCTTTTCGGAAAAAATTTTCAGCGCGCTTTTCCAATCTTTCAGAAAGGAACAACAAACCAAGCGCTGCATAAGGTTCTGCATTCCAGGGCTCCATCTCAATAACTTTCTGAAAATTTTTTTCCGCAAGACGGCGTAAATTCGGGATATTGGATTGGCTTAATCCGAGCAAAAGAAAATATGCGGCCTTGTTGGGATCGTTCCTGACTACCTCTTCCAAAAGGCTTGCCGCTTCCCTGAATCTTTGTAGTGAATAAAGCGTTTTTGCCTTGCGATAATATAAATTGGCTTTTTCTATTAAATTTTCACTGACTTTATCCAGATTCTGAATCTCTTTATAGCCCTTCGTATCATAATCTCTCCTTTTTTCCTCATGGCTAAGGACTTCAAAAGCTTTGTTGATACGGGCAAAAACAAAATTGGCTTTTTCCTTTAATTCGGGATCTGGAGCCTCTCCGAGCCGGTCGGGATGATATTTTTTTGCAAATTGATAGTATGTGTCTTTGATTTCATTAAAAGCCGCAGTATTCTTTAAATTGAACAATTCATAATAATCCATTTCCTTGGCTTTCATTTTTTCATGAAGTGCGATCAATTCTTCATAGTTTTTATTTAATTCTTTGTCGATGGGTTTTTGGGCAAATTCCAAGACATTGAGTAAAAAGAGGATCATTAGTTTCTGCCAGAATGATTCATCCGGAATTCCCAACTGGCTCGCCAATTGTTCAACAGATTCATTGGGAACATTGCTTAATTTTTTAAAAAAATTCAGATCTTCGCTATTGAGAAAGCTGCTGATCTCAGCCGAAATCGGCTTGATTCGCAAAGAACGTTTTTGGAAGTTATTTTTAAACAGGGGCATACTTTTAAACCGGGAGACGCCCTCCACAAAGATCCCGGGTAATTCTATTTTAAACCGTGAATCTTCCGGGATGTCGGGAAGAACCGATGAGAAATCCCACTCTCCGCTGGTCAATGAAAAAGTCGAAAGTGCGATTATTCTGACTTGATGAATCAAGCCAAAAAACAAATCCTTTTGGCTTATAAAATTGTTTTCAACCAAAATTTTTCCGATTTTGTTTTTTTGCCCGGAAATCAGCTTATGAATATCCCAGAATTGTGTTTGATCAATTTTTCCGATTTTAAAAAGCACTTCTCCCAATCGCTCATGCAGAACATTGGTTTTGGCAAAACAAAGGTTCCCGTCGCTAAAATAAAGGTTTTTTTCGTAGTTTTCGCCCTTGATGGTCAATTCGCCATTGCTTTTCTCAAGAAAAATCTTTCTCAATACAAACGGGACCGGAGATTCAATGACTCTTTTTCCCATTGTTCCCCTATTGCTTAAAGCATGATTTTTTGTACACTACTTTAATTTTTTTGTCAACGCGCTTTGCGCCAGACGAAGTATTGATACTTGGTTGCCAATCAGCATAAAACAAATTTTTTCCCTTGGAAAGAGTCCATTTTTTTCATTCTTGCAGTGATCGAATTCAAAACCGCGAGTTTGTTCAAAGCCCATTCGGGCGCATAGAAAATCTCCTTCTCTCTTTCGGCCGAAAGCCGGTGAATTACAATTTCGGGATCAAGATACTCCAGCAAATAGGCAACGATATCAGCATATTCTTCCTGATCAAGCAATGGGAATGGTGCCTTGATATAGCGGCGATACAACTCCGTATCTTTTAAAATATGAAAAAGATGCAATTTAACACCGGCAGGCTTTAGATGATTCATTGCCATTATGGTCTGGAGCATGTGCTCACGGGTTTCCCCCGGAATGCCAACAATCAAGTGAATCACAGTATCAATTTTTCTGAATTTCAATTCTTGAAACGTCTCAAAAAAATGCTGGTAAGAATGATTTCTATTTAAAAATAAAAGACTCTGCGCATGGATGGATTGCAAGCCGAGCTCCACCGTCAGGTAAATACGCCGGTTAAGTTTTTCCAAAAGTGAAAATGTTGGAGACGAGATCGCGTCGGGCCGTGTCCCGATGAACAAACCGACAATATCGTTATAGCTGAAAACACTTTCATATTTTAGCTTTAATTCCGAAACGGGGCCATAAGTGTTGCAGTGGGATTGAAAGTAGGCGATGTATTTCTTTGCAGGATGGTTGCCAATATAAAATTCAATCTGTTTTTCAATCGACCAAGAAGCAGTGCGGATTGGACCGGAGGCAAAACGGTCACAAAAAATACACCCGTCCTTCGAAAGCAATCCATCCCGGTTGGGACAGGAAAATCCCGCGTTTATGGGAATTTTCAAAATATTTTGCCCGGGGAATTTTTTCTTTAAAAAGCCGTGAAACGAGTTGAACAACTCAGCCATTGAGAATGGCGCGTATGCAAATTAAAATCTCATCGAGATTCAAAGGCTTTTCAAAAAAACCGTCAATATAAATATCAGAAATCTTGTCTTTGATTTCATTTTTTTTGTAGATACCGGAAATGGCAATGATAGGCAGAAAAAAATTGTCTTTTATGGATTGCATTACCTCGACCCCGTGTTCCTTGGGCAGCAGCATATCGGTTATGACCAAATCAGGAATATGCTCCCCAGCCAATTTGATGGCCTGCTGCCCGTCTGCGGCTACAATCACGTCAAAATCGTTTTTTTCCAGAAATTCTTTCAAAAGCAGGCGAATCTCTTCTTCATCGTCAACGATTAAAATCAAATTCTTTTTTTTCATTTTTTTCTCGCAAATAAACCAGGAAATAGGCAAACCAGGACCAAAGCAAAAACGAAAAGCTTAAAACAATTAAAAAGTGCTTGATTAAAAGCAGATCGATTTTATCATGCAAATCAACAATGAATACAAAAATCAAGAGACTCAGCAAGGCGAAAGTAAATTTCCCGACCACCAGGGAAGGCTTGATGATGCGCTTTCCCTTATACAATAAAACGCTTGCCCACAAAATCAGAATATCCCGCAGAATAATAAAAACAGCCAGCCACAATGGGAAATCAAATTTAATAGTCAGCGTGATCAATATGGAAAGAACCAAAAACTTATCAGCAAGGGGATCAATAATTTTACCCAATTCACTTTCCTGGAAGAATTTTCTGGCTATGAAACCATCCAAAAAATCAAGGGATACGGTGAGGATATACACAATCAGCAAATAAGGAAAAAGAGCGTCATTGATATTGATCATCAGCAAGACGATAACCGGAATCATCAATAAACGCATCAAACTTAATATGTTAGGTAAAGTTGCGATTTTTCCCATCGGAATACATAAATATATTATTTCCTGAATAAAATCAATGACTTACATCATGTTTTGCAAATGAACGTCGCCATAAGCGCTGTTTATCAGAACTTCCGGTTTCTGCCCGATTCGATTGGCAAAGCTATCGGCATTTTCCTCATATTTTTCCAGATCCAATGCCAGATGATCGTATATGCGCCCCTGTTTTGCTTTAATATTGAAGGTCGGATCGGTTAAAAGCCCAAAACCAAGAATTAGTTCTGCATTTTGCGATTTAACATTTATTCTATTTGCGGCGTTTTTTACCTGCAAATTCAAATTGCCATTTTTTAAAAGTATATCCAGATTTATTCCTGAAAAATCTAGTATATTGACATCGGCGAAAGAGTTCTCAATTACAACATTTTGACCCAAGACATGCCGCAAATCTATTTTACTTAATCGTCCCGATATGCGGATATCCCCGCCAATGTTTTCAAGGAAAATATTTTCATATTTGTTGGTTAAAGTAATTCCGTTGCTGATATTCCTGGCAATGATATTGCTATATTTGGCCGATATTTGCACTTTGCCGGCATCTTTCAGAATCAGCTTCCCATACGCATGTTCTACAAAAACATTGTTTTTTATTTTATTTAACGAATAGTCCCCGTGCTTTCCTTGCAGCCGCAAAGAAAAGACGTTTTCCAGAAAAATATTGGCGCGGGAAGCGATGATGTCTACGTGTCCGGCAATATTTTTGATGTTCGCGTTGCCATTTTTCAATTCCATTCTTACGCCGGAAGGAATATTCCCAAGAAAAAGATTGCCGTTCTCATTATTCAAGTAAATATTTTTGCCGGCATTGCGGATCACGATATTGCCTTCATGATTGCTGAGCGTCAAGTCAACGCTTTCCGGAACCGACAATTGCAGGTGGATCCGCACCCGTCGATAAGGAAAAGCGGATAAATACTGTCCTGATATTTTCAATTCGTTTTTTTGCAGCTCTATTCCAATGCTGGTTTTTTTACGGATTTCATCCACATCGCTTTTATCCGAATAATAAACACGAAAAAATGACAAAAGTCGAACCTGGTTGTCACTGGATTTATTTATACTGATTTCACCTGCCGGATTTTCAATAATAATTTTATTGACCGCCTGGAAAATTTTTTCCTTTTCGGAAAATTCTTCAAACTGACTTCCTGTCAGTCGTTTCTCGTCTGAGTAATAAGAAAAGTCATGCAAAAACCTAATTTTACTTTTTTCAACGGCCTGGTAGACAAAGCCAAAGACGATCAACAGAAAAATGACAATGATCTCTCTTTTTTTCATTTATTTTTAGTTGAAAAAAGATAAATATTTTTCAACCCGATATAAATCAAAACCAAAGGCCAATACTTGCCGACCAAATGCCAGACATTGATCTCTAAGCCAAAATTTTTCATTAAAAACAGCATGCCCAGAACCAGAATAATAAGACCCCAGAATAACGATTCTTTTTTAGTGCTTGTCATTGCTATTTTCCTCACGTTTGAAATAATTAAAAACAATTTTTATGCCGAAAGCGATCAACACCAATGGCCAAAGCCGCGTGACCTGCCGATAAGTCAGCAAATCAAAGTTGGCCATTTGAAAAACAATACCGATCAGCAGTACCACGATCGCGGAAAACAAAGAAAGATCTTTCTTGCTTTCAGCGGGACTTTCATTGGATAAAATATTATCGTTAATTTTTCCGGCTTCGTTATAACTATCGATAATCTGAAAAATGTAAAAACCTGCGATCATTAACCCAAAAACAACACTATCGGGCTCGTCGGCATTGTTGGTTAAAACAATTAGAACAGCAAAAAGAATCATATAGGTGATGCCTTTAAGCAAATTCCCATTGTAAATGGCTCCGATGCCTGGAAAAATGGAAAGAAACGCAGCCAAAGATGGGCTTTTATCCTTCATGCCTTTGCTTGATGTCGGGTTATTATCCATTTCTTCCTCCTTTAACAAAATCTTTTTCATTTGCTAAATTTTGACTTACTTTATTTTCTTTGACTTCAACGGATTTTCTGTTGAAAAAAGTAAAAAAGAGTAATTCCTTTGACTCCTTGATTTTTTCGAACCAGCCTCCGGTTTTGACAAATATCTTTTCAATGGAAGAGACAACCGAATGCACCTCACGATGCACCGGCGGGAAAATATTGGTGAAATAAAACAAATTTAAAAACAAAATGATCGTACCGATTGCCGCCGCCAGCCATTTCGGGAAATAGAGCAATTTGACCGGTTTCGTTTTTTCGATCATTTCGGGGATATTCAGAAGCCTGTTTTTTAGAAAAAATGGCACTTCTTCTTGCAATTCGGATAATCTTAATATTATTTCTTCCATTTTTTCTTTTTTATCGAGACATACGGAACAACCCTGCAAATGCTCGGAAACACTTTCCAATTCTTCTTTGGGCAGATCATTTTCCAAATAGGCCGAAAGCAAAGATTCGATTTCTCGACATTTTTTATTCATATTCCCTCCCGCATAAAAGCCTGGGCTAATTTTAGCCTGGCGCGATTAATACGAGATTTAACGGTTCCTTCGGGAACAGAAAATTTCTTGGCAATTTCCTGATATGACAAATCCTGAATGTCCCGGAGAATCAAAATCAATCTTAAATCCGGGTCCAGCCGCGATATCATTTTTCTTAATTGATCAATTTCGGATTCGTTGATTAAATTTTCTTCCGGGGTCGGCTTGCCAACACTGATCTTTTCATCCAATTCCTGAGTGTGGGCAAAGTATTTCTTATTTTTTCGCCAATAGTCGATGCAATAGTTCCGCGAAATCGTGAAAATCCAGGAACTGAAATTTTTTTCTTCCCGGAATTTATCAAGATTGTGATAAATCTTAATGAAAATCTCCTGGGTGACATCCTGGGCAATATCCCTTTCGGCAAAAAAATTTAAGGCGATATTATAGACCGATTTGGAATAAGAGTTAATCATCATGTTCCATGCCTCTTGATCGCCATTTTTGCATCTCGCCAATATTTCCGCTGTTTCCATACACACCTATAAACGAGTTAAAAAAACAAAAGTTCTATCACAAAAAAGTTTGCGCTCGCTATTTATATACCACATTTCTTGGAATCAAAGGATTGATCCGCGCCAAAATTTCGTAATTGATGGTTCCTGACCATTCGGCCAGCATGTCAGCATCAATTTTTTCACCATTCTCACTGCCCAAAATGGTCACCCGGTCGCCAACTTTGACATTTTTTACATGCGTGACATCAACCATGAACATATTCATGCAAATTCTTCCCCGAACAGGAGCCTTGACGCCATTGATTAAGACTTGAGAAACATTGGAAAGCTTCCTATCATATCCATCATAATACCCCACAGGGACAACAATAATTCTAGCCTTGCCAAAGGTTTTGTAGGAAAGTCCATAGCCAATTGCAGCTCCCTTGTTAACCTCCTTCACCTGGGCGATTTTTGCATGCCAGCTCAAAACCGGCTTAAGGCGCATTCCGCTTTTGTTTTTTTCCAAATACAGGGCATGGGTTTGCCGGGATGGCCAGTAACCATATGCAGAGATTCCAATCCTGACAATATCAAAAAATGTTTCTGGAAAAAGCAGTGTTGAGGCCGAACTTGAAAAATGTTTGGAAATATTTGGACGGGGCAAATGCGGCAAAACGGAATTGAACAGCGCCAATTGCTTCCTGGCGAAAGCCGGATCGGTGGTATCTTCGATATTGGCAAAATGCGAATAAATTCCTCTGATTTCAATCGGTTGCTCTTTTATCCCTTCCAGCAAGGAGATGGCTTTCCCCGGATCAAGGCCAAGGCGATTGGTCCCGGTTTCGATTTTAAAGTGAATCAAGGCCTTGCGTTTCACTTTCTTTGATATCCGCTTTACCAACCGCATGTGCTCACCTGATGGAACCACTGTTTCAAAACCATTGACAATCAGTTCTTCCAATTCACCCTGATCGGTCCAGCCAAGAACCAGAATTGGCTTTTTTTGCTGCAAGGACCTGATCAGCAATGCTTCCGCCAGAGAGTCCACCGCATATTGATCTACCGAGGAATCGTCCTTGGTTATCTCAATGATTTCCTTCAAACCATGCCCATAAGCGTTGGCTTTTACGACAAACATCAATTTTTTATTGGTGAAGCCTTTAAACTGCTTCAAGTTATGTAACAGGTTCCCGGCATTGATTTCGATTATTGTTTTCATTTTTTGCATCTCATGCGAAATTATAACGCTTTTTTCTCAAAGATCACGAAATTTTCCACATATTATACTAAATAATTTTAATTGAGATAAAAACATTGAAAATATATTTACTATTATGTTATAAAATTTCGGGAGAAAAAAATGGCAAGAAAACTATTATTCGCTTTTTTAGTCGGCTTTTTTTCAGTTTTGCTCAACGGCCAGTGGATTCCCGGCGCAAATTATTTGCCTTTGGTGGAAAAACAAGGCAATCAAATCACTATCTCAATAAAAATGCAGAAAATAAAAGGAAATTATTTTCTTTATTACCGCACAGAGGGAATGAAGAGCTTTCAAATAAGAAAAATGCAAGCCGACTCCTCCGGAAAGATCTGCCACCGGATTTTTACTGAAAACCTCTATGGTAAGAATTTGGAATACTTTATTGTTGAAAAAAAGGAAAACGGGACCGCAGCGATCTCGCTTACCCACTCAATTGCCAACTTTACCCAGAAGGCCTCTCCTGACATTTACTTCCAAGCAAACGAATCACTGGCCCCGCAAAACCAAAGCAGGGAACCTTTGCTGAATATTAATGGGTCATTGTCAACTTCGACAAAAATAGCTGACAACAGTGAAAATCCCGGGCAAAACTATACGGCCAACGGCAACCTGAGGATATTCAAAAACATTTCGAAAAATGACTACCAGATCGATTTTGATACAAATTTTGCCCATATGGATCCATACAACCAGGAAGTTGAAAATAGGATCAATTTGTCCAGCATGATGCTTCGCGTAAAAAAGGGAGAAATGCAGATGGAAGTGGGGGATGTTTCGGTCAATGAAACCGAATTTACCACATCTTACCTGAATCGGAGAGGCTTGCACTTCCAAATGAACGGAAAAAACCTGTACCTGAATTCATTTTATACGAATTCCCAGCAGAAAACCGGTTTTGACGGTTACGGCATACCCAGCTCCAATAGCGGTATTTTCGGTGCCGTGGCCGGATTGAATTTAAAAAACATCATGAAAATCCGCGGCATGTTCATGACTGGAAAAGACAGCCTGGACAGCAAAACCATTTTTAGCAATGAGAACCCCTTCCGCGAAGGAGAAATCTTTTCCCTGTGGGGAGAAATGAATGTGCTCAAAAACCGCCTGCAGGTTTCCGGAGAGATTTCCTCCAGTAATTTCGGCTCCGCTCAGGAAATTGAGGAACTGCAGAAAGAAAGCGATACCGCTTGGAAGGCCGGAATAAAATTCAACCAGGGGATATTGTCATTCTCAACCGATTATGAGGAAATAGGCAATCATTTCAATTCGATCGCGAATCTTTTTCTGCAAAATGACCGGGAGGGATTGAGCAGCAGCTTGGGGCTGAACATCAAGACCTTTTCCTGGAATGTCTCTTATTTGGACAAAAAAAATTATATGCACAATCCTTTGCAGGACATGCTCCATCAAAAAAGAGCCGGAACTTCTCTCAACTGGGGGATCGGCAACCATTTCCGCATCGGCGGGGAAGTATCGCGCGACAATCTGGATTATGACTCCTCAACTGGATTGCAGACTTCATCGTCCGATATGAACACCTACAATTACTCCGCTTCGCTCGGATACATGGCGGGATCGAACGGCATCAACATTAATTTGGGCAAGACCGAATCGGTCAACTACACCTCCAATCTGAACGCTTCGCTTAGTTTGAATTTAAGGTTCGGGCAATTCATGAGTCTGAACCCCACTCTTAGTTACCAATCCAATGAGACCTTTAGCGATGGCAGCACCTCGACCATTTACAATTTTTATCTCAGCTCGGAGATCACCTTTATTCCGCAGTACTTCACCCTGACACTTTCTGCGTCATACATGAACAATGAAGGCGCGGCCAGTGAAAGCAACAACTGGACGGCGGGAGCGAATTTGAATTTTTTCGCTGCCAAAATTTTTAAGGACAAGATCCGGCCTTCTCTTTCAATAAAATCCTTGTTCCAAGGCGCCAAGTACGGAAATATCGAAACAAACTCTGCGATTTTCAGCTTGCAGGCCGACATTGCTTTTTAGGAGTCAAAATGAAAAAAACATTGTTGTTGATTTCGGTCATAGTCGGCCTGATGGTTACCCTGCTGGCGACCATTATCACCGATCCGAGTTCCGGGACGGCCAATGTGGGCAGCAGCATGGCCTTCCGGCTGGACTGCGACAATGATTCCAGCAGCGACTGGTTTTGGGGCGACGGCTCATCCTTGCTGAAGGTCGCTGACGATCTCTCCTGGAGATACCATACCTATAGAAATCCAGGCACCTACACGGTTCATATGCACCGTGCCAGTGCGACATACCCGAGCTACTGCAATGGCATGAATCCCGACGAATACAGAACCGTGACCATTCTGGAGAACCGGTACATCAGCGCCTCAACGGCTGCGCCCACTGCCGGGCAGGCCGTGACCTTTTCGGCGACCAACTTCAATACGCCGAGTAACATCACCTGGAACATGGGCGATGGCACGGTCTACACCGGCCGGGGGAAGACGGTCGTCCATGCTTTCGGCAGAGCCGGCGCGTATCGGGTCAGGGCTTTCGACTGGAACGGCGACACCGGGACAACGCCGCTAAGCATGTCCATTACGGTCGCCGAGCCGGTGCGTTCGATCACCTACTCGCCCGCTTTACCGCGCGTAGACCAGGAGGTAACCATCCAGGCCGTCAATTTCAGGTCAAATTCCATCGACTGGAACTTCGGCGACGGCACTCCCCTGCGGACCTACTCAGCGGCAGTTGCCCACCGCTACCAGAACCCCGGCAATTTTTCCATCAGCGCCAGGGAGCACGGTATGGACCTTACCCCGGTCACCCGGGCCATAACCATACTCCCCGAGAACCGCTCACTGGTCCTGTCTGCCGCCGAGGCCATGAAGGATGAGATCCTGACCGCCACGGCGCGCAACTTCCGCGGCCCTCTGGTCCTGTGGGATTTCGGCGACGGCAACATTGCCTCGGGTCCGAAGCCCATTGCCAGTTCCGGCAATCTTGCCGGGATCTCCGGACCCACCACCATGACCCACTCCTATTCGCTTCCAGGGACCTACATCATTAGCGCCCGCGATGAGAACGGAGCCAGCGCCAAGGTTTTCACGGCGACCGTCCGGATCCTGGGGATCAACGATCAAGTTAATTTGGAAATCGCCGAAATAGCGCTCGATAACGGGAAATACTACAAAGTGGTGCCGAAAAATTCCAAAAACATCAAGGCGCAGTTGAAAATGAAAATGCGGGGGACGGGGATCGTTTCCGGATACTGGATCGTGGACAACCAGCCCTACGAATTTTTCAACGAAACCGTTTACCAGGGCCAGATCAAGACGGTCTATACCCGGGACATCCCCGGGCTTCCCGTATTCGACCCCGGCATGCATACCGTCACGGTTAAGTTAACCCGCCCGGGAAACGAACCGGTAGTTTTTCCGACCCTCAAGTATTTCGTTCTTCCTTACGAAAATATCATCGCGACCTTGGCGCCGCGGGACGGCGCCATCATCAAGGAAAATGAAATCGCGAAATTTTCCTGGGAGAATGCCTTGGGCGGGTCCTATTATCAGATTGCTTTCGCCAACAGCCTTTTACCGCTCCTGCGGGATGATGCCGCATTGAAGTGGCTGGATTGCCCCGAGCGATTCCATTTCACACCGGATACGGAAACCTGGAAGGCGATCGAGCGCAACCAGTGGACCTTCTGGAAAGTCCGGGCCCTGGACAGCGCCAAGAGTATTTTAGCGGCCAGCGGCATCCAGGAAATCAAGATCATTATTCCCGGAGCCTCGATCGGCATAGAAAAAATAACCGACATGGATGGAAACGGCATCGCCATCGGCAGCAGCTTCACCTCGGCCAAAACTGAGCAATTGTTGATCCATGGCCAACTCACCTATCCCGCTGAGGCCGAATACTTGATATTGCGCATTTATGCTAACGACAATTTGGTCGACCAATTGCTTTTTCGTGATGTCAAAAAGGGTGAAAAGAGAGCCTTTGAAACATCTGTCCCCAATATGGCGAAAGAAAGCCGCGTGGTCTTCCAAGTCCTGAAGTCATCCTCGCCCTCGGTGATCATCGGGTATGAGGAGCTGAAACTTAAAAACGAATAATCCTTTTAATTGTTTTTTTTCAGTTGGACTATCAGCAGCAGCAAAAAGAAGGGCGCCCCCAAAAGCGAAGTCACGATCCCGACCGGGATATCCACGGGGGGAATCAATGTTCTGGCCAGGAAATCAGCCAGCACCAGGAGGCCGCCGCCAAGTAAAAAAGTGAATGCAACAGTGGCATTGTAATGGCTTTCACCCCAAGATCTTGACAAATGCGGCACAACCAGGGCGATAAAACCGATCGGCCCGCAAACGGAAACCACCCCTCCGACAAAAAATGAAAGGGCTATAAAAGAGCGGATCCTGAAATTGGCGACATTCAAGCCCCGGCTTTGCGCGAATTCCTCGCCGGCTGAAACCAGGAGGAATTCTTTTTTAAAGACAAAAACTAAAACTAAAAATAAAATCAATAAAACCAACAAGAATATGAGCTCTCCGTAACCGGCAACCGAAATGCCTCCCATCAGCCAACGCAGCAATGAAAAGGTGTCGGAATAATCAAAAATGTATTGAAAAAAAACAATTACTGAAGAATAAAAGAAATTAATCGCCACACCCGTCATTAAATAGGTATAAAGGGAGGAGTTTTTGACTGCCCTGGCTATAAAAAAAACAAACAAGACTGCCGAAAGAGCTCCGAAATAAGAACAAATATAAACCCCCCGGACGCCCAAAAAGGAAAGGTTGAGGTTGAATTTCAAGGCAACCACGGCTCCGGCTGCTGCCCCGGAAGAGATCCCTAAAAGGTCCGGCGTGGCCAAGCTGTTTTTGAACAAGTTTTGACATATCAATCCCGACAAAGCCAGGATAGCGCCGGCGGTAAAACCCAATATGGTCCGGGGAATGCGCAAATGCCAAAAAATAAAGCTATTCGGATTTGCTTTTAGAATTCCCTGCAGATCAATGGGGATTATTCCAAAAAACGGCGCAACTATCAGCAGAATTAGGACAAAAGAAACAAGCAACCAGATTTTATTTTTCATTTACAAAGATAATTTCCCTTTTTCCGACAAAAGTTTGCTTGAATGATACCTGGTAAATTTCCTGAAAAAGTTCATCAGAAAATGTTTTATCTCCAAAATAGCAATTACGTCCGCCTTTTAACGCCAATATCTTGTTCGCATAGGGAAAAAAGTATTGAATTTCATGCGAAACAAGCAAAATGGTCTTCCCCTTGCGATGCAGGCTGTCCAACATTTTAATAAAATGAAACGTGCTGCCTGGATCCAGGAAGTTGACCGGTTCATCCAGGAGAATGAGGGGTACATCTTG
>Ga0209262_10000458_pt1 | contig 18788 bp, 14 predicted proteins | sample Lowcelwee11metaG_FD_187171 | JGI IMG/M metagenome (GOLD analysis project Ga0209262, IMG submission 187171) | Freshwater pond sediment microbial communities from the University of Edinburgh, under environmental carbon perturbations - Low... | ecosystem: Environmental > Aquatic > Freshwater >...
CGGCCAAACGAAAGCCCTGGATGAGTGGCGCGAAAACAAGAAGGAAAGTGAGATCAATCTGGCCGCGGTAAAAAAGGATCTTTTCCAGTTGGAGGAGATGGCCAGCCAGGAACTGGGAATGGAATTGAAGGACATCGAGGCCGATCCCGAAATGTTGCGGAACGAAACCGCCCAGCTGGATTCCCAATTCAACGACATGGTGAACAAGCTGAACCGCATGCGCGAAAGCGACCGCCTGAATTTTTCCGCCGAGGCGGAATACGAGATATTGGAAAAGGATTTCAATTTCCTGCAGGGACAAAAAGAGGATATCGTCAAATCCATCGCCGACATGAATGCCGCCATCGCGCGCATCGACAGCGAATCCAAGGAGAGCTTCCTGAAAGCCTTTGCCGCCATCAAAGAAAATTTCGTCAAGAACTTCAAGATCCTTTTCGAGGGCGGCGAAGCGGAACTGGTCCTGACCGACAGCGAAAACGTGCTGGAAGCCGGCCTGGAGATCCAGGTCCAGCCACCGGGCAAAAGGCTGCAAAGCATGCGCCTGCTTTCCGGCGGTGAAAAGACATTGACCTCGCTGGCCTTCCTGTTCTCCCTGTTCGAATACAAGCCTTCGCCGTTCTGCGTCTTTGACGAAGTCGACGCCTCGCTCGACGAGGCCAACATCCAGCGCTTTTTGAAATTTCTGCACCAGCTGAAAAACAAGACCCAGTTCGTCATCATCACGCACAATTTCAAGACCATGGAGGAGGCCGATTACATTTACGGCGTCAGCATGGACGAGCCCGGCGTTTCCAAGCTGTATTCCATGAAGATGACCTGAGGCGGGCATGGGTTTTCAGGGCTATATCCAGGTCTATACCGGCAACGGCAAGGGCAAGACTACGGCGGCCCTGGGCCTGGCCCTGCGGGCGGCCGGGCGGGGCATGAAGACCTTTGTGGCGCAATTCTTGAAAAAAGGGGAATACGGCGAACTGCTGGCCGTGCGGGACCACCTGGCCGATTGGATTACCATCCGCCAGTTCGGGCTGCCGGAATTCCACCACCAGGAACAGGGTGTCGGCGCTGCCGAGATCGAGGCGGCCGAGGCGGGAATGACGGCGGCCGCTGCCGCCATGGCCGGCGGCGATTATCGGATCGTGGTCCTGGATGAAATCAACACACTGCTGCATTTCAAGATCATTGCCCTCGAAACGGTGCTGCGTTTCCTGGATCGCAAGCCGGTTGATGTGGAGTTGATCCTCACCGGGCGCTATGCCCCGCAAGCCATCCTCGATCGCGCCGACCTGGTGACCGAGATGAAGGAGATCCGCCACTATTACCAGAAAAAGGTCCAGGCGCGGACGGGGATTGAGAAATAACCTCCGATTGTTTCCTTATTGGTAAAAGTATATTCTTAGGGTGAATTCCCTGATCTCCCCGCCGGCGCTGCGGCCGGGGTTTTGCACCAGCAGGCGCCAGGTTCCGTTCGGGGCCACGCTGTTGAACGCGTCGGTATTGCCCGAGATCACGGTCGGATAGCTGGTGGTTTGGGCGCGGTTCCAGATATTGTACAGGGTCCGGTTGTCGCAACCGACGATATTGATGGTCAAATCCTCCATGTGGTTCTGATGGCCGACCACCACTCGGAAGTCGACCCGCTCGATCTTGGCCGGGACCCCTCCGACGTTCAGCAGCATGGTTGTGGGAGTGAGCATGTCGATCGGCATGGCCAGGCTTTGGGTAAAAGCCAGAGATCGCAGTTCCTTTTTATCCGACGCTTTTTTCCCGGACAGCAGGACGACCATCGCGGCCACCACCGCCGCGCCGCCGACAATGATCAGGGGGGACAGCTTTTTTTTCTTTTTCGCCTTTCTCGAGGGAAGCGGTTGGCTTTTTTCGACAACGGGCTTCAGGGCCTCGAACTGCAGGTCTTCCCTATTCTCCATGGCGGCCTGGACAATGATCTCGCGACTGGCCGGGACATGGTCTTTCAACTCGGCTTTCAGCTCATATTTTCCTTTGAGGATTTTCTCTACGGTCAACGGCGTCACGCCCAGCTTATTGCCGCCAAGCGTCACGTCGGCGCCCGGTGGGGAAGAGGTCACGGCCAGACTGCCCAAGTTATTTTTTTGCACGTTGCGAAAGATCTCCAAAAATTTCGGGGGATAGAATTCAGGGTCCAGCTCCTGGTTGGGATTGATCAGCACCAGGTCTGCCAACTGCTTTTCCGCCTTGACGTTTTCCTGGATGGTGAAATAGGTCAGAGCCAGCGAGGTCATGGTCTGGAAAAGTTCCTGCTTGGTCTGCGCCAGCTCCTTTTTTTCCCCGATCCACTGCATGGCTTTCTGGTATTTTTCGATGGCCAGCCTGAAGTTGCCGTTCTGGTACGCCTCGTCAGCCTCCTTGACGAGCCGGGTGGTCTCCTCGGCGCCGGGGCCGGGGCGGGCCACCGCGGGAGTTGCCCCCGAAAAAATGGTCATTAGAAACAGGCTGATTGTCCATAAAGCGGTTCTCCGGCTTGGCTTCATTTTTTTTCCTCCTTTGTGAGTTCAAAGTAAAGCGAATTCTTTGTTTCCTGGCCGATGACGACCCGCTGCTCCCCTGGAAGGTAGCCGTTCTTGGTCACGCGGACAAGGTGCTCGCCGTAAGCGAGCTTGATGGTTTGTGGAGTGTCGCCGTATTCCCTGCCGTCGACCAGGACGCGGCCGAATGGCTTGGCCGTGATGGTGAAGCTGCGAAATTGGGGGAAGCGGTAATGGGTGCCTAGGGTCTCACCGGTCCTCACCGTTGTGCGTACTTCCGCTGACTGGAATCCCGGGATCGAGAACGTGAAAACGTAATCGCCGGGTGGAAAATTTTTTTCGAATACCTGCCCGGTGTTACCGATCTTTTCGCCGTTGAAATAAATGTCGGCCAGAGGCGGGAAAGAGCTGAAACGGAGGGTGCCCGGGAGAGGCATAACGTCGGGGGTTCGGTCGACCGCCATGGGTGCCGGTTCCTGTTTTTGACTTTGCTCCTGCCGGGTCGGCCCTTTCTTGTCCTGAGATTTTTCAGGGGCGGTCTGGATGATGGGCGCTGATTGCTTGCCCGGCCCATCCAGGGCATTGTCCTCGCGTGGGGCAGCTTTCCCTTGCAGGATGGTAGCCATTTTCGTGTTTTTATCTTCGGCCTGCTCCAAGTTGGCGGGAGGTTTTTGAGTGGAGGTTTTTCCTGCTGGCCCCGGCTCCTTGAGCCAGATGAAATACACGACGAAAAGCGCCGCGGCAAGCAGCACGGCCCCGGTCAGCATGCTCGCCGCCTTTCTGTGCGGTGGGGAGACGGCCGATGCCGTCAGCAGGGTCGTTTTTTCCGAAGCCACCGGCTGCGGCGCCCCCATCCGTTCGATCGCGGCGACAATCTCTTCGGCCTTTTGGTAGCGGCGCGCCGGGTTCTTCTCGATACACCTAAAGATAAGGCTTGTTAGGACGGGATCAATGCCCGGAACCAGGTTGGCCAGGGGCTCAGGACGTTCATTGATATGCTGGTACAGGATCTCCAGGGGCGAATCTCCCTGGAAGAGAGGTTGGCCTGAGGCCAATTCATAAAGTGTGGCGCCCAGTGCGTAGATGTCCGAGCGCGGGTCGATCTTCTTGCCCTGGATCTGCTCAGGAGAAAGATAGTGGGGCGTGCCAACGATCATGCCGGTTTGGGTGAGGGTCTGGCTCGAATCGGTACGAGCAATGCCGAAGTCGGCCAAGTAGACGGTTCGGGTCGCTTTTTCGACGATGATGTTGGCCGGCTTGATATCGCGGTGGACGATGCCCTGCTGGTGGATATAGACCAGGGCTCGGGCAACGCCGCCGGCGATGACCGGCAGCAGCTGGGCATCGATCCGTCTCTGATGCGACAGCATGTGTTTCAGGCTTTCACCGCGGATGTATTTCATGGTGATAAAGACGTGCTGCTGCAGGACGCCGGTGTCGAAGATTGGGATGATGTTTGGGTGCTCCAGTTTGGCATAGAGCTTGGCCTCGCGCAGGAAGCGCTCAACTGTCTGCGGGTCCTGGGCGTGCTGCGGCAGGAGCATCTTGATCGCCACTTCCCTCTCGAGCAGCATGTCCCGGGCCAGGTATACTTCGGCGAAGCCGCCGACGCCCAGCAGTCGCAAAAAATCGTAGCGGCCAGCGAAGATGCTGTTCAACCGGGGAAAGTGCAGCCGCTCGTCCGGCACCTGCCAGCCGCAGCGGGGGCAACTGCCGGCGCCTTTGAGGATTTCAGATCGGCAATTGGCGCATTCCACGGGGCCATTATATTTCGTTGCCGTAATAAAAACAAGACGGAGGGAAGCCGGCCGCATCAAGCTGGCGCGGACCGGCCGCCATATTCCCCGAGCCATCCTTGATCGCGCTGACCAGGTGTCCGAGATGAAGGAGATCTGCCACTATTCCCAGAAAAACATCCAGGCGCGGACGGGCATCGAAAAATAGCTTTTTTCAATTTATTAAATCAACCCATAAAACAGGACAAATCTTGTTTTGCAGGACATTTTCCGCCGCGCTACCATAGCGGAAAATCTCGAATTCTAATCTTTAATTATTGAAAAGGAAAATCTTCGGTACGTTTTTGGAGCCAGGGCCATGAAGAAAGACCGAAGATGGGGATATTGGCCAGCACCGAAGACTCAAAAGCTTGAAAATCGCAACATAAAGGGAATGCGCAATCGGGGACGACCTCCTGACAAGGCTGGGCAATGGATTGGCATACAATATGCTCTGTTATTCTTGATAAGCTAAGGCTGTTTAAAATAGTTTGATGAAAAAAGTATTAGAAAACGCTGGGGAGGACGCAATTTCTCGTACTCTTGACTTTTTGTATTTTTAGGTTTATAAATTTTTCAAAGTGAGGAGGAACTTACCATGAAAAAATTATTCTTTTTGGGGCTGATTTTTTGTTTTGCGTTCACCGTAATCGCTGAGGAAAAAGTTACCCAGCTGGGGTTGCACCCGTTTTATAAAAGCAGGAACCTGCAGCCCGCCGACCTGAAGATCATCGCCCTGGATAAAGCGGGTGATGTCAAGATGGGTTTTGAAGAAACCGGCAATGGCGACCTGGTATTCGCTTTTCTCGAACAGATTCAGAATGCCGAAGTCAAGACCGTGGAATTGACCCCCGGCGACAGGCTGCAGTGGATGCTGTTCAAGAGAGGGAGAAAGGTCCTGGTCAAAAAAGATGTCGTCTGGGCCGGGAAAAAACCGATGGTCGCCTATAGTTTTACCATTTTCCGGGATGGCAAGCTCTTTGAATTCATCGTCCCCAAGATCTGCGGCAACATTTCGCTGAAAGACGTCAACGAAGTTCCCGCCCCGGTCTGCGCGCTGACCGTTTCTCCCGAACAAGTTGAAATCGGCCAGGCGGTGAAGATCGATGTGTGCGGGTCGCAAAATGCCCTGAAAAGCACGGTCACCATCAAGGACGCTGCCGGCACGTTAGTCAAAACTCTTGATTTGACTCCAGAAAACTGCACGGCCGAAGTCACCTTTGATAAGGTCGGTGAATATACGATTTCAGACAGCGCCGAAGGCCAGTACGCCATGAAGTCCGCGGCTCCCTGCGAAGCCGTGGTCAAGGTAGTGGAGCCCGCTCCGGTTGTCGCCCCCATCGTGCCGGTCGCCAAGGCCAATCCGCTGCATTTCCTGATTGAAGGCGGCCCCGGTCTGCTGAAAGGCACCTACACCGGAATGTTCTGGGCCCGGGCCGGCATTTTGTACAACCTCGTGTTCGACAAGCTGGATTTCATTCTTTCTTTGGGCGGCGGCATCCCGGTCAAGGGCACTCCCTGGAAATCCTTCTTCATGGGCAACGCGCTGCTGAACCTGCACGCCGGACCGGCTTATGTGGCGGGCGGTCTCGGCTTCAGCACCAAGGAACGGGAGGGACGCAAGGGCGGCATCGACCTGGTCGGCGAATTGGGCGTCAATATTTTCCGCTCCAATGACTCGATCGGCTCGATCTTCGGCGAACTGCGCGCTCCAGTGATCACCAAGGACCGTCCGTTTGAAAATCATCACAAGCTTCTTTTGGGGTTTCGCTATATCTTTTAATTAAATCGGTTCTGCATCCTGAAGGGCCAAGTCCGGCGACTTGGCCCTTTTTCATCGCCACGGCGAAAGCGTGCGCTCTAGGCCCGTCCATTACTTGACAAAGGAATTTTCAATCTCCTATAATACCGAATCAGGAGAGGGAGCGATGAAAAAAATAATTTTCCTTGTCATCCTGGTTCTGTTTTCCATCCTGCTCTTGGGGCAAAACCAGGATATGGATCTAAAAAAAGTCAATTTTCCCCAGGCTTTTGTTCAGGCCGGCAAGGAATACCCAGCCGGGAATTATTGGCTGGTTCTGACCATGAAGGACGGCCTGCCCTTGTTTGCCGTTCGCAATGACCAGCAGGAGCTGCTGTTCGAAGAACTGGCCGTCGTCAAAGCCAAAAGCACCGGCCGCGCGGGTTCTGCTTTCCGGGTGGATAAAAAACTCATGACGGACAAGGAGTATTTTCGCGTCAAGGTCACTACCCCCGGACAATGGCTGCTGGGATATTTCCTGGTCAAGAAATAAGTCTGGCTCTTTAAAAACGAAACGCGGCTCAGTCGTCCGAGTTTTCCGTTTCGGTTTTGTAATAGTTGAAAATCTTCTGGTGTTCCTCTTCGTTACAGAATTCGAGAGGCTCGCTTCCCGGTAAAAAAGCCTCGCTTAATTGGTAAAGACAGTCGGGGGTTACCAGCCGGCCTGTGTATTTGTCTATATCGATCATATAGACGCCTGAAGGCACGCGGAACTTGTTGGTCTCCGGATACTTGCCCAGATAATTTTCCATGAATTTGACGAAGATGGGGGCGGCCACCTCGGAGCCGGTCTGCTCCTGGCCCAGACTTTTTTTCTGGTCAAAGCCCACCCAGACCCCGACGGTCAGGGTGGGGGTGAACCCGATGAACCAGGCGTCGGTGAAATCGTTGGTCGTGCCGGTTTTGCCGCCCACCGGGGCGGGCAGGCTCCGCGCCCGCCAGCCGGTTCCGGAGCGGACCACCCCCTGCAGCAGGTAATTCATGATGAAGGCGGTTTCCTTTTCGATTACCTGCTTGCGCTCGGGGAAATTCTCCTCAATGATATTGTTGTTCAGGTCGCGGATGCTGCGAATAAAATAGGAATTGACCCTGATTCCGTAGTTGGCGAACACGGTGAATGCCTCGACCATCTCCTTGAGTGTTACCTCGAAGGCGCCGAGGGCCATCGACATGAAGGGCTTCAGGTCGGAGGTGATGCCGAATTTCCTGGCATACTCCAGTCCCACTTGCGGAGTGATGGCCTGCATGATGCGGGCCGTAACCGCGTTCCGTGAAAGCTCCAGACCGCGCCGCAGGGTCAAGGGCCCCAGGAAATCCTCCTTATGGTTGCGGGGTTCCCAGAGCTGCCCGGTCCATTCGTCAATATAGGAGAAGGGTTCATCCTGGATGATGCTGGCCGGGGAAAATCCATGCTCGAGCGCCGCGGTATAGATGATCGGCTTGAATGTGGAACCGGTTTGGCGCAAAGCCTGAATGGCGCGGTTGAACTTGCTTTTTTGGAAAGCGTAGCCTCCGACCATGGCTTTGATCTCGCCGGTTTTGTTGTCCACGGCCAGCAGCGCGCCGTCCACTTCCGGCTCCTGCTCCAGGCCCAGCTCCAGTTTCTTTTTCCCCTTGTCCACGGCCAAAATCCTGAATAGCGCGACATCTCCGGTTTTGAACAGGCGCAAGAGCGGTTTTCTTGCCCATTGGGCGGCGGCGGCCTGCATTTCGCCGGAAAAGCCGGCGATGCGCACCGTTGCCTTGGTCTTGCCCACTTCCAGAATCACTCCCTCAACGATCTGCTGGGGCGCGATTTTGACATTCTCCCAGGACGGCAAATTGTATTTGCTGACGCTTAATTTGTTTTCGGCCAGGTTGAACAGTTTTTCGCGGCTGCGCCAGCCCCGGTGCTTGTCCAACACCCGCAACCCCTCCTGCAGGGCGTTTTCCGCCCACATCTGCATTTCGCCGTTCAGGGTGGTGAAGACCCGCAAGCCGCCCTTATAGAGAAGATTGTCTCCGTATTTGGATTCCAGGTATTTGCGGGCGTCCTCGGTGAAATAATCGGCCAAAGATTCATTGCCGGCGTCGGAAGGCTTTTCGGGAAGCTTCTGGGCCAGCGCTTCCTGGTATTCTTTGGCGCTGATGGATTTGAGCAGCAGCATCTTCATCAGCACGTAATTGCGCCGCTTGCGGACATTCTCGGGGCGTTTGAAAACCGCGTAGAGCCCGTTGGGATTGGGCACAATGCAGGCGATCAGGGCGGCTTCTGCCACGTTGATCTCCTTGACCGTTTTGCCGAAATAGTAGCGGGCGGCCGCCTCGATCCCGTAGATGCTGCCGCCTAAAAATATCTTGTTGCAGTAAAATGTCAATATCTGGTCCTTGGTATATTTTTTTTCGATCTGGATCGCCAGCAAAATTTCCTGAAGCTTGCGGGATATGGAAAACTCCGGGGTCAGGAACAGGCCGCGCGCGAGCTGCTGGGTGATCGAACTGCCGCCGCCCCATTTCTTGCGCAGCAGCACGCCGCCGACGGCGCGGACAAAGCCGCGGAAATTGATCCCCCAGTGGGAATAGAACTGGTTGTCCTCGGCGGCAACAAGCGCTTTCTTGAGCGTAGCGGGAATATCGGTGCTTTTGACGATGATGCGTTTTTCGATGGCGAAATTCTTGATCGGGGCGTTCTGATCGTCATAAACCGTGGTCATGAGCACGGGCTTGATATCTTCCAGGTTCTTGATCTGCGGGAAGCCCTTTTGATAGACCAGGATCAGGCCGAAAAGTACCCCCAGCATGATCGTCACCAGCAGGGTGACGGCAACGAACAGGATTTTAAGATTTTGCAAGAAAAATTTTTTCATGATCCGCTGCCAGTATAACATATTTCAGGGCTTTTTTAAATCCGCGGCCGGTCGCGTCGGGGTTGATTTTTCCCGTCTTTTTTTTTATACTGCCTGGCAGGTGGTGCCATGATCAAGGGAATCGGCGTGGACATGGTCGAAATCAGCCGGGTGCGAAAATTGATCGAACAGGACCAGGGATTCGCCGAAAGAATTTTCACTGCCAGGGAAATCGCTTACTGCGAAGGCAAGTTTTTCAAGGCCCAGCACTATGCGGCCCGCTTCACCGCCAAAGAGGCGTTCTTCAAAGCCCTGGGAACCGGCTTCCGTGACGGCATGGGCTGGCAGGACGTGGAAGTGGAAAACGATGCCCTGGGCAAGCCGCAGCTGCGGCTGGCGGCGCTGGCGCTGGTCCAGTTCAAAAAGAGAAAGCTGAAAAGGGTGCTGCTTTCGCTTTCGCATACCCGCGACATGGCCGTCGCCCTGGTGGCCATCGAGTAGCCAGCAGTAAGAGGCGAACTATCGTAATTCGTAATTCGTGATTCGAAAAGAACAATATTGCCGGGTAAGATGTAAGCACCAAGTGCCAAGAACCAAATTTCAAATAAGCTCCAAATTCCAATAACCAAATGACCAAAACGAAGAAAAGATACTTGAAATGGCTTCGTTTAGGACATTGGAATTTGGAACTTGGAATTTGTTTGGAATTTGGTGCTTGCTGCTTGGAATTTTAGTCCTATGAGTGCTTTCTTGGAGGTTCTGGGGATAAGGCGCTATTTCAGCTTGATCAGATCGGAAGTGACCATGCCGTAGATGATGCGCGAGGTATCATAGATATTGACTCCGCATTCCCGCGAAATCTGGTTGATGCTTTTTTTGCCGTCGATTTTGGCTATGATCACCCATTCCATGGTCGAAAGGGAAATTTTGCGGCGCTCCTGGCGGTCGATATCGCTGAATTCGGGGATGGCGTCAATGGAGCCGATTTTCTTGCGCAGCAGCTTCCATTCATCGATGCGGCGGGCGGCTTCCATGAGCAGCGAGGTGATGGGGCGAATGATGGAGCTGGGGGTATCGAAAGCCCCCTCTTCAAAAACAAATTCCCCGTCATCCCAGGAAATGAGGGTGAAAATCGCGTCTTCGCCCTTGAATTCTTCGACGTCGGCGTGGATGATTTCGCCGTTTTTCAGGTATATCGACCCCTTCAGGCCGTTGCTGCGCGAGAGGACGAAGCGGCCCGTCTGCTTGGAATTGGAAACGAGCTGGATGATATCCGCCAGGTTGATTGAACTTAACGATCCTTTTAAACTCATGGTTTTCACTTCTTTAAAAAACAGTTTTGAAACTAAATAGTATAGGTATTTCCATCATTTGTCAAGATTTGCCAACAAATCAAGATCCCTCGCCCGCTCGCGTTTTGTTTACTCGCTGACGTTAATTTTCTATAATGGGCACATGGATTACCGCAAGCGCATGGAATTCCTGGCCGGGGAGCTGCTCCGCCACCAGCACCTGTATCATGTCCTGGCCCGTCCCGAGATCGGCGATGCGGAGTACGACCGACTGCTCGATGAACTGTTACTCCTGGAAAAGCGCTTTCCGCAGTTCGCCAGCCCGAATTCGCCCAGCCGCAGGATCGGCTCCGACCTGGACAACGCCTTTCCCGAGAGGCCGCATGCCGTGCCGGTGCTCAGCCTGGACAAGCTGTATCGTCCGGAAGAACTGGGGCAGTGGCTGCTGAAAACCGCGGCCGCGGCCGGGTCCAGCGTGGGCTTTGCGATCGAAGAGAAAATAGATGGCGCTTCCATCGTCCTTTATTATGACCGGGGTGAGCTGCAGTACGCCCTGACCCGCGGCAACGGACTTCTGGGCAACGATGTCAGCGACAACGTGCGCACCATCAGCCAGGTCCCCTTGCGCATCGACGAACCTTCGCGGCTGGCCGTGCGCGGGGAGATCTATATCAAGCGCGGCGATTTCGAGCGCTATAACTCCGGAGTGGCCGAAAAATACGCCAATCCGCGCAACCTGGCGGCCGGGTCGCTGCGCAACCTCAAGTCGGCGCTGGCGGCCCGCGTGCCCTTGAATATCTTTGTTTACGAGGGTTTTTTCCCTGTCCCCTCGTCCGGGACCTTCAGGGCCGGCCCCGATATTCCCGGCGGGGGGAACGCCGGCAGGGACCACCTGGAGATCCTGCAGCGGCTGCGGGAGCTGGGGTTCCGCGTCAACCCGCACCTGGGATTTTTTTCCGATGACGAAGCCAAACGGCGGAGGGCGCTGCAGCTTTTTCCGGATGGCACGGCCGCTCCGCTGGCGGCCGTGGAAGAATATGTGCGCCGACAGGCGGCAAACCGGGCGGAAGTGCCCTACGATATCGACGGCCTGGTGGTGAAGGTGGTGGAAATGGACGTCCGCCAGGAACTGGGGACCACCGCCCATCATCCGCGCTGGGCCATGGCTTACAAATTCGATTCGCCGCAAGCCCAAAGCGAATTGCTGGACGTGCAGGTCCAGGTTGGGCGCAACGGCCGGGTGACGCCGGTGGCGCTTTTGAGGCCGGTGGCGCTTTCCGGCAGCACGGTCACGCGGGCCACGCTGCACAACCAGGACTATATCGACATGCTGGAGCTGGGCATCGGCGACGAGGTCAGTATTTCCAAGCGGGGAGACGTCATCCCGGCGGTTGAAGAGGTATTGGAAAAGAGCGAGCGGCACCCGGGCATTTACAAGCTGCCCGGGCAATGCCCCTTTTGCCGGTCGCCTTTGCTGAAGGAAGGCGCCCACCATTTCTGCAAAAACGAGGCCTGTCCGGAGCGTCGCCGGCGCGCGCTCAGTTATTTTTGCGCCAAGGAGCAGATGGATATCGAAACCCTGGGAGAAAAGACCATCGCTTTCCTGTTCGCCAAGGGCTGGGTGCAAAGCCCCCCCGACATTTACAGCTTCGATGCCAGTCTGCTGGCCGGGGAAGAGGGATTCAAGGAAAAAAAAATAGCCCGCATCCGCGCCAGCATTGAATTGAGCAAATCCCGGCCTTTTGCCAGGGTGCTGGCCGCTCTGGGATTTGAGGGCGTGGCCGCGGCCGTGGCCGGCGATCTCATCGCCCACGGGTTGGATACCATCGACAAGATCATCGCCGCCGCCCAAAAGAACGATTGGCAGGTTTTCGCGGCCATCGAAGGCATCGGCGAAACCACGGCGCGGCTGCTGATCGGCCATTTCAGCAAGCCCGAAAACCTGCAGCTCATCGCCCGTCTGAAGGCGGCGGGGCTGAAATTTGCCGCCGAAAAAACCGAGAGCGAACGGCTCAACGATTCCTTCGCCGGACAGGTTTGGGTGATTACCGGCTCGTTCGCAAAGTTCATTCCCCGCTCGCTGGCGGCCGAGGAGATCGAAAAACGCGGCGGCAGGGTTTCGGAAAACGTAAGCTCACGCACCACTCACTTGCTGGCCGGAACCAGCCCCGGCTCCAAGCTGGCCAAAGCGCAGAAGCTCGGGATCGTTATCGTGGACGAATCGGAATTCCTGGCAAGGGTCCACAAAAACAGTTCGCTCAGGTTTGTTGCCAAGTAAAAAGATAACGAATATCGGGAGAATGATAAAATGAGCGATTCCTTATCTGTATCCATGAGGCTGGCGGATCATAAAGTGCGATTCACCGGCACGGCACGGTCGCTGCCGGCAGTCAGCGCCGATTATTTCCCTCCGCTGGGCGAGGGGCAGGGGTATACGGGGCTGGAGCTGCTGCTGCTGAGCCTGGCCGCCTGCAGCGCCACCAGCATCGTGTCCATGCTGCGGCGCATGAAAAGGACCGTTGCGGATTTCCAAGTGAACGCTTCGGGGACGCGCCGCGAGCAGCACCCCACCGCCTTCAGCCGCATCGTCCTCGATTTCATCCTGGCATCCCCCGATGCCGCCGCCGCCGACCTGCAAAAGGCGATCCAGCTTTCCGCGGAAACCTATTGCCCGGTCTGGGCCATGCTGAAAGGCAATGTGGAGATCGTCACGGAATTCAAGATCGTCCTGCCCTGAGGCCGGCAGGGGGCGGGGAAGGATCCGGGCTCAAGCGTAAGCTCGGTTGGGAATTTCCTCGCCGCGCAGGGAGTGCGGCCCGGCCGCGGTGATCTTCACGCGCGCGAACGCGCCGACCGGAGCGGCGGATGGAAAATTCACCACCCGGTAGCTCTCGCTGCGGCCGATCATCTCGCCGGTTTTTTTGGGATGCTTTTCGGTGACCAGGACTTCGACAATCTGTCCGAGCAAACCCCGGTTGTTTTTCAATTGGATGAGGGCCTGCAGCTCCTGCAGGGCGTAAAGCCTCTGCTTGGCCGCTGCCGGAGCCAGTTCCCGGGCGTAGGCCGCGGCTTGGGTGCCTGGGCGTGGAGAATAAACAAATGAAAAAATCGATTCGTATTCCACCTGCTCGAGCAGGGATAGGGTCAAGTTGAAGTCGCGGTCGTTTTCGCCCGGGAAACCCACGATGAAGTCGGAACTGAATTTCATGTCCGGCATGGCGGCGCGGAAAGCGCGCACGATTTGGAGGTATTGGGACCGGGAATAGGTGCGGCACATTTTTTTCAGGATCCGCGTCGAACCCGACTGGGCCGGGAAATGGATGTGGCGGGCGATGTTGCGGTTTTCGGCCATGGCCCGGATCAATTCCCGGTCATGGTAGCCCGGATAGGAAGTGATGAAGCGGATCCAGGGCACCGGCACGGCGCGGGCCAGCCGGCGCAGCAGGTGCGGGAAAGCACGGCCGCCTTTGGCCTCGTGCCAGTGGTTGACGTTCTGGCCCAGCAGGACGATCTCCTTGAAACCCTGCTCGGCCAGGAATTCGGCTTCCCGCAGGATGGCGTCCATGGGCCGGTATTTTTCGCGGCCGCGGCTGAAAGGGACGATGCAGTAAGAACAAAAATTATCGCAGCCCTCCATGATGGAAATATAGCCGGTGACCCGGCTGCTGCGGGCCTGGGCCGCGGGCACCAGCTCCTGCCATTGCCGGCTGAATGCGGCTGCGGTTTTGGCCCGGCTCCCTGCTGCGACCTCGTCGATGATCTCGCCGATGCGGTAAAATTGATGGGTCCCGACCACACAGTCGATTTTGACTTTTTTCCTGAAAAGGGCTTCCTTTTCCACCTGGGCCACGCAGCCGGCCACGATGATCTTTTTTGCGGGCGGAAACTGGCCGATATAGGAAAATATTTTTTCCTGGGGCTTTTCCCTCACGGCGCAGCTGTTGACGATGATGATATCGGCCGTCGCTTCGCTGGCGCTGGATTCCAGTCCCTTGTCTTCCAGAAGCTGGCGGATTTTTTCCGAATCATTGACATTCATCTGGCAGCCGAAGGTCTTGATGAAAAAATTCATGGCCGCGATTTGGCCAGCAGGAGTTCGGCGGCCTTCAGCACATCGGCGTTGATGGCGCTGCCGGCCATAAGGCGGGCGATTTCCCGCACCCGGTCGTCGTCTTCCAGGATCGTGGCCGTGCTGTAAGTCTGGTTGTTCCGGAATTCCTTGCGGATGAGGAAATGACGGTCGGCAAAGCGGGCGATCTGCGGCAGGTGGGAGATGCTGATCACCTGGTTGCGGGCGGAAATTTTGCGGAGCTTTTCGCCGACGAATTCGGCGGTCTTGCCGCCGATGCCGGAATCGATCTCGTCGAAAATGAAGGTGGCGCCGGCTTCATCGCCGCCGATCGATTTCAGCACCAGCATCAGGCGCGACAGCTCGCCGCCCGAGGCCACCTCCTTCAAACGTCCCGGGGGCTGGCCGGGGTTGGAGCTGAAAAAGAATTCGATCCTGTCGGTCCCGGTTTCCGCGACATTTTCCATGCTGGGCTCGCTTTCTTCGCAGCGCACTTCAAAGCGGGCTTTTGCCATTTCCAGCAGGGCCAGTTCCCTGACGATCAGGGCGCTCAATTTTTTGGCGTTGAGCTGACGGTTCTGCCGGAGCTTGTCCTGCAGGGCCTTGTATTCGGCCAGCGCCCGGGTGATCTCTTTTTCCGTGTCGTTCAGGGAAAAGTTCAAATTGAGCAGATCGTCCCTTTCCCGGCGCAACTGTTCATATTTTTCCAGAAGTTGCTCCAGGGTCAGCTTGTGCTTGGCCTTGAGTTTCTCCAGGCGCGACAGTTTTTCGGAAATTTCGTTCAACTCGCTTTCATTGAATTCCACCTTGCCGGCCAGCGTGTTCAAATAAGCCGAGATTTCCGGCAGCAGGTTGAAAAAGCGGTCGATTTCCGACTTGAAATGGCCGAATTCCGGAAACAGCGCCTGCAGGTAGGAGGCGGCGGGCAGGTCCTGGGCCAGCAGATTGTAGACCGAATGGTCCTTTTGGTAGAAATCCTGCACCAGCGTGTCGGATTTTTCCAGGATGGTCTCGGCCGCGGCCAATATTTTCAAGCGTTCCTGCATGAGCGTCTCGTCGCCCTGTTTCAAGTTCAGGCTTTCGATCTCCTGCAATTGGAAATTCAGATAATCGATCCTTTCTCGCGCCTGCTGGTTCTTTCCCTGCAGTTCGTTCCATCGGGCCTGCAGGGCCTTGATCTGCCGGCATTTTTCGGCCACTTCCCCGAGCAGTTCTCCATGCTGGCAGAACTGGTCGAGATAGACCTGGTGGTTGGCGGTGTTGAGCAGGAACACGTGGTCTTTCTGGCCGTAGATGTTCAGCAGCGCCTCGGCCTTTTCCCTGACCTGGGCAAAGGGCGCCAGCTCGCCGTTGTGATAGGTCAGGGATTTGTTTTTGCTGATCTCTCTCTTTAAAATGATCTCTTCGTCATTCCGGCAGAAGAGGGCCTCAACCGTGAGCTTGTCCTTGCCGCTGCGCACGATGTTGGCCGGCGTTTTTTTGTTGAGCAGCAGCATGATGGCGTCGATCAGTATGGACTTGCCGGCCCCGGTCTCGCCGGTCAGGATATTCAGCTGCGGGGAGAAGTCCAGTTCGGCCTTTTCCACCACCGCCAGGTTTTCAACTTTGAGATAGGAAAGCATCAGCCCGCAATGGTTGGGAAATGCCGACAAGCCACAGCCATCATTCGTTCTCCTTTTTAAAAAAAAATATACGTGAAAAGGGAGACGATGTCAATTGCCGGCCGTTCAGCGGAACAGATTGTATTTGAAGATGGCGTACATGGCCCGCATGCCGTCCCGCCAGTTGATCTTTTTCCCTTCCGCGTAGGTGCGCCCGTAGTACGAAATGGAAACTTCATAGATCGGGACCTTCAGCTTGGCCACCTTGGCCGTAATCTCGGGCTCGATGCCGAAGCGGTTTTCCTCGATGACGATTCGCTCAAAAATCTCCCGCTTGAACATCTTGAAGCCGGTTTCCATGTCGCTCAGGTTGATATTGGTGAACATGTTGGAGAGAGAGGTCAAAAACCTGTTGCCCACCATGTGCCAGTAATACAGGACGCGGTGGGCGCCCGAGCCGAGGAAGCGGGAGCCGTACACCACGTCGGCCTTGCCTTTCAGGATCGGCTCCAGCATCTTGTCGTATTCGCCCGGATCGTATTCCAGGTCGGCGTCCTGGATAATGACCACGTCGCCGCTGGCCCGGCGCAGGCCGCTGCGGATAGCCGCCCCCTTGCCCTGGTTTTTTTCCTGCAGGACCAGCACGTCGAATTGGCCGCGCATCTCCTGCAACAGCTCGCGCGTGCCATCGCTCGAAAAATCGTCGACGACGATGATTTCCTTATCCGCGACCGGGCTGCAGCGCACCGCGCGAATGACTTCGGCGACGGTTTTTTTTTCATTGAACACGGGGATGATGACGCTCAGTTTCATTTTTCCGCTCCCGGGGCTTCCCGGGCGATTCCCTCCCATCTTAGCAAAAAAAAAGGGCAAAGTAAAAGGCGTGGCTTCGCCTGCTTGAAAATGCTATACTGACCAAGATGAACAAGCCCATTCTGCGCCTGATCCTGTCGGCGGCAGCCGTGATTTTCACCCTCAACCTCCTGCTGTTCAATTACAGCCAATTCGTCATCCTGCCGCTGCTGGGCGCCCTGTTCCTTCTGGCGGCGCTCATCGGCCTGGGCGACGGAATGGCCGGGCTTTTCAAGATTTCCGCCGCCGGCATCCTGGAAAAGGCCGCCTTGGGGCTGATGGCGGCCGCGGCCTATTTCTACCTGGCCGGCTTTTTCGGAATCCTTAACCCGGGGACCGTCCTGGCTTTTTTTACCGCGTCGGCGGCTGTTTTCCTGCTGCGGTTTTTGGCGGGTCAGGGCGCGGGCGAGAGGCGGGCCGAGGTGAAAAAATTTTTCGCCAGGCCTTTGTCCGAGTACGGCGTTTTCCTCATCCCCCTGGTTTACGCGGCGCTCCCCCCTTCCTTTTACGACACGCTGGTTTATCACCTGGGCATCCCCAACCTGTATCTGCGCAGCGGCGGTTTTGTGGCCACGCCGCAATTCGTTTACGCCAACACGTTCATTTATTATGAGATATCACTGATCCCGGCGGTGTTTCTCGGCGAACTGGTTCCGCGTCTCTTCCATTTTTTCCTGGGAGCGCTGTTCGTGCTGGCCGTGGCCGATGAAGCGGTCGCACGCTGGGGGGTGCGAAAAAAGCTGCCCCTGATCCTGGCCATCGTTTCTTTGCCCATGACCCTGTTTCTCCTGGTCACTTGCAAGAATGACCTGATCGGCGCCATTTTTATTTTTTTGGCCATCCAGCGGCACCGCCGGGGCAACTGGAAATTGGCGGCCGTTTTTTGGGGCTTCGCCGTGGGCAGCAAATATTTCAATCTGCTGCCGCTGGCGCTTTTCCTGCTCCTGACCACCCGGCCCTGGAAAAAAAGCGACCTGAAAAAATTGGCGCTCACGGCCCTGGTCGTCATCCTGCTGGTTTCCCCGCTGCTGATCAAGAACATGCGTTTTACCGGGAACCCGTTTTTTCCATTTTTATCCAAGGCATTTCCGTCCGCCCTCTGGGACGGCGACCGGTTTGAGCGCATGCAAAACGACGTGGGCCGCATCGTGCATGCGCCCGCCGACGTCATCCGTTTGCCGTATGCCCTTTCCTTTTTCAACCATGGCTACGGCGGACTGGTTGGACCGCTATTCTTGATCTTCCTGCCTTTTCTGCTCCTGGCCCCCCAAACGGAAAAAAAATGGCTGTCCTGGGCCTTGCTGGTCTTGGCCAGCGCCCCGTTTTTGACGGCCAGCCTGCGTTTTGTCTATGTTGTCTTTGTGGTGCTGGCGATCTTTGTCCTGCGCGCCCTTGAAGCCGCGGCGGGAAAACTTCTGAAGGCCGTTTTTTATCTGCTGATCGCCGGCAACTTCGTCATGGGCGTGGCCCTGCTCGAGAAGTTTTATTCGGCTCACGGCGCCTGGAGCGGAAATCTTTCCCCGGAACAATACCGCGAAAAGTTTTTCCCCGCTTACCCGGCATTCGCTTTCATCAATGCCAAAGCGCCCGCCGGGGCGAGGATCCTGATCGCCGGTGAAGCGCGAAATTATTATTTGCATCGGCCTTACCGGCTTTCGTCGGCATTGGATTACTGCATCTTGAACCCCTACCTGGAGCGGAGCGGGAATGCCGCTGAGTTTGCCGCGGCCATAAAAAAGGACGGTTTCTCCTACCTGCTCGTGAATTTTCATGAACTGGAACGCCTGCAGAAATCCTATGCCAATATGGCTGCCGCCGGAGAAAGGAAATTGATGGAATTTTTGCGCGACCTGACGCCGGTTTTTGTCAGGGGACCGGTTTGCCTGTATGAATTCCCGGTCCGCTCAAAGTGAGTCGGCCTGCCGCGCAAAAAAGCGTTTGCTTTTGGCCGGGCCGCAGGATCTTATTCGTTTTTTTGACTAGGGAGCGCGCCCAACAGTTCGTTCAATCGGGCCAGGCCGGTCGGGAACGAATAAGCGGCGATGGCCGCCAAAGAGAGATCCGTTTTCCGA
>Ga0209262_10000459_pt1 | contig 18723 bp, 12 predicted proteins | sample Lowcelwee11metaG_FD_187171 | JGI IMG/M metagenome (GOLD analysis project Ga0209262, IMG submission 187171) | Freshwater pond sediment microbial communities from the University of Edinburgh, under environmental carbon perturbations - Low... | ecosystem: Environmental > Aquatic > Freshwater >...
CTCGGTGGCGCCACCAACCAGGCCGTGCCCCAGATGGTGCAGGGCGAACTGCTGGCCCACGCGCCCGACGGTGCGGCGCCCGGCACCAAAGTCTGGGTCGGCCTGCAACTCACGCACACCCCCGAGTGGCACACCTACTGGAAGAACTCCGGCGACTCCGGCCTGCCCACCGAGCTGCAATGGACCCTGCCCGAAGGCGTCACCGCCGGTGACATCGCCTGGCCCACGCCGCGCAAGTTCCCGCTCGGCACCCTGGCCAACTACGGCTACGACGGCACCGTGCTGCTGCCGGTGCCGCTGACCGTGGCGCCCGGTTTCACCGGCAGCCATGTCGACGTGAAGCTCTACGCCGCCTGGCTGGCCTGCCGCAAGGAATGCATCCCCGAAGAAGGCCACTTCACGCTGCGCATTCCCGTGCAAGGCTCCACCGGGTTGAACGGCATGGCATTCGAAGGCGCGCTGGCCGCCGGCCCGAAAGACCAGCCCGCCGCCGACAGCACGCTGGCGCCCGAACCCGGCTTTCTGAACGTGGCGCTCGCCGGTCTGCCCGCGGGCTGGCAAGGCCAGTCGCTGGAGTTCTTCCCGGAAACCACCGGCCTGATCGAACCCGGCGCCGCCTGGACGCAGGCCTGGGACGGCGCACGCTGGACCGCGCGCGTGCCCCTGTCGCCGCAGCGCAGCGACAGCCCGGCCCAGCTGGCCCTCGTGGTCGCCCAGGCCAACCCGCCCGGCTCGGGCGCGGGCAGCCCCGGCGCGCGCCTTACCGTGCCGGTGCAAGGCAACTGGCCCGCCGCAGCCGCCCTGCCCGCTGCTGTGCCCGACGCGCTGCAGGCCGCGCTTGACGCCAACGCCGCGCGCGCCGCCACGCCTCCCGCCAGCCCCGGCGGTGCACCGATCACACTCTGGGCCGCGCTGATCGGCGCGCTCATTGGCGGCGCCATCCTCAACCTCATGCCCTGTGTGTTCCCGGTGCTCGCCATCAAGGTGCTGGCCTTTGCGAAACACGCCGACGACCGCGCCGCGCACCGCGCCAACGGCCTGGCCTACACCGCCGGTGTGGTGCTGTCCTTTCTGGCGCTCGGCGGCCTGCTGCTGGGCCTTCGCGCCGCGGGCGAACAGCTCGGCTGGGGCTTCCAGCTGCAGAGCCCGGCCGTGGTCGCCGGGTTGGCCGTGCTGTTCACGCTGATCGGTCTGAACCTCGCCGGCCTGTTTGAATTTGGCAGCGTGCTGCCCAGCAGTGTGGCCAGCCTGCAGGCGAAGAACCCCACAGCCGACGCCTTCCTCACCGGCGTGCTCGCCACCGCCATCGCCTCGCCCTGCACCGCGCCGTTCATGGGCGCCTCGCTGGGCCTGGCCATCGGCTTGCCCACAGTGCAGGCGCTCGCCGTGTTCGGCGCGCTCGGCCTGGGCATGGCACTGCCGTACCTGGCCGCCAGCTGGTGGCCCGCCATTGCGCGCGCGCTGCCGCGCCCCGGCGCCTGGATGAACACCTTCCGCCACGGCATGGCCTTCCCCATGTTCGCCACCGTGGTCTGGCTGCTCTGGGTGCTTGGGCAACAAAGCGGCATCGACGGCGCAGCCGCCCTGCTCATGCTGCTGGTGGTGCTGGCGCTGCTGGTGTGGGCGCTCGGCCTGCGTGGCAAGAGCCGCACCGTGCTGGCCGGCCTCTCGCTCGCCGGCCTGCTGTGGCTGGGCTGGAGCGTGGGGCCCAACGTCACGCGCCTGCAAGACGCCAGCCCCGGCGCCGAAGTCGCCACCGCCGTGCAGGGCGTGAGCTGGCAAGCCTGGAGCCCCGAGCGCCAGGCGGCGCTGCTCGCCGAGGGCCGCCCCGTGTTCGTGGACTTCACCGCCGCCTGGTGCGTGACCTGCCAGTACAACAAGCGCACCACGCTGGCCGACGCCGACGTGCTGGCCGACATCGCCGCCAAAAAGGTGGCCCTGCTGCGCGCCGACTGGACGCGCCGCGACCCGACCGTGACCGCTGCGCTCGCCGCGCTCGGCCGCAACGGCGTGCCGGTGTACGCGCTGCACGGCAAGGCCAGCGCGCCGTTGGTGTTGTCCGAGGTGTTGAGCGTGGCCGAGGTGCGCGCCGCCCTCGCGGGCTTGTAATCCCCCGCGCCGCCTGCGGCGTGCCTTGCAGGCCGCGCCACCGTCAGAGCCGGTGTCACTTCGGGCTGTCCAAGTCTGCGCAGGCAGACTTGGAGCCGCGGCCCTCAGCCCCCCAAGGGGGCAACCTGACGACTCGGCGAAGCCGGTTCCGTGGGTACCTTGAACCAAAACGCCGCACCCGTGTCGTAGTTCTTCTGTTGTCCACCGGAGCCGAAACATGATGCAACGCCGCCACTTCAACACCCTGGGCATCGCTGGCCTGGGCGCGCTCGCCCTGCCCCCCAGCCTGCTCCCTCGCTCGGCCCACGCCGCCGCCAGCGTCGGCCAGCCCGCGCCCGACTTCACGCTCACCGACACGGCCGGCAAACCCGTCAAGCTCTCGCAGTTCAAAGGCAAACCGGTGGTGCTGGAGTGGAACAACCCCGGCTGCCCCTTCGTGCGCAAGCACTACAACGGCAACATGCAGGCGCTGCAAAAAGACTTCACCAACCAGGGCGTGGTCTGGCTCGCCATCAACTCCACCGAAGACGCCAGCGCCGACTACCTCAGCCCGCCCCAACTCGCACGCTGGATGCAAGACAAAGGCGCCAGCCCCAGCGCCACGCTGATGGACGAAAACGGCCAGGTCGGGCAGGCCTACGGCGCCCGCGTCACACCCCACATGTATATCGTCAACGCCCAGGGCCTGCTGGCCTACGCCGGCGCCATCGACAGCATCCCGTCCGCCCGCGTGGCCGACATTCCAAAGGCCACCAACTACGTGCGCCAAGGCCTGGGCGAGCTGCTCGCCGGCAAAGCCGTGAGCACCCCCAGCAGCCAGCCCTACGGTTGCAGCGTCAAATACAAGAGCTGACGACCCGGGCGCCGCTAACAGAAAACCCGGTAAAAAGAGCGCTTGACAGCGTTCACTTATGCACAAATTTTGTACCGCGGGCCACCCGCGAACGCTGGGAGACAACGCCCCGCTCCAAAGGATGCACATCGGGCGTGCATCCTTGAAGTCCGTTGATTTCATTGGATTTTGATTTCTGCTTTTTTTCCGTGCAATTCAAGCAAACCCTTGATTTAGAAGGCCTCCCGGCCTGCGCACAGACACTATCAACAAAGTTATCCACAGAAATCTTGGACAGCGGCAAAAGCCAAATCAAATCAAAGACTTACTTCACGTTCTCACAGTTCAACCGAAGAAAGAGGCCCCGCGTGGGCCCGCCCCGCAATGACACCCGGGCCACTAGGCACTGACTGGGTGTCAGCACGCCTTGGCCCGGGCGCCATGCCGAAAGGGCCCTCTCGATCGAGGGCACACGCCCATCTCTGCGCAACGCTCAGTGGTGAGAATGAGCCACTGCGTGGCCCCGACCTCTGGCAATGAGCCAGCGGTTGACCGGGTACGCGGCCAGGCCCGCGACGGCCAGTGAAACCGCCATGCTGCCCCAGAAAAAGAGGGAGTCGATGGAAGCGTCCATGGCGCCGGGAATGGCCAGCATGAGGGCGTTGTCAACGATCTCCATGAGGGTGATGGAGGCCGCGTCGGCTGCGAGCGCGATCTTGAGTGCGGCCTTCAGCGGGTATCCCCGACGAAGGAAGGGGAGCGCAGTGAGCGCAAAGCCCGCAAGAAATGCAAGAACGACCGCCAGGGCGATGGTGGCGCTGTTGCTCCACCCCCATGCGGTTCCGATGAGAAGACCCGCCACTTCGCCGATGGCACAGCCCAGCAGACAGTGCAGCGTGGCCACCAGTGCCGTGCGGTTCAGTGAATCCCCACCATGGCTTGTGGGGCGCTCTCCGCCATGGCCGGCGTGATGAGGAACGGTATGCACGTGATCCATGTTGAAACTCCTTGGTCGACTCGGGGACCACAGCCTAGACATTCCCATCATGGGAAGGTCAAGCGCAACTTTCAGAGCAGGGTTATCGACGCGTGCCAGTGCTCTGGTGAACCGCTCGCCGGCAACCCCGTGAGCACCAACAAGTGTGGTCGAAGCCTAGGCGGGATAATCCCCGCTTCCTCTCTGACGACCGCAACGGACACCCCATGAGCTACGCCCCCCTGCAGAACGACACTTTCCTGCGCGCCTGCCTGCGCCAGTCCACCGACCACACGCCGGTGTGGCTGATGCGCCAGGCCGGCCGGTACTTGCCCGAGTACTGCGCCACGCGCGCCCGGGCGGGTTCGTTCATGGGGCTGGCAACGAATGTGGATTACGCCACCGAGGTGACGCTGCAGCCGCTGGAGCGTTATGCGCTGGACGCGGCGATCCTGTTCAGCGACATCCTGACCGTGCCGGACGCGATGGGCCTGGGCCTGACCTTCCAGCAGGGCGAGGGCCCGAAATTTGCGAAGACGGTGCGCACAGAGGCCGATGTGGCCACGCTGGCCGTGCCCGACATGGACAAGCTGCGCTACGTGTTTGACGCGGTGACCAGCATCCGCAAGGCGCTCAACGGCCGCGTGCCGCTGATCGGCTTTTCGGGCAGCCCCTGGACGCTGGCCTGCTACATGGTGGAGGGCGGCGGCTCGGACGACTACCGCGCGGTGAAATCGCTGATGTACAGCCGCCCGGACCTGATGCACCGCATCCTTGCTGTGAATGCGGATTCGGTGGCCGTGTACCTGAACGCGCAGATTGACGCCGGCGCGCAGGCCGTGATGATCTTTGACAGCTGGGGCGGCGTGCTGGCCGACGGCAAGTTCCAGGAGTTTTCGCTGGCGTACACCAGGCGCGTGCTGGCGCAGCTCAAGCGCACCGACAGCACCGGTGCCACCATCCCGCGCATCGTCTTCACCAAGGGCGGCGGCCTGTGGCTGGACGACATGAAGGACCTGGACTGCGAAGCGCTGGGTCTGGACTGGACGGTGAATCTGGCCAAGGCGCGCGCGGCGGTGGGCGACTCGAAAGCCCTGCAGGGCAACATCGACCCCAACGTGCTGTTCGCGCCGCCGGAGGCGATCGAGCGCGAAGTGGCGGCCGTGCTGGAAAGTTTTGGCACGCCCCACCAGGGTGCCGGCACCGGCCCCACACACATCTTCAACCTGGGCCACGGCATCAGCCAGTACACCCCGCCGGAGAACGTGAAGGTGCTGGTGGACGCGGTGCACGCGCACTCGAAACGCCTGCGCACGCAAGGCTGATGGCGGCCCTGGCCAGTCCGGCCAGGGCGGTCCCGGACCGTTGCACGCCGGTCAAAACCCTGCCTGCGTCAAGCCCATAGCACAAAACTTGGGAAAAAAACTGCTTGACACATCTCACTTATGCACAAATCTTGTGCTGCGGCGCTGCAACAATTTTTTGGCGCTGACGAAGTGGTTGATCGCGCACCAATTCTTGCAAGTTGTTGATTTTATTGGTTTTTGATTTCTGCTTTTTTTCCGGGCAGTTTAACCAAGCCCTTGATTTACAAGGCTTCCCGGCCGGCAAAATGCACCTATCAACAAAGTTATCCACAGAAAGTCTGGATAGCCGCATAAGCCACGATAAATCAAAGACTTACATCGCTTTCCGCCAGTTGAACCGAGGAAATCCCGCTAACCATGGCTTTTTGGCCCAGCATCGTCGTCGCCACCCCGGCCCACAGCGGTGTGGGTGCGGCGCTCACGTACCGAAGTGAGTTGTCGCTCGCACCGGGCGCGCTGGTGCGCGTGCCGCTGGGATCTCGCGAGGTCCTGGGCGTGGTCTGGGACTGCCCGGACGCACCGCCCGAAGGGCTGACCGAAGCCCGCACCAAAGCGGTTGCGGGTGTGCTCGATGGCCTGCCACCCTTGAATGCGTGCTGGCGCCAGCTGGTGAAATTCAGCGCCCAGTATTACCAGCGCAGTCTGGGCGAGGTGGCGCTGGCCGCGTTGCCACCCCAGTTGCGCGAGCTCGACAGCACCCAGCTGGCGCGCCGGCTCAAGCGCCGCGCCAAGGCGGCGGCCGCCGCCGATGTCACGGCCGCGGGCGAAACGAACGGCCACGACCTGAGCGCCGAGCAGACCGAGGCGCTGCAGGCCCTGGCCACCGCCACCGCACCGGTGCTGCTTTACGGCGCCACCGGCAGCGGCAAGACCGAGGTGTATTTGCGCGCCACGCAAGCGGTGCTGGAAACCGCTGCGCCCGCGGGCACGGACGGACAAGCGTGCCCCACCCAGGTGCTGGTGATGGTGCCCGAGATCAACTTGACGCCGCAGCTGGAGGCGCGCTTTCGGGAGCGTTTCGAGCCCGCGTTCGGCGCCGGCTCGGTGGTTTGCCTGCACAGCGGCATGACGCCGGCGCAGCGCCTGACCAGCTGGCTGGCGGCGCACACCGGCAGCGCGCGCATCGTGCTGGGCACGCGCATGGCGGTGTTTGCCAGCCTGCCGGGGCTGCGCCTGATCGTGGTGGATGAGGAGCACGACCCGAGCTACAAGAGCCAGGAGGGGGCGCGCTATTCGGCGCGGGATCTGGCGGTGTACCGGGCAAAGGTGGAGAGTGAGGCTTTGGCGGCTGACGCGGGGCTTCTTCGAGCGGGCCCTCACCCCCGCCCTCTCCCAGAGGGAGAGGGGGCCGGAGACGAAGAGGGAGCGCATGCGCGCTGCCAGGTGCTGCTGGGCTCGGCCACGCCCTCGCTGGAGAGCTGGCACGCGGGGACCCAAGGTCGCTACCTGCGGCTGGACATGCCGGGGCGCATCGGCGGCGGCATGCTGCCGCGCCTGCGTCTGGTGGACATGAACCACCAGCCCAAGGGCGCGGTGCTGGCGCCGCCGCTGGTGGCGGCGATGGGCGAGCGCATCGCGCGCGGCGAACAGTGCCTGGTGCTGCTGAACCGCCGCGGCTACGCGCCCGTATTGGCCTGCCACGACTGCGGCTGGAAGAGCGGTTGTCCGCACTGCAGCGCCTACCGCGTGTTCCACAAGCTGGACCGCACCCTGCGCTGCCACCACTGCGGCTTCACCGAACGCGTGCCGCGCGCCTGCCCGGACTGCGGCAACCTCGACATCGCGCCCGTGGGCCGTGGCACCGAGCAGGTGGAAGAACAGCTCGCCGGCCTGCTGGTGGGCGTGAAACGGCCCGACGGCAGCCCCGCGCGCGTGGCGCGCATGGACGCGGACTCGACCCGGCTCAAGGGCAGCCTGGAAGTGCAACTCGCCGCGCTGCACAGCGGCGAGGTGGACGTGCTGGTGGGCACGCAGATGATCGCCAAGGGCCACGATTTCCGCCGCATCACGCTGGTGGCCGGCATCAACGCCGACTCGGCCCTGTTCGCCAGCGACTACCGCGCGCCCGAGCGCCTGTTTGCCCTGCTGATGCAGGCCGCGGGCCGCGCCGGGCGCGACGCGGCACAGAGCGGCGCCAGCGAGATGTGGATCCAGACCTGGTACCCGCAGCACCCGCTGTTTGCCACGCTGAAAAAACACGATTACCCGGCTTTCGCCGCCGAGCAGCTGACCGAACGCGAGCAGGCCGGCATGCCGCCGTATGGTTTTCAGGCGCTGCTGCGCGCCGACGCGCGCACGCAGCAGGCGGCGCAGGCGTTTTTGAACATCGCCTCCGAGCAGGCCGCCGGCCTGCCGCACCGCGACGACATCACGCTCTACCCCGCGGTGCCGCTGACCATCCAGCGCGTGGCCAACGTGGAACGCGCGCAGATGCTGGTGGAGACCCACTCGCGCGGCGCGCTGCAGCGCTTTCTGGCGGCGTGGCAACCGGTGTTGCACAGCTGCCGCAGCGCGCCCGAAGCCAAAGGCTTGGTGCGCTGGGCGGTGGACGTGGACCCGCTTTCGATCTGAGCCACCCCGGCACTGTCATGCCCGCGTCACGCGCCACGCGCAAGATGCCCCGGTGCACGACGCCTGCGCGAGAACAGGCAGCACACCACGGCCACCCACGGGTGACCGTTCCATTTCAGCGCCCGGTTCAAGGCAGCTGCCGGGTGAGAAAGACGCCATTCGGAATGCGCTCGGCTTCGAAGAAGGCTTCGTCGCTCAGGCCGTCGATCAGGTAGCGCAGACAGCGCACCACGAAGCCGTGCGACACCAGCAGCACGGTCTGGCCGTCGTGCACCGCGCGCAACTGCGCCAGCCCGCGCTCCACGCGATCCACCACGGCACGCGTGGCTTCGGCGCCGGGCGGAGCTTCGTCCCAGCGGTAGGCCACGTTGCGGGAAACGAGTTCGGGGAACTGCTGCGCCGCTTCGTCGGCGGTGAGGCCTTCGAAGATGCCGAAGTCGCGCTCGCGGAAATCGGCGTCGAAGCGCGGCACCAGACCACGCGCGCGGACCACCGGCTCGGCGGTCTGGCGCGCGCGCAGCAGGGGCGAGACCACCAGCGCGTCGATGCCGCCAGGCAATGCCCGCGCGAGCTGCTCGGCCTGGGCAAGGCCGGTGGCGTTGAGCGGCAGGTCGAGCCGGCCCTGCCAGCGCTCGTCGGTGTTGAGGTCGGTCTGGCCGTGGCGGGCCAGCAGGAGGGTCAGGGCCATGCAAAGGGCGTCGGGTGGAAAGCCCCGATCTTCGCACCGCCATAAAAAAAGGCCCCCGCGGCCGAAGCTGCGGGGGCCGGGGCAAGACAAGCTGCCCGATCAACGCATCACATCTTCAGATCAAAGCGGTCGAGGTTCATGACCTTGTTCCAGGCGGCGACGAAATCCTTGACGAACTTCTGGCCGCCGTCGTTCTGCGCGTACACCTCGGCGATGGCGCGCAACTGCGAGTTGGAGCCGAAGGCCAGGTCCACGCGGGTCGCGGTCCACTTTGCGCTGCCGGTCTTGCGGTCGGTGCCTTCGTAAGCGTTGTCGCCGCTGGGCTTCCAGGCGGTGGACATGTCCACCAGGTTGACGAAGAAGTCGTTGCTCAGCTGGCCCGGGCGGCTGGTGAACACACCGGCCTTCGATCCGCCGTGGTTGGCGCCGAGCAAGCGCAGGCCGCCAACCAGCGCCGTCATTTCGGGTGCGCTCAGCGTGAGCAGCTGGGCCTTGTCGAGCAGCATTTCTTCGGGCGACACGCTGTAGGCGGTCTTACGGTAGTTGCGGAAACCGTCGGCCTGCGGTTCGAGCACGCTGAACGATTCGACATCGGTCTGCGCCTGCGAGGCGTCGGTTCGGCCCGGGATGAAGGGCACGTCCACCACCTGACCCGCGGCCTTGGCGGCGGCTTCCACCGCCGCGGCACCGGCGAGCACGATCAGGTCGGCCATGGACACCTGCTTGCCACCGGCCTGCGCACTGTTGAAGGTTTTCTGGATGCCTTCGAGCACGGCGAGCACCTTGGCCAGCTGCGCGGGCTGGTTGGCCTCCCAGTCTTTCTGCGGGGCCAGGCGGATGCGGGCACCGTTGGCGCCACCGCGCTTGTCGGAGCCACGGAAGCTGGCCGCCGAGGCCCAGGCGGTGGACACGAGCTCGCCCACCGACAGGCCGGAGGCCAGCACCTGCGCCTTGAGCGCGGCGATGTCCTTGGCGTCCACCAGCGGGTGGTCCACGGCGGGCACCGGGTCTTGCCAGATCAGGTCTTCGGCCGGCACTTCGGGGCCGAGGTAGAGGCTCTTCGGTCCCATGTCGCGGTGGGTCAGCTTGAACCAGGCGCGGGCGTAGGCGTCGGCGAACTCGTCGGGGTTCGCCATGAAGTGGCGCGAGATCTTCTCGTAGGCCGGGTCCATGCGCAGCGACATGTCGGCGGTGGTCATCATGGGTGCGTATTTCTTGCTCGGATCGTGCGCGGCGGGGATCATGTCCTCGGGCGCCACGTCCTTGGCGCGCCACTGGTGGGCGCCCGAGGGGCTCTTGACCAGCTCCCACTCGTACTTGAACAGCACCTTGAAGTAGCCCATGTCCCAGGTAGTGGGGTTGGGTTTCCACGCGCCTTCGATGCCGCTGGTGGTGGTGTCACCGCCCTTGCCGCTGCCGTGCTGGTTGATCCAGCCGAATCCCATCTGCTCGATGGGCGCGGCTTCGGGCTCGGGGCCGACCAGCTTGGGGTCGCCCGCGCCGTGCGCCTTGCCGAAGGTGTGGCCGCCCGCAACGAGCGCCACGGTTTCGTAGTCGTTCATCGCCATGCGCGCAAAGGTTTCGCGCACGTCGCGGCCGGAGAGCACCGGGTCGGGGTTGCCATCCGGGCCTTCGGGGTTCACGTAGATCAAGCCCATCTGCACGGCGGCCAGCGGGTTCTCCAGGTCGCGGTCACCGGCGTAACGGCTGTTGGGCTTGTCGCTGGTGGCCAGCCATTCTTTTTCCGCGCCCCAGTAGATGTCTTCTTCGGGTTGCCAGATGTCGGCGCGGCCGCCGCCGAAACCGAAGGTCTTGAAGCCCATGGACTCCATGGCCACGTTGCCGGCGAGGATCATGAGGTCGGCCCAGGAGATGGCGTTGCCGTACTTCTGCTTGATGGGCCAGAGCAGGCGGCGCGCCTTGTCGAGGTTGCCGTTGTCGGGCCAGCTGTTGACGGGCGCAAAGCGCTGGTTGCCGGTGCCCGCGCCGCCTCGGCCGTCGGCCGTGCGGTAGGTGCCGGCGCTGTGCCAGGCCATGCGGATGAAGAGGCCACCGTAGTGGCCCCAGTCGGCCGGCCACCAGTCCTGGCTGTCGGTCATGAGAGCGACCAGGTCTTTCTTCAGCGCGGGAAAGTCGATCTTCTTGAAGGCTTCTGCGTAGTCGAAGTCCGGGTCCATCGGGTTGGAGGCGGGGGCGTGCTGGTGCAGGATGCCCAGGTTCAGCTGGTTGGGCCACCAGTCGGCGTTGGACTGGGCACCTTGCGTGGCGCGCGCGCCAGCGACGGCGTGGAAGGGGCACTTGGCTTCGGATGGGTTGCTCATGGTGTTCTCCTTGGGGGGTTGTGGTGGATGGACCGGTGCTCAGTGGGTCAGCGCCAGACACGCCAGACGGTCGAGCCAGGACGGGCTGCTGTCGGTGCTCACGCTCGGTATTGAAGGTGTCATCTTGAAGCTCCTTGGTGGAACCGTGTTGACTCTACGCAAGCTTGGTTAATTTGCATACTTGATTAAAAACATACATCAAATAGCAAAACACTATCAAACAGCCCGCAAACCACCCACCAGGCCTGGGCAGGCGCTTCAGGTCATCAGGGTCACGGCGCCCGAGAAAGTGAAAAACGCCGCCACCGTGGTCACCAGGATGATCCGGGCGATGCGCCCGTTGTCCGCGCCCAGGCGCTCGGCCAGCAGCGAGACGTTGCTGGCGCTGGGCAGCGCGGCGACGAGCACCATCACCGTGAGCGCAAACGGGTCCAGTGGCACGCCCAGTTGCTGCGCGGCCAGCCCGACCACCAGCACCAGCAGCGGGTGCAGCAGCAGCTTCATGAGCGCCACCGGCAGGTAGTCGCTCACGGGCATGGGGTGGCTGGACTGGATTTGCGAGCGCGCCAGCACCGCGCCGATGGTGAACAGCGCCACCGGCGAGGCCGCGTCGGCCAGCAGCCAGGCGGTTTTTTCGACCGGGCCGGGCAGTTTGAACTGCAGGTACGAGGCCACCGCGCCCAACAAGATGGCCCAGGGCATGGGGTTGGCCGCTGCGCCTTTGAGCGCTTTCTTGCCTGCGTCGAGCATGGCCTCGCGGCCGTGCCCCTCGCCCTCGTCGAGCCGCGAGAGCGCCACGCACAACGAGCTGATCACCACCATGTCAACCAGCATGGTCAAAATCGTCGGACCGGCCGCGGCCGGTCCCAGCAGCGCCACCAGCAGCGGCACCCCCATGAAGCCGGAGTTGGGGAACGCGGCCACCAGCGCACCGAGCGAGGCGTCGTTCCAGCGGATGCGGCTGTTCATGGTCATGGCGATGCAAAAACCCACCATCACCAGCGCGCACAACAGGTAGACCCCTGCGACCGTGGCGTCCAGCAACTGCGCGATCGGCGTGGTGGAGCCAAAGCGGTACAGCATGCAGGGCAGCGCAAAGAACAGCACAAAGCCGTTCAGGCCGGGAATGGCCTCCAGCGGCAGCATGCGCCGGTGTGCGGCCACAAAGCCCGCCAGCACAAGCGCGAAAAAGGGGAAGGTGACGAGCAGGATTTGCAACACGAGCGCGATTGTCTCAGGAGCGGCGCGTGTCCTCGGACAAGTCAGGCACACTCTGTTCGCCGGGGTCTCACCCGGTCGCCGCCCGCCTGGCACAACCCACGTCCCCTGTCGTGGCGATCGCCCCCCACACCACCACCCTTTCGCGCCCCCAGCCGTCGCCCATCTTGATTTACCTGATCGTCTTCATCGAAGGCTTTTGTTCCCTGGGCGCCGAGGTCATTGCGCTGCGCCGCCTTGTGCCGCATGTGGGCAGCTCCATCGTCGTCACCGCGCCCACCATCGGCTTCTTTCTCTTGGCGCTGGCCATGGGTTACGCCACCGGCGGCAAGGTGGTGGACGGCCACCTGCGGCGCGTCGCCCGCAACTTCCTGCTGGCGGGCCTGATCGTCGGCGTCGGGCTGGCCGGGCCCACGATCAACGCCATCTTTGCCCATGTCCAGCCGGGCCTGCTGGCCTACCTGGTGTTCATGGCCGTGGTGCTGTGCCCCATCGCCTGGCTGCTGGGGCAGACGGTACCCGTGCTGAGCAACCTCATGACACACAGCCACGTGGGCCAGGCCAGCGGCATGGCGCTGTACTGGTCCACCCTCGGCTCGTTTCTCGGCTCGGTCTCGCTCTCGGTGTTCGTGATGCAGTGGTTTGGCGTCTCCACCGCGGTGGTCACCTGCGCTGTGGGCCTGCTGGCCGGCGCGCTGATGCTGGAACACCGGCGCTGGCACCAGGCGCTCGCGCCCCTGCTGGGCGCGGGCCTCGTGGTGGGCGCCAACCTCGCCCCCATCGCAGCGGCCGACACCGCCTACGCCGACTACCAGGTCAAGGCGCTGCCCTTGCCCGACCAGATCAACCCGCGGGTCTTCATGTCCAACGGCTCGCACTCGTCCCAGATTGACGACAGCCAGCCGCCGAAGACCCACCGTTACATCCAGCACCTGCGCCAGGCGCTGCTGGTCGACCTGGGCTTCAAAGACAAAGACATTCTGGTGCTCGGCGCAGGCGGCTTCACCCTGTCGCAAGGCGAGCCGCTGAACCGTTACACCTATGTGGACATCGACCCCGCGATCCGGGCCATCGCCGAGCAGCACTTTCTCCAGGCTCCGGCCAACGGCGCGTTCATTGCGGAAGATGCCCGGCGCTTTGTCGCGGGCACCGAGCGGCGGTTTGATGCCGTGGTGGTCGATGTCTACAGCGACCGGGCGTCCATCCCCAGCCACCTCGTGACCCGAGAGTTCTGGGCCGCGTCCCGCCGCGCACTGCGCCCGCAAGGCGTGCTGATGGCCAACCTCATTCTGGACAGCAAGCTGGCATCGCCCTACGCCCGGCACGTTCTGGACACCATGGAAAGCGTGTACGGGCGTTGCGACACCTCGGTGCTGCAAAAAGGGCAGGCGTTCGCCAACGTGATCGCCACCTGCCACGCCAGCAGCCAGCCCTCGGCGCCCGGCATCTACACCGACGAACACAACCAGGCCGATCTGGAGAAGTTCGGCCTGCGTCTGCGCTGAAGCCCTTTGGGCACCCTGCTCCCGTATCATTCGCCGCTCTTCCCCAGCCACCCCCCATGTCCGCCGGACTCAACCTTGCCCAACTCGAAGCCGTGAACCACCTCGGCGGCCCCTGCCTGGTGCTGGCCGGCGCAGGCTCGGGCAAGACGCGCGTGATCACGCACAAGATCGGCCGCCTGATCAACGCGGGCCTCGCGGCCGACCGCATCGCCGCCATCACCTTCACCAACAAGGCCGCCGCCGAGATGCGCGAGCGCGCCAAACAGCTGGTGGGGCGCGACGCGAAGAAGGTGCTGATCTGCACCTTCCATGCGCTGGGCGTGCGCCTGCTGCGCGAAGACGGCGCGGCGCTGGGACTGAAGAGAAACTTCAGCATTCTCGACACCGACGACATCACCAGCATGCTCAAGGACTGCGGCGGCACCACCGACGCCAACACCGCACGCGGCTGGCAGTGGGGCATCAGCGCATTGAAAAGTTCGGGCCTGAATTCGGCCCAGGCGCTGGCCGCAGCGAAGGATGAAAACGAACGCGTCACCGCAACCATCATGGCGCGCTACGAAGAACGGCTCACGGCCTACCAGAGTGTGGACTTCGACGACCTGATCAGCCTGCCGCTCAAGCTGCTGACCGAACACCTGGATGTGCGCGAGCGCTGGCAGAAGAAGATGGGCCACGTGCTGGTGGACGAATACCAGGACACCAACGCCACGCAGTACGAGCTCTTGAAACTGCTGGTGGGCGAACGCGCGCGCTTCACCGCCGTGGGCGACGACGACCAGTCCATCTATGGCTGGCGCGGCGCCACGCTGGACAACCTGAAGCGCCTGCCGCAGGACTTTCCCGAGCTGAAAGTCATCAAGCTGGAGCAGAACTACCGCTCCACCAGCGCCATCCTGCGCGCCGCCAACAACGTCATCGGCCCCAACCCCAAGCTGTTCCCCAAAACGCTGTGGAGCGACCTCGGTGAAGGCGAGCCGGTGCGCGTGGTCGATGCCGACAACGAGGAGCACGAGGCCGAGCGCGCGGTGGCGCGCATCCAGAGCCTGCGCAGCACCTCGCCGCACAAGGAGTTTCGCGACTTCGCCATCCTCTACCGCGCCAATCACATGGCGCGCTCGTTCGAGCAGTCGCTGCGGCGCGCACAGATCCCGTACAAGGTCTCGGGCGGCCAGAGCTTTTTTGACAAGGCCGAGATCCGCGACCTCTGCGCCTGGCTGCGCCTGCTGGTGAACAACGACGACGACCCGGCCTTCCTGCGCTCCGCCACCACACCCAAACGCGGCATCGGCCACACCACGCTGCAAGCGCTGGGCAACTTCGCCACGCAGTACAAGCTCAGCCTGTTCGAGGCGCTGTTCTCCAACTCGCTGGGCACCGCCCTGCCCGCGCGCGCCGTGGCCACGCTGCACGAGTTCGGCCGCGCGGTGAACGACCTGGAATACCGCGCGAAACACACGGTGGGCCACGAGGCTGCGCGCGCTTTCCTCACCGAATGGCTGAAAGATATCGCCTACGAAAAGCACCTCTACGACAGCGAAGACAATGAAAAGATCGCCGCCGCGCGCTGGACCAACGTGGTGGAGTTCTGCGACTGGGTGGCCGGGCGCTGCGGCGGCCAGATCGAAGACGAAGCGGGTGTGCAGGTGGAGACCGAACGCAAGACGCTGCTCGAGGTGGTGCAGACCATCGCCCTGCTCTCCACCCTGAGCGAGCGCGAGAAAGACCAGAACGTGGTGACGCTTTCCACCCTGCACGCCTCCAAGGGCCTGGAGTGGCCGCACGTGACGCTGGTCGGCGTGAACGAGGGGCTGCTGCCGTTCAAGATGGACGAAGAAAGCAACCGCGACGCCAGCGCCGAAAGCCTGGCGCTGCGCCTGCAGGAAGAGCGCCGCCTGATGTACGTGGGCATCACGCGCGCGCAGCGCACGCTGGCGGTGAGCTGGCTCAAGCGCCGCAAAAAGGGCCGCGAGAGCGTGCCCGGCATCGCCAGCCGCTTCATCAAGGAAATGGCGCTGGACCAGAACACGGTCAAAGAAGACCCGCGTGAAAAGCTGCGGGCGTTGCGGGCCGAATTCGCCCAGCGCGCCACCGAGCAGGCGGCGCAGAAAGCCGCCGAAACACCATGAGCCTGGCCCGTTCGCCCTGGCGCCATTCCAAGCTCTCGTGTGCTGGCGCCCTGTGCCTGGCCTTGCTGGCGGGCATGTCCTCGCCCGATGTCGCCGCCCAGAGCGCGGCCACCCCGCCAGCGACCAGCTGCGCGGACCCGGCTCCAATGACCCCCGCCCATCTCTATGGCCTGTGGCAACTCACGCTGTGGCCGCTGGACGGACAGGAAACCGAGCCGTTATCCCGAGGCGCCGTGCTGTTCGAGCGCCACCCCGACTATCCCGGCAGCGTGCGCGGTCACATCAGGCGCTCCACCACCGGCAACGATGTGCAGGCCCAGGTGTCGGGGGATGTGGTGGACGGTGAGTTCAACCTCGACGAATCCGCCGACGGCGTGACCATGGACGCGGTCTGGGCGGGTGCGCCTCTGGCCTGTGGCCTGCTCATTCGCGGCATCCGCCGCCCGGCAGCGAACAGCACCACAGGCCAGCCCAGCCTGTTTTTCCGGCTCGACAAAACGCCCGGCTGGCGCTGATCACACGGCAAGCGCGGCCCGGGTGAGCACGCTTCGCAATCGATAGCCAATGGCTAAAACACACATAGTCAAGTGCTATTGAGGCCGGCAATCGGGTTGATCTCAGTCAAAAGCACTAGGGGAATACCCCCATACAGTGAAGTCGTCACAAGCAAGCGTCTGCGGACGGACATCCCGCCACCCTGCCGTGATTCTTCTGACACTTTGAAAGTTTTGACATCATGAAAACCACGAAATCTCTCCAATGGGTTCTGCGCGCTGTCGCTGTTGCGGCCCTCATGACCACCGGCTCTGCCATGGCTCAAAACCAGGAGCCTGTTTCCCCGGTACCCGCGCCCAAGGCGGTCAACCCCGCGGCGGTTGAACTGGGCAAAAAGTTGTTCTTCGATCCGCGTCTGTCCAAGTCGGGCTTCATCTCCTGCAACAGCTGCCACAACCTGAGCATGGGCGGCACCGACAACCTGAAAACCTCGATCGGCCACAACTGGCAACAAGGCCCGATCAACTCACCCACGGTGCTCAACTCGCGCCTGAACCTGGCCCAGTTCTGGGACGGCCGCGCCGCAGACTTGAAGGCCCAGGCCGGCGGCCCAATCGCCAACCCCGGTGAAATGGCCTTCACGCACGAACTGGCCATCGAGACGCTGAAGTCCATCCCCGGCTACGTGGAAGAGTTCAAGCAGGTCTTCAAGACCGATAAGCTGAGCATTGACGAAGTGACGACCGCCATCGCCGCATTTGAAGAGACGCTGGTGACGCCGAACTCGCGCTTCGACCAGTGGCTCGACGGCGACAAGAAAGCCATCACGGCCGACGAACTGGCCGGCTACAAGCTGTTCAAGGACAGCGGCTGCGTGGCCTGCCACAACGGCCCGAACTTTGGCGGCAACTCGTTCCAGAAGATGGGCGTGGTGCAGGCCTACAAGACCGCCAGCACCGCCGAAGGCCGCAAAGGCGTGACGGGCAAGGACGGCGACCGCCTGAACTTCAAGGTGCCGACACTGCGCAACATCGAACTGACCTATCCCTACTTCCACGACGGCGCGGCCGAGACCATGACCGCCGCGGTGGACCTGATGGGTCGCCTGCAGCTGGGCCGAGAATTCAGCAAGAGCGAAAACGGCAAGATCGTGGCCTTCCTCAAGACCCTGACCGGCCAGCAACCGCAGATCGCGCTGCCGATCATGCCGCCCTCGACCGACAAGACGCCAAAGCCGCGTCCGTTCAACTGAGCATCTGCTGATGCCCCATGAAAAAACCGGCCTCGCGCCGGTTTTTTCTTGTCAGCGATCAAAACCAACGATCAGGAGGCCGTCCCCGTCGCCAGAGCGGGCTTGTCGACAAACCAGGCCTGCAACAGGCTGCCCAACTGCGCGGGCACATCGTTGTCAAAACTCATCAACACATCGGGTGCCAGCTTCTCGGCGGCCGACGTCAGAACCGCAGCAACGCAGTCCCGGTGCTCGCCCGTGGCCGACCGCTGGAGCCCGGCCTCCAGCACCGCGACGGTGGCCTCGCGCATCCGGTCCGAGCCCAGGACGTGCCACGCGTAGTCGATTTCATAGCGGTCAACGGCGTCTTTCAGACTTTCCCCATCCTGGCGGGATTCGTCGGCAAAACGGTTCAGGGTGCGGGTGCTGAGCTGGCTCACGAACTGGGCAACCAGTTCGCTGTGCCCAGGCACAGAAGTTTCATTGGCCACGGGTGAATCCTTGAAGGGTGGAGAGCCGGAGCCCGGGAGTCGGTCGGCCCGACGGAGGTTCCTGGGATTCCATGGACCGGTTCAAAGTCGAACCAGCTTGGAACACACCGACCAAAAAGGTCAACCCAGAAAGGCAAAAGCCCATCTCGGAGGATGGGCTTTTGCGAGGTGTTTGGTGGCCTGGGACGGAATCGAACCATCGACACGCGGATTTTCAATCCGCTGCTCTACCAACTGAGCTACCGGGCCAAACAGAAGCGGAATTATAGCAGGGAATCTGGCGCTGTTTTTCGGACCAGCGCCCTCAGAGCGCGTTGCGCTTGCTGCGGGCGAGATCGACGCCGAGCTGTTTGAGCTTGCGGTACAGGTGCGTGCGCTCAAGACCCGTCTTTTCAGCCACGCGCGTCATGGAGCCCGACTCTTTGGCCAGGTGGTATTCGAAATAGGCTTTCTCGAACTCGTCGCGCGCCTCGCGCAGCGGCCCTTCCAGGTTGAAGGCCTGCGAAGACTGCGGACCGATGTCAAACACCACCTCGGGCTGGCTGCCACCGGTCATGGCAACTTCCACCGTCAGTTCCGCCACCGGCGCAAGTGCCCCGTTTTTCAGCGGCAACGCAGCGCCGACCTTGGCCACAGGTTTGTTCAGCCCCATGTCCACCGCTTTGAGCAGCTTTTGCAGGGTGATGGGTTTTTCGAGGAAAGCGGTGGCGCCGATTCGCGTGGCTTCCACGGCGGTGTCGATGGTGGCGTGTCCGCTCATCATGATCACGGGCATGTTGAGCATGCAGCC
>Ga0209262_10000461_pt1 | contig 18653 bp, 21 predicted proteins | sample Lowcelwee11metaG_FD_187171 | JGI IMG/M metagenome (GOLD analysis project Ga0209262, IMG submission 187171) | Freshwater pond sediment microbial communities from the University of Edinburgh, under environmental carbon perturbations - Low... | ecosystem: Environmental > Aquatic > Freshwater >...
ACATTTTGGTCACTTGCCGCGCAGGAACAGCCTGTCGAGTTCCGCCAGCGGCAGTTCGGTCCATGTCGGCCGACCGTGGTTGCACTGGCCGGCGCGTTCGGTTTCTTCCATCTGCCGTAGCAGCGCGTTCATTTCGGGGAGGGTGAGAATGCGGCGGGCGCGGACGGCGCCATGGCAGGCCATTGTCGCCAGCAGTTCGTTGCGCCGCGCGGTGGCAAGCTGGGTAATGCCGTGTTCGCGCAGTTCCGCTATCAACGAGCGGGCGAGTGCGGCCGGGTCGTCGGATTGGAGCAGGGCGGGGACGCTGCGCACGCCGAGCTGGTTGGGGCCGAGCGGGGCGATCTGGAAGCCGAGGTCGGCCAGCGCCTCGGCGTGTTCTTCGACGGCGGCGATGTCGAGCGGGTCGGCGGAGAAGACGGCGGGGATCAGCAGCGCCTGGGTGGCGATCTGGCGGTTGTCGAGGGCGGTCTTCAGCTTTTCGTAGAGGATGCGTTCGTGCGCGGCGTGCATGTCGACAAGGACGAGGCCGCGCGCGTTCTGGGCGAGGATGTAGATGCCGTGCAACTGGGCGAGGGCGTAGCCGAGCGGCGGGCCTTCCGCGCTTTGGGCGGGCTGAAATTGCGGGGCGACGTCCTGGCGTGGCGCGGGCGACGAGCCGATGTCCTGGGCGGCGCGGGCGAAGGCGAGGTAGGCCGCGGCAGCCGGTTCGGCAACGCCGCGAAGCAAGTACCCTTGGGGTACGCCGAGCGTGCTTTGGTGGCGCAGCGGCAGGGCGTAATTGAAATTTGCCGTTTTTTCGGGGTCGACCGCAGCATTCTGCCGCTCGATCAGCGCGGGAGCGGCATCAGCCTGCACCGGCGTGGCCAGCGTGCGCTGAATGGCGTGGAAAACGAACTGGTGCATGGCGCGCGAGTCGCGGAAGCGGACTTCGGTCTTGGCCGGGTGCACGTTGACGTCGACCAGCGCCGGGTCGATGTTCACGAACAGGCAGACGGCCGGCTGGCGGCTGCCGTGCAGCACGTCGCGGTAGGCTTCGCGCAGGGCGTGGGCGATCACCTTGTCGCGGACGTAGCGGCCATTCACAAAGACATACTGGCCGTCCCTGGCTTCGGTGGCGCGCGTCGGGTCGATGGCGAAGCCGGCGATGGACAGCGGGCCGGCGGCGGTGTCTAGGCGGCGGGCGGCGGCCAGGAAATCGTCGCCGAGGATGTCGGCGATGCGTCGCGCGCTGTCGGCGGGGGCGAGCTGAAAGAGGTTGCGGCCATTGTGGGTCAGGCTGAAGGCGACGTCGGGGCGGGTCAGCGCCAGGCGCTTGACGGCGTCGGCGCAGTGGGCGAACTCGGTGCCTTCGGCCTTGAGGAACTTGCGGCGGGCCGGGGTGTTGTAATAGAGGTCGCGCATTTCGACGACGGTGCCGGCCATCAGCGCCGCCGGTTCCGGCTCGGCGTTGGTTTCTGCCTTCAGCTTCCAGGCATGGCTGGCGCCGCGTTCGCGGCTGCTGATGGCGAGGCGGGCGACGGAAGCGACCGAGGCCAGCGCTTCGCCGCGGAAGCCGAGGGTGCCGACCCGTTCGAGGTCGTCGAGCGACACGATTTTGGAGGTGGCGTGACGGGTCAGCGCCAGCGCCAGTTCTTCCCTGGCGATGCCGCAGCCGTCGTCGGTGACGCGGATCAGCTTGACGCCGCCTTCCTCGAGATGAACCTGGATTGCCTTGCTGCCCGCGTCGAGGCTGTTTTCCAGCAGTTCCTTGAGCACCGAGGCGGGCCTTTCGACCACTTCGCCGGCGGCGATCTGGCTGATCAGGAGGTCGGGAAGGCGGGCAATCGTCGGCATGGCGGGATTATACCTTGGGGTAAAATCACCGCTTTCTCACGCTTGGCGCAACCCATGGAATTACTGACGCAGTTCATCGACATCGTGCTTCATCTCGACAAACACCTGGCGATCCTGGTGCAGCAATACGGGCTGTGGATTTACGGCATCCTGTTCGTCATCATCTTTTCCGAAACCGGCTTCGTCGTGACGCCTTTCCTGCCCGGCGATTCGCTGCTCTTCGTTGCCGGTGCGCTGGCGGCGATCGGCGAGGGCGGCATGGACATCGTCACGCTGATCGGGGTACTGACCCTGGCAGCGGTGCTTGGCAACACGGTCAATTACCATGTCGGCCGTTTTCTTGGCCCGAAAGTCTTCCACTGGGAGAACTCGCGCTTCTTCAACCGCGATGCGTTGATCAAGACGCACGCCTTCTACGAAAAACACGGCGGCAAGACGCTGGTCATCTCGCGCTTCCTGCCGCTCTTCCGCACTTTCGCGCCGTTCGTGGCGGGCATCGGCGCGATGTCCTACGCCAAGTTCACGATGTTCAACCTGATCGGCGCGCTCGCCTGGGTGGTGTCGCTGTGCCTGGCCGGCTACTGGCTGGGCAACATGCCGTGGGTCAAGGCCAACCTGACGCTGATCATCATCGGCATCATCATTGTTTCGCTGGTGCCGGTCGCCGTCGGCTGGCTGAAGCACCGGGCCGCCTGATGCGCTGGCTGGTCGTCCTCCTTGCTTTGTCGCTGGTGGCATGTACGACGAAGATGGGGAAGGATGGCCGGACTCAGACGACAGTGGACGTCAAATATCTGGCCAAGTCGGATGTCGACCGCATTGCCGACACCGATCGTACCGAAGTCGTCGAAGGCCTGTTGCTGATTGCCGACAAGCTCTACAAGCGCAACCCGAAGGAGTGGAAGAAGGGTGGCGCCGTCAGCCGGGAGGCGGCCGTCGAACGCCTGCGCCAGCGCAATTCGCGGAGCTGGCCCGAATTCGGCGGACTGCGCGAGCGCCAGGCGGCGGCGCTGGCTTTCAGCAACGCTTACGACGGGGACCGGGTGGCGGCGCTGGTCTATGGCTTGCTGACCATGGTCGATGCCGCCTTCGAGCACAAGGAGGAGTTCTACATCCTCGATAGCCTGAACGAAACGAAGCTTTACAATGCCGCGCGCAACATGGAAATCGCCGTCTGGAAGCTGGGTAATGACCGCAATCAGGCCGGCGAGTTGTTTCTGCTGTCCAACGAGCTCGATCCGGCCAACCGCAATCTCTCCTTCGAGCGCGAATTCGGCCGGATCACCGGGCTGCTCGATCTCATGGCCAAGATCGTTGCCGACCGCAACGGCCGGACCGTTTCCCGGTCGGCGCAAGCGGTTGCCACCATGGTCTTTCTTCCGGTAGGTTTTTGAAATGAAGAACATAGTCATCCTGATTTCCGGGCGCGGCAGCAATATGGAGGCGCTGGTCGCCGCCCGCGATGCCGGCACCCTGCCGGTCAACATCGCCGCCGTGATCAGCAACCGGCCCGCTGCCCAAGGGCTGGAGACCGCCGAAAAGGCCGGGATCACCGCCCACTACATCGACCACAAGGCCTTTGCCGAACGTGATGCCTTCGACGCCGCACTGGCCGAATGCATCGACGGCTTCGCACCCGATCTCGTCGTGCTCGCCGGCTTCATGCGCATCCTGAGCGATGGCTTCGTTCGCCATTACGCGGGCCGCCTGATGAACATCCATCCCTCGCTGCTGCCGGCCTTCCCCGGTCTGCACACGCACCGGCGGGCGCTGGAGGAGGGGGTGCGCATCCATGGCTGCACGGTGCATTTCGTGACCCCGGCGCTCGATCACGGCCCGGTCATCATTCAGGCTGCCGTGCCGGTGCTCGACAGCGACGACGAAGTGACGCTGGCTGCCCGCGTGCTGCGCCAGGAACACCGCATCTATGCCCAGGCCGTGCGCTGGTTCGCCGAAGGCCGGCTGCGCCTGGACGATGGCCGGGTGCGTCTGGCCGGCGAACCCGCCGACGGCGCCGTGCTGGTCTCGCCCGAGGTGTGTTGAGCCGCGATGCCGCTCGCGCTGCTCGCCGCGCTGGCCGGTTCGCTGGCCATTCACGCTGCCGCGTTGCTCGGAATGGATGTCGAACTGTTCGGCGGCGGTCCGGATCCAGTGCCCCTGCATGCCGAGCTCAGGCCACCGCCCGCACCGCCCAGCCCGCCGCCCACCGCATCACCCTCCGCATCGTCCGCGCCGGCGAAGCCGGTAGCCAAGCCGGCGCGGACGCCGAAACTGGCGACTGCCGCACCGACGCCGCTAGTCGTGCCGGTCGCATCCGCAACCGAACCTGCCCCGGAAATCGCCCCTGAAATGCCGTCGACCGCGCCCAAGACGCCTGCCCAACTCGCCAGGCCGCTGCTGCCGGCAAGCGGCACGATCCGCTTCGCCATCTACAAGGAATCGCTCGGCCTGCAGATCGGTCGTGCCGAGCATCGCTGGGATTTCAGCGAAGACGGTCGCTACCGGCTGATCGGCATCACTGAAACCAGCGGGCTGGTTTCGCTGTTCAAGCCGATCCGCATCGAGACCGAGAGCTCAGGTCGCCTGGTCGCCGGCGGGCTGCAGCCGGAACGCTACCGCAGCCTGAAGAACGGCCGGGACGCCAACGAAAACGCCGATTTCGACTGGTCGACCGCGGAAGTCCATTTGTCGCGCGATGGCAGCGTGCGGCCGATTGCGCCGGGCACGCAGGACATACTGTCGCTCAACTACCAGCTCGCCTATCTTGGCGATCTGGCCGGGGGCAGCGTGTTCGGCGTCGTTACCGGCAAGAAGTACGAGCGCTACCAGGTGGATTCGCTGGGCGAGGAGGAAATTGAAACGCCGGCCGGCCGTTTTCGCACCCTCCATCTGCGCGCGATGACCGACAACGTGACGGAGGTGTGGATCGCGCTCGACCACGACCGCTTGCCGGTTAAAATCCGCTTTACCGATAAAAAGGGCGACAGCTTCGAGCAGGTCGCCACGGAACTAGGATCGCCATGAAAGCCCGCTTCACCCCCGCCCTGTTTGCTCATGCCGAAGCCGTGCTCGGCCTGTTGCTGCGTTTCGACTACCCGGCGGATGCGGTCGTTTCGCGCTACTTCCGCGAGCACCGCGAGCTTGGCCATGCCGATCGCGCCTTCGTCGCCGAAACCGTATTCGCCGTGCTGCGGCGCGGACGCAGCATCGAGGCGCGCTGCGCCGGCAAGCTCTCGGATCGCGCCCGGTTGCTGGTCGCGCTCGCCGTGACGCGCGGCTGGAGCCAGCGCGAGTTGGCGCCGGTGCTGAAGGCCAGCGAGGAGGAATGGCTGGCCGCCGCCAAGGCCATGCCCGACGCCGATTTCAGGCCAGCCGTGCGCTGCGACCTGCCGGACTGGCTCTACGACCGGCTGGAAGCGCAGTTCGGTGCCGAGGAGGCGGTGCGCCTGGCGGATGCGCTGAACCAGCCGGCGCCGCTCGATCTTCGGGTCAATACGGTCAAGACGAATCGCGAGGCGGTTCTCGAACGTTTGGCTGCCGACGGGATTGCCGCCATGCCGGGCACCCTGTCGCCGCTGGCGATCCGCCTGCGCGACAAGCCGGCGCTCGCGAAGCATCCTTTGTTCCTCGAAGGTGCGTTCGAGGTCCAGGACGAAGGCAGCCAGTTGCTCGGCTACCTGCTGGAGCCGAAGCGCGGCGAAATGGTCGTCGATTTCTGCGCTGGCGCCGGCGGCAAGACCCTGTTGCTCGGCGCGCTGATGAAGAACACCGGCCGCCTCTACGCCTACGATGTTTCCGACAAGCGCCTGGCCAGGCTGAAGCCGCGGCTGGCGCGTTCCGGCCTGTCCAACGTCCATCCGGCGCGCATCGAGCACGAGCGCGACACCAAGATCAAGCGGCTGGCCGGCAAGGTCGACCGCGTGCTGGTCGATGCGCCGTGTTCCGGCCTCGGCACGCTGCGCCGCAACCCCGATCTGAAATGGCGGCAGGGCGCGGACGCGGTTGCCGAACTGGCCGTCAAGCAGGCCGCCATCCTCGAGGCGGCGGCCAAGCTGGTGCGCCCCGGCGGCCGCGTGGTTTATGCCACCTGCAGCCTGTTGACCGCAGAGAACGAGGCGATCGTCGATGCGTTTCTCGCCAGCCACCCGGAATTCACGCTGACGCCGGCCTCCGCCGTGCTGGCCAGACAAGGCATCGCGGTCGACGGCGATATCTTGCGCCTGCTGCCGCACCGGCATGGTAGCGACGGCTTTTTCGCCGCCGTTCTGGACAAACAGGCATGACTCAAAAAAACCCGGCCCTGCAACTGTTCCGCGATCTGGTCGACGATCTCGGCGACCCGAATTTCGTCTGGCAACTCGTTGCGCTGGCGCTCTGCGTCGGCGTCGCCTGGCTGTTCGCGCGCTGGTGGGTCGGCCGCCACCACCAGGAGGGCGCCGGGCGCCTGCGCGATGCGGGTGCCCGGCTGGTGTTTCCGCTGACGGCGATCGTGCTGGTCGGTATCGCCAAACTGGTCTTGCAGAACTTCATCCACGTCAATCTGTTCCGCCTGGCGATGCCGCTGCTCGGCTCGATGGCGCTGGTGCGCGGCGTCGTTTTCGTGCTGCGCCAGGCTTTCCCCAAGGCGACCTGGCTGGCGACCTGGGAACGCATCATCGCGACCTTCATCTGGGGCTGGCTGGCGCTCTACATCACCGACCTGGCGCCGCATGTGATCGAAGCGCTGGAGCGGGTGGTGTTCCCGCTCGGTGCGCAACGCCTCAACCTGTGGCTGATCCTGCAGGGCATCGTCACCGTCTTCCTGACGGTGGTCGCCGCACTGTGGGTCGCCGGCCTGATCGAAGGGCGCCTGATGCGCGTGGAGGGGGTCGATTCCAGCCTGCGTATCGTCGGTGTGCGCGTTGCCAAGGCTCTGCTGACGGTGGCCGCGCTGGTCACCGGCCTGTCGCTGGTCGGCATCGACATGACGGCGTTTTCGGTGTTCACCGGCGCCCTCGGCGTCGGCCTCGGTCTCGGCATGCAGCGCATCGCCAGCAACTACGTGTCCGGCTTCATCATCCTGCTCGACCGCTCGATCCACCTCGGCGACGTCGTCCAGGTCGGGGCCGACAGCGGCCAGGTGAGCAAGATCACGACGCGCTACACGGTACTCAAGAACCCGGGCGGCGTCGAATTCATCGTGCCCAACGAGGCGCTGATCTCCAACGTCGTGCAGAACCAGTCGTACTCCGATACTAGGCTGCGCCTGGCGACCACCATCGGCGTCGCCTACGACACCGACCTCGACCTGGCGATGCGCCTGATGTGCGAAGCGGCGGCGGCGCAGCCGCGCGTGCTGACGGAATCGCCGCCGCGCGTCTTCCTGACCGCCTTCGCCGAGAGCGCCATCAACCTCGAACTCGGCTTCTGGATCGCCGATCCGGAAGAGGGCAAGGGCAACATCGTTTCCGACATCAACCTCGCCATCTGGCAGGCGTTCAAGGAAAACGGCATCCGGATTCCCTTCCCGCAGCGCGAAGTCCGGGTGGTCGACGAAAAAACGGCGGAAACGCCCAAGTAGGATTTCCGCCGTCTTTCCGGACCGTGGATTCCGGAAATTACGTACCCTGCAGCATGCTCCGCTCGAATGCCCGTTCGGCGCGCTCCTTGCGGTGCTTGGCGAAGTATTTCTGGGCGTGGGCAATGCGCAGGCCGAGCCTGTCCAGTTTCAGAAACCGCTTTGCCTTGCTCTTCGTTTTTTCCATGTTGTCTCCTTCGGTGGCTGAGGACATGGCCAATTTAATGCAGGGAACGGCAGGCGTCTGTGCGACTTATTTGGCTGCTTTGTAACGTTGGCTGACCACTTGCCGGCGCGCTGGTGGCGAGCCGGAGCCGAGACATGCTGACACTTCGGCTTTCTGGAAGATTGACTTCGTCTGGCCCTTGTTTTATTGAAAGCATCCTGCGACTATCCTTAGCAGCACATCACATACCCTCAACGGAGACATCGATGAAATCATTTGCCCTCTTTACCGCCGCCCTGGCGCTTGGCCTGACGCTGGCCACCGGCGACGCCGAAGCCAAACGTCTGGGTGGCGGGAGTTCAGCCGGCATGCAGCGTCAATCGGTCGCCCCGAGCGCCCCGCCGTCAGCCGCCAAGCAAGCCCCGGCTGCCGCGCCGGCTGCTGCCCCTGCCGCTCAACCCAAGCGTTCGTGGATGGGGCCGCTGGCTGGCCTGGCCGCTGGTCTGGGCCTGGCCGCACTGGCTTCCCATTTCGGCTTCGGTGAAGAACTGGCCAATATGATGATGATCGGCCTGCTGATTATGGCCGTCGTCATGGTGATCGGTTTCGTCATGCGCAAAAAGGCGGTTGCCGCCCAGCAATCGGCCATGGGAGGTATGCAGTATGCGGGCGCAGGTGCCAATTACGGCCGCAAGGCACCGAACACGCCTGACTTCACGCCGGGGGGCAGTGCCATGCCGGCCGCCGCTACCGCGGCTGCAAGCAACGCCAACTTTATCCCGGCAGATTTCGATGTCGAAGGTTTTGTGCGCAATGCCAAGGTGAATTTCATTCGCCTGCAGGCGGCGAACGATGCCGGCAACCTTGAAGACATTCGCGAATTCACGACGCCGGAAATGTTCGGCGAGATCAAGCTGGGTTTTGCCGAACGTGGCCAGGCTGCACAGCAGACAGACGTCGTTACGGTTAACGCTGAAGTCCTCGACGTGACGGAAGAGAGCACCCGCTACATCGTCAGCGTGCGTTTCACCGGACTCATCCGCGAGGAATTCAATGCGGCGGCGGAGCCGTTCGACGAGATCTGGCACATGGTCAAGCCGCGCGACGGTAGCCGGGGCTGGACGCTGGCCGGTATCGAACAGGTCAAGTAAGACTTCGACACTTCCCCAAGGGGCTCCGCTGGAGCCCTTTTTAATTTCTGGAGGCTCGGCTGCACGGCGGTTTACCGTCGCCGGCACTGACGATTGTGCCGCGAATCCTTCGTTGACCGCAGCAAGCATGGGCGGCGATACTCCAATGCTTCGCTCGAATTCCATGCTTCCAAGATGCCCAACTTCACGCCATGACGACTCCAGTCTTGCCGCGCCCTCTGGATCGCGCCGAAGCCTTTTTCTGGTTCCTCGACCGGTTTTCGCCGATGAATTTCGCGGTCATGGCCGAGGGCCTCGGCGATCTCGACGAGGAGGCGCTGCAGCAAGCGCTCGACGCCGCACAAAGGCGTCACCCGCTGCTCAAGGCAGCCATCGCGGCCGATGCCGGCCAGCGCCTGCATTTCGTGCCAAGGCCGGCGATGGGCCTGCCGTTGATCCGCATCGACGACAAGGACTGGCGCCTGGCGCTTGCCGAACGCATCGTTGAACCCTTCGAGATGGGTGAAGCGCCGCTGATCCGTGCCTGCCGCCTCAGGGACGGCGAGCGCTGGATCATTGCCCTGATCTTTCATCATTCGATCGGCGATGCGCGCTCCGGTTTTGCGGTTCTCGGCGAAATACTGCAAGGTGCGGCAGGCGCGCAGGTCGATGAAACCCCGATGCCCTTGCCGCTACCGTTGGGAGAACTCTACCCCGCCGCCTTTGCCGGTGATGCGGGCCGCGAACTCTTGGGTCAGTTGAAGGCGATGCGCAAGGCTGCCGCCGAGCGCTCGGGTCTGCCGGTGCCCCAGGTTGGTCATCGCCCCAGTGACGAAATTGCCCCGCGCATCATTTCACTGCAGTTCCCGCTCGCCGAGGTCGATGCGCTTGCGCGTAATGCCCGCGCCGCCAACGCCTCCGTCAATGGTGTGATCGGCGCAGCGCAACTTATCGCCCTGCGCGCGCTGTTTGGAGATGACGATGAGCGGGTGCTGGGCCTCACCTGTGCCGCCGACCTGCGCCCGCACCTCGCCAAGCAGGTTGGCGCCGACACGCCGGGCTTTTATGTGACGCTGGTGACAAGCATTCAGCGGGTAGGGAGCGGTGCCGCGCTGTGGCCGCTGGCGCAGCGCCTGACCGGTGCCATCCGGCAGCAGATCAGCGCCGGTGCCGGCCATCTGTTCTATGACTTCATGCCGCCGGTCGAGCAATTTCCGGCCAGCCCCGAGGGCGTCGCGAGCTTCAGCGGCATGATGGCGCGCGGCGTTCAGACCAGTCTGCTGTCCAACGCCGGCCGCTTGCCGCCGCTGCCTGAGCTTCCCGGGCTGGCGGTCGAGTCGCGTTCTTTTGCGCTGTGCCCGACCAGGACGCAACCGGTCTTCACCGCCGTGACAACGCATTCCGGCGGGATGACGATCAACGTAAATTACAACGCGGCGCAGTTCGGGGATGACGATGCCCAAGCCGTCGCCGCTGCGATGCAGCGCCTGTTGCACGGCGCATCTGCCTGATGCAGGCTTCAGGTTTTTTCTCACCATTTCCGCCAGCATTCGATCTGAGTGTCCGGCGAACCCAGCGAGCACATCCATGAAATTTGAAGGAACCGATACCTACGTCGCCACCCGTGACCTGACACTCGCCGTCAATGCGGCGATCGCCCTGCAACGCCCGCTGCTGATCAAGGGCGAACCAGGTACCGGCAAGACACTGCTGGCCGAGGAGGTCGCCGCAGCGCTCGGCATGCCGCTTTTCCAGTGGCACATCAAGTCAACCACCAAGGCGCAGCAGGGGCTCTACGAATACGATGCGGTGTCGCGTCTGCGCGACTCGCAGCTCGGTGACCCGCGCGTCGAGGACATCAGCCATTACATCGGTCATGGCGTGCTGTGGCAGGCCTTCGAATGCGAAACGCCATCGGTGGTGCTGATCGACGAGATCGACAAGGCCGACATCGAATTCCCCAACGACCTGTTGCGCGAACTCGACCGCATGGAATTCCATTGCTACGAACTGCACCGCACGATCAAGGCCAGGCACCGGCCACTGATCATCATCACCTCGAACAACGAAAAGGAACTGCCCGACGCCTTCCTGCGCCGCTGCTTCTTCCATTACATCAAGTTCCCGGACAAGGAAACGATGCAGCGCATCGTCGCCGTCCACTTTCCCGTTCTCAAGCACGAACTGTTGCGCGAGGCGCTACAGGTGTTTTTCGACCTGCGCGAGGTGCCCGGCCTGAAGAAAAAGCCGTCGACAAGCGAACTGATCGACTGGCTCAAGCTGTTGCTGGCCGAGGATATCCCGCCCGAAGCGCTGCGCGCCAAGGAGGCGAAGGATGCCATTCCGCCGTTGCATGGCGCCTTGCTCAAGAACGAGCAGGACGTTCATCTTTTCGAACGCCTTGCCTTCATGGCCCGCCGCAAGTCGTAAATGCTCGTCGATTTCTTCCTGCACCTGAAGGCGCGGCAACTCCCGGTTTCAACCAAGGAGTTGCTGGTACTGCTGGAAGCGCTGGAGGCGCGCCTGGTCAGCGGCAGTCTGGACGATTTCTACCTGTTGTCGCGCGCCATCCTGGTCAAGGATGAGGCGCTGTATGACCGCTTCGACCGCGCATTCGGCGAATACTTCACGGGGGTTGAGGCGTTGCCCGGAATGGCAGCGATGATCCCGGAAGAATGGCTGGAGCTGGCCGCCAGACGACATCTTTCCGAAGTGGAACGGCTCAATCTGCAGAAGCTCGGCTACGAAAAACTGTTCGCGCAATTGAAGCAGCGTCTTGCCGAGCAGAAAGAGCGTCACGCCGGGGGCAACAAGTGGATCGGCACCGCCGGAACGTCACCCTACGGCCACGGCGGCTATCATCCGGAAGGCATCCGGATCGGTGGCGCCTCGGCGGGCAACCGGACCGCAGTCAAGGTCTGGGAGCAGCGCGAGTTCCGCAATCTCGACGATTCAGTTGAACTGGGTGTGCGCAACATCAAGGTCGCCCTGCGCCGCCTGCGCCGTTTTGCGCGCAAGGGGGCGGCTACGGAACTCGATCTCGACGGGACGATTACCGGTACGGCGCGCAACGCCGGCTGGCTCGATCTGCAGATGCGCCCCGAGCGCCACAACGCGATCAAGGTGCTGCTGTTCCTCGATATCGGCGGCTCGATGGACGACCACATCCAGACCTGCGAAGAACTGTTCTCGGCTGCCCGTTCAGAATTCAAGCACCTCGAACATTTCTACTTCCACAACTGCGTCTATGAGGGCGTGTGGAAGGACAATCATCGTCGCCACAACGAAAAACTGTCGACCTGGGACGTGATCCATAACTATGGTCCCGACTACAAGCTGGTATTCGTCGGCGATGCCAGCATGAGCCCCTACGAAATCGCCCGCCCCGGTGGCAGTGTGGAGCACTGGAACGAGGAGGCAGGCGCCGTCTGGATGGAGCGCCTGCTGAACACCTGGTCGCGCGCCGTGTGGCTCAATCCGCTGCCCGAAGAACACTGGGATTACACGCCGTCGATCAAGTTGCTCCAGCAACTGATGGGCCAGCGCATGTTCCCGCTGACCATCGACGGACTCGAGCGCGCCATGCGCAGCCTGTCGAGATAGCCAGCCGGATGGACAAAAAAATCCCCGCCTCGCGGGCGGGGAAACAGGGAGGTCTCGAAACGGGTATTTCGAGGAGGGTAAAGGAGAAGATCAGTGCTTGCGGCGCTTCCCGCGCCAATGACGGATCACGAAAATCACACCGCCTGCAGCGATCGCGGCCAACAAGGCCCGCATTGGTTCGGCTTGGCCATCGACCAGCCAATCCATCCCGGCCACGCCGACGAAGACACCGAGGCTTTCATTGATCGGCAGGTTGTCGGCGAAGGCCATTACCGGACCTTGCTGGCGCTCGTCCGCATGGCGTCGGCCGGGAACAGCCCAAACAGATATTGTCGGGCTGCCTCGATGAAACGGTTGATGTTGATTTCGCTCATGTCATCGCTTTCGCTGTACCTGCACTGCTGATTATCCATGCCCCGAGTCTATTGGCCGGCTGTTGTCGCGTCTGTTGCTGGCGCGTTGCCCAGACGTAACGGGGGATGATCTTCCGTGACGCTTTGTAACGCCGGCTATTGCGCCAGCGGCCAGGCCAGCGTGAAGCGGGCGCCCCCGAGCGGCGAAGCATCGGCGGTCGCGCTGCCGCCATGCAGTTCGAGTACGCGCCGGGTAATCGCCAGCCCGAGCCCGTAACCGCCGGTAGCGCGGTCGCGCGAGCGGTCGAGCCGGGTGAACGCCGAGAAGACGCTTTCGCGGTCTTCTGGCGGGATGCCGATGCCGTCGTCGTCGACATGGACGACGATGTTTCCCTCGCGAAGTTCGGCACTGACGATAATCTGCACGCTCGCGTATTTGAAGGCGTTGCGCAGCAGGTTGCGAAGGGCATAGGGCATCGCCTTGCGATCGACATCGACAGCCAGGTTTCCGGGCAGTTTTGCGGTGTCGACCGTGATCTTCAGGTCGCGTCCGAGCAGGCGGACGGCATCGACTTCGTCGCTCAGCCAGTCGGCGAAGCGCACGCTGGAGAAATGCGGTTCCGGGGCTTCGCGCTCGAATCGGGCATAGGTCAGGCTGGTATCGATCAGGTGGTCGAGTTCGTCGAGGTCGCCTTCCATCATTGCCCACAGGCGCTCGCGCTCGGCACGGTCGTCGGTGTCGGAGAGCATTTCGAGGGCGAAACGCATGCGGGCGATCGGCGTCCGCAGTTCATGGGAGATGGCCGAGGACAGTTCGCGGTGGGTGGCGAGCAGTTGCTGCACCCGCTCGGCCATGCTGTTCATGGTGTCTGACAGTGGCGCGAAGAGCTGGCTGCGGGCCGCCGGCGAACGTGCCTCGAAGTCGCCGTCGCCGAGGTCGCGTGCGGTCTGGCGCAAGGCTTCCAGGTCGCGCCAGATCGGCCGTACCCAGAACCACAGGGCGATGCCGAAGATGACGCCGATCAGGCTCCAGGTGAGCAGCCGCAAGCGCAGTTCGAGTGGCAACCTTTCGTTGGTTTCAGGGTTGCGGTTGGCAGCCAGCGGGCCGACCACGAGAACCTTGCTGCTGGTTCCCAGACGGCGGTACATGATGTCGCCATCATGGTCGATGGCGATGTCGCCGGCATCCAGCTTGGTAACCTGCTTTGGCGTCAGGGTGCTGTCGAGGGTGATGCGTTCGACGATGCCCAGGCGGTACGAGAATTTCTCGTCGATTTCCTTGACTTTGTCTTCCCATTCGCGACGCGGAATGCGGTAAAGCTCATCCTCGATCAGCGTGATCGTGCCGCGCATGAAGCGGCGCGCGTAGTCGTCAGTAATGCCGCGCTGTGCCGTGGAGATGATGAAGTCGGCGGTGAAGGCGATGGCGACGAAGGAGCCCATCGCCAGCAGGTAGAAATTGAAGAACAGCTTGGACAGGCTGTAGCGTCCGCCGCGCCAGCGCGGCAGCGAGACACGGAAAAGCGAGCGGACAAGACCCTGGCTTTTTTCGCGCCCGTCGCCGGGTTCAGTTCCAGTCATGCTTGCTGAACAGATAACCCTTGCCGCGCACGGTCTTGATGCGCGTCGGGTTCTCCGGGTCGTCGTTCAGTTTCTTGCGCAGGCGCGAGATGCGCGCGTCGATCGAGCGGTCCAGGCCGTCAAAGCCAATGCCGCGCAGTTCCTGCAGCAGGTCGTCGCGCGACAGGACGTTGCCGGCATGCGAGGCGAGCAACCAGAGGAGATCGAACTCGGCGGTAGTCAGGTCGATCGTTTCATTGCCCAAGGCGGCGGTGCGTGTTGCCTGGCTGATGCGGAACTGGCCGAAGACCATCTTTTCGGCTTCGCCGGCCGGGCGTTCACCGGCGACCGGCAGGCGCCGCAGCAGCGCCTTGATGCGGGCGAGCAGCAAGCGTGGCTGGACGGGCTTGGCGATGTAGTCGTCGGCGCCCATCTCGAGGCCGAGGATCTGGTCGAAATCCTCGTCGCGCGCGGTCAGCATCAGGATCACGCCGCGATAATGCGGGCGCACGGCGCGGCAGACCTCGAAGCCGTCCTTGCCCGGCAGCATGACGTCGAGTATGACCAGATCAGGCTGCTCGGCGACGATGCGGGCCTCGGCGGTGTCGCCGCGCGGCTCGATGCTCACCTGCAGATCGTTCTTGGTAAGGTACTCGGCCGTTAGTTCGGCCAGGCGTTCGTCGTCTTCGACCAGCAGTATGCGTGTATTCATCCGCCAATCTTAACGGCGGCCCGTGCGGTGGTCTACCCTGTCGCACCGGAAGGCTGCCTGAGGCACTGGCGCCTTCGCCTGAAGGGTGCGGTCGACGGCGCCGAAACGCCATTTTCCGGATTTGTTGCGGAAGGCCGCCACGCCCCTTGGTCGTGGTCTTGCCCATGCCTTAGAATGCCGCCTGCGACTTATTTTCAAGGGACTGTATGTCATCCGGTGTTTTTGATCTGCCCTGGTGGGGCTATGGGCTGGCGCTCCTCGGCTTGACGCACCTCACCATCGCTTCCGTCACCATCTTTCTGCACCGCCATCAGGCCCACCGCGCGCTCGACCTGTCGCCCCTGCCATCGCACTTCTTCCGTTTCTGGCTGTGGCTGACCACCGGCATGGGAACCAGGGAATGGGCGGCAGTGCATCGCAAGCATCACGCCAAGTGCGAGACTGCGGAAGATCCGCACAGCCCGCAGGTGCTGGGAATCAACCGGGTGTTGTGGGGCGGCGTTTTTCTCTACGTCAAGGAAGCACGCAACCAGGAAACCCTGCGCCGCTACGGCCACGGCACACCTGATGACTGGCTGGAGCGGCGTATTTACGGGCCGGGCCAGAAGGCCGGCATCGTCCTGATGCTGATCATCGACGTCGTTCTGTTCGGCGCCGTGCCAGGCGTCCTGATGTGGGTCGCGCAGGTTGCCTGGATTCCCTTCTGGGCTGCCGGCGTGATCAACGGCCTCGGGCACTACCAAGGCTATCGCAATTTCAATTGCGCCGACGCCTCGACCAACATCTTCCCGGTGGGCATCTTCATCGGCGGCGAGGAACTCCACAACAATCACCATGCGTTCGCGACCTCGGCCAAGCTGTCCAATCGCTGGTACGAGTTCGACATTGGCTGGATGTACATCCGCATCCTGGCCGCGCTGGGCCTGGCCAGGGTGAAGAAACTGGCGCCGGTGCCGAGAATTGGCGCCCTACGCCCGGTGGTCGATGGCAATACGCTGGAAGCGGTCATCAACCATCGCCACGACGTGCTGGCGCGCTATGCAAGCCTGATGCGGAAGCTGTATCGGGAGGAACTGGCCAAACTGCAGGACAAGGCCAACTACAAGGGTCTCAAGCAGTGGCTGGAAGTCGATGTGCGCCAGATTCCCGAGGAATGGCGCAAACGGCTCGACGGGATGCTGGCAGACAGCCAGAACCTCGCCACTTTCTACACCATGCGCGACGAACTGACCGCGTTGTGGAATCGCACCAACGCAAGTCGCGAGCAACTGGTCGCCGAACTCCAGACCTGGTGCCAGAAAGCCGAGGCCTCCGGCATCCGCCAGTTGCAGGACATGTCGATCCGCATGCGGAGCTATGCACTGGCGTGAGGTGCCCGTCAGGGCATGGTTTGCCACGCTGGCGCTCGGGGTGTTCGGACTCGTGGCGGCGGGCATGGAACTGCAGCACCTGTTGCGGCTGGCGCCCTGTCCGCTGTGCATTTTTCAGCGCCTGCTCTACCTGGTCATCGGGCTGGTCGCACTGGCCGGCGTGATGCTCCCCGGCGGGCGCTTGTTGTGGTCGGCAATGATCGCCGCACTAGCGGCCGGCGGCGTGGCGGTTGCGGGCTACCAGTCCTGGATGCAGGCCTTTCCGCTGCTGGCGACCGAGTGTGGCTACAGCGATCCGAATCTGATCGAGCGTCTGGTCGACTGGCTGGGTATGCAGTGGCCGGATCTGTTCCTGGCCACCGGCTTTTGCACCAGCCGCGAATGGGAGTTCCTCGGCCTGTCGATGGCCAACTGGTCGTTACTGGTATTCGCCGGGATCGTTGGCTACGCAGTGTTGCTCATGCGCAGCAAACAGGCGTAGCCAAAAAAACAAAACCCGCCGGAAGGCGGGTTCGTCGAAAGCTGGAGCGTGCCGAATTACTTCAGCTTCACTTCCTTGTAAGCAACGTGCTTGCGGGCCTTCGGGTCGTACTTCATCATCTCCAGTTTCTCAGGCGTCGTGCGCTTGTTCTTGGAGGTGGTGTAGAAGTGCCCGGTACCAGCCGTGGATTCCAGCTTGATCTTTTCGCGACCGCCTTTAGCCATTTTATCTATCCTTCCTTAATCAGACTTCGCCGCGCGCGCGCAGATCGGCGAGGACGGCGTCGATGCCGTTCTTGTCGATAAGACGCAGGCCGGCGTTGGAAACGCGCAGGCGCAGGAAGCGGTTTTCAGACTCGACCCAGAAACGACGATACTGCAGATTCGGCAGGAAGCGGCGCTTCGTTCTATTGTTGGCGTGGGAAACCTTGTTCCCGACCATCGGGGCTTTACCCGTTACTTGGCAGACTCGCGCCATGGTTGGTGCTCCAGAAATCGCTATAGGAAAGCCCGCGAGTATAGCGAAGAACCCCCAGTCAGTTCAAGTGATTTTTGAATTTTTCCAAACTACTTCTTGATGCTGAGCGATTTGGCCATCCCTTCAATCTGCCCCAGATTCTTCTCGAAATAGTGGGTGACGGGCGCCGTATAGACCATCATGTACAGTTTTTCGCGCTGGATCGTGGCGAAGCCAACGCCCCTGAGTTCAAGCTCGTCCTGCTTGCGGCGGGTGCGGAAATCGAAGCGGAAACCTGACCCACCACCGAATGTGACGGGGGCCAGTTTGTCGAGCGTGAACGTTGAACCGTCTGTAGTGATATAGCTTTCCATCAACTCGACTACCTCGGTGGGTGCCATGCCAGCCTGAAATTTGGGTAACGCCTTTTTGCGGCTGTCTGCGGTTTTTCGGAGCATTTCGCCATCAGCCACACCCGCATAAAACCATAAGCTATCCAAGGGAAGACCGTCGGCGGTCCACATTTCGCCGGAATTGGTTGCGGACATGTCAAAGCGGTTCCAAGTGGTGTTCACGGTAACCGTCATGTCCTTTATTTTTACTTCTCCAGGCCCGACGGGTGAGAAGAAACTGGCGCAGCCAGCAAGAATCAGAGCAAGCAGAAAAATCGATTTGCGCATCTCAGGAGCCTTCTTCGAGGTAGCTTCGGATCAGGTCGGAATCCTCGGCATCGGGGCGGAGCCGGAGATAGCTGCGAAAAGACTGGCGAGCAGCCTCAGGCTGCCCGATTTTGCGTTGAATCAGGCCCATGGAACGATATGACTCGGCTGGCGGCCTTTTGCTGTCAATTGAATATCTGTACGCTTCTAGGGCTTTTTCAAGGTCGTCGTTCTGGTTTCTCGTTCGGTACGCCTCTCCCCTGAAAAATAAAAGATCGGCATCCCCGGGCGAAATGCTGATCAGGCGGTCCAGTAACACCAGGGTCTCGCTGGGGCGCCGCCGCTTCATTTCGTCTTTCAGGAGGTCGAAGCGAACCGGAGATAGCTCCTTGGTGAAAGTGGTTTCGCCAATCTCCCCGGCGGATGGCATCTTTTTCGCCAGTTCGGCCAGATTGGTCAATCTGTCGCTGGGTGCCGGATGGGTTGCAAACAGGACGCTCCCGGCAGATGCGTCATTTTCGGGGTCGCCCTTGTATTCTTCAACAAGCTGTCGCCAAATTCGTGGGGCTTCCTGAGGCGCGTATCCTGCCCGGCTCATCAGTTCCAGTCCGATTTCGTCAGCCTGGATTTCGTGCTCCCGGCTATAGGCAAACATTCCGGCAACGATCGCTAGCTGGCTAAGGGTGCCCAGTGCGACGCCACCGGCGCCGCCAGCACTCAGGATGATGCCGAGGAACTGGCCAAATGCCGCCCGTGATTTTGCGTCACGCAGT
>Ga0209262_10000462_pt1 | contig 18631 bp, 12 predicted proteins | sample Lowcelwee11metaG_FD_187171 | JGI IMG/M metagenome (GOLD analysis project Ga0209262, IMG submission 187171) | Freshwater pond sediment microbial communities from the University of Edinburgh, under environmental carbon perturbations - Low... | ecosystem: Environmental > Aquatic > Freshwater >...
TAAAATTAATGAACCTAACAGTAAAGGTAAAATAATTTTTGTTTCTTTTTTCGTTAAACCCGGTAATAAAAATAATATTAGTTGACCAATAACAAAAGGACTAGAAAAAAGTAGTCCAGTATAAAACGAGATTTTAATGGTCGAAATAAAATATTCACCTGGTGCGATTTGAAAGAATTTCACATTACTAATAGGTAATTCTAAAATTTTAACTAGACTTTTGACTTCAATGAACGCTGTACAAGTTAACAATAAAATTATCCAGAACAAAAGAAAAATTCGTTGACGTAATTCTTCAATATGTTCGGAAAAGGGTAATTCTAATGTAACGTTTGTATTATTTGTAAAATTAAAATTAGAATTAGTCGCCATGAAATAAATAATATATTCGTACTATTCTATTATGCTGAGTTTTTTTAAATTAGAAATTCCAATTACAGATAATTGGAATTTCTAAGATCAATCTATTACGATAATTATTGAATTAATGTAAATAAACTAGTTTATGATAAGTAATTAACAGCTTCTAAACGTGCAGTTGCTTTTTTTAATTCTACAGAAGCATCTAAACGAGCTTTACTTGTTTCTGCCTTTTCAACTGCTAAAGTTGCTTTTTCTAATTCTTTTATAGCTTCGCTTAATTCAACATTAGTAAGTTCTTCTACATCATTTACTAAAACTGTTACTCGATTTCGATCAACTTCAGCTAAACCACCACATAAAATAATTGGGGTCCATTTGTCATTTAACTTTATCCGTAGTAATCCCGTATCTAAAGCTGTAATTAATGCTGCATGACCATCTAATACCCCTACTTGTCCTGTTAAACTAGGTAAAACAACTTCATCAGCTGTTGTTGAACAAATTACTCTGTCAGGGGTAAGAACGCGAATGTTCATAACCATATATCAATTCCTTATTTTAGAGTTTCTGCTTTTGCAATTGCTTCATCAATGTTACCTACAAGATAGAATGATTGCTCCGGTAAATCATCTAATTCACCATTTAAAATCATTTTGAAACCTTTAATAGTACTTTCTAAACTTACGTATTTACCAGGTGAACCTGTAAATATTTCAGCCACGAAGAATGGTTGTGATAAGAAACGTTCTACTTTACGTGCACGTGCTACTGTTAAACGATCTTCTTCTGATAATTCATCAATACCTAAAATCGCAATAATATCTTGTAACTCTTTGTAGCGTTGTAAAGTCTCTTTCACTGCTTCAGCAGTTTCGTAGTGTTCAAGACTAACAATGCCTGGTTGTAGCATTGTTGAAGTTGAATCTAATGGATCTACAGCAGGATAAATACCTTTTGCTGCTAAGTTACGAGATAATACTGTTGTAGCATCTAAGTGAGCAAAAGTAGTTGCTGGAGCAGGATCTGTTAAATCATCGGCAGGTACGTATACAGCTTGAATTGATGTAATTGAACCTTGTGTTGTTGATGTAATACGCTCTTGTAATGCCCCCATTTCAGTAGCTAACGTAGGTTGGTAACCTACCGCTGAAGGCATACGACCTAATAATGCAGATACTTCTGAACCTGCTTGTGTGAAACGGAAAATATTATCAATAAATAGTAATACATCCTGTTTGTTTACATCACGGAAGTATTCAGCCATTGTTAATGCTGTTAAACCAACACGCATACGAGCCCCTGGTGGTTCGTTCATTTGACCATATACTAAAGCTACTTTAGATTCTGAGAAATTTTTACTGTTAATTACACCAGATTCTTTCATTTCTTCGTATAAATCGTTTCCTTCACGAGTACGTTCACCTACACCACCAAAAACAGATACACCACCATGCGCTTTGGCAATATTGTTAATTAATTCCATAATTAAAACAGTTTTTCCTACACCCGCACCACCGAATAAACCGATCTTACCTCCACGACGATAAGGAGCTAATAAATCAACTACTTTAATACCAGTTTCGAAGATTGATGGTTTTGTTTCTAATTCAGTAAATGCTGGAGCATCACGGTGAATTGGTAAAGTTTCATTTGCTGTAACTGAACCTTGCTCATCAACTGGCTCACCAATTACATTGAAAATTCGACCTAATGTTGGAGTTCCAACTGGTACACTAATTGGAGTGCCTAAATCAATAGCTTCAATACCACGTCGTAAACCATCAGTTGATCGCATTGATACTGCACGTACTTTGTTATCACCTAACAATTGTTGAACTTCAACGATAGTTTCAGTACCGTCTTCTAATGCAATTTTAATTGCACTATAAATTGGTGGTAAGTTGCCTCCAGGGAAGCGAATGTCTAATACAGGACCAATAATTTGACTAACGTAACCTTTATTTAAATTAGTTTTTACCATTTTGATTTAACATATTTTAAATACTTGAGAATAAATATACTTTCGCAGTCTTATTTGTCATTTACAATCTGAACAGGTCGGATAGTGAATAATTAGTTATCATTGTACAACAAAATTAAATGAATTCTTGAAGATAATATTATTTTTATAAAATATAATTTAATTAACTATTTTCACTTAATCGTCCAGTTACTTTTAACCAATTACGAGCTCCTGGATAATTATCTGGTGCTAATTTTAACGCTTGAATCCAATATTCTGCAGCTTTATCAAATAATTCTTTGGATAATTCGACATATTCGTCTTCTTCTAAACTTTGTGCTCGCAATGCTTGAGAATGATAAATTACTGCAATATTATTTAAAGCTTGTGGAAGATTAGAATTTAAAGAAAGAGCTTGGTGATAAAATTCTAACGCTTGAGTATATTTCCCTGTATTCCCATAAATTAGGCCAATGTTATAAAGTGTATAACTACGATCATATGGATCTTCTTCCACTTGAAGAGCCTCATAATAATTTTGTAATGCTTCAGCATACCGACCTTTTGACTGAGCACTCATACCAGCTCTATAATATGAAAATGCTTCTTTTTCTTGTTTACTTGCTGGTAACACTTTTAAAAGAATATCAGCAATTACTGTAAATGTTTTATCGATAAAATTTCCCATAAAATGCTCCTTATAAGTTTTAGAAATTAATATATCGATTGAAATTAAAAAGTTAGAATTCTTAGATATTAAAAATAATTCTGTCTAAAGATATTTAGACAGAATTAGACGCAACAAAAGGAAATAATGATAATATTCGTGCTCGCTTTATTGCTTTTGCTAGTTTTCGTTGCTGTTGAACTGTTACACCAGTAGCGCGACGGGGAAGAATTTTTCCTTGTTCAGTAACAAATAATGTTAATAAATCAATATCTTTATAATCAATTTTTTGATTTAGACTAATTGGTGAATTTTTTTGTTTCTTTGATGCCATAATTATTTAATTTCTTTATGTATAGTTGGTTTATTACAATGTGGACAATATTTTTTTAACTCTAATCTTTGTGGATTATTTCGACGATTTTTTTGAGTATGGTATCGTGAAACACCAGCTGACCGTTTATTTAAATTTGAACGACACTCAGTACATTCTAAAGTAATTAAAATTCTCGTACCTTTATTTTTTGCCATAAAATTTTATAATAAGTAATTCTATACTATTATATTGCCTAAAAACTTCTATCTTATCAAGGTTTAAGACCTATTATTATACGAAAAATTTTTAGGAAGGAAAAACTTTTAATTTTTTATCAAATATAGTATAGTAGACTAAACTTTAATTTATAAAATAATTACATACTAATAATAATATGGCTAATAATAAATCAGCAGAAAAACGTATTCAAATTAGTGAACGAAATCGATTAAGAAACCGTTTTTATAAAAGTTCAGTAAAAACCTTAATTAAAACTTTTTTCAAAAATTTAGAAGTTTATAAGACTTCGAAAGATCCTGGATATAAATTACAAGCAACAAAGAATTTAAGTTCAGTCTATAGCTTAATCGATAAAGGAACGAAAAAAAATGTATTTCATAAAAATACTGCGGCAAGAAAAAAATCGAAATTAGCCGCCTATTTAAAAGCAGCAGAAATTAGATAGTTTTGTTATTTAAATACTTTAAAATTAATATTTAAAGTTTTATTGAGTTAAGAAAATTTAACATTTTCTTAACCTTTTATTTTTAAAAAATTGAAATTAAACATTCTCAAATCTAACCATAATTTATTTGTTAATTTACTAGCAAAATGATAAAAAAAAATATGAATTATATCAATGCTCTTCCAGATTTTTTGGCAATGCAACGAATAAGTTTTTGTTGGTTTATTACTCAAGGTTTAACTGAAGAATTAGCTTTATTTTCCAGAATTCAGGATTTTAGTCAAAATACTGAATATATTATGTATGGAGAAGAATATAGTTTAATAAAACCATCTTATAGCTTATTAATTGCTAGAAAATACAGTGGGAATTATAGAGCTCAATTAGTTATTCCAATCGAAGTACGCAATAAAGTAGTAAATAGTGTTCGATATAATAATCAATTTCCCATTATTACTTTACCTTTAATGACCACTGATGCTACGTTTATAATCAATGGATGTGAACGTGTTATTGTAAGTCAAATTATTCGAAGTCCTGGGGTTTACTTTGAAAAAAATAAAACCCAAAAAACCAGAAATCAATTTAAACGAAAATTATCTACAGATATAAATAAACTACGATCATTTATACCTTCGGGTGAAGCTTTTATTTCTGAGTTAGATCTATTTTTTCCTATTCCAACAAATATCTATGATCCAGTAAAAAAGAAAAAAAAAATTGTTCCTCATTGGAATAACAATTCCATTTATTGTTATTCAATTAAGTATTTAAAACAAACTAGAAAAGATTTTTCTTTTAATTTTTTAAAATGTTTCAAACTCTATCGAATTATTTTAAAAACTAATCAAATTTCATCTAAAGAAAAATTAATTCAATTATTTTTTAAATGGTTAAAATTAAGAAACAATTATCAAAATTTCAAAAGCGAGCTGAAACCAGAAAATATTCACTATTTAATAAAATATTTTAATTTTTTACTAAAAGTATTAATAAAGTACGAACTTATTCAATCAAACTGGGTTCATGAAAAAAAAATTCTAACGACTAAATACATGGAATGGTTTGATAAATTTATTAATATGAATAAAATTTCATTTTTAGATTTATCATCGGAACAAGCTTCAAAGCTGTATTTTATCTACGATAAAATTATAATTAATTCTCAGACTCTAGCTAATATTGAATTTAATTCTAAGTTACTTTTTATTACTCAAGAATCACAAAATTGGTTAGTGGAAATGATCAATTTTTCTTTTTTAAAACAAAAACTTAAACAATCAATTCCAAAATTAGAGAATCTAAAAGAATTAATTGAACTAAAGAATCTGCGCCCTACAATTTATTTTTCAATAAGTTTAAAAGATCAATTAAAATATATTTTTGGAAAAAACAAATTAGATTATAGATCTGATCGTCATAAATACCTTAAGACTAAAACTCAATTTCTTTTATATAATAAAGATCATGAAATTAAAACCAATTACCATAGAAAGTATGATGAAAAAGACTTATATACAGCAACTTTAATTCCTGAATATGGGTCTTGGATTCGATTTGGTTTCCAAAAAAATACAAAAATTAACTCTTATAAATACCCTTTGAAAAATCAAGAAGATGAAATTATTATTCAATTAGATCGAATTAATCAAAAGCCAATTCTGTATTTATTAAAAGAAATGGGATTAACAGATCGAGAAATTTATCATAATTTACAATATTCGGACTTTTTTTACTTTAAGAAGCCATTATTAATAAATTCAAAACGTTTAAATCAACCACTCTCAAGATTTAATTTAAGTTCAAGTTATTTTAAAAATATTTCAGAATTCTCCAGAATTTTTGATGCAACCTATTATCGTTTAGGACGGGTGGGGCGATTAAAACTTAATAGTCGGTTAAACTTGAAAATTAGTGAAAGACTCCAAACTATAACTTATGAAGATATTTTTGCAATTACCGATAAATTAATTAGTCTAACCATATCAAAAACTGTACAAGATGATATTGATCATTTAAAAAATCGTAGAGTTCGTTCCGTTGGAGAATTATTACAAAATTTATTTAGAATTGGTTTCCAGAGATTAGTTCGAAAACTTCGAAATCAAACAAATAAAATTGATTCAAGTCAATTGTTGAATTTTAATATTGTTAATGCAACCGTAAGAGAATTTTTTGGATCAAGTCAGTTATCTCAATATCTAGATCAAACTAATCCATTATCTTCTTTAACACATAGGCGTCGAATTAGTGGTCTAGGTCCAGGAGGATTTGATAGAGATAGAATAAGTTTTGCTGTTCGAGATATTCATCCAAGTCATTATGGTAGAATTTGTCCTATTGAGACTCCTGAAGGACAAAACGTTGGGTTAATTGCTTCTTTAACAACATCTGCCAGAGTAAACAAATCGGGATTTTTAGAAACACCATTTTGGCGAGTTATAAATGGAAAAGTTATTAAAACCGGACAACCTATTTATTTAACAGCAGAAATTGAAGATTTTTATAAAATTGCTCCTGCTGATATCGCCACCAATCAAGAAAACTATTTAATTAAAAATATAATTCCAGTTCGATACAAGCAAGATTTTATCAATGTTACTCCATCTGAAGTCGATTTTATTGCTATATCGACAATTCAGGTTGTTTCTGTGGCAGCTTCATTAATCCCATTTTTTGAACATGATGATGCAAACCGAGCACTAATGGGTTCAAACATGCAACGTCAATCTGTTCCATTAATTCTTCCACAAAAACCAATTGTTGGAACTGGATTAGAAAATCAGATTGCAATTGATTCGGGTATGACATTAAATGCCCAATCATCTGGTATTGTCAACTTTGTTACTGCCAATAAAATTGTCATAAAAGAAAGTACTGGTAAAAAATTAACATATAAGCTTCAAAAATATCTTCGGTCAAACCAACAAACCTGTATTAATCATCGACCTATTGTTTGGAAAGGTGAAAACATAAAATCAGGACAAATTTTAACAGATGGACCAGCAATAACAAATAGTGAATTATCATTAGGTCAAAATGTTCTAGTTGGGTATATGCCTTGGCAAGGCTATAATTTTGAAGACGCCATTTTAATTAGTGAAAGATTAGTTTATGATGATATTTTTACCTCAATTCATATTGAAAGATACAAAATTGAAATTGATCGAAATTCTGAGATGTCAGAACGAACAACTAAAAATATACCAAATCTAAGTTTGACAGAAGTTAAACATTTAAACGATGATGGAATTGTTACTGTTGGAACATTTGTTAAACCAGGTGATATTTTAGTGGGAAAAGTTATATCAAATAATACATCTGAACAACTTCCTGAATCAAAATTATTACGTGCAATTTTTGGAGCCAAAGCAAAAGGAGTAAAAGATAATTCCTACCGAATGCCGGATGGTGAATATGGTCGAGTTATCGAAACTGTCACTTTTAATCGTCGAACAAAATTAACATATAAATTTGAAAAAATTTATGTTTTTATTGGTCAAATTCGAAAAATTCAAGTTGGTGATAAAATTGCAGGTCGACATGGGAATAAAGGAATTATTTCACGAATCTTACCGCGTCAAGATATGCCATTTTTACCAGATGGAACACCGATTGATATTATTTTAAATCCTTTAGGTGTACCCTCACGTATGAATGTAGGTCAATTATATGAATGTTTATTAGGATTAGCTGGTGACAAATTAAATTCTAGGTTTAAAATATTACCGTTTGATGAGATGTATGGCTTAGAAATGTCAAGAATTTTAATCAACAAAAAATTACGACAAGCTTCGATAGCGAAAAATGAAAGCTGGTTATTTAACCCATATGCACCTGGTAAAATGGTTTTAATTGATGGCAGAACAGGTACAGAATTTGAAAATCCAGTCACAGTAGGAAATGCTTATATGTTAAAACTAATTCATTTAGTTGACGATAAAATGCATGCCCGAGCAACAGGTCCTTATTCATTAATAACGCAACAACCATTAAGAGGAAAAGCCCAACATGGGGGGCAACGATTCGGAGAAATGGAAGTTTGGGCTTTAGAAGGATTTGGAGCAGCTTTTACACTTAAAGAATTATTAACTATAAAATCAGATGATATGCAAGGTCGTAATGAAACCTTAAATGCTATTGTCAAAGGCCAGCAAATTCCAAAATTTGGTATTCCAGAATCATTTAAAGTTTTATTACACGAGTTACGTTCAATTGGATTAGATATGAGTACATATAAAATTGAAAAATTCAGTTTACATAAAAGATATGAAGTTGAAGTTAATCTTATTGAAAAATATAATGCGTTGGCAAAAACATTTTCTCCTACCTCAAATATTAATGATATCTCATTTTAATACTAATGATAGAATCTAATAAAGAATTTGATTATATTAAAATTAAATTAGCTTCTCCGTTTCGAATATTGCAATGGGCAAATCGAAGATTACCAAACGGTCAATTTGTAGGAGAAGTTCAAAAGTCTGAAACTATAAATTACCGTACATTCAAGCCTGAAATGGATGGGTTATTTTGTGAACGTATTTTTGGACCAAGTAAAAGTTTAGAATGTGCTTGTGGAAAATATAAACGTGTTAGATATGAAGGTCTTATTTGTGAAAGATGTGGAGTTGAACTTACTGAATCACGTGTTCGTCGTCATAGAATGGGTTACATTAATTTGATTTATCCAGTTACACACGTTTGGTACATTAATAGTCGTCCAAACTTTATGGCACTATTATTGGAAGTAGAAGAATGTGAAAAAAAACTAGACACAACTTATACAGCACATTCTGAACAATGTAAAAAATGTGAAGGATTAAAACTAACAACATCAACTCTGGTTGATTTGTGGGATGAAAGAATTAAACGTATTAAATTAGCTTCTTTAGCTTATTTTATTGCGGAAGATGAAATCTCTTTTTATGGCTTACATTGGGATTTACAACAATATCGAAGAAGTCGAGAGTTAGGGTACAGTGGTTACCCTTTAAAACCATATCCAAAACCCCAGAATCGAAGATATAACACCCCAAAATATTTATTAAGAACAACCCCTAATTTTTTAATAGGTGCTCCATTAATTAAAAGAGAACTGGAAAAACTTAATTTAAAGTCAGAGATTTTTAGAATGCGATGTTTTATATTAGTCTGTACAAAAGTTCTTAATAAGGAAAGACCTATTTATGATGAATCAAAATGGTTTAGAAAATGGGAACAGCAAAGAATTTATAAAATTCGTGAACAAGCAATAAAACGAATAAGAATTTTAGAAAATTTAGTTGGAACAGGATCTAATCCAGCGTGGATGATTTTAACAATTTTACCTGTTATACCACCTGCTTTAAGACCAATGATTCAATTAGAAGGAGGTCGTTTTGCGACATCAGATTTAAACGAATTATATCGCCGAATCCTTACACGGAATAATCGATTACTTAGACTATTAGAAATTGATGCTCCTCAATTAATTATACGGAATGAAAAAAGATTATTGCAAGAAGCTGTCGACACTTTAATTGACAATGGAAAACGAGGAAAAATCGCTTTAAGTGCCAATAATCGACCACTAAAATCTTTATCTGATATTATAAAAGGTAAGCATGGCCGTTTTCGACAAAATTTGCTTGGTAAACGTGTAGATTATTCAGGCCGTTCGGTAATTGTAGTTGGACCAAGTTTAAAATTAAATCAATGTGGTTTACCTTATGAAATGGCAATTGAACTTTTTCAACCATTTATAATTAGGGAATTAATTAATCAAGGATTAGCGAGCAATATGAAAATTGCTAAAAATCTAATCCAGCAAAATGAATCAAGTATAGATTCAGTTTTAGAAAAAGTTTTAAAAAGCCATCCTATTTTTTTAAATCGAGCACCAACCTTACACCGATTAGGTATTCAGGCTTTTGAGCCTATTTTAGTTCAAGGACGTGCTATAAAATTACACCCACTAGTTTGTTCAGCCTTTAATGCTGATTTTGATGGAGATCAAATGGCAGTTCATGTTCCTTTGTCGTCAGAAGCTCAAGCTGAGTGTTATATGTTAATGTTAGCACCTTATAATTTTTTATCACCTGCCAATGGTGAACCAATTATTATGCCAAGTCAAGATATGGTCTTAGGATGCTATTATTTAACAGTAAATAATATAAAAGGGTTACTTGGTTCAAGTCATTATTTTGCAAACTTAGATGACGTTATTTTAGCTTATAACCAAAATAACGTTGAAATTCATAGTACAATATGGGTTCGAATTAAAGAAGAAAATCCAATATTAGCAAATGTAATAAAAACAAGTACATTAACTGATGGTACAAGAATTGAATATTATGAAGATAGACAAGTGCGCAAAGATAAAAATGGTGAAATTTTGACACAATATTTAAAGACCACAACGGGTCGAGCGATTTTAAATTATATTATTCAAAAAACTTTAAATTTTTTATAAATAGAACAGTTAAATACTAAATAAATTTGATGAAAAATTATACTTACCAAAACAATTTAATTGGTAAAAAGCAGCTTCGTCAATTATTAGCATGGAGCTTTACCAATTATGATTCTATGCAAGCTTGTGCGCTAGCAGATGAGTTAAAATATTTAGGATTTAAATATGCCAGTCAGGCAGGCATTTCAATTAGTATTGAAGATTTAAAAATACCATTTGTGAAGAATTTAATGCTTGAGAAAGCTAACCAAGAAATAATAAATGCTGAAAAAATTTATTTCAAAGGAAAAATTACTGATGTCGAAAGATTTCAAAAAATTATTGATACATGGAGTCTTACTAGCGAATCTTTAAAAGAGCAAGTCATTTATTATTTCAAAAATTATGATCCATTAAATTCTGTTTATATTATGGCATTTTCGGGGGCTCGAGGTAATTTATCTCAAGTTCGTCAATTAGTCGGAATGAGAGGTCTTATGTCTGATCCTAGTGGTGAAATTATGAAATTGCCTATTAAAAAGAATTTTCGTGAAGGTTTAACTATTACAGATTATTTAATGTCTGGGTATGGAGCTCGAAAAGGTATCGTAGATACGGCTTTAAAAACAGCTAATTCTGGATATTTAACACGTCGATTAATTGATGTAGGTCAAGATATTTTAATTCGAGAAAAAGATTGTTTAACAACACAGTCATTTTTACTGTCAGTTATTAAATCTAATTCAAAAAACGTTAACCTTATTTATGAAAAGAGTTTAGGTCGAGTTTTAGGCAAGCCTATTTTCGATCCAGAGACACAAAACTTAATCGCAAAAGCAAATACTTTAATAACTCCAACTCTGATTGAGACCTGTAAAAAAAGTCACGTTAAAGAATTTTATATCAGATCACCATTAACGTGTAATTTATATAGAGCTATTTGTCAAAAGTGTTATGGTTGGGATTTAGCGAATGAAAATTTAGTTGATATTGGTGAAGCAATTGGAATTTTAGCAGGTCAATCAATTGGTGAACCTGGGACTCAATTAACGATGCGTACCTTTCATACTGGAGGTATTTTCACCTCTGAAGCTCGCCAACAAATTATTAGTCCAATGAATGGGATTATAAGATTTTATAAAATTTTAAAAAGTATTTTATTAAGAACAAACAGAGGTGAAGATGTTTTAATAACAAAGAATTCTGGTTCTATTATTTTAATTCCAGAAAAAAAATCTCAAAATTTATTAAAAATAGAAGTTTTAAAAAATACAATCTTATTTCCAAAAAATAATCAATATGTTTTAAAAGATACTGTACTAGGAGAATTAATAAATACCAATAAACAAATTAAAACAGAAATTAAACCTATTTTAAGTGATAATTGTGGTGAAATTTTTATGCCACGACTAAAAAAGAAAGTTAATTTATTAAATAATAATAAACTACTTTGGATTTTATTTGGTCAACTTTATAGCAGTCCTAGTAATTCCTATATTAACTTTTATCCTGATTATAAGTTAAATAGATACAGTTATATATTTAGAACAAAGATTATAAATCATTACGCTGGATTTGTTAAATTTATTAATCAAAAACGCAATTTATTTCAACGTTTAATAAGAATTACAAATAATAAATATTCTTTGACAGATGCCAGTTTCCAAAAATTAGCAAAATGTCACAATTCCAAAAATTATTTATTAAATCTCGAAAATTTAAAATATTTGGTAAATATTCAAAGAAAAGATTCAAAATTTTATCTTCAATTAACTAGAAATAATCAAATTGGAATCTTAGTTACAAATACGTTTCGAACATTAACTGGTGGTACTTTATATTATGATCATAGAAGTTTTTTTAAATGTAAAAATATTCATAATAATATTTATTACTTGAATCAAAATAATGCTTCAAATAAATATAAACCTTCTGTTTCATATCGAACAATTGTTTGGTTAGGAGAAGAAATACACCAAGTTAATTGTGAGCCAAATATTTTATTAGTTGAGCATGGCGACTTCATATCTGAAGGGTTTGAGCTAATTCCTGGTCTTTTTTCTAAGACATCCGGAATTGTCATTATTCGCCAAAAAAATAATCTTATTCAAACAATTTCAATTAAATCTGGGTTAGTTTATGAAGGAAAAAAATTTAAAAATACTTCAAAAAAATTATATTATCCGGGGGAAATAATTCTTTCAAATATTATTATTAAACAATTATCTTTTTGTGAACAGTTAACGGGAAAAAATATTGAACAATTATTAGTAAGACCGCTAGAAATTTATGAGTTCCCATATCCAACTGTAAATAATTTAAACCTTCAAAATAAATTAAATAAAGATTCGAATCTAAAATTAAAAACAAATTTATTATATTCTTATAAATCAAACCAAAAAATTCGAGGCAGTAAAAATTTAAATTTAGTTTCACATGTTTTAGCTTTTGACTCAAATGAATTATTAAATCAAAATCTGACAATTGAGTTAGTCACTAATAACAAAACGAACTTAATTGAATTCCATATTAGCGAAAAGTTTAATTTAAATAATTTTATTATTCCTAACTTACGATATAAAAATATTCAACCTTGTTTCTTAATTCAGCCTGATCAATTTGTTGATAAATATACTACGCTAGGTTATTTAGAAGCTATTACATTAAATTCATTAGAAGTTGTTAAATTTAAAATCAAAAATAAAGATAATAAACAAATTCTTTTAATTTCAAATGAGGATTGTTTAACTGTAAAAAAAGAAAAGTTTCCAAATAAAAAATTAAATGATTTTATCATTAATAGTACAAATGTAAATGAAACAGGGAAAGTTATTATTGAGAATAATAATTTATTAACTTTACAAAAAGGAAGACCATATTTTTTTCCAAATTGTCGAAATGAAGATTTAATTAATAAAACAAATTTACAATATAAAATAATTTCATCGGATCGTATTTACTCTCGTAACAAAGTGAATCAAATTAATCGTAATATTTCTTTAAATTATTATGATATTATGAAGCTTTCTGTCGTAAATAAAACAAATATTGAAAAATTTACAAAAAATAAAATAACCATCAAAACAGAATTCTCAAAATTTCTTTTAAAAAGAAATGGAAAACTATATAGTTCTTTAATTCCTCAATTTTTAAAGAAATTCTCAATTTCTAATTCACAATTAAATTTAAAATGTGGGTCCGTTTTAAGACCTCAAAACTTAAAACAAGCAATTTTAGGAAAAATGGATAGAACTTTACTTTTACAAAGTTATGATATGATTCAAAATGAATCTAAAGGTAATTCTGAAAAAAATTCTCAATTAACTTTAGTTAGATTTTTAGAGTATCCATTTTCTAAAACGACTAGATCTATTGGGCTTTATTCAATAACAGAGGATTATTTTGAACAAGAGGTAAATAGTGTTTTTTGTAAAAACAGTCAATTTATTGAAAGTGGTGAAACAATTGGTTTATTAAATCTTGAAAAAGAAATTACTGGTGATATCGTTCAAGGTTTACCAAGAATTGAAGAAATTCTAGAAGCCAGAAAGAAAAACATTACGGTTAAACGAATGCCAACAAGTCAAAAGAAAGGACTATTAATTCAAAAAACAAGTTTAGATCCAAATTTTGAATTTAGAAAATTAGGAACACCTATTCAAGAAAACGATAAAATTAACCCACATAAACTATTAAAAGTTTATTTTAACTATTATGGTCTAATAAAATTGTTTGTTTGTGATCGATTAAAAAGCATTAAGTCGAATCGTTTGATTGAAAATTATGAAGGAAGCTATAAAAGTTTTAAAAAAGTTCAATCTTTTATTCTAAATTCTGTTCAATCTGTGTATGAATCACAAGGTGTTTCAATTAATGATAAACATTTGGAAGTTATTATTAAACAAATGACAACAAAGGTTTTAATAACTCACGAAGGTAATACACCTCTTTTACGACGAGAAGTAATTGATTTATATCATATTCAATATATTAATCAAGTGATTACAATGCAAAGTAAACAGTCCGCCTGTTATGTACCATTGTTACTAGGTATTACAAAAGCTGCTTTAAATAATCCAAGCTTTATTTCAGCAGCAAGTTTTCAAGAAACTACAAGAGTTCTTACAAAAGCTGCTATTGAAGGTAGAATTGACTGGTTACGAGGTTTAAAAGAAAATATTATTATTGGTCATCTAATTCCTGCTGGAACAGGCTCCAAAAATTATCGAAATTGTTTTAAAAAACAATCTTTTAATTCATATAAACTTAATCTTGCCTTCACTAATCTAGCTAATAGTTAATAAAAAACCTAGACAAGTTTTTTAATGTTTGCTAGGATTTAAGCTAGAAATGTAAATATTTTATTAAGTAATTTAAAATTTTATGTCTGATATAAGTTTATCACAATTATTAGAAGCTGGGGTTCATTTTGGTCATAAAGCCTATCGTTGGAATCCAAAAATGTTCCCTTATATTTATAGTGAAGTAAATAATATTCATATTTTAGATTTAATCCAGTCAGCAACTTTATTAAAAGAAGCAAATAAATATTTAGAATTAGCTGGTCGAGAAGGAAAATCATTTTTATTTATTGGTACAAAACGTCAAGCTAGTACTTTAATTGCACAAGAAGCCAAACGGTCGGATTCATTTTATGTAAATCATCGTTGGTTAGGTGGAATGTTAACAAACTGGTCAACGTTAAAAGAAAGAATTGAACACTTAAAAGATCTTGAAAAACAAGAAGCCGAAAATACGTTTGACTTACTAACAAAAAAAGAAGCTGCTTTACGTCGAAAAGAATTAAAAAAATTACGGCAACATTTAGATGGTATAAAAACAATGGAAACTTTGCCAGATGTTGCTATCATTATTGATCAAAAGCGTGAAATGACAGCAATTCGAGAATGTAAAAAGTTAGGAATTCCAATTGTCTCAATATTGGATACAAATTGTGATCCTGATTTAGTTGATATTCCTATTCCGGGTAATGACGATGCTGTTCGATCAATTAAATTAATTTTAAAATCATTAACAGACAGTATCATTAAAGGTAAATCAGAATTAAGTTAAAAAATTTATAGATAAATTTTAGAGAAGTATATGAAAACAGCAATTGATGCTCAAACAGTAAAAAAACTGCGTGAAGAAACTGGCGCAGGGATGATGAATTGTAAAAAAGCGTTAGCGGAAAATAATGGCGACTATGAAAAAGCAGTTGAATCATTACGATTAAAAGGTATGGCAACTGCAGATAAAAAAGCAAGTCGCAGTACAGATGAAGGTATTATTTATGCTTATATTCATACGGGAAACAAATTAGGTATTTTAGTTGAAGTTAATTGCGAAACAGATTTTGTTGCGCGTCGTCCTGAATTTACAGAATTAGCAAAAAATGTTGCGATGCAAATTGCATCAAATCCGGAAATTCAAGTGGTTTCAAGTGAGAATATTTCTGAAGAAATCAAAAATGAAGTTTGGAAATTTGAAAGTGCAAAAGAAGATTTAAAAAATAAACCTCAAGAAATTCAGAATAAAATTATACAAGGACGAGTAGAAAAAAATCTAAAGAGACAAGTATTACTAGAACAAGAATTTATTCGAGATCCAAATATAACTGTTAATGATTATATAAAACAAGTGGTTGGCGTTATCGGAGAGAACATTCGAGTTAAGCGTTTTACTCGTTATGTCCTAGGTGAATAGGATTAATTAGTCACTAAACTACTGTTAGTCAAATCTTTAATTCTAAAACTTCAGAAATCAAACTAATTTCGAAAGTTTTAGAATTAATTAAAACCTTCAGTAAAAATAAAAAACCAGTTTACAAAATAATATCATTATAAAAAATTTTTTCTAGTTGTAATTTTTTATGAACTTGTCAAAGCTTTTTTAGAATTAAACCCTGAGATTTATTTGACTCTTAAACGTCAAGATAATTTTCAAGAAAGAAGTAAATATGACTCAATATTGAAGCCAAATCGTTAACTAAGTTTTCATCTGAGTTATGAGAATATTATTTTCAATGAAACTAAGAAAGATAAAAACTCTGGGTACAGATTATAATCTGAGATATCCATTTAATGGAGAAGTCTTTCAAAATAAGTTATTTTCTATTTTCCTAAGCTAAGTTGCAGTCTGCGAAATCTATCAATTTACTCGTTCCCTTCATTTGTAGAAAAAGATTTTAGGAAAAATGTAAGAGTCAGTTTTGCTATTGTCAATCAATTAAAATTTTCTAAAGTCCACTGAGTATTAGGAGTTCTGGATAGTCACAATGGTATATTTTTATTTTGCCAACAAATACAAGGAGGCGTTTAATAACTGTTAAAAGTAAAATTGTAAAAGTTACAGTCATTTCTAAAAGTAACTTAATGATAAATATTTTATAAAAAAATAAAGATAAAATTTTCTTTAAAACATTAATTGATTCATCATATGATGAATCAATTAATGTTTTAAAATGAAAGTTGAGGTTACTAGAAAAAATTAGTAACGACCACCTTCTGGATTAGCTTGAACACTGTAACTCTTAATAGTGTAAATAAGGCGACGACCGTCAGCTTCTTGACGATCTAAGTAGAAGCCTGGTTCATTAGCTGGACGGTTTACGATGAAAGACATAACACAACTTTCAGTACCGTAACTAGCATCAAATGCGTTAACACGGATGTAGCCAGCTGCGCATGATTTACGAGCTTCGCGAATTTCGAACATTACAGTTCCTGGATCTTTAACGTCAAATAATGGTAAACCCCATAATTCCCAGTAGCTGTTACGCGGATGTGGATCATCTGTCCACTCAACGTTCATTGCCCAACCTTTACGAATACAGTAGCCAATTTGTTTTTCAATTTGTTGATCAGTTAAATCTGGTAAGAACGAGAAACAACCTTGTGTAAGTCTCACTATTCAAATACTCCTTTAATTTTTTAAATGTAACTTATTATACGTTTGCTGTAGGTGTCATTGCGAAATCAGCTGTATCTGTAGATGTGTAGTTGAAGCTGATATCTTTCCATAAATCTAAAGCAGTTTGTAATGGACCACATGTTCTAGCAGCATCACGTAAGATTTGTGGACCAACTTGGTTGTTGAAGTAATCAACACCTTCGTTACGAGCTAAGATCATTGCTTCTAAAGCAACACGGTTAGCTGTAGCTCCCGCTTGAATACCATCTGGGTGACCAATTGTACCACCACCGAATTGTAATACTACGTCATCACCTAAGTAGTGAATTAATTGGTGCATTTGACCACAGTGAATACCACCAGATGCAACAGGCATACATTTACGTAAACTAGCCCATGTCATTTCAAAGAAGATACCGTATGGTAAGTTAACGTCTAAAGTTGTTCTACGTAAAGTATCGTAGAAACCTTTAATCATTAAAGGATCACCTTCTAATTTACCAACAACTGTACCAGCGTGGATATGGTCTACACCAGCCATACGCATCCATTTACAGATTACACGGAAGTTAATACCATGATTCTTTTGACGAGCGTAAGTAGAGTTTCCTGCACGGTGTAAGTGTAAAAGCATGTCGTTGTCACGAGCCCAAAGAGCAGAACTTTGAATTGCTGTGTAACCCATTACTAAGTCGATCATAACAACTACAGAACCAACTGCTTTAGCGTATTCTGCACGTTTGTAAACTTCTTCCATAGTACCAGCAGTGATGTTTAAGTAAGAACCTTTAACTTCACCTGTAGCTGCAGAAGCACGGTTAATACCTTCCATACAGTATAAGAAACGTTCTCTCCAACGCATGAATGGTTGAGAGTTAATGTTTTCATCATCTTTTAAGAAGTCTAAACCACCTTTTAAACCTTCATATACTACACGACCATAGTTTTTACCAGATAAACCTAATTTTGGTTTTACTGTTGCACCTAATAATGGAGTACCATATTTGTTTAAACGCTCACGTTCTACAATAATACCTGTAGCTGGACCTTGGAATGTTTTTAAGTAAGAATGCGGAATACGCATATCTTCTAAACGTAAAGCAGATACTGCTTTGAAACCGAATACGTTACCAATGATAGACGCTGTTAAGTTAGCTAAAGAACCTTCTTCGAATAAATCACATTCGTATGCGATGAAAGCGAAGTATTGATCCGTTGTATTTGGAACTGGATCTACACGGTAAGCTTTAGCACGGTAACGGTCACAAGCTGTTAATAAGTCAGTCCATACA